>JAAGKN010000918.1_pt1 | contig 54098 bp, 47 predicted proteins | sample 6206371 | NCBI WGS metagenome assembly JAAGKN01 (sample SAMN11533720, study PRJNA540317) | gut metagenome | isolation source: fecal pellets from male and female animal of same cohort | host: Peromyscus leucopus | place: USA:CA | collected 2017
CGGTATACTCTCCGTGTGCCCCGGCAAAGGGATTGAGAGTGAATTCGGCCATGCCGCCGATTTCCGACAGGGCTTTCTCAAGCTCGCGGTAGATGCGCAGCGCACCCTGCACGGTGCATGTCGGGTTGCAGCGGGTGGAGCTCGCCAATGCCGCTGCGTAGCACCATGGCTTCGTTGATCTTTGGGTTGTATTTCATTGTGCACGAGCCCAGGGGATAGAAGCCAGTGTCCACACCGAAATTGTTGTTGCGTGCTGTTGGTGTAATGACGCACAACAGTCAGTTCGTCAACCTCGGGCAGCTCTGGGGCTTTGGCGCGAAGCAATTCCGCAGGCAGATCGTTTGCCGAAGTCTCGTATTTGTAATCGGGTAAGGAGGCCCCGCAACGCCCCTCCTTCGAAAGCTCGAATATGAGCGGGGAATAGAGTGTCTTGTTCATGACTTAAGGCGTTTAACGGTTTCAATATACTTCTCGACATCGGCCGGGGTGCACTTTTCGGTAGCGGCAACCAACAGTGTGTCATCGCTCAGTTTCACACCCGCCAGTATTCCTTCGGCAAGGCATGCTTCGATAATGCAGTCGGCTGTATGGGGCTCGCGTACAGTAAGGGCAAATTCATTCAGGAAGGGTTTGCCGGCATATTTCATTTCAACCAAGCCTGTGGCGCACAGTCCCTCGGCCAGCGAGTGGGCTGCTTCATAGCTCAGACGGTTCACTTTTTCAAGCCCGCGAGCGCCAAGCAGAGAGAGGTACATGGTGGCGTGCAAGGTCATCAAGCCTTGGTTGGAGCAGATGTTCGAAGTGGCTTTGTGGCGACGGATATGCTGTTCGCGCGCTTGCAGTGTGAGCACAAAGCTGCGGCGCCCTTCGGAGTCGGTCGTGGCACCAACAATGCGACCGGGCATTTTGCGGATCAGTGATTTGGTGCAGCACAGATAACCCAGGTAAGGACCTCCGAAGTTCAGCGGCATACCAAGCGACTGGGCTTCGCCGCAAGCGATGTCGGCGCCCCATTCGGCCGGTGATTTGAGCACACCGAGAGCCGATGCGTGGCTGTTCATGATAAAGAGCGCTTTGGCAGAATGGCAGCGTTCGGCAAATCCGCTGTAGTCTTCAACTATACCGTATCGGTTAGGCGAGGCAACAATAACGCCGGCTACATCGCCTGCGCCGAGCTGCTGTTCGAAGCTCTCGCGCGATGTGACACCGCCCTCTTCGGGAATCATTTCAAGAATGATGCCCGGGCCGGCGGCATAGGTGGCAAGCACCTCGCATACGGCCGGAGGAACTGTCTCGGAAACCAATACACGTTTTTTCTTGCGTGCTGAGTTCACGGCCATTACCATAGCCTCGGCGGTGGCGGTGGCGCCGTCATACATCGAGGCGTTCGAAGCCTCCATGCCGGTGAGCTGGCACATCATCGACTGGTATTCGAAAATGTATTGCAGCGTGCCCTGCGAGATTTCGGGCTGATAGGGGGTGTAGGCCGTCAGAAATTCCGAGCGGCTCAGAATCGCCGGAATCGCCGAGGGTGTCCAATGGTCATAGAAACCACAACCGGCAAAACAGCACAATTTGCGGTTTTGCGCGGCAATTTCACCGAAATGCTTGTCGAGTTCGGCTTCGCTCATCGGTGCGGGCAGGGCGTAGGGCGATTTCAGCCTCAGTTCGGCCGGCACATCGGCATAGAGATCATCGAGGCTGGTGGCACCGCAGCTTTTCAGCATAGCTGCGATGTCGGCCTCGGTGTGGGGGAGATATGGGTGGCGAGCCATGATATCAGTGCTTTTCGTTGGCGCAGTGTTCGGCGTAGGCCTCAGGGCTCAGCAGCGAATCCAGTTCGGTGGGATCTGTCAGGCGAACCTTGATAATCCACGCCTCCATGGGATTTTCGTTAATCAGGCGAGGGTTGTCCACGAGTTCCTCGTTCACTTCGAGCACTTCGCAACCAACAGGGGCAAAAAGGTCGGAAGCGGCTTTGCGGCTCTCGATAGCGCCGAATTCCTCGCCGGCTTCGAACTCATCGCCTTCTTCGGGCATATCAACATAGGTAACCACGCCAAGCTGCTTGGCTGCGTATTCCGAGATGCCGATGAAGCCTTCGTTGCCGTCGGCCTTGATGTATTCGTGGGAGGGAAGATAGTAAGTTTTCATGTCGGTATATGATTTTTCAGTGTTGTTATTTCTTATAATTAGGTGTGTAGAAGCGTTTTTTTACAACTGTCGCGGGCACGGTTTTCTTGCGGATTTTCACCTGCAGGGGTGTGCCGAGTGCGGCGAAACGGCTGTCGATGAGTGCCATGGCGATGTTGTCGCCAAGTGTCAGCGAGCGATAGCCGGTTGTGATTTCGCCTATTGTGTTACCCTCGCCGTCGAGAACCTCGAAGCCGTGGCGGGCCGTGGCGGGAGAGTCGATTTTCAGGCCGACCACTTTTTTGCTTGTTCCATCGGCTTTCTGTTTTGCCAGCACATCGCTGCCGATGAAGCCTCCGGGCTTGTCGACCTTGACAAACATGCCGAGCCCGGCTTCAACGGGTGTTATATCATCGGTGAGTTCATCGCCATAGAGTGGCAGACCGGCTTCGAAACGAAGGGTGTCGCGACAGCCCAGACCGCAGGGTTGAACCTCGGCCTGCATAAGCTTGTCCCAATAACCGCAGATTGTCGCCGGAGAGGCGTATATCTCGAAGCCGTCCTCGCCGGTATATCCTGTGCGGCTTACTATTTCGGGCAGTCCCTCGCCGGAAGTGATGTTTTTGAATGTGTAGAACCCGAGGTCGGAGCCGTCGAGGCCAAGAATCTCGCCCATGGCCTTTTCTGCATCGGGACCCTGGATTGCAAGCTGGGCATATTCGCCCGAGCGGTCGATTACTTCCACATCATATCCTGTGGTATTGCTGCGGATCCACGCAAGGTCTTTGTCGATGTTTGCTGCGTTGATCACAAGGAAATAGCTCTCGGCACCGGTGCGGTAGACCAGAAGGTCGTCAACCGTACCTCCGTTTGTGTTGGTCATCATGCCATACTGGCATTGGCCTATGTGCATGGGTGCGGCATTGTTGGTGAAGATATGGTCAACGAAACGAACGGCATCGGGGCCCTTGATTTCAACTTCACCCATGTGCGATACATCGAAAACACCGACTTTAGTGCGCACGGCTGTGTGTTCTTCATCAAGGCCGGCGTATTCAATGGGCATGTCATATCCGGCAAAGGGCGACATTTTCGCACCCAGGCCGATATGGCGGTCGTGGAGACAGGTTGTTTTGATTTCGGGTTCCATTACGTATAGATTTATGGTTTTGGCTCACAATTTGTGAGAATGGTCAGTAGATGATCTTTTTCAAGCCCGGGAACAGCATTCCCGGGAGTGGTTGTCAGCAATGCTTTGCGAAGAGCAACGGCGGTATATCCGCAGCCTCGCAGATGTCGGAATATGTTCTCCTCCATGTCGCCGGTAACGAAGAAATCGCCGCTCAGGTTCACGGCAACGATTCTCTTTTCGCTGTCAAGGGTGAGATCGGCTTCAAACTCTCCGACGCCTTCAATTCTGGTCACACAGCGTTTTTTCGGTTTCTCGGGGTTTTGGCACTTCCGGTTGAGAAACGAGGGTTCGTAGTAGGCCTTTTCAATCTCCTCGATTTCATGTACATCGTCGGCGCTCAAACAATATTTCCCGTCGCATATTTGCTCCAAAGCATACGCCCTGAATTCCTCAACGGTCATTTTAAGCCCTTCGGCTCTCAGACCCGTAATTCGCGAGGGCACCGATTTCACTGCCTTCGAAGCCATTTTCGCACGCGAAGGTGTGAGAGCGCCGGCCATGAGGTCGGGGGTGAAGTCCAGAAGCATGGTGCCGTGCACTATACATCGCCCAGGCAAATGATAGAATGCGTTGCCGGCAACCTTACGTCCTTTGACGAGAATGTCGTTGCGCCCTGTGGCTTCGGCTTCGAAACCAAGTTTGGCGAGCATACTGGCTATAAGGGTGGTGTAGCGGCTGAAGGTAGCGCTGACCTCATCGCCGGGAGTGATATAGGAAAACATGAGGTTATCCATATCTGCAAGCACACAGCCGCCACCCGAGCGGCGGCGAACAACATCTATGCCGTTGCGACGGCAAAAGTCCATGTCAACCTCCTGTGCCATATCCTGATTGCGTCCGCAGATTACGGTAGGCTCAACTCGCCAGGCGAAGAAATAATCGTCGGCAGGAAGCCTCCTGGCAGCCCATTCCTCTACTGCGAGATAGAACGGCAGCCGCCGGCGGCGCGAATCGGTAAGTACAAGCTCTTTCATTTTGCTCGGGTCTTCGTACCCCCAAAAGTAAAAAGAATTCTCCGAACCTCCAAAAAATTGTGTCGGCTTATGCTTTTAAACATAATAATGCTATAAAACAAAAGCGGCCTCATCACTGAGACCGCTCCCATACATATATTAATAACTGTGCAGAAAAATTTCTTAGAGTATAACTTTTTCGCTTTTCCCATTGGCGACGCGGATAAAGATTCCGCGCTCGCCTTCTGCCGGCGCTGCGATTTCAATACCATGTATGTTATACCAGCGGGCATTGGCATCTTGCGTGGCGTCGACGCTGTCGATTCCTGTAGTCGAGCCGAGTTTCACGAAAAGCGATACATCTGCGCCTACTTCGGTCACAGGTATTGTCATATCAGCGTCTTCATACCAATGTGCCTCCTCGCCATTGAGCTTTTCCGGCAGGGTTCCATTGGTGTAGAGTGCAGTTTCGGTGTCTTCGTGAGTTTCGGTAACACCGCTGCCAAGAATATTATAAATCACTTTGAAGACTTTGGCACCGTTGAGCACGGGGTGGTCTTCTTCGCCGATAGTCTGTCCGAAGGCTTCGCCCATGCGCCATGCAATCTCGCCGGAAGCGAACTGCCCGTCGCTTGCAACCGTGTAGTCGAAGGTGAGTTCATAGTCACGGTTAACATAAACATTGGTAGCTGTTGAGGCAGCCAGGCGTCCGGTAAGTGCTGAGCCGTTAGTGGGGCAGATTACCTCGCCGATGTTATAGATATTGTCAACCTCTGTCTGGAAAATCATGCCTACCAGGCCGCCGGCATTCAAGTCGGCACTTACGGTTCCGGCGTTGTAGCTGTTAGTCAGTCTGGGCCCGCGGAAAAGATAACCGACCACACCACCGTTGTATTTGGTCGATGATACGCTGGCGTAGTTCGCGCAACGGTCGATAAGAGCTTCTTCGGCGGCTTGGCCAACTATACCGCCACAATAATCGCCTCCGTGCACCTCGCCTTCAAGCTTAAGCGAGGTGATCAGGGCACTGCCGGCAATGTAGGAGAACAATGCGCAGTAGGATTCTGTCGGACGGTTGATGTAGAGTCCCTTGACGGTGTGGTAATTGCCGTTGAACGTTCCGGTGTATTTCTGCTGAGAAGTTCCTACAGGGGTCCAGTCGTAGGAGGCAAGTTCGATATCGGCGCCAAGTTCTGCGCAGATTGTATTATCGGTGTTATTCACCTCATTGGCGAACCATGCGAGTTCGGCTCCGTTCGTAATGCGGAACACTCCGTTTTCTGTCTGCGGGCGTGTCATGGTCTTGCCGTCCCACGCACCTTCCGGAGCCTCTTGCAACTCAACGGCAAAGGTCTGCTGACCTTCGGCATCATCGTGTACGATATAAGAGTTGTGCAGGCAAATGTAGCCGGGCTTTTTGGCTGTCACCTCATAAGTTCCATAAGTACCTTCGTAGAGGCCTTCTCCGGTAGGGCTGAGTTCTTTTCCATTGAATACTACGCTGATTTCGGCGTCGTCAACATTTGGAACAAATTTGAGGCTGAAGGCTTTGAAGGGGCTAACAGTGAACGAGGCGTCGGGGATTGAGCCGAAATAGGTCTTGTGGGCAATAGCAGCGAAATTGGCATCGCGGCCTTTTTCAGGATCGATCAGGCGGTGATTGCCAATAGGGTCGCCGTAGCCATTGACTTGCAACACACCTTTGCTGAGATTGATTACCGGATCGGCTTCCACGTCGTAATCGTCAGGGATTCGTATCTTCACGGCCTGGGCCGAGGGTGCCGAGCCGAAGGTGTACTGATTGGCACTTTGGATAAGGCTTGTGCCGTTCGGAACGCCGCCGTAAGTGACATAAGCCGACATGTTGTAGATGCCTGCGAGCTTATTGGCCGGATGGAAAAGTCCTGAGTACTGAATTTTCACCTCGTCGCCGGGCTGATAAATCTTGCTGCCGGGCCGGCTGACATTTACAATTTCCCGGTGACATTCGCGAGCACGCAACACCTGGTAGGTGGCGTTGCCGGATACATCGGTCATCTTCACAATCTGGCGTCCGTTTTTGAGTATGATACTCCAGCTGCCGTCTTCGTTTTTCGTAACACCTTCGGTGGTGAAACCGGTGTATTCAGCCATATTATCACCGAACCGGGGGTAGGCTATGCTTATTTCTGCAACATTCTCGGGCGTGAAGGTATAAGTGAAACCTTCTTCGGTGTCGAGATAGTAGAACACATCGTGTTCGGCATCTACATTCTTGCCGGCAACTTTGAGAGCTCCGGTATTAAGGTCCTCGTTGACGAACATGTTGGGTTTTACCGCAGATTCCTCTTCGCCGACGCTCACAACATACGCCGCAGTATTCTCGGGCCATATTGCACCCCACAGACTGCCACCCATGAAGGAACTGCGCTCACCGTCGCTGTAGTAATCCACTCCGATAGCATCGTAGGTTACGAGCACAATGGCCGTACCGGCGGACACAGCCTTGATATCAGCCCAGGCGGAACCGGGCTTGGAAGTGATCTCGAGCACGCCGTCGAGGGGCTTTCCGTCAAGGCCGACAACAGAGTAGTGGAAGTCGGGTTCCATGAAGTAGTTGGCTGTAGAGTTGTCGGTAAGCTCCCACGAGCGCATGGCATGGGCCTTGAAGGTATCGCCGACCGCAAGCGAGATATGGCCGCGCTCATTTCCGTTAACCAGGATATCACCGGTCTCGTAGCCTGAGTTGGAGGTCACGCTGTGGTTGATAGCCTTGGGGGACATGGCTTGATAATCCTCTTCGGTGAATTCAATGTTTGTCTCGGTGCTCTCGTCCTTGCTTGATTTGAAATATCCGGCGCGGGTTAAACCTCCCTCACACCAAGTGCGGTAGTTGATCTGGGTGTTGGGAAGCACTCGGTAGGTATAGGTCTTGGTGTCGCCTTCTTCTTTTTCTTCGATAGCGTCGCTAAGGCTGAAATCAACGTAGTGTGTTGTCTTGGTTCCAATCTGCAGCGATGCTTCCTTGGGTACTTTGACATGTGCAAGCACGCCCTTGGGCATAGTCAGATCCAAGGTCGTATTTCCGGTAGCAGCTCTTCGCGAAGAATACGAAAGATATCCCTCTTCCTGATGAGATTGCGAAGGGGTGGCAGTGCCGACAAGGTGGTCTCCAGTGAGCAAAAGCACAGTATGACGCCCTTTGTCGTCGTGGCCCAGACGAAATACTCGCGCGTCGCCTCGCTGTGTCTGAAGGTCAAGTTCGAGCTCATAGTCTTCACCTTCAACCCATGCCGAGCCATCTTCTTTGGTATTCTTTACATTGAAGGTGCCGATGTAGAACATCAGGGTACTATGTTTTTCGACATCTTCAATTTCAACGTCCAGTGCACCAAGCATTGTGGTTCCTTCGGAGGTGTACATGCTGAATTCATAATCTCCGGGAGTCATGGATACGGTGTATCCGAAACTATCCTTTTCGCCGAGTTCTACCGGAGTCCCGGTGTTCTTAGATACGATTTTAAGAACTTTGTCGGTATTGTTGCGTACCCATATCTCCACATCAACCGCTCCGGCGGAACTGATGCAAGCAAGCAATGTAAGCAACAAGAAATTGATTCTTCTCATGTTTTTTTGTTGGTATTTCAGGTTGATTGTCAGTCTTGATATAGTATTTTCTTGCCGTTGACGATATAGATCTCTCCATTGCGCGGGTGAGAAATGCGCATGCCTTGCAGGTTGAACAAGGGAGCGTCGCCCTCCGACGGTTCTACTATAATGTTCTCAACTCCGGATTCTCCGAGCGGATTAAGAGCAAGGAAGTGCCCGGGATTGATATATACATTGTGTTTTCCAAGGAATTTACCTTCTGGAGACCATTGGTACAGACAGCCACCCTCAACGAATCCGGCAGCGTCGGTGGCATAGATGTAGCCGGTGTAGGGATTGACATAGATTCCGTAAGGCATGGCCATTTTCTTGATATCGGAGAGCACGGTGCCGGGCAAGGATTCCGAAATCCCGTAATTGCCGCCGGATTCCAGCACCGCCTTTGGATCTATAGTCAGATAGTTGAATTCGTAATTGCCGGTGTAGTAGGAATAACGCGAGCCGATTGCGTAGAAGTTGCCGTCGGAGTTTGTGCAGTTCTGAGTCGCGGCATAATCGAGTTTGACAAAACACTCGCTGTCGGATTTCCCTTCGAGCACTGCGCTACAGTCCATGATAATGGTCGCGGCCTCAGCGTCATAGTAGTCACCCGGCGAATTAATGCAGATGTATTGCCCGCTCTGCGAGATTTTTCCAAACAGGTTAATCTGACCGGTATCGATAGTTCGCACAACAGCCATACTGGCGGCGTCAATCACGCTCACGGTCTTTTCATAGTCGTGATTCTCTTGAAATGCATAACCGCCGCTGTTGGCTACGAAGAGCTTGCCTTCGTAAAGGGCAATACCCTCAGGCTCATAACCCACTTCCACAGCATCGACAACTTTGAAAGTTGTGGCATCTATCTTAGCCACGAATCCTTTGGTAAACTCCTTCAGGCCGTTCACTGTTGTGCATTCGTGCCCGTAGGACGTAACGTAAACATAATTCCCGTCTGATGCCAGTCGTCGGTTGTTGGGAACGTCTTCCGTAGCGCCGAGTGCTTTGCCGTTTGCATCAATGAACTGAATGATATTCGACCAGTTGATTGCGATTGCTATCACATTTGGTTTCACCTGGATAACGTCGTTTGGGGTATCGCCCAGTTTTTTGCCGTTCACATCGCGGAACCACTGGTTGCTGACAATCTTACCGTCCTCGAAATAGGATATCCGGCCATTGTCCGTCTGCCAGGTGCCCTCGTTCAAGATAATGATTTTTTCTTGTGCGAAAGCGTCTGTTGCCATAAGCAGGCTAAACAGCAGGCAAGCAAAATGTGCGTGAGTTTTTTTCATATCGTGTTAGTTGTTATTGTCAGATTGACACTGTGAGCGAAAAAGTAAAATTGCGGCCCGGCATAGGGTAGCGCGGCACGTGTTCGTATTGTTCATCCAGCAGGTCGTTGACTTCCAGCGAGGCGGTGATACGGCGCCATACTCCGCTGAGTTTCAAGTCGATGTTATTGTACGGTTTGAGAACGTCTTCGGGGTCGGCATACGACCATATTCTTTCTCCGACATGTAGCTCCGAAATCGTTAGCGACAACATTTTCCACCCTGCGATGCCGGTGATTCCGAACGAGAGGGCCGGGGAGTAGCATATAGGCTTGTCGTAGGATTGGCTTTCGGTATCGGTGCGGTTAACGTCGCGTTGCCAGGTCAGGGAGGTCAGTAAGGAAAAATTCCAGTCACCGGGGGAATAGCGGCCGGATAAGGTCGCATTCAGACCGCGGCAGTATGTTTTGCCATAGTTCATCATGGACCATGAGTAGGTGCCTTTGAGCGGTAAACACACAATTCGGTTGTCAATATGGTTTATGTAACCGTCAGCCTGAACGGAGGCACCCCAGGTTGAGGTGTTGTAGTGGTATTCTCCGCCGATGTTGAATTGGCGTGTGTATTCCGGTTTGAGGTTGCGGTTGCCTGCCTGGGTGTAGTAGAGATCATTGAGCGTTGGAACTCTGAATATCTTCTTGTACCAGGCGCGGAATGAGAATCCTTTGACTGAATATCCAAGCGTGATTGAAGGGGTGAACTTGCTGAGCGGATCGGCTGCACCGGCTTTGATTCGGGTATGGTCGCGATAGTGCTGGTAGAGCATGGACGCCGCCAGACGCACTCCGGCATATTCTCCCTGAAGTGCCAACACTGCCTTCTGGTCGAGGCGGCGCACGGTGTGGAAGTTCCGCAAATCGGCTTTCAGCCATGACAGTCGCGCGTCATAACCCACATTGGCTGTGAAGAAACGGATTGGTGTCCACGCATAGGAAGCCGAGGCATAGGCATCTTTCTGCCAATAATGGTTGTTGACGCGGGCGGTATTCTGGTTTTCGGGATAGTCGGTGCAATAGCGCAGATACTCCTGAGTGTATTTTGCATTGAACAGCACTTGGTGAGAATTGCCGAAACGGTGGTTCCACGAGGCCTGGGCAAACCAGTCAACGTCCCATTCCCGGCCGACGTTCACATATTTATCTGATAACCTGCGAACGATACCTCCGGGTACACCTCGCTCCGAAACATAGCAGTACACATGCGATGAAAATCCTTTGTGAAATGCCGCGCCTTCGATACGGTAGTATTCAATGTCGGAGTTCCGGCGGATTCCAACAGTATCTTCGTAGTCGGACTTATAGCGAAACTTATAGTCGCCCTTAGTGTTGAGATATTCTCCGTCGATGAATCCGCTCCAACCGTTGCGGGAGATTTGTGCCGACAGGCGTCCTTTGTAGGTATGGAACGAGCCTGCTGCCGCCATTACCGAAAGCGAATCGGAAGTAGGACGGCGGGTGCGAAGATAGACAGTGGCGCCTGATGAATACTCCGACGCCGACTGGCAACGGTCAAGTTTATTGGCGTTGTAGAGCGATACGGATTCAAGTGTGGAGAGCGAATATTTACCGAGGTCGACAGTACCGTTCTGCGCATTGGTGATTCTGATGCCGTCGATATATACACCAACGTGCTGCGCCCCCAACGAACGCACATTCACCGTTTTCAAGCCGCCCAGACCGCCGTAGTCCTTGATCTGCACTCCTGCGAAATACTTTAGCGCATCGGCAATCGAAGTGGACGAAAGCGCCTGCAGCTGCGCTCCTTCAAGCTCTTGAACAGTAGCCAGCGGACGCCGCTGCGCGGTGACCACAACTTCGTTCAGGTGCTGTGTGGAATCGGCCGTCTCGTTTCCCGTTGCCGTTAGGCCGCCAAGGGATAACGCGCAGAATAGAAGTACGGCAAACCGGAAGCGCGGCCTGCGGTATAAAGTGTTTTTGTCGTCCTGTCCGTTATAATCCATTCAGAAAGTGATATATAGCCTTTCGGCTTCCTTGTTTAGGTAAAAGGAAACAGGCGGGTTACTCCTAAATGGAATTATTTGTGAAAAGACCTTCGCACTGCATTGGTGCAACGCAGTGTGAGACTCGACCCATTTTCCCGCAGGTGTCCTCTCGAAAAAATGAAAAAGGCAGGTCTTCTGACTTATTCCTATCAGTCATCGCTCCTTCTCAGCGCACGCAGCGCCAATGGATTTGCAATGCCGACCGACAGCTTTCGGCTGTCCGGAAATTACAGCAGCGGGTACTGTTCCGGTTTCGCACCGGATTCCCTATTAAGTCCAAATCCCTCGTCGAGGAATTTATGGACACCGATTTCACCCGCGAAGTTACTAAATTATTTTGAAACGCCCCTATAAAATTTCGCGGATTGAGGAAAAAATCGTATTTTTGCATTTCGGTAGAGGCGTGTCCTCGCCCGCTTTTCTTATAATTATTACTAAGCTCGATATACAATGAAATTTAATGTCTCAAGCAAAGCGTTCTATAACGCAGCCGCTGCAGTAAGCAAGGTCATCAACTCGAAGAACGCCCTCGCTATCCTCGACAACTTTCTGCTGACTCTTCAGGGAAATGTTCTTACTATTACCGGTTCCGACCAGGAAAACGCCCTTACAGCGCGTGTTGAGGTCACCGGTGCCAAAGGCGAGGGTAGTCTCTGCCTCGGAGCACGCCGCTTGGTTGAACTTCTCAAGGAACTTCCCGACCAGGGCATGGAAGTGAAGATCAACGACGACAATCTGGAGGTGCAGCTCTCCTATGCTTCGGGCCATTATTCCTTCGTTGGCCTCTCCGGCGACCAGTATCCCCGCTTCCAATCTGATGCGAAGGGCGAACCCGTTAACTTCAGCATTGCCACCGAACAGATTATCACCGGTCTGGACAATACCATGTTTGCGGTGAGCAACGACGAGTATCGCCAGATTATGCAGGGTGTGCTTTTCGATGTTAACGAGGATTCTCTGACCTTCGTGGCCACCGACACCCGCAAGCTCGTGCGCTACATCGACCGCCGCACCGCTCCCGGTGTGAAAGGCAGCTGCGTGATTCCCGGCAAGCCCGCCAACATCATCAAGAACGTATTTGCCAAGGAAGAGACTCTCGACATCACCATGAACTCCCGCAGCGCTAAGATTGAAAGCGCCAATTTCACTTTCGAGTGCACCTTCCTCAACGGCAATTACCCCGACTACAACCGCGTAATCCCCAAGAACAACACACTTGTGCTCACCGTTGACCGTGCCGCGCTCCTCAACTCGGTGCGCCGCGTCGGCATCTTCGTGGAAGTTGACGGCGGTCTCGAAAAACTCCGCATCACCCCCGAGTGCATTCTCCTCAAGAGCAACGACCCCAATCTGTGCACCAGCGCACGCGAGCAGGTGCCCTGTTCGTTCACCGGCACCGAGCTCACCATAGGCTTCGGAGCAGGATACCTTGTTGAAATCCTCACCACTCTCAAAGGCCAGGAAGTTATCGTCAATCTCGGCGATGCCGGCCGCCCCGGTGTGTTCCGTCCCGGTGAAGAACCCGACAACACCGAACTCGTTATGCTCCTCATGCCCATGACTGTCGGCGATTTCTAACACAGAGAACCTCATGAAACTGCAACTTACAAAACCTATCGTCTTTTTCGACCTTGAGACCACCGGCACCAATATAAGCCGCGACCGCATTGTCGAAATAGCGATTGTAAAACTCATGCCCGACGGACGTGTGTTCGAGAAAACGCGACGCATAAACCCCGAGATGCCCATCCCGGCCGAGGCTACCGCCGTGCATCATATCACCGACGAAGATGTGGCCAACGAGCCCACCTTCCGTCAGGTGGCAAATTCGCTTGCCCAGCTCATCAGCGGCTGCGATATTGCCGGATTCAACAGCAACCGCTTCGATATTCCGCTCCTTGATGCGGAATTCGAGCGAGTTGGTGTCGATTTCGATTTCGGCAAGGCGCGTTTTATCGACGTGCAGACTATCTACCACAAGAAAGAACCACGCACTCTTGTCGCTGCCTACCGCTACTATTGCGGTCGCGAGCTCGAAGGAGCCCATGGCGCTATCAACGACACCCGCGCCACAATGGAAGTGCTCATGGCGCAGCTCGAGAAATACGAAGACCTTCCCTCGGAGGTTGGCGCGCTTTCCGACTTCGCGAGCCCGAACAAGAATGTAGATCTCATGGGACGCCTTATTTATGATGATAAGAACCGCGAGATAATCAACTTCGGAAAATATAAAGGTCAGGTGGCCGAGGACGTTCTTGCCAAGGATCCCGGTTATTACAGCTGGATTATGCAAGGCGATTTTCCGCGGAGCACCAAGGCCGCTTTCACACGCATAAAACTGCGCAGGAAATAATGTTCCAAGGCAAACATATTATATTAGGTATAAGCGGAGGGATCGCCGCATATAAAAGCGTGACTCTCCTTCGCCAGTTCGTCAAGGCTGGTGCGGAGGTTCAGGTTATTATAACTCCGAACGGGAAGCAGTTCATAACTCCGGTGACGCTATCCTCTCTGTCGGGCAAACCGGTGATAAGCGAGTTTTTCACAGCCAACACCGGCGAATGGCACTCGCATGTCGACCTCGGCCTTTGGGCCGACGCCATGGTGATAGCCCCCGCCACAGCAGTCCACTAGCCAAGATGGCCAACGGTGTGGCCGACAATATGCTCGTGACCACCTATCTCTCGGCCCGCAGCCCAGGTGTTTGTGGCCCCGGCTATGGATCTTGACATGATGGCACACCCCTCAACACTCCGCAACCTTGCCACTCTCAGTGCCGACGGAGTTCATATAATTGAACCCGAAGTAGGGGAGCTGGCAAGTCATTTGGTGGGGCGCGGCCGCATGGAGGAACCCGAAAAAATAGCGGAGGTAATCGCCGCTTTCTTCGCATCGCGCGAAAACGCCTCGCTCAAAGGCCGCAAGGTGCTTATAACCGCCGGCCCTACTTATGAGCGGATTGACCCCGTGCGCTTCATAGGCAATTTCTCAACCGGTAAAATGGGCTATGCGATAGCCGACGAGGCCGCCCGCCGCGGTGCCGAAGTTACTGTCGTCAGTGGCCCCGTTGCCGTGCACCCCACCGAGAGCTGCGTGAATGTGGTCAAGGTAGAAAGTGCCCGTCAGATGCTTGCCGCATGTCGCGAACACTTCCCCGAAGCCGACATTGCCATTATGGCCGCTGCCGTCGCCGACTATGCCCCACGGGAATTCCACGACCGCAAGATCAAACGCGAACATTCTGATTTTGACTCAATCGAGCTTGTCAAAAATCCGGATATTGCTGCTACTCTTGGTCAGGAAAAGCGCCCCGGGCAAATTTTGGTTGGCTTCGCCCTCGAAACCGATAACGGTGAGGCAAATGCCCGCGAGAAGCTGCAACGCAAGAATCTTGATGCTATAGTGCTGAACTCTCTCGCCGACCCCGGAGCCGGTTTCGGAACCGACACCAACAAGATTACCATAATCACGGCTGAGGGTTCTGAGCGCAGTTTTCCGCTCAAATCCAAAAAAGAAGTCGCTTGCGATATCCTCGATGCTATCGCAGGCATGAATGTTTGATTTTTGAACTTGATTACGATGCTGAAACGCTCTCTCCTCCGGATCATTTTATCGGTAGTCGCGATTTTCACGGCGCTCTGCCCGGCGTTCGCTCAGGAACTGAACTGTCAGGTTACAGTGAATTCCGACCAGATCTCGGGCACCAATAAATCGGTGTTCGAAACACTGCAGCAGGCGATTAACGACTATATGAACACAACCGTGTTCACCAATGCCCAGTTTGCCACCAACGAAAAAATTGAATGTCGCATGTTCTTCACTATCAAGGACGTGACCGACGATGTTTTTACCGGTGATCTTCAGGTCCAATCGTTGCGGCCTGTTTACAACAGCTCGTACACAAGCACCCTCATCAACTTCAAGGACACTAAAATCGATTTCACCTACCGCGAGAATGAGCCCCTTGTATTCTCGGTGAACAATATGGAAAGCCAACTCACGGCTATACTCAATTTCTATGCCTATCTTATTCTGGCTGTTGACTTTGATTCCTTTTCACCCAACGGTGGAGAGCCGTGGTGGGATCGTGTGAAGATGATTGTTCAAATGGCCCAGTCGTCGGGCGAGGCCGGTTGGAAGGCTTTTGAAGATACCAAGAACCGCAGTGCCGTGCTCGGGGCATACACCGATCCTCAGACCTCGGCAGTGCGCGAGATGATCTATAACTATCATCGCAAAGGGCTCGACGAAATGGCGCTGTCGGTCGACAAAGGCCGTGCGGCTGTCACAGAGTCGCTCCCGACTATCGAGCAGATTTATAAGGTTGCACCGATGTCGGTAGCTCTGTCCTTGTTCAAGGATTCAAAGCTCGATGAGCTTGTGAACATATACTCCAAGGCCCCCGCCGACGAACGGAACAAGGTCTACAAACTCCTCGAACCCATTTATCCCACTGAGTCGCAACGGCTTGAACAGATTAAAAAAGGTGCCGAAGAACAATGATTAAAAGTCTTCACATCAGCAACTACGCGCTTATCAGCGAGCTCGATATCGACTTCGCTGCCGGCTTCAATATCATAACCGGCGAGACCGGCGCCGGAAAGTCGATTATCCTTGGCGCACTGTCGCTGCTCCTTGGTGGCAGGGCCGATCTTAAAGCAGTCCGCGATGCCGGACGCAAATCGGTTATCGAAGCCGTATTCGGCATTGTCGGGGTTCCCGGTGTGGTCGATATTCTCCGGGATAACGAACTCGACGGTATCGACGCTCCCGACTGCATTCTACGCCGCGAACTTCTGCCCGGCGGTCGTTCGCGTGCATTTGTCAACGACACCCCGGTAACACTGCCTATACTTCGTGATATAGCCGTTCGCTTGGTGGACATTCACTCGCAGCACCAGAACTTGCTGCTTGCCGATCCGGCCTACCAACTTTCCGTAGTTGATAATCTTGCCGAGACTTCAGAGCTCAAAGCACGGTATCGCGAGGCCTATGTAGCTTATCGTCGCGCCTTGAAAAAGTATACCGAGACCCGCGACATGCTCCGTCGCAACCGCGACGATGCGGAATTCATTGCGTATCAGTACGAACAGCTCGAGCGCATGAAACTCATGCCCGGCGAGCACCGCGACCTCGAGGCCGAACGCGAGATTCTTGCTAACGTGAGTGAAATTAAAGAAACCCTCAATGAAGCCCTCGATCCGCTGTCTAACCGCAACGACTCGGCCGTTGAACAGCTTTCCGAAGCCGTGCAGGCTCTTGAAAGCCTCGCTGAGATTACGGGCGAGGCTTCGGGCAATGCCTTGGATTTCCATGCCCTTGCCGAACGATTGGAATCTGCGAGAATTGAGGCTCAGGATATTGCCGAGAGTCTTGTGGACTACGATCTCTCGCTCGGAGCCGATCCCGGCCGCCTGGACGAAGTGGAGGAGCGTCTTGGCAAACTCTACTCGCTGGAACTGAAACATCACGTTGAGGATTCCGACGCTCTCATTGAGCTGCGCGACCGCCTTGCCGCACAGCTTCAGGCCCTTGAGGATAGCGACGGCACCCTCGAACGCCTCGAAAAAGAAGCCAAGAGAGCCAAGAAGGCCGCCTACACGCTTGCTGTGGAACTTTCTGAGCGTCGTGCGGCCAGCGCCGCGGCTTTTGGTGCTGTACTGCGCAACCGCGCCATGCCTTTGGGCATGCCCAACCTGCGTTGCGAAATTCAGCTTACTAAAGGTAAACTCACCGCAGAAGGTCACGACCAGATTCAGTTCCTCTTCGCCTTCAACAAGAACCAGGCACTCGTGCCGGTGGGGCAGACTGCATCGGGTGGCGAAATTTCGAGGCTTATGCTGACAATCAAAAGCATTGTGGCCGAGCGCATGCAACTCCCCAGCATTATATTCGATGAAGTGGACACCGGTGTGAGCGGCGACGTCGCCAACCGTATGGCCGAGATGATGGATAATATCAGCCGCCATATCCAGGTGATCACGATAACCCACCTGCCCGGTGTGGCCGCTATGGGTGAACGACACTTCAAGGTTTATAAAGAGGACGACGAGCTGGCCACCCGCACCCGTATCCGTGCTTTGAATGCTGAGCAGCGCACCGCCGAGCTCGCGCTTATGATCAGCGGCAATCCCGGCGACCCTGCCGCCCTTGCAAATGCAGCCGCTCTTCTTGAACGTCGCCACATTGCCGAATGACAATATGGGATAGAGGCTATATCAGGAATTATTCGTAAATTTGCAGTGCAAAAAACATTGCATTATGGCTTATACTCTCGAAAATTTCACCGGCATAATTGAAAATGCCCTCGCAGCCATTGAATACCCCCTCAATGCGCCGCGTTTGTTCGACCCTGTCAAGTACACCCTTGAAGGCGGAGGCAAACGACTTCGTCCTTGTTTGGTTTTGGCCACTTTCTCGGCTCTTGCAAAGGCCGACTGCGCCGAAGCCGTGAATCAGGCCCTTGCCGTTGAGATTTTCCATAACTTCACATTGCTCCACGATGACGTTATGGACAATGCCGACATTCGTCGCGGTAAACCTACGGCCCACAGAAAATGGAACAGCAACGCCGCCATTCTCTCGGGCGATGCTATGCTGACACTTGCCACTCAGATGCTTGCCAAATGTCCGGCCGATCTGCTGCCACAGCTCTTGGAAATGTTCAATAAAACGGCCATGGAGATTTACGAAGGCCAGCAGCTCGACATGGAGTTCGAGACCCGCGATGATGTAACGGTGAACGAGTACATCAAGATGATAGCCTTGAAAACGAGTGTGCTCCTCGGTTGCGCCTGCGCTCTGGGAGCAATAATGGCGCGTGCCGAAGCCGATGTTGTGACGGCGATGTACAATTACGGCTATACGATGGGACTCTCTTTCCAGCTGCGCGACGATTGGTTGGACACTTATGGTGACCCTGCCGTTTTCGGAAAGGAAATTGGCGGTGATATCCTCAACCGCAAAAAGACATGGCTTCTGATCACTGCGCTGAAGGAAAGCCACGGCGAACTGGCCGACATTCTCCGCGAAGACCTTGAGAACGAAGAACTGATTTTCCAGGTGCGCCGCGTCTACGATCGGCTGAAAGTCGGCGAACGCTGTCAGGAGCTCGCCCGCGAATATGCCCTCGAAGCCCACAGGTATCTCGACGGCGTGGAAATGGATCACGATGCCAAAAATTTCTTCCTGGCCCTCGCCGATAAAGCCTACACCCGTTCGCATTGATGATAGATACTCACACTCATCTGTATCTCCCCGAATTCGACGTAGACGGGGGAGGGGAGGCCGCTGTTGACAGGGCCCTGGACGCCGGCGTCCGATTTATGGTTTTCCCAAATGTCGACCGTTCGTCCGTTCAACCGATGAAGGCTCTGCATGCCTTGCGTCCCGATTGCACGGCAATGGCTATGGGGTTGCACCCAACCGAGGTAAAAGAGAATTGGGCGGACGAGTTGCAATATATTCTTTCTGAACTCGACAGCAATCCGAACGAATATAAGGCCATTGGCGAAATCGGGATAGATTTATATTGGGACAAGACTTTCGAGCAAGAGCAGATGAGGGTGCTCGACCGCCAGCTCGCCGAGGCCGAGGCCCGTTCGCTCCCCGTTATCCTGCATTGTCGCGAGGGCCTTGACCGCACACTCGAGGTCCTTGCCGGGTACCCCGGCGTGCGTGCTGTTTTCCACAGTTTTGGCGGCTCGGTTGCCGATGTGGAGCGTATCTGCACTCTTGGTGACTATTATTTCGGCATCAACGGAATTGTAACTTTTAAGAACAGCACACTCCGCACCGTGCTCCCGGCTATATCTCCCGACCGTATTCTAACCGAAACCGATTCGCCGTATCTCGCCCCCGTGCCGATGCGCGGTAAACGAAACGAGTCGGCATTCATTAAAAATATTCTCGACGCCATAGCCCCTGCCATCGGCCTTGATTTCGCCGAGGCCTGTGAGCTTACATGCGCTAACGCGCGGCGTTTTTTCAATTTGGACCAACTCACATATTCAAACCATACTAAAACGACATGACTAAGATCGGATCAGTAATGACATCTGTGGGCCGCAAGGCTCTGCTGCTCGGAAGCGGCGAACTGGGTAAAGAAGTTGCTATAGAACTCCAGCGACTTGGTGTTGAAGTTGTTGCATGCGACAAATATCCCGGAGCTCCCGCAATGCAGATCGCTCATCGCTCATATGTGTTCAACATGCTCGACGGACAAAAACTCCGCGAGGTGGTGGAACTGGAAAAGCCCGACCATATTATTCCCGAAGTCGAGGCTATAGCCACCGATACCCTTGTGGAGCTCGAGAAGGAAGGCTGGAATGTAACTCCCACAGCACGTGCAGCCCGTCTGACCATGAACCGTGAAGGCATCCGCCGCCTGGCTGCCGAAGAACTCGGCCTCCCCACATCGCCCTACCGCTTCGCCTCCGACTACGATGAATTCCGCAAGGCTATCGACGAAATCGGTCTTCCTGTCGTTGTAAAACCCGTAATGAGTTCGTCGGGCCACGGCCAAAGCACTGTGCGCACCCCCGAACAGATTGAAGCCGCATGGCGCGAGGCTCAGGAAGGCGGACGTGCAGGTGCCGGCAAGGTGATCGTCGAAGGCTTTGTCGATTTCGACTATGAAATAACCCTGCTCACTGTCCGCAGCGTATCGGGAACTGTTTACTGCGAGCCCGTAGGCCACATTCAGGTCGACGGCGACTACCGTTACTCCTGGCAGCCTCAGCCCATGAGTGCCACAGCTCTCGAGCGCGCACGCGAGGCCGCTAAAGCCATTACCGATGCCCTCGGAGGCTATGGTATTTTCGGTGTTGAGCTCTTTATCAAAGGTGATGAAGTTATTTTCAGCGAAGTTTCGCCCCGTCCCCACGATACCGGTATGGTCACCATGATTTCGCAGGATATGAGCGAATTTGCCCTCCATGCACGTGCTCTTCTCGGTCTCCCCGTGCCCGAAATCCGTTTCTACGGTCCTTCGGCTTCGCGGGCCGTGGTTGTGGAAGGTAACACCGATAAGGTTGTCTTCGGAAACCTCGAGAAAGTTCTTGTCGAGCCCGGTACACAGATGCGCATTTTCGGCAAACCCGAAATCAAGGGACACCGCCGCATGGCTGTCATTCTCGCTACCGCCGGAACTGTGGAGGAAGCCCGAGAGAAAGCCGAGCGTGCTTACAAGGCTCTCGAAATCGAAGTGCTCTAATTCTAAGCTTATTACCTGATACACATATCGACACCGGAAGCAACCCAACCTTCCGGTGTCGTTAAATGTTTTAAAGGTATTGTTGTCTTAATACACTCATATATTAAATTATGGATAAAATCACAGGACTCACTGACGAACAAGTCCGGCAATCGCGCAGCGAACATGGGGCCAATATTCTCACTCCGCCAGCCCAGACACCTCTATGGAAGCAATTCTTGCGCAAATTCTCCGACCCGCTGATACTGATTCTTTTAGTGGCAGGTGTACTTTCTGTCGGTATTTCATGCTATGAGTTCTGGGGTTTGGACGAAGGCGCGGGTGTGTTCTTTGAACCAGCCGGCATTTTCATCGCTGTCCTTCTGGCTACAGGCCTGTCGTTTTACTTCGAGGTACAGGCCGATCGGGAATTTGCCATTCTTAACCAGGTTAACGACGACGAGCCCGTGCAGGTTATCCGAAACGGCGGCCCCACTACTGTGCCGCGCCGCGATGTTGTTGTTGGCGACATAGTCATTCTCAACACCGGCGAGGAAGTGCCTGCCGACGGACGACTTATTGAGGCAACAATGCTTTCGCTCGATGAATCAAGCCTGACGGGCGAGCCGGTAGCACGCAAGACTACCGATCCCGAACATTTCGATTCCGAAGCGACTTTCCCCTCCGACCACGCGATGCGTGGCACCAAAGTGATGGAAGGCCATGGCGTAATGGAAGTTTTTGCTGTGGGCGATGCCACTGAAAACGGCAAAGTCTTCACAGCCACTCGAATAGACGACTCAGTAAAAACACCCCTCAGCGAGCAGCTCGACCGCCTTGGAGTGCTCATCACCCGCTTTGCCTACATTGTGGCGTCGCTTGTTGTGGTCGGCCGTTTGTTGATGTACTTTCTCAACACCTCGTTCGAATGGGTGTCATTCATGGCCTACTTTCTCCAGACCGTAATGGTAGCTGTGGCCTTGGTGGCTGTGTCGGTTCCCGAGGGACTTCCTATGGCCGTTACTCTTTCTCTCGCCTACTCCATGCGCCGTATGCTCAAGACCAACAATCTTGTCCGCAAGATGCACGCCTGCGAGACCATGGGAGCCACAACAGTGATCTGTACTGATAAAACCGGTACTCTGACACAGAACCAGATGCAGGTTGCCCGTACCGACTTCTTCGGCAACCCTCCTGTAGAACTTATTGCGCAAGCTATTGCCGATAATTCCACGGCCCGCCTCGACCTTAGCCACGACCGCCCGGCAGTGCTCGGAAATCCCACCGAGGGCGCACTTCTGCTTTGGCTGCGCGCGCAGAATATTGACTACAATACCATTCGCAGCAGTGCAAGCATTATTCGCGAACTTCCATTCTCGACCGAGCGCAAGTTCATGGCAACTGCTGTCACTGTTGAATCCGGCGAACGCCTATTGTTTGTAAAAGGAGCGCCGGAAATAGTTTTTGGCCTTTGCAAGAATACTGCCGGTGTAAGCAAAGAAGAAATCGACGCCTTGCTGCTTGGCTATCAGAATCAAGCTATGCGAACACTTGGTTTTGCGTGGCAGAAACTCGATACCGGTGAAGAAGGTATTGATGACAAGGGCCTTGCTGCTGATAACCTCACTTTCATGGGCGTCGCAGCCATTTCCGACCCTGTGCGTGCCGACGTGCCCGACGCTGTGCATGAGGTGCTCGATGCGGGAATCCGTATTAAGATAGTGACCGGCGACACTCCCGCAACAGCCAAGGAAATCGGCCGGCAGATCGGTCTTTGGGACGACAGCTGCGACTCCGACAGGAATATTATCACCGGCACCGAATTTGCCGCTCTTTCCGACAGTGAATTACTTGAACGTGTGCAGGATTTCAAGATTATAGCCCGTGCTCGTCCCATGGATAAAAAACGCCTTGTGGAGTCGCTCCAGAAATTGGGCGAGGTAGTTGCCGTGACCGGCGACGGCACCAACGACGCCCCGGCCCTTAAGGCAGCCCATGTGGGCCTCTCGATGGGCGACGGCACCTCCGTGGCCAAAGAAGCGTCCGACATCACCATCGTCGACAACTCATTCTCCTCAATCGGCCGTGCCGTGATGTGGGGACGCTCGCTCTACCAGAATATCCAGCGCTTCATCCTCTTCCAGATGACTGTGAATGTGGCCGCCTGCTTCATCGTGCTGGCCGGTGCGTTCATGGGCATGCAGTCGCCTCTTACCGTGACACAGATGCTCTGGGTCAACCTTATCATGGACACCTTCGCGGCCATGGCGCTGGCCTCGTTGCCACCTTCGCGGAAAGTTATGGAAGAAAAGCCGCGCCGACGTTCCGACTTCATCATTAACAAAGCCATGTGGCGGAGTATAATAGGTGTTGGATGTCTGTTTTTCCTGTTTCTCACCGGTCTGCTGTATGTGCTTCAGCACTCCGGCATCACATCTCTCACGCAACTCCCCTCGGTAGAACTCAGCAAAGTCAACACCGGACTCTCGCCGATTGAACTCTCCCTCTTCTTCAGCGTATTCGTATTCCTGCAGTTTTGGAACATGTTCAATGCACGGGCTTTTGAATCGGGCCGTTCGGCCTTCCATTTCAAAGACTGCGGGGGCTTCCTGCTCATATCAGCAATAATACTCTTAGGACAAATTCTGATAGTGACAATCGGCGGACAATTCTTCAGTGTAGTCCCTCTCAGCGTTCCCGACTGGCTTATAATCATCATCGGCACCTCCCCCGTGCTCCTGATTGCCGAAGCCTACCGCCTGATCAGAGCGTAAGATCGCCGAATTGTTAAGAGTAATAATACATGCGAAACCGGAGACTTCCCGTGGCGAAATCTCCGGTTTCATGCATACTTTTTTGCTTCATAAGGAATTGATAAAGTCGTCTGCTTCGGTTCTTGATCTGAAGTGGTAAATGGTTCCGGTAAAGCTGGCCAGAAGCCGATTGATTTCAGGCAGAACATCGCGCGGAAAATCCAGAATCCATTGCAAAAATTCCGGGTCGAGTTCATTCTCTATCCACGGCATATCTACTCGTTCCTTGCCAAGTCGAGATTTCGCCCCCTCGATGCATAACTCCAATGGTAAATCAAAGAAAAACACAGTATCGCAGTGAGTGAGTCTCAGCGGAAGTGTACGTGCATAATTTCCGTCAATAACCCATTCGCTTGTCGAGATAATCTCTGACAGACGTTTGTCAAATTCGGCTTTCCCGATCACGGTGCGGTCTGCGCGATGCCAAATCATGTCAAGATAATACAGCGGTAGCCCGGTCTTGGCTGACAGTTTGCGGCTGAAAGTGCTCTTGCCCGATCCGGGACAGCCTATTACTATAGCTCTTTTCATATCCATAATCGCATGCAACTAAAGCTTTATACAGTATAACACGTGGCGGCAAAGAGGGGATTTGTTTGGTAACTTAGGGTGATCGAACTCGCCGATTTTTGCCATTCCGATTTTCTGCATTACTCGTTCGGACGGTTTGTTAATTATAGCGGTAAAAGAATACAAACATGCCACCCCGTGCGATTTGGCAATTTTCAAAACTTCTTCCGCAGCTTCCGTAGCATAGCCTCGTTTGTGAAAGTCTGCCGCCAATCGCCAGCCAATTTCGATGCCCGGAGTAAAGTCCGCCTCAAAACCGATTTCATGGACACCTACGTATCCTATGAACTCTCCTGTGGTTTTCAATTCCACAGCAAACAGCCCCAGGCCATTTCGATTGAATTCATCTTGAATTCTGTTGTAAAAGAATTCGGTTTCATCATCGGTCAAAGTTGCCGGAAAATATTTCATCACACGGACGTCCTTATTCATGTCGATAAACCTCGGTAAATCCTCAGGCTGCCATGAGCGTAATATCAGGCGCTCAGTCTCGGCGTATGTTGTGGTTTTGCTTATCATGTTGCAAAAATAGTCAAATTCATCTACAGACACCAAATCTGAGAAATCATATATAAAGAGGGTTGTGGGAGAGAGCGGAACTATTTATTTAATTGAGTGTTAAGGCTGTCAAGAGAATGCTGAATCCTGAATGTTATACATTTATATAGAATTTATTATTACTATTCTTAAAGCCTTGCGTGAGTTTGAGGACAATCCGGTGTCCGGTAGTACTTCCGTTTGCGGTAAACTACACGATTAAACCAAGTTGCTTCGCTCTTCTGCATGCTTCAGGAGAATTTTTTACCTGTAGTTTTGATAGTATTTCCTGACGATGCCGACTCACGGTGTTTTTGCTTATACACAGGCGTTCGGCAATACCTTGGCTTGTGAATCCCTTTTCGATAAGAGACAGAACCTGTTTTTCGCGTGACGAAAGAATCTTTTCGTCATTTTTAGATGAGAGTTCCTCGCAAGTCCCGCTAATCGAATCGATAGCGACCGCCCCCGGGCCGATACTGAATGTCATAGGAGTGTAGATGCAGATGCCAAATCGCACGGCATCGGAGTCCGGCTCATAACGATAAAACATTCTGTGCAAAACATCAATTATATCGCCCGATTTCTTTGTCATTCTCAAGGGAGCGACAAGATAATAATACTCGCGCTTGCTCCGGGGAATACGTCGCAGGAAGTTATAAAATCGTAATTCCGCTAAATATTTAGCTTCTAATTCATCAGGTGACAAACGGCTGAAAATTTCTCGTTCCCAAATGGAATCTTCATGCGGTGTTCCGTCCAGGCCGAGACTCCCGGAGAATGCGCCGTGAAAAATACGACTGACGTTCTTTTTAAGGTCACTCACAACCACCAAGGCATTCTCAATAACGGCAAGGCCCTCGGCATAACGATATACAATATCGTCTCCAATCTCTTTTCCGGTAAAATCCTGTTGGTGTAGTAGAGCATTAATTGTGCTAAAAGAGGTACTCATAAAAATGGTTATTATTAATCATTGCAGCTTATGATGCAACTTGTTAACTTTGCAAAGTTAATAAACAACAATGGTTATTCAAAAAAATGACAGAGAAAGAAAAAATGTTGAAGGGCATGATTTATGATGCCAACAATGACGCTCAATTGATAGCCGAGCGAATAAGATGCAAAGAAATGTGCCGCGACTACAATGACTTGCGCCCCTCCCAAGTGAAAGAACGGGAATCGGTGCTTATCTCGTTTCTCGGGAAAGTCCATGGTGGAATTCTCATTGAGCAGCCTTTCTATTGTGATTACGGATATAACATTGAAGTCGGGAATAATTTCTATGCCAATCACAATCTGGTTATCCTCGATGAAGCTCCGGTGAAATTTGGCGATAACGTTTTCATCGCCCCTAACTGCTCGTTCTATACCGCCGGGCACCCGATTGAGCCAACCGAGCGCAACAAAGGCCTGGAATATGCACTCCCGATAACTGTAGGAAATAATGTTTGGATCGGGGGGAATGTCTGTGTACTCCCCGGCGTTTCCATTGGTGACAATTGCGTGATTGGTGCCGGAAGTGTTGTTGTCGATGACATTCCCGCAAACTCTGTGGCTGTGGGAAATCCATGCAAAGTTATAAGAACTATTTCTTGAAGAATGAAGAATATGAAGAAAACTATTATCTCAGTGCTGTTGACAATACTGTTAGCATTCAGTGTCGGTGCACAGTCTCTTGAAAAAATGAACTGGTTCAACGAACCGGACGATTGGTCAATCAACGAAGGTAAACTGACAATGTCAGTCACCCCCAAAAGCGACTATTGGCGCATTTCGCACTATGGTTTCACAGTCGATGATGCTCCGTTCTATTATGCTGAATATGGTGGCGAGTTCGAGGCTAAAGTAAAAGTTGCGGGCGATTATAAAGTGCGGTTCGACCAGGCCGGAATGATGATACGCATCGATCATGAAAACTATATCAAGACCGGAATAGAGTTTGTCGACGGTAAATACAATCTCAGCACGGTTGTGACTCACAATACTTCGGATTGGAGTGTGATTGCACTTGACAAGCCCGTGAGCGAGTTGTGGATAAAGGCCGTGAGAAGACTTGATGCCGTTGAAATATTTTATTCTTTTGATGACAAGGAATATTTTCTGATGCGCAACGCATGGCTACAGGCAAACCGCCCGGTTAAAATTGGAATGATGGCAGCCAGTCCCGACGGCAACGGGTTTAACGTGACATTCTCCAACTTCTCGGTAAAACATCTTCCCGACAAAATACGCACAGAATGGCTGCGGGAAAATCAGCAATAGTGCTTAGGTTTTAACTCACCGACCGGTGTTTCGCTGTATGTTTCTGTATTGAATCGGCGAGACACCGGTTTGTTTTCTGAATATTCGGCATAGGTAGGAAGGGTCATTATAATGCAGTCGCTCGGCGATTTCCTTAACCGAAAGATCGGTAGTATCGAGCAGCATCTTAACAACAAGTTCCAATTGGTTGTTGATATACTCTTTTGCCGTGACTCCTAAATTCCGTTTTGCTACTATATTAAGATAATTTGGGCTGATGTTTAACTTTTCGGCATAGAAGGCTACCTCATGGCGGCGTGTGTAATATCGGTTTACCAACCCGAGAAATTCATTGACAATAACCCACGCCCTGTTCTTGGGTGGATTTGTCCCCAGCATACCCAAACGCGATTCAACTTGTTCTGCCATTACAAGCATGAAGTTTTCCATTTCGTTTCGCATCACTTTTTCGGCGGTCACCTTTGAGAGTGTGTCAATCGTCCATTGGAGTAAAGCGAACCAATCCTGGGCACGAACTCTCAAAGCGGCAGAAAGCTTAAACACAGGGTAAGTATACAAACAGTCCCAAAAGCGGTTCGATGTCACAAGGAAGAAAATATCCTGAGAGGCATCAAAGTCCATCTCGGCGGACAACGACCTGAAATCATCCGACGTCCTCATTGGCACTACTACCATGTCAAATACCAAAAGTGCCATGCAACCGCGCGTCATAGTGAACCGGCGCGAATTAATTGTAAATTCGGCTTCTCCACGCTCACAAAACATTATTCTACAGCCCCGCACGCTCAAGGGGTGGCCTGTGCGCCAAGCCTTGCCGCTTACAGTGCCGACGCTATGGCTCCGGCAGCGGTTTTCATCTTCTCGTTCCATATTATGCAAAGGTAAGAAGAACATGGCTTATTCCCAAATATATTATAAAAAGTACCCGAATTATACAGTTTTGCACCATGTCTATGATGTATATTATGTCTAACTTTGCACACGGATTTCAATGTGCATTATATGGAAAGAGATAAACTGGACTTTGGGAACGGTAAAATAGGGCAGTTGTTCCGTGCTATGTTCTTCCCGACACTCGTTGGAATGGTATTCAATTCGGCACTCAATATCTGCGACGGTATGTTCGTGGGTCATGGAGTGGGGAGCAACGCGCTTGCGGCGATAAACATTGTGGCTCCGCTCTTTCTTATTTGTGCGGGCCTGGGACTGATGTTCGGAATCGGAGCTTCGGTTATAGGCGGCATACGCTTGGCTGAGGGCAATGTAAAGGCGGCAAGAATCATTATGACTCAGGCCTATATTGCCGGCGCGCTTATTTTCGGCCTGGTGATTGTATGCTCACTTGTTTTCACCCGCCCCTTGCTCTATATGCTCGGCTGCAGTCCCATGCTGGAGGACTTGGCCACAGACTATCTGCTTTGGCTTCTTCCGGGATTGGTATTTTTCTATCTGCAATGTGCGGGGATGATGCTGATCCGGCTCGACGGCTCTCCGCGCTATGCTATGAGCGTGCAGATTGTAGCGGCGGTGCTGAATATTTTCCTGGATTGGTACATGGTATTCCCCATGGGAATGGGCATTAAAGGGGCGTCTATGGCTACATCGATCTCTTGTATAGTGGCCGGAAGTATGGTGCTTGCCTATTTCCTTTTCTTCTCCGGAAAACTGAAGTTCTACCGTCTGCGGCTAAGCCGAAAATCATTCCGGTTGTCGTTGCGCAACACTCTCTACATGGCCAAAATCGGCTTCGCGACTTTTATTGCCGAGCTCGCAATGGGGGTGATGATGGTCACCGGCAATTTCATGTTTCTCGAATATCTCGGCGAGCCCGGTGTTGCTGCATTGAGCGTGGGGTGCTATTTATTTCCATTGATATTTTCAATCAGCAACGCGGTGGCCCAGTCTTCGCAACCGATCATAAGCTATAATTATGGCGCTCACCAACTTGGCCGTGTCCGAAAGGCCCTTAAGATTGCATTATCGGCGGCGGTTGTCTGTGGTTTGGCTACCTCGCTGGGAATGTGGGCCGGTTCAGGATTACTGTCCGGAATATTCATCAATTCCTCCGACATCGCATATTCGATTGCTGAATCGGGTCTGCCGCTTTTAGGCCTTTGTGCATTGCCTTTTGCGCTCAACATCACATTTATAGGCTACTACCAGAGTTGCGAGCGTGCTGTCCGTTCAATAATTTACATGCTGTTGCGCGGTATCGTGTTCATGGTTCCGGGATTTATATTATTGCCGCGTGTTCTCGGGGTTCCGGGATTATGGCTCGCCATGCCGCTTTCCGAAGTTCTCACACTGGCCGTTATTGCCGCATCATATTTCATACAGAAACAAAAGAATGGCGCAAAATAAGAGGGTGTCAATAGAATTTCATAAATTTGCATTGCAGAAATCAATCCATAAAAATGAAAACATTACCCTTACTCTTCGCTGCCGCATGTCTGCTGGCATCATGCTCCGGCCGCACATCCGGCTCCGAATCGCAAACCCAGGCCGAGACTTCGGAACAAACTGTGACCACGTCCGACCTCAGTTGCAAATGGCTTATTGACAACATCGTGATCAACGACACGGTTCAGGTTAGCCCCGCTGAGATTTCACCCGAAAGGAATTGCTATATCGTATTCAATTCCGACGGCACTTTCGGAGCAAGTACAAACTGCAATACTCTCGGAGGCGAGTATGTGCTTAACAACGATTCTATACGTTTCACTAACATGTTAATCACAGAAATGGCCTGCGACAATATGACAGTCGAGGAAATGCTCGTGCGCGTTCTGCCCGAAGTTGAAGTCCTTGATTGCGTGAACGATTCGCTTATCCGTCTCAACACCGCTTCTTCGGCCTGTATTGTGCTCAAAAAATCTCCGATCACACAGGAATAAGCACCCCACAGGAATAAAAGAGAACGCTTGCAGAAATGAATATATATTCCTACACATTCTCGCCAACCGGCACATCGGCTAAAATTTTGCAGAGCATAAACGCCGGTATTGCCGATTCATCGGGACCGAAGGCCGAGTACCGTGATCTCACACGCGTTCCGGCCGAAGATCGTGTATTCCAAGACGCAGATCTCGTGATAGTTGCAGCTCCGGTATATGGTGGTAAAATTTCCCCTTTGATTAAACAGCGCCTGGGTAGTGTCTCGGGCAACGGAGCCAAGTGTATTCTTGTAGCTGTATATGGCAACAGAGCTTTCGAGAATGCTCTGGTGGATTTTGCAGGATTCATGACCGGCAGGGGATTCGTGGTTTGCGGTGCTGCTGCATTTGTTGGTGAGCACTCCTATTCAACTGCGGAAACTCCGATAGCCCAAGGAAGACCCGACGCGCAGGATATTGCTGATGCCGGAACATTCGGAAAGGAAATTGCAGCGAAGGCACTCTCCTGCGAACTCCGCAGCATAGATATAGAATCGCTGAAAGATATACCTTCGCCGGCCGGAGCATTGCTCGCATTCCGCGATTTCGTAATGGCATATCAGAAACAGCAGGCCGAGGCACCGAAAGTCTACCTCCCGCAGGTGGATATTGGCAGATGCGATGATTGCGGTGCTTGCTTGGCCGCATGTCCGACGGCTGCCATTTCTTCCGATTTCCACGGTGTAGATGCAGAGAAGTGCATTAAGTGCTGTGCATGCGTAAAGACTTGTCCGCAGAATGCACGTACACTCAGCACACCCTTCGCAAAGCCTCTTTCCGAGAATTTCTCACTGCGGAAGTCCCCGCTCTGGATTTTCTAATCAAGACAAAAAATCATGGCGGCCGCCCCGAAGCAGCCGCCATGATTGTAAGGGGGAAATATTATTTCACTACTTTAAGAACTGCGTTGGCGGTTTTAACTACATAAACGCCCGCCGGAAGCGATTTTATGCTGAAGCTGCGACTGTCCGTCGACATCACACGGTTGCCGGTGCAGTCAAAAACTGATGCGAAGCCGGCATCGCCGATGTTGACCATTTTGAGATTGCGGTCATAAGTAATTGTTGTTCCCTTGGTCGCTGCAGAGCTGATAGAAGAGCTTTCACCCGCTTTTACCATGAGTTTATCCATGCAGAAATAGCAGGGAGTGTTGGGGCCGTAGTCGCCTACGTCGGTTGTTTCTATCGAGAAATAGATTTCGTTAACGGCGCCTAATTCGCTGAGGTCAACATATTTCCAACCGCGATTGATAGTAAGGTCGCCGTTGCTGTATGAAGCCATTTCAACCTCGACAGTCTTTTCGCTTTCGTCTTCAGCCACACCGTGGATAATCAACTTGAAACTGTCGCCGTTGCGGAAGGCGTGGGCATACGCATCGCCACACTCGATAGTATAGTAAGTATAGCTGTTCAGGTTTACATAAACCCCGACCGGTTCATGGACTTTTCCGTCGTTGAACGCAAGCGAGGTAGATCCGGGACCGAACATGCTGTCGGCAACGAATCCGACAAGGTAGGGGACTGCCGCATTAATAACCGGCGAGCCATTCTCGTCCATTTTCACGGTGCCGTCCTCGTTCAGCTCGATGCCTCCGGCTGCCATGTTGCTCCACTGGAACTTCAGTGTGTTCTCGGGGCGGGAGTTGTCGTGCGAGTTCGAGGCTGTGAAGCCCCACCAGGTCTGCCAGTCGGTAATAGCACCGTGCACGAATGAAAAACACTGGCTCTCGATGCTCTCGGCGTCTTCGTCGTAGGTCTTGTCCCATTGGCCGGCCTCTGTTTCAAATGAAAGTTCCGTACTTGCTTTTGTCAGGTCGAGAGTCACAATATCGGCTTGTGCACTCATCATCGCGCCCGACAGAGCCATGATTGAGGTAATGATTCTGTTCATTGGTATGATAATTAAAAAATGAATAATCCCGTTCAGGTCTGCAATAAAGCAAAACTCCGACGGGATTACGGTATCATACAGCGGCCATGGCCGCAATTACGGCAATGATTAAATAACAGCCCATACTCCCGCAGGCAATGCTTTGATGCTTGGAATTGGCAGGTCTTCTGACTTATCCCGATTTTCTCGCGCCTTCCCGGCCGACGGTGGCCAGTGGCTTTTTGCGGAAAACGTCTGCTCAGCAGTCGCCAAGCGGGATTTACAGCAGCGGGTACTGTTGAGGAGTCTCACCTCATTCCCTTTTGGAAATTACTTCCTGATGCCCTTTTCATGGCTCACTCCTGAGCCCCGGACAACCGATTCCGGCTGCAAAGGTAGCAATTATTTGTAATACTGCAAAACCTTTCAGCTCTCTTTCGTGACAGCAATCTTATCAACCCTGGCGTGGTCCATATCAACCACCTCTAAACGGAATCCGTGCCATTCGACTACATCACCCGATACCGGTACACGATTAAGGTGAGCCATTATAAGACCTCCAAGTGTTGAATAGCCCGAGGGTTCATACAGATCCTCGCGCTCGAAATACGACAGGAAATCATATATCGGACACTGCCCATCCACGAGCCATTCGTCCACATCGCGCCGCTTCACTATCATCGGCTCATCTATCCCCTGGGGTATGCTGCCGATTAGTCCGTCCAGAATATCCCTTAGGGTGACCACACCGTGGAAGCAACCATATTCATCGCATACCAATGCTGAGTGCTCCTTGGCGCGTTTGAATGTGTCGAGTGCATCATAAACAGTCATATTTTCGGGCAGAAAAAGCGCTTGGGTTATTTCTTTGGCAATATTGAAGTCCGGATTACCGAGTGTGAGTATCAGCTGTTTGAGAGATATCACTCCGCAGATATCATCGCGGTTCTTGTCATACACCGGATAAGACGAGTGAAGCTCCGAGGAAAGTACCTCGCGAATACGGTCAACGCTCATGTCCATGGACAAGGCCACAACATCTTTCCGATTCGTCATGATAGCCTCAATGCGGCAATCGCCGAGAACCAGTACTCGTTCCATAATGTCTTGCTCAACTTCGCGCACCTCGCCCGATTCCGTCCCTTCCTGAATCAGGTTCTTGATTTCATCTTCTGTCACAGTCGATGCCCGGCTGCCAAGTCGGAACAACTTAACAAACCCGGCGGTGGAAACCGACAGAAGCCATACAATCGGAAAGGTAATCACTGAAAGCAGTTTCATCATCGGTGCAACAAGTTTTGCGATAGTATCGGCGCGCCCGAGACCTATTCGTTTCGGCACAAGCTCCCCGACAACTATCGAAAGATATGTCACAACGGTCACAATCAACACTTTGGAGAGCCCCATGGCCAATTTAGGCTTCACACCGAGAGTGGCAAGGTATTCGCCGAGATCTGTGGCTATGGTAGCTCCCGAAAAAAGACCTGTGAGAATTCCTATCAGTGTGATACCGATTTGAACTGTCGACAGGAACTTATCCGGCTCGTTGGCCAGTTCGAGCGCTGTGGCTGCGCTTCGGTTCCCGGATTTGGCATCGGACGTAAGCTTGGATTTCCGCGCCGAGATAAGCGCGACTTCCGACATTGAGAATACACCGTTTAAGAGGATTAAACCTATAATAATTAGCAAGTCAGGCATGTGATGGAAATATATTATTATTAACAACACCGGTCAGCCCTCATTTGTTGACTTCCATTCTGCTATTGCGCCACGTAGGAAAGTTTTTTGTGTTTGGTTGCCGGAATTTTTGTAAATTTGCAGGCTGAAAAAATTGTTGAGCTATTATGAAAGTATATCTTGCATCTAATTCGCCGCGCAGGCGCCGGTTGCTGGGAATGATAGTTCCTGAATTTGAAATAATGGAAGGGGCAGATGTTGATGAGACCTATCCTGCGAACTTGTCGGCCGAGGAAGTGCCCTTGTTCCTTTCGCGACTCAAGGCCAAAGCCTACAGCCCGCGTTTGAAGGCTGATGAATTGCTTATTACTGCCGATACGGTGGTGATTCTTGACGGCGGAATTATGGGAAAACCTCATGACCTCGATGATGCACGTCGCATGTTGAGACGTCTTTCGGGAAATACTCACAAAGTTATCACGGGTTTCACTATTACAACGGTCGATTCCGAAGGCGCTGTGGTGAGCAAATCATATTCTGAAGAGACTTTTGTGAGTTTCGACACCATGAGTGATGATGAAATCAACAGTTATGTAGAGACTTATCGTCCGCTCGACAAAGCCGGTGCCTACGGAATCCAGGAATGGACTGCGGCGGCTGTAAAGGGTATTAAGGGGTGTTTCTATAATGTTATGGGACTGCCCATCCACGCATTGTACCGCGCGCTTAAAGCCGATTCAAACGTTCGGCTATAATCCGAATGCGACATTCGTCGGGGCTGAGGAGCCTGAAACGGTCCAGCACTCCGGCGAGTGCTTTTTTCGGTCGCTGCATAAAACCGACAGCAAGGCGTTTTTTCGCCCGGCTCATTCCAACGTACAGTACTCGGGTGCTTTCCTCGGTCAATCCATGAAAGTCGGTCGTGTTGTACAGAATCACATTATCCATCTCAAGGCCTTTGGCTTTGTGGATTGTCATCACCGAAAGTCGTTCATTAACAACCCCGTTGAAATATAGATCTGATTCTCGGAATGTGCGCAGTTCGGCAAGATATTGCGAAACTTGTTCCCTGAAATTCCGGTAGTGGTCTGTATCCACCACAAAGGCATCTATAAAATCGCTGATGTAATTGAATTTTCTTATTTCCGAAATATATCCTTTGGATAGAAAATACTTGTACGCACGCGTTAATTCCTCGAGAAGTGCATTTTTCCCGGAGCTGTCGCAGAGGAGTTGTGCCGAAGTATCTTGGTAAAGGCTGGAGTAGCGCTGGTATAATTTCTCGGCCACGCGCATATAACCGGGTCCTGAAAAGAATTTTGCTTGAAGGGCAAGTTTCGTTTCGGCGCGGTCCTTTAAGTGCAGTAGCAACATGGCAGTTGCTGCCGTGTCGTCGGCTGCCATATGTGAGTTCTTTCCTTCAATTCCAAGATGCTTGAGCAGGAACCCGAGGCGGTGGCTGCGCAGCCGCGGGTAGAGCAGCCGACTCAATGTCAGGGTATCTATCGGCATGGATTCGGGGCATAATTCGGCCGGTATCAGAAGATTGGTGCGACGAGAGATGTTTTCTGCAAGAATGGCAAGGTCGAACGCCACATTGTGCCCGGCAACAACATCGTCGGTTCCAATGTAGTCAATAAGCCGACCGAAGGCTACGGCGGGTGGAAGTTTTTCGGCTTTGTCATAAATCTCGGGCAGGGGATTCCGCAAACCGTTGCCGAGAATCCGGGGAATGGCTCGGTTGGTTTCGATGAAAATGTCGATTTGCGAGCCCTCAACAATCTTTCCTCCGCGAATTTTGAGTGCCGCAATCTGCACTATGTCGTCCCGGAAAATATCAAGCCCCGTGGTTTCGGTGTCGAGAACAATTATGGTGCGTTCGGGCGAATTCACAGCTTTCGCATATCTGTGAATGGCCGAAGGTGCTTGCCTTTGAAGGTGGGCGAATATATCGCCGGGTGTGAGAGCGGCCGCCGAAAGAGCTTTGACATACTCACGGGCTGATTTCAGTGTAGTCGTAGCATGGGTCTGATATATTATCCGAGCCCAGGCATGCATGTTCAAAGGGTTCGCGACAGCAGACAAATGTGCCCACAGTGTCTTGAATGCCGACCCGTGGAAATCATCATTTTGCGAGACAAGAAAATGTGCGAGGCCATGTCGGTTCAGATAGTCTGAAACAGTTGATGCTTCGGCATTCGTGCGTGCCAGTATCGCAACATCTTCTGTTTTGTTGGCCGCAAGCCATTCGCGGGCGATTGAGGCCGACAGCATGCATGAATTTGCGGCGTTCTCAGGCCCGAAAGCAATCAGCGGGTCGGAGAGCGAAAGCGTTTTCTCGGCCTTCGGAAGCAGGGCCGGATCGGCATCGAGCCAGTCGCGGGCCACAGAATTCGTGAGCTCCACAAGGTAATCCGGTGCTCGGAAATTGCGCGTGAGGTGGAAGATATTCCCTGCACACAGACGCTTGAGTTGTTTGAGCGCAACACCTCCGGCTCCAAGAAACGCGAATATGGCCTGCTGTTCATCGCCCATGAACAATAGGCATCGCTTGCGCTGCGATGTCACAAGGTCTACAATCGCAAGTTGTAATGGAGTCAAATCCTGTACCTCATCGACCTGCACCCATGTATATCCTGTCATTTCGTAACCCCGTGCTTCTTGTGAGATAAGAGCGGTGTAGGATTGAAGAATTATATCGTCAAAGTCGATAAGCCGGTTGTCGGCCTTGTATTTCGCGTAGGCTTCCGCACGTGCTATTTCTTTGTCGGAGGGTGCTTCGTTCAGATGCCGGCATACGGGAGCAGGGTGGTCGTGGCTTGTCTGGTAAAGGAACGCGGCAACGTCATAAAAGCGTTTGGTGTCGGTCCGTGAAGTAATCCGGAATTCCGAGGCAAGATACTCAAGACTGTCTTCTTCATCGAAGACCGAGGTATCGGCCGGCACGAGTTTATTGGCGAACAGGAATTGCAGGCAGAAACGGTGCAGATTCCCTACGAACAGCCCATGAGGCTTCGACCCTATAGTGTTGGTGATTCGGTCTATCATCTCGCGGGCGGCCCTGTTTGTGAACGTCAGGCAGAGCATTTGGTCGAAGGGCACCCCATAGTTGTTATTGGCGTACAAAACGCGTTGGGCCAGAATGTGGGTTTTCCCACATCCCGGCCCGGCGAGCAGGAGTGCCGCTCCTGAACGGTGGCGGATAATGCTATCGCGCTTATCGTCGGTCATTCATTGATATATGGCAGTATTGCCTCGCGCCATATCATGTAGGCCGGTCCTTCAAGGTGAAGTCCGTCGTTGGTGAGTTCGGCTTTGAGGTTGCCTTCTTCATCAGCCATGAGGCTGTAGAGGTCGATGAAAGGAATATTGCGTTCTGCTGCAAGAGCCTTGTAGCGTTCGTTGAGTTCGCGGATCTGGCCTTCCTTGCCGTCAAGCCCGTGGTAACGGTCATACTGTTGGCGGATAGGCAGAAGCGACTGCAAATAGATTTTTGTATTGGGGCTCAGCGCGTGGATACGATCCAGCAATGTGGCCATGTCACCGGCAATCGAGTCGGTGGTCAGGTGGTGCGAGACATCGTTCACACCGCCCATCACAAAAATCTTGGCCGGTTTGCCGTCGGTGATACTCGAAAGACGATTGATCATTCCGGGAATCACATCGCCGCTGATACCACGGTTCAGGATTTTGGGATTGCCGAACAGTTCGCTCCATTCGCAGCCGTTTGTAAGGCTGTTGCCGAGCATCACGATATTTGAGGAATCGACAGGAAGCACTTCGAAGAGGGTCTCACGCTGGCCGTAGAAAGGCGTCTGCGCGGCTGCTCCGAACGAGAGAGCAGCCAGCACAGCAGCGGCGAATATTTTAGAGAGTTTCATAGTCAAGCCTGTTCAGTGTCGACACTGCGGTATGCGTCGACTGCCGTTTTTACAGAACCATGCATCAGAAGCAGTCGGCGAGCCTCGTCGTAGGGAAGGCCGAGTTCCTCGACAATCATGCGTGTGCCTCGGTCCACGAGCTTGGCGTTGGTGAGCTGCATGTTCACCATCTTGTTGCCTTTCACTCGGCCCATCTTGATCATCACGCAGGTGGTGATCATGTTGCAGATCATTTTTTGTCCCGTACCGCTCTTCATGCGCGAAGCTGCCGGTGACATACTCCGGACCCACCACCATTTCGATGGCGATGTCGGCGGCGGCGCTTACGGGAGCATCGGGGTTGGAGGTGATAGCTGCGGTGAGGATTCCGTGGCGACGGCACTCTTCGAGCGCTCCGATAACATAAGGGGTAGTGCCCGACGCAGCGATGCCGATAACAGTATCGCGCGAGTTGATATTGAACGCCTGCAGGTCTTTCCAGCCCTGGTTGGTGTCGTCCTCGGCATTTTCAACGGCGTTGCGCAGGGCGTTGTCGCCGCCGGCTATGAGGCCGATCACCCACGAGGGATCCATGCCGAATGTGGGCGGAATCTCCGAAGCGTCGAGCACGCCGAGGCGCCCCGATGTGCCGGCTCCCATGTAGAAGATGCGGCCGCCGCGTTTCATACGGGCCACGATTTCGGTGACGAGTTTTTCAATCTGCGGGAATAGCTTTCTCTACGGCAAGGGCTACCTTTTTGTCCTCGTTGTTTATGTCGTGCAGGATTTCGCCTACAGATTTTTTTTCGAGATCGTTATAGAGCGAAGACTGTTCGCTGATTTTTACAAAGCTCATGTTGTTTTATGGATTTGATTGGATTTAGCTGTGAAATTTGATGAGGCCTTCCATGGGACTCTTGATGATGGTGCCGATAGTGCAACCGGTTGCCTCGGCGGCTTCGGTGAGCACGTCTTTGAAATAATATGCGATAGATCCGATGAAGTTCACCTTGTGCTGTGCATAACCATCGTAGTTCAAGATGTTGCGACGGAAGAATGCTTTGAACGCATTGAATACGAGATCGTGGATTTCTGGCACATTAATGTTCTTGCTCAGGAAGGGTGTTACCGATGCCAGGAAGCGGTTTCCCTGGGGTTCGCGGTACACCCGGCGGATAATTGTGAGAAGGTCCAGCTGGTACTCTTCGAGGAAGTCGGCACACACTTTGGCGGGCAACTGGCGCTTGAGCACATCGCCAAGGAACAATTTTCCAAGCACAGCGCCCGAACCTTCGTCGCCGAGAACATAGCCCAACGGCGATACATTGGCGGCGATGCCGGTGCCGTCGTAGAGGCACGAGTTGGAGCCGGTGCCGAGAATGCAGGCGATGCCGGGCTGACGGCCGCAGAGGGCACGGGCGGCGCCGAGGAGATCGGTGTAGACCTCAACTTTTTCCGCAGCGGGAATATTGGCACGGATTGCGCGGGCGACATTGCCGCACACTTCGGCCGAAATGCAGCCTGCACCATAGAAATATACTTCCTTGATGTCGTTTGCCAGAGTTCCGAGCTCGGGCACCAGTTCGTCGGCCAGACGGGTGCGCATCTCTTCCTCGGTGAGCATCACGGCGTTCATTCCAAGCGTGAAAACCTGCTTTTCGACTTTTGTATTTTTGAGCAGGCACCAATCGATCTTGCTGCTTCCGCAGTCAGCTATCAGAATCATAGTTTTATGTATATTTTCTTTTTGTAAAGGATATAACCTATACACCAGTTAAACAATACGAATGAAATTGCAAATATGAGCGAGGCAAGGGTTGCATTGCCTGCACACAGAGGAGTGATGAGTTCGTTATAAAGCCAACCTTTGATTGTGATTGTACCGTCGTTGAACGGAATCCGGAATGTGCCGATGATGATAGAAAGCACAGCTCCAAGGCAGTACATGAACAATGGATTGATGCCGAAGGCCTCGAAGAATCGGCACCAGCGTTTGTAGCCCTTGATGTCGATAATCCATATGAGCAGGCCAAGGAACGAGGAGGCCAGGCCGCAGGTGGTGAGCACGAATGTCGGCGACCAGATTTTTTTGTTGATAGGGCAGCCGTAGGATAGCAGGAAGCCGGCGAAGGTGAGGACTGTGCCCACGATGAAAAGGCGGTTGATGCGCAGGTTGTTGTCTTTTGTCGCATTATGAGGCCACCGCAAATGAAGCCGATGAGCATGTGGGCTATGGACGGCAGGGTGCTGAGCAAGCCTTCGGGGTCGAATTTCAGGCGCACGCCGTCGATCGTGTCGGCATACATGTGGTCGGGGCCGAGCACCTTGTGGTCGACTATGGAAATGATGTTGCTATCGGCAAAAGCAAACCCGTTGCCGAAAATAAGCAGCAGAGTGTAGACAACAAGCATACCGGCCACCACCCAGGGCAGGGCATCGCGTTTGATTAATAATGCCATGGACGCACCAACACCGTAGCATATTGCCAATCGGGGCATTACGCCCAGAATTCGGATATGATCGAAATTAAAAACAGCCTCCCACAGCGTGGCATCATTGAGAATGCCGCGTAGGAACATACCGAACCAAGCTATGGCAAGACCGATAAGGAAAATAACTATAGTGCGACGGACGATTTTAACGAACGACGCCCAGGAGAACGTGAAGTCATATTTCCGCAACGACATGTAGGTGGAAATACCCATTATGAACATGAAGAACGGAAACACGAGATCGGTCGGGGTGAGTCCGTGCCATGAAGCATGTTTCAAGGGTGCATATATATTGCCCCAGGAACCGGGATTGTTCACCAGGATCATGCCGGCGATAGTGATACCGCGCAGTATGTCGAGAGCGAGCAGGCGTCCGGAACCTTTTTTGGCCGGTGCAGCCGTGGTTGTGGTTGACATGATTGGTTAATTGTGATCGTGGTTGGAATTGAGGGTTGACGGTCTATTTGGTATGTTCGTAAACAAGATAGACTATGGACTTATAAGGAATGCCGCTATTGGTTGAAAGACCGATTTCGCAGGTTCGCGAATTGGAATAACCGGTTTTGGCTCCTGATTTCTCGATTTGCGGCTTGAGTTTGCGCAGCGCCCATGCGTTGAGCTTGGGTTCGGTGAAACCTTTGTCGCCGGCAAAACCGCAGCAGCCTACCTCGGCGGGGACGAAAACGTTCGATGAGCACATTGCGGCCACATTCACAATCTTGCCCGCGAGTCCCATTCGGCGGCTGGAACATGTTACATGCACAGCCACGGGCTCGTCGGTTTTTGTGAAGGTGAGGTGGGGCGCAAGATAGTCATGGATAAATTCTGCCGGTTCAAAAAGCTCGAGGCTTTTGATATGGTCGCGCATGCGGTGCAGGCAAGGGCTCTGGTCGCACACGATTGGATAGCGGCCGGCCTGCGAGGCCACCGATAGCGCTGCCTCAAGCTGGCGCGTCTTCTCATCGGCGATGTCGGGCATGCCTTTGCTTTCCCAAATCATTCCGCAGCAAAGGTCCTTCATATTATCGGGGAAGATAACTTCATATCCGGCCCTTTGGCACAAGTTCACGAATACTTCAGGGAGCGGAAGATCGGCAGGTTGATTCTCGCTTCTGCCCATAGTGCGGTTTATGCAAGAGGGGAAGTAAACCACCTTTTTCTCGCTTGCCGGCTGCTGTTGTGCTACAATATGCGACGGGTTAAAGGGAACCGGCAGACTGGGTGTCCACAAAGGCAGGCCTACTTTGTTCAACGTGCGACCGACCGAAGCCACTCCTTTATCGCCGAGAACGGCATGCGCCATATTGGCACCGCCAAGCATAAGCCGCAGACCGGCCGATACTCCGGCCAGGTGTTCCGCAGCCCATTTGCCCAGTTTTTTGCCCGAAGGGCCCATTTCGGCTTCGCGAATATCGTGGATAAGATCGGCTGTATTGATTCCCATTGGGCAGGAGGTGGAGCAGAGACCGTCGCCGGCGCATGTTTCGTTGCCGAAGTAACGGAAGCCGGCCTCAAGGCGTTTGAGGCGTTCGGGGTCGGAACCGTCGCGGCGCAGTCGCGAAATCTCCCGTTGCACCACAATGCGTTGTCGTGCCGAAAGGGTGAATCCGCAGCTCACGCAGTTCACTTCGCAGAAACCGCATTCAATGCAGCGGTCAACATGCGGGTTGGTGAGCGGCAGGGGCTTGAAATTGCTTATGAAACAGTTGGGATCATCATTGAAAATAACGCCTTGATTGAGAATATTCAGGGGGTCGAAAGCCTTTTTAATCCGCTTCATGAGGCCGAATGCTTTGTCGCCCCATTCGGCAGCCACAAAGGGCGCCATATTGCGGCCTGTGCCGTGCTCGGCCTTAAGCGAGCCGTGGAAGCGGCCCACGACGAGCTTTTCGATTTCTTCCATCAAATGGCGGTATTTCTCCACCTCGGCCTGCGTGGTAAATGCTTGGGCGATAACGAAGTGATAGTTACCTTCGAGGGCATGGCCGTAGATGCACGCATCGTCATAGCCACATTCCTCGAGCAATTGAGCCAAAGCAACAGTTGCCTCGGGGAGGTCCTCGATGTGGAAGGCAACGTCTTCAATCAGTGCTGTGGTGCCCAGTGCACGTGTGCCGCCAACAGCAGGGAATACTCCCGAACGGATATGCCACCACTCGGCGATTTCCTCGGGGTCAAGCGAGAAGTGGGGTTCGATGAAGGGCTTGAAGCCTTTCAGAATTCCAAGTGTTTCGTTTGTGAGAGAATCGAGCTTTTCCTTGGAATCAGCTTCGCAGGTCATGAGAAGAGCGGTGAGGCCGTCGCCGGTTGTGTCATGGACCGAGGCGAGCGATTTCTTATCGAGTAGTTCGCATGCCTGCACACAGCCGGCCTTGCGGAGTGCGACAACAGCGCGGCATGCTTCGGCCAGATCGCTGAAGTAAACCATTGCCGAGGCCGAGAAGGGCACCACGGGGGCCGTGTTCACTGTGACTTCGCTCACGAACGCAAGTGTGCCTTCGCTGCCAACCATGCTGTGGGTGATCATATCGAATGGATCATCGAAAATGGCGAACGGCAGCAGGTTCAGGCCCGTTACATTTTTGATCGAATATTTGTTTATAATCAGATCATGCAACTCTTTATCATCGGCAATCTCGTTGTGGATTGCCATGATTTCGCCGAGCATATCGGGGTGGCTCTTTCTGAAAGCCTCGCGCGAGGCCTCGTCGGCGGTATCGAGCACGGTACCGTCGGCGAAGACTATGCGGATAGAGCGGAGCACACGGTCGCTGTTGGCGTGCACGCCACACTTCATTCCCGAAGCGTTGTTAACCACAATGCCGCCGACCATAGCTGATTTTTTTGAAGCAGGATCGGGGGTGAAGAGGCGTCCGTAGGGCTCGAGTATTTCGCTGACACGAGTACCGATAATGCCCGGCTGCAAGGCTATGGCTGTGGCTTTGTCATCGAGAATGCGATACGATTCCCAATTCTTGCCGGCAACGACAAGAATGGAGTCGGTGACGGCTTGTCCCGACAGGCTCGTTCCTGCGGCGCGGAAGGTGACCGGAAGCCCCATCTCCGAAGCCAGCCGGAGTATAGCAACCACTTCCTGCTCGTTGCGTGAGCGCACCACCACCTTCGGAACAAGACGGTAGAAGCCGGCATCGGTACCCCAGGCAAGAAGACGGAGGTCGTCGGTGTAGATGCGGTCGGGCGAAACAGTCCGGCTTATTTCGCGCACAAAATCTGAATAGCGTTTATCGGTATCGGTCATGGCCGTTAATTATTCGTAGAGATGATATTTTTTAGAGGCGGCGCGGAAGCTTTCCACGTCTTTGTTCCAGTAGTCCTTGATATCGTCTACCTTATAGTTCTTGGTGAAGCGACTGCGGATTTCCTTGCTGCCACAAACCTTGTCGAACATGCTGAAGCGTTTTTTGTCGCCCAGTTCAAAGGCTTTGTGGTCGGGATACATGTCGGCAAGCACTTCCATTACGTAGAACTGAGTGAGCGAAAGGGGTGCTTTCTCAACATCGGTAACGTAGACCTCCACACCCTGCAGGTTTTCGCCCTTGCCCGTGGAGTAGAAGGGCTTGATGTGGATAGGACGGAACATCATGCCGGGGAGTTGAAGGTCGTTCATGCGCTTGGCGAACTTTTCGGCATCAATCCAGTCGGCGCAGAACAGCTTGAAGGGCTCGGTGTAGCCAACGCCGATGCTCATGAAATAGAGCTCGCCGAGAATGCCGCTCACAGGGTAGTAGATAGCCGATTCCGGCACCGGCATGTGGGGCGAGGGGAGCACCCAGGGCATACCGGTCTGGGCAAACGACATATCGCGTTTGTAGCCCTCCATAGGCACAACAGTCAGGTCAACCTTGGCTCCGTTCTTGCCGATGAGGCCTTCTTCGTTAAGATATTTGGCGAGTTCGCCGGGAGTCATGCCGTAGAGATAGGGAATGGGGAACTGGCTCACGAACGAGAAGCAGGAGTCTTCAACAAGGTTGCCTTCAATCTTGTTGCCGCCCACGGGGTTGGGGCGGTCGAGCACCATGAACTGCTTGCCCTGTTCGGCGCAGGCTTCCATGGCAAGGCCCATGGTGGAGATGAAGGTGAACGAGCGGCAGCCGTTGTCCTGAATGTCGTAGAGCAGCACATCAACGTCCTTGAGCATTTCGGGGTGGGCTTGCGGCTCTTGCCGTAGATGGAGTAGACGGGCACACCGGTCGCGGGATCGGTGTAGTTGTCAACATGGTCGCCGGCGTGCACATCGCCGCGAACTCCGTGCTCGGGAGAATAAAGACCGACGAGCTCAACACCTTCGGCATCATGGAGAATGTCGATTGTGGATTTGAGCTTGTTGTCGACACCTGTGGGATTAGTAATCAGACCCACACGTTTGCCGCGCAGCCCTTCGAAATTATTATCGCGTAGCACTTCAATGCCGGGTTTCACCTGTGCCGAAGCGAGAAGACAGAAACCGGCCATGAGTGCGGGAAGAATATATTTTTTCATTGCTGTGAATGTTCGATTGTTAATTGCATTCTCCATGGCGCTGCGGAGAACGCCATGGAGAACAGTCTATCACTTATTTGTCGATTTTGCGTCCGAAATTGGGGTCGATTTTCAGGAAGGCGCACACACCGATTGTGGCGGCGCAGCAAATCATTGTCCAGATGAAGAAGTGGCGGTAGCCGATGGTCTCCTGCAGCCAGCCTGCGGCCATGCCGGGAATCATCATGCCAAGAGCCATGAAGCCGGTGCAGATGGCATAGTGGGCGGTCTTGTGCTTGCCCTCGCTGAAGTAGATGAGGTAGAGCATGTAGGCTGTGAAACCGAAGCCGTAGCCGAACTGCTCGATGAACACGCAGATGTTGATGGTCAGCAGCGAGGGCGCGGGCGCGTAGCTCAGGTAGACGAAGGTGAGGCAGGTCAGCGACATGCTCCAAGCCATGGGCCAGAGCCATTTCTTGAGGCCGCCCTTGGCTGCCACGATGCCGCCGATGATGCCGCCGATGGTGAGGCCGATGATGCCCACGGTGCCGTAGACAATACCCACCTCGCCGGTGGTGAGGCCGAGGCCGCCCTTGTCGATGGGGTCGAGCAGGAAGGGGTTGATGAGCTTCACCAGCTGTGCCTCGGGCAGACGGTAGAGGAGCATGAATGCGATGGCAACCCATACCTGGGGCTTCTGGAAGAAGGTCTTGAAGGTATCGAAGAACTCGCGCATGATGCTCGATGCCGTCGTGCCGGCTTCGTTGTGGCCGTCGGAGGCCGGGCGCGGAAGAGCCCAGCTGTGGTAGACGGCTACAATAAAGAAGAATGCCGAAAGAACTGCGAATACTACCAGCCAGGCAAGAGGTATATTGCCTGATGCGCCTTCGAAGCGGGCTTCGGCCGGAGAGGTCAGTTTGTGGTCAACTTCATAATAGAGCCACGCCGGTTTATCCCAGTTGTTTTCATTGAACACGAAGCGAGTCGACAGTGCGTTTTGCTCGAGTTTGATGCTCTGGTCGCCGGCCTTGTGGGTTACGTTGAGAATTATTTCCTCGCCCGCTGCGGGTTTCTGGTTCAGACGCACGCCAACAATCGCGAAGTTGTTATTGCGGGTGGTGTAGGGCTCGCGTTCCTCGCCGAAGGTTTTTTTTACCCATTCGGTGAATTTCGAGGGTTCGTTGGACGCTACGGTCTGCGCGCCGGTGGTGGCGGCCGGCAGTTCTGCCGCTACGAAACCATTGCGTTCGTTCATGTGTTTCACCGAGTCGCGCATTACCTTGGCATATTCGCCAAACGACATTTGAGTGGGGTGACCGTTGATGTCGGCGATTACCTCGGCGGGGGCTTCGGTGGCTACATTAATCGCACCCTGGGGTGTGAAGAACTCCATTTCGCCCGCAAGATCGGGCTCGGCGGAATAAATGGCATCAAGTTCGGGTGCTGTCCATTCAACTGCCGGGTCGGCATTTACGCTGATCTTCAGCGGCGCAAGGCCGGAATTGGTCTCGATCAGACCGGCCACGATTACCAGAAGACCTTGGCCGGCCACGGTGGCAACGCGGTAGAAAGTAGAACGGATTCCGACATAGAGCGACTGTTCATGCTCCGACAAGGCGAGCATGTAGAAACCGTCAGCGGCTATATCGTGGGTAGCTGATGTGAAACCTACAATCCAGAAGATTGCAAGCGTCAGCTGGAAGAAGAATGGAGTGGGTATCGTGAACGCGATGCCGGCAAGGGCAAAGGCGATAATCCACTGCATGGTCAGCGTCCACCAGCGTTTGGTCTTGATGATGTCGACAAAGGGGCTCCAGAAGGGTTTGATGACCCACGGCAGATACAGCCAGCCGGTGTAGAGGGCGATGTCGGTGTTTGAGATGCCCAGGCGTTTGTACATGATGACCGAGATGGTCATCACGGCCACGTAGGGGAGACCTTGCGCGAAGTACAGCGTAGGAATCCATGCCCAGGGATTGCGTTTGCTTGCGTTCTTCATGGAGTGGGGATTAATATAATGTAGTGAGTTTGGATCCGGGGAAGTAGTGGCTGAGAATACTGCGGAAGTCATAGCCTTTGCTTTCCATGACAGCGGCTCCGATCTGGCACAGTCCTACACCGTGTCCCCAACCGGCTCCGCGCAGGATGAATGTACGGGGCAAGCCGTTTTCGTCCTTTTCTCCGGCTTCAACCACGAAGGCCGAGCTGTAGAGGTGGCTGGTGGAAAGTGTACGGCGGATTTCGAGTTCTTTGCCTATGGTCATGGTCTTCTTGGTGCCGACGATGCGCAGACGCACAAGGCGCGCCGAGGTTCCGCGTTCTATGGGTTCGAGAGCGACGATTCCGCCGAAGTCGATACCCGAACGCTCGGCAATCAGTGCGGCAAGCTCATTCTGGGTGTATTCAACTTTCCAACGGTAGAAGTCGGTTGTTTCCTGATCGTAGTTGTTGAGCACCTGGCCGAGAATGTCCGCATCGTTTGTGTTGCAGAATGCTTCGGGGGCGCCGAGAATCCATTTGCGGGCTTCTTCCTCGCGGGTAAGGTCGGGGAATTCCATGGGTTTGGCGCCGTCAAGGCGTGCTACAAGATAGTGGAAATGCCGAGGCTCCCAGCAGTTCTCGAATTGCTCGAACACGCCTCCGCAGCATTTGGAGAAGCGTGCGTCGCAGAGTTCGCCGTCCTCATCGGTGATGACGAGCCCGCGGGTGGCTTCGATAACTGTGCGGACAGTGGGTGTGGATTGGCGGGTGATTCCTTGATAGCGCTGACAGTGGTCATCGGCGCATACATCGAAATTAACGTGGTCCTCGCGGTCATACCAACGGATCAGTTCATCATCGGTGCGTGTGCACGACGAATACTCGGTGTTCTCCGAGGCAAGCTTTTTGTTTTTGTCAATCTGGGCAAGGAGCCAGCTGCGCGAGATGACAGCGTGGGCTTTGAGAAACTCAGGAGCGGCCGTGGCACTCATTTCCGATGAAATAACACTCATCAGATAGTCCTCGACGGGAAGAATATTCACAAGCGTGAGCTTCCCGTTCTCCACGATAATAGACAGCGAGCCCGAAAAGCGTTGGGTTTCGCGGCGTTCCCAATGGAAGTTGACGCCAATCACAACATCAAAAACCTCGTATGACGCATCTTTGCCGGCAGGAGTAAGGAGCACTGAATCATGCTCACGGCCCTGCCATGCAACGCGTCCGTCGGGCGTTACGGAAAAGGTCTGAGGTCCGCGTACTGCCTGGCCGAGAGCCTGACAATCATACTCCTTGAGTAGGTTCACGCGTATCTCGGTGGCACTTAGAATGCCGACTTTAATATTGGGTTCGCGTTCCATTTAAACAATCTTTTCTGCGATTTCGCGAATTTCCTCCTCTGAAAGGCAGAGCTCGGCGAAAATCTTGTTGATAATTTCAGCGTCGATTCTGTCGAAGTCTTCGCGACGGGGTGTGATGAACACTCCGCCCATGTCGACCGACGCCGGACTGATGAGCATGCAGCCTTCGCCTTCGGTTCCGTAGAACGAGGGGCGATGCTTCTTGCGGGGGATAACCACAAGGCGGGTTCCCGCAGGGGTTGAGTAGCACAGCAGATTCATCATGGGCTCTTTCTCGCCTTCGGGCACCGGAAGTGCTGCATATAGACGGTTGAAAAGAGCCTGGCCGTCAGCTGCGGCGTTGCTGTCGATGACAAATACCTTAAGCGGAAGAGCCGCGCATAGCGACAGTGTAGCCGTGCCTTCGGTAGCAATTACCTCCAGTTCACTTCCCTCAAGTGCCGGTGAAATGGTGAGAAAGTCGGAGTTGCCGGCCTGGAAGTGCATGTGGTCGGGTGCCGAAGCACCGCACTTAGGACCGTTGTAGAAAACAGTGTAGTCCGGGAGTTCCTGCGACAGTTCGATCATGTCGGCAATACGGCCTTCGATTAATTGGTCGGTGTGACTACGGTCGGGAATAGTGAGGTGACGCGGGAATATGGGGAAGGGGTTTATGAGTATCTCATAAGGGCCGTGCTCAATTCCGCGCTGCACGTCGGGGCGATTAGCTGCGCACAGGAAACATTTGCGCGCTGCCAGCGAGGCTTTATCCACCTTGGCGGCAGAAGATACAATGCGGGCGGGATTGAATTGAACCTTAATGGTCCAACCGGGCAGGCCGATTTCTTTTACCTCCACGCCTTTAAGTGCCTCGAAGTTGGCGGAGGCCATAGGCCACTCCGCCAACTGCGAGGTAATGAATGATTCGATATTCAGGGGCTTGTTCTCCATGCCTTATTTTTGCTTGTTCTGGTCGATACGGGCCTGGAGTTCCCAGGTGCGTATGCGGTCCTTGTAGAGGTTGTTGGCGTTCATCTTGTTGATGTCGAGGGCGGCGTCGGAGTTGTCCTCCCAGCGGCGGCAGAAGTAGAGCACATCGTAGATGCGGCCTATCTGGTTGTGCGCGAGAACGCCAGACCGAGGGCATAGTCCTCGCCGTAGCTGGTGTTGGGCACCTTGATTTCGCGCAGCATGGGCGTGTAGAACGCGCGCGGAGCGCCGAGGCCGTTGATGCGCAGGGCGTTGTTGCGGCCGTTTTCGGGTGTCCATTCCTTGTGGTCGATTACGCCCGGCGGGATGGTGTTCATGTCGATGTCGGTGAGCATATAGGTGCCCACTACCATTGCGCAGTTGTTGTCGTAGAACGCCTTGACCATTTTGGCCAGGGTGTTCTCGTCGGCATACACGTCGTCGGAATCGAGCTGCACGCAGAACTTACCGGCTTCGGGGTGGTTTGCGCCGACATTCCAGCAGCCGCCGATGCCAAGGTCGTCGCGCTCGGGCACGATGTGGATCACACGCGGGTCTGCGGCGAATTCGTCGATGGCCTCGGTGGTGCCGTCGGTGGAGTGGTTGTCAATGACGATGAGGTTGAAGGGGAAGTCGGTTTTCTGGGAGAGCACGCTGCGGATGGCGTCGCGGATTGTGCGCACACGGTTGCGGACGGGAATGATTACCGAGGCTTCGTACGGGAAGTCGCCTCGGTTGAATTCAATGGGCTCGAACACGGGTTCGAGGTAGCCGCCGATGGCCTTGAGGTGCTCCGTGCAGGCTTCTTCCATCTCTATCTGCACGCCGCGGTTCTTGGGATCCACATAGTCGAAGATCTTCTCGCCGCTGCGGCGGTTGTCGAGTTCCACATCGGTGTAGAGATATTCGTTGATGTGGACAATGGGGGCGATGCGGCTCAGACGCAGGCGCAGGTCGTAGAGGCCGGCGGCGGTGTATTCTTTGTCAATTCCCTCGGCTGCCTTCTTGAAGTCGGCTGCATTGAAGAAGAGAACCGAGCCGAAGTTGAAGTCATCGCGGAGTGAACCGAGCTGGTAGTCAATCACCGGGGCATTGGCTTTCACGCCTTCAACAACGGTGTAGTAGTCTGCATAGACCATACCGGCCTTTGAGTCGGCTGCGATGCGCGCAAAGCGGTCAAGGGCAAGATAGCCCGGCACAAGTGTGTTCTGCTTGGTGTAGAGAAGCACATAGGTGGCATCTGCCGCTCCGGCAATCTTTTTCATAGTCGCCGAGGAGTTGAGGGAATCGATATGGATCAGGTCGCAGCCGAGACAAGGTACCGCTGCAGGATCGGTGGCGAGAAGGGTGATTTTAGTAACTTGTTCCGAGGCGCGGAGGTTTTCTACCGTTGCGCAAACCTGGTTTTCGTCCAGGTAAGGGAGGAAGCAATGAATAGTTGTTCCCATGGTGATTGGTATATTAATAATGTGTATTTATTTCTTGTTGGGGCGTTTGAATTCGGGGTGGAGCAATGGCTGTTCGTCCTTGAAGAAGTCGAGAACCTGTTTCATCAGGTGCTCGCGCTTGGATTCGTCGAGAATGGTCTCGAAGGGGAAACCGATTACCACAGTGCGGTATTTACCGGCATCGAAGGCGGTTCCGGCCACAAGATTGTTCTCGGTGTAGCGCATGAAGGTGCAACCGCGTTCCGAGTCGGAAGGATAGAACGAGTCGGGCGATTCAACGGCGTAGCAGTCGCTGTTGAGCGATGAAGAGAATTTGTAATCGCCTTTGGTGAAATCTTTGAAACGGGTGCTCACCTGGTAGGCCTCGCCTTCAACCGATGCCTGGTCAACACGCCAGTTGTAGCCAAGGACTTCTCGGGCGAATTTCTTGTCGGCTTCAGCAACTGCCTCGCTTGAATTGGGGTTATCCCAGATGTCGGAAGCTACATAAGCTCCGCTCACAAAGAAGTCGGTGCCTTTGGCTGCGAGATCGGCTATACGGGCCTGCAGTTCCGAGGGGAACGCTTTGAAACGGGTGCCGTACACGCCGCGTCCGGGCTTGATTTCTTTCTGCTTGCCAAGGATAAGGTCGACCATGGCAGGGGTGTCCGATCCGTTGGCGAATGCCTCAACGCTCGAGCTTACAAAACCGTGTCCGGCAGCTGCAATTGCACAACCGTGGGTGTAGACGAAATCGAATGTGTTTCCGGCAATTACTTTGTCCTCGTAGTCGGCGCGCGAAGCTCCGAAACCTGCCGCATCATCGTCCATCCAAGGAATGTTGCGGCGGAACTCAAACTGGCTGCCAATGAAGGATATGTCTTTTGTCCAGGGCACACCATGGTCGCGGGTATCGTAGAAACCTGCGATGTCGCCACTGTCAAAACGGTCGGGTGCGCTCACGCGGGTAAATCCGTTGACTATAGTCACAGGCTCACTGCCGGGGATATCGCAGAGTGCAAGCACTTCCGAGGGGAAGGCTACACCGCCGTCGTTGGCGGCTATAATGCGATATGAGTGAATGTCGCGGTCGTCAATGGTGACGGTGTACTCTTTGGCGTCGGTCTTTGCTATGGGTGCAAAAGCTCCGTCGGCTTCGCGCTCTTCAATTATATAATATGTGGGGGTCGCGGTACTCTCAAGGCTGTCCACACGCTCCTGCCAGCTGAGACGGTATTCGCCGGGTGCCGACATGTTGATTGCAAATGAGCGTACGGGCAGAGGTTGCACAACGTAATCTCTGCCGTCGCGCTGGGCCAGATAGCGCAGCATGCCTTTGTAGATGGCGCGCGACACCACGAAGCGGAAGGTCGGGTCGAGGCCATACTTCATGTCGGCGAAGTTCTGGTGCGACAGCAGTTCGAGCAGCATGGCCGGAACCTCGGGCACACGGGCCTCGAAATAGCTCTTGTCCCACATGCCGCGGCGCGTCCATCGGGGCTCGAACTGGGCGCGCACATCGTCGGTGATATTGGTCATCACCAGATCGGTGAGGTCGCGCGATGTTCCGCGGCTTGAGCCATTGCCGAGGGTCTCGCCCTTAGTGCTGTAGATGCCGAGTGTGCCGATTATAGAATCGTTCATGGTTGTTCCGGCATCGGAGTGGAATGCAAAACTCAAGTCTACGGGAATGTTGAGGCCGTCGCGCTTGGGAAGCATTGACGATCCGCCGGCAAGCCAGTTGACCCATCGGCGCGTGAACGGTAGTCGTCGCCGTAGTCGTTGACATAGTCGGTCGGGGTGAACACGCTGTCGGGAGCGCCGGCCCACTGCAGGAAGTAGCGTGCGCCTTCGGTGAAGCGGGGATAGCCGCTGGTTACGTATTCATAGTCGATGTCGTCGAGAGGCTCTTTGACCTTGCGTGCCACGTTGCCCATGCCGCCGCCGATTTTCACTGCATCGGCAGTCACCACTTGCGATTTGTTCTTGCCGCTGTTGAACAATTCAACCACGGGCTGTTCGTTCGCAGAAGCTTTGAAGGGGAAGTGGCCGAGGTAGATCCATGTTCCGCCACCCATTTTCTGGTTTATGGTAAAATCGTGTGTGCCGTTGGCGGCTGTCACGCGATATTTTGCAGCTTTTGTGCTGTTGGGAAGTGACTGATAGCTGACATAAACAGCATATTCGCCGTCCTGCGGGAAGGCCGCCTTCCATGTGGCGGTCGCTGTCGATTTGTCGGCCGAACCTGAAAGACGGCATTCAATTGCGGAACCGTCGGCAAAGGGGTGGTCACCGTTCTTGAGTTCGGCCTTGGAATATGCGAATCCGGGAATCCCTGTTTTCTTCCAATCTCCGGTAGAGGCGAATGTGCCTTTTACGAGCGAACCACCATCGTTGTCAACAATGATTTCGTTGAGGTTGGTGTCGCGCTCGCGCGGACTCATCACGTAGGCGCCGGCGTTTTCGAGCATCGGCATCAGGAAGGGCATCACATAGCTCTGCGTGTAGAGGTCCTCGACCGTCTGGAAGATGCGGGCGCGCTGCCACTCCCAGCGGTTCAGCTTGGGCTCGAAATACCAGCCGTGGCTCTGCCACAGGGCGATGTTGGCGCCGTCGAGGCCTTTGGGCGCAGGTGCCTGGCCTTCGCGGATTACGAACGCATCTTTTTCCTTGGGCCCTACGTTTTTCTTCGCTGAAAAAAGTGCCAGCGATTCAATGTTTTTACCGCCGGCAAGCAAGTTGATTTTATATTTCTTGAAATCTTCACCCATAAGAGCCTTGCACTCTGTTTTCAAGGCGATGACATCGGCTTTTGTAAGGGGAAGGTAGGTGGTGTTGAGATTGAAAAAGACATCGACTGTCTTCTTCTTGTCATTGACATTGATTGAATCGACCTTTATAGGACCGAATCCGGTGGTTCCGGGTCGGTAAGCCGCAGCTGCGGCCGCAAGTGCAGTCTCGCGATCAGGCGCGGCTGCGTATGCTCCCATTGTCGAGAGTCCGGCAAGGGCTGCACTTAAAATTATTGCATGAAAAGTATTCATGGACTGTGTTATAGCTTAAAGTGTATTGCAGGACTTTTCCTACATGTACAAAGGTCGGTAATTTAAGTCTTATACACAAATTTTCACGCAAAAGATTTACCCTTTAAAACATTTTTTAATATTTAAGCACAGATTTTAAGAATAAAATGAAGACTAATCGTGATGATATGGCTCGCCGCGACTGATTGTGCCCGCGCGGTAAAGTTGTTCTACCATGAATAAACGTACCAGTTCGTGGGGAAAAGTCATTTTTGACAAGGACATCATCGCATCAGCCCTGTCATAGACCGCCTTACTGAATCCATAGGGCCCCCCGACAATGAAAATCAGTCCTTTAGGCAGTTCAACGGCTTTTCGGGTGATGAAGGTGGAGAATTCTCGCGAAGTGTATTCACGGCCACGTTCGTCGAGCAGCACAACATGGTCTGCCGGCGAAATGCCGGCAAGAAAGCGCTCGCCTTCAAGCTCTTTTTGTTTTTCAGGTCCGGCGGATTTGGCAATCTTCACATCGGGCAGACATTCGAGCTCAAAAGGCCAGTAGTGGGGAATGCGCTTGGCATAAACATCTATTGCTTTGGCTATGGCGGTATCGCGCACAGCTCCCATGCACAACAGTTTTATCTTCATATCCTAAAAAGCTATCGCAGCTTCGGCTTGAGCTATTTTTTCGGGAGTGCCGATATCAAACCAATTGTAATCAGATTCCGGCACAAAGCCCATGATTCGCCTTTGATCACAAGTGTCGAGATAAAAATCCACAATGCTGAATGGGTGCAGTTCGGCTCCGCAATAGCAACTGATATCCCCGAGAGTGGACTTGGGCATGGCATGGACACCACCGAATGCAGCCGGCAACAGCCCCTCGGGATCAAGCCCGGCAGGGCGCAAGGCGCCATTGCTAAGATTTGCCCAGCCTCTCAGCAGCATGTCTGCGTCGAACAAAAACCGACGGCTGCTCGTCCGCTGCGGATTCACAAGAATAGCGGCAGTTTTGTCCTGTGCAGCCCCGACAAGTTCTTCAACGGGAAAGTCGGTGAGAATATCGGCATTGTGTATCAACACGGTTTCGTCATCGGCGAGCGCCGATATGATTCTGCTTTCTCTGAAAATCTTGGCCAGAGCCCCGCCGGTGTCAAGCAAGAGCGAGCTTTCGTCGCTGATCTCGATATCAATTCCGAAGTTATTGCGCTCGGCTAAAAAATCAATTATCTGCCCGGCAAAGTGATGCACATTGATTACCAGACCGTCGCAGCCGGCCTGCTTCAACTTGATAATTACATGTTCAAGCATCGGCACACCATGAACGGGTGCCAATGCTTTCGGGTGATGTTCTGTGAAAGGTTTCAGTCGGCTACCGATTCCGGCCGCAAAAATAATTCCCTTCATTCTTTGGCGTTGAAAGTCTGTTCGAT
>JAAGKN010000452.1_pt1 | contig 54087 bp, 44 predicted proteins | sample 6206371 | NCBI WGS metagenome assembly JAAGKN01 (sample SAMN11533720, study PRJNA540317) | gut metagenome | isolation source: fecal pellets from male and female animal of same cohort | host: Peromyscus leucopus | place: USA:CA | collected 2017
AAGAAAATGCATAATATTCTGCCATTCCGGCACTGATATCCGGGTAACGGTTCCAGTGCCGGATTCGTCTGAATTGAACCATTCCAAAGGGTCTGCTATCCTTTAATGGAACATTAAGAACAGATTAAGATTCTGTTTGCCGTATAAATGAAATGTAAAAAAACTCCAACGAAAGCTTAAGAAAGGGAGGTTTCCATGAGCACAATCGAGAAAAACGGCGGTAAGATCGCTGCGGCTTTATGCCTTGCTTCCTGTGTCCCCATGGTGGCCACTGTCTATGCAGTGAGCACCGCAGACGGATGGCACGGAGATAAATACCTGGAGAACCGGCAGGCTGTCCGGGGATGGAAAGAAATTGACGGAGAAAGCTACTACTTCAGCGAAGAGAACGCCCGTGTGGATCTGAACGCCACAAGAGAAGGCACCGCCGCTGCAGTGGATGCCTCTCTGAGCACACAGGTGGAAACCCAGGTGGCAGAAGCCATTCAGGAAGAAGTTTCCGTTCTGTATGCCGCAGAAGAAGAAGACCTGCAGGAAGAACCCGAACTGACCACAGAAGAAGACCAGAAAGTGGCTCAGAAAGAAACCCCGGCTGAACCGGAAAAAGAAGCAGCTGACAAAAAAGCCGCCGCCAAAGAAGAAACCGCAAAAGAAGCACCGGAAGCTGAAGCACAGACGCCCGCCGCAGACGAAGACGGCCGCCTGGCCATGGCAGAACCTTCCGCAGAGCAGGGACTGAGTGTGAAAAACGGAGACGTGGTGCAGAGCCCGGCTCCTGGCCTGTCCGGCAGCAGTCAGAACACGACAGCACCCGAACAGCCTGTGCAGGCTCCTGCAGCCAACAGACTGGCTACCCCCGGATTCATGGAACAGGCCGATGCCTCCGGCAATTCCTACATTCAGGACCAGTACGGCAATATTGTTTCCTTTGAAGCAGACGGCACCCCTGTGACCTACGATGCCCAGGGCGTACCTTATTATTATGATGAATTCGGCAATCCCTGGCCCAACGGACAGGCACCGGAACAGAATGACTGGACTGCAGATCAGACCTGGACGGATTCTTCCTGGAATGACCAGACCTGGACAGACAGCACATGGACAGACCAGACCTGGAGTGATGAAGGATGGGATGACCAGAACGCCTGGACCACAGAAGACACCTGGAGTCAGGACAGCTGGCAGCCCGCTCCCGAACAGACTCCGGCAGAAACTCCGGCTCTGCCTGCAGGCGGACCGGCTTACACTCTGCCTGGCTTTGTGTCCACCACCGATGAAGCCGGCGTGACCCTGATCACCGATCAGTACGGCAATCTGGTGGAATCCGATGCCAACGGCAACCCCATCACCTACGATGCCAGCGGCATTCCCTATTACTACGACATGGAAGGCAACCCCTGGCCCTACGGTGTGCCGGAAATGCTGGAAACCGTCCAGCCTTCCCAGGTGCAGACTGCACCGGAAGCTTCCTGGAATGCGCCGGCTGAAGACCTGACCGGTGCAGAAACCACAGAAACTCCTGCTTTGGAACAGACTCCGGCTGAAGACCCCTATGCCCAGTATGCTCAGCTCAACCAGGCTATCGTGGATGCAGCCCTGCCTCTGGTGGGCACCACCAATGGCTGGCAGTGCACCGAAGTGGCTGCCGCAGCCCTGGCCGGCGCCGGTGTCTACGATGCCGATTCCTACTGGCCCGGTGAATTTGCGGAAGTCTACGGCGAATACACCGACACGCCCCAGGCAGGCAATCTGATTTACTACAACAACGGCGGCAACGGTCTGGATCATATTGCCATCTATATCGGGGATGGCCAGGCTGTGCACGGCAACTACCAGATCAACGGCGAAGGCTATACTGTAGTGGCCGGTGCTGAAGTGGAAGGTGCCGCTGTACCCCAGTACATCCAGGTTCTGCGCTGAAGCCCAGTACCCAATACATATAAGCCAATGGAAAAAGTCTGAGGAACCTCAGACTTTTTTGTTATGATGAAGCGTAATGAAGAAAGAAGGCAGAATGATGACGCACAACAACGCAGTGCTTGAAAATATCCGAACCAGACGGTCCATCCGTTCTTTTACCGACAGAGCGGTGGAACCGGAACTGCTGGAAACCATCGCCGAAGCTGGCCAGTATGCCCCCACAGGCATGAACCGGCAGGACCTCTGGTTTCTGGTGAGTGACAGACCGGAGCTGATCCGGGAGCTTTCCAACCTCAATGCGGATGTGATCCGCGCCAGCCAGCCGGAATACAAGGGAGATCCCTTTTTCCATGCGCCTGCCCTGATTGCGGTGCTGGCTGACCGCAATGATCCCAACTGGATCAAAAACGGATCCCTGGCCATGCAGAATATGATGCTGGCGGCCCATTCCCTGGGACTGGGCACCTGCTGGATCAACCGGGCCGATGCGGTGTTTGACTCCGTGCAGGGCCGGGAACTGCTGTCCGCCTGCGGCATTCCCCAGGAAGCCGCCGGTGTGGGCTTCTGCATTGTGGGCTATCCCGCGGAAGAAAAGAAAGCTGCCCCCCGCACTTCCCATGTGGTGAAGGCCTTATGATGCGCATCGGACAGGCCGTGGATATCCATCCGCTGAAAGCCGGCCGGCCGCTGATTCTGGGCGGTGTGCAGATCGACAGCCCCCTGGGACTGGACGGTCACTCGGATGCAGACGTGCTGCTGCACGCCATTGCCGAAAGCATTCTCGGTGCCCTGGCCCTGGGAGATCTGGGCCATCATTTCCCGGACACCGATCCCAGATACAAGGGCATCTCTTCCATGCTGCTGCTGGAGCACACAGCAGCCCTGATGCACCAGGAAGGCTATGTGCTGTCCAATCTGGATGCCACCATCATGGCGGAACAGCCCAAACTGGCTCCCTATATTGAAATGATGCGGGAAAACATTGCCAGAGTGCTGGAAGCGGACGTTTCTCAGGTTTCCGTCAAGGCCACCCGGGGAGAAAAGCTCGGGTTTGTGGGCCGTCAGGAAGGCATCTGCTCCCTGTGCGTCTGCCTGCTGGAGAAAAACGCATGAGAGTGGTGCTGCAGAGAGTGCAGGAAGCATCCTGCACTATTGATAAGGAAGTCACCGGCGCCATCGCCGGAGGCTATTGCCTGTTTGCGGGATTTGGGCCGCAGGATACAGATGAGACGCTGCAGAAGATGATCGCCAAGATTGTGAAGCTGCGGGTGTTCTCCGATGAGGAAGGCAGGATGAACCGGAACATTGTGCAGGCCGGCGGATCGGTGCTGTCCATTTCCCAGTTCACCCTGTACGCCGACTGCCGGAAAGGCAACCGGCCCGGTTTTACCCTGGCTGCCAGCCCGGCGCTGGCCAGTGCACTGTATGACCGGTTCAATGAACTGCTGGCTGCAGAAGTGCCCGTGCAGACCGGCCGCTTTGGGGCAGACATGCAGATTGCCCTGATCAACGATGGTCCGGTGACCATCACATTAGACAGTGAGGAACTCGGATTTTGATTATTTACGGAACAGAACTGAGCGCAAAGCTCAAGGAACAGATGAAGGAACAGGTACAGACCTGGAAAGAAGAAGGCAGAAGACTCCCCTGCCTGACGGTGATTCTGGTGGGAGACAACCCCGCCAGCCAGTCCTATGTGAAAAGCAAGGGCAACGCCTGCCATGCCATTGGCATCGAAAACAGAACCCTGGTGCTGGATAAGAACATCAGCCAGGAAGAACTGCTGGAAGTTATACGGCAGGAAAACGCCAGTCCGGATGTGGACGGCATTCTGGTGCAGCTGCCTCTGCCCGAAGGGCTGGATGAAATCAGCGCCATCAATGCCATTTCTCCGGACAAGGACGTGGACGGGCTGCATCCGGTGAACGCCGGTGCCCTGCTCACAGGCCGGAAGGGATTTGTGCCCTGCACCCCCAAAGGATGCATGGCCATTCTGAAGGAAGCCGGTCTGGAAGATCTCGCCGGAAAGACCGCCGTGGTGTGCGGACGAAGCAATCTGGTGGGCAAGCCCCTGGCCCTGCTGCTGCAGAATGCCAATGCTACCGTGACCACCGTGCATTCAAAAACACCCAATATGAAGGAAATCTGCTCTCAGGCAGACATTCTGGTGGCCGCCATCGGCCGGCCGGAAATGATTACCGGAGAGTATATTAAGGACGGTGCGGCTGTCATCGATGTGGGCATCAACCGGGTGGACGGAAAGCTCAAAGGCGACGTGCTCTTTGCCGAGGCGGAGCCCAAAGCCAGTGTGATCACCCCGGTGCCCAAAGGGGTGGGCCCCATGACCGTCTGCATGCTGCTGGACAACACCCTGGAAGCCTACCGGCAGCACGAAGGAATTGAGGACTCTCATGAATAAGCTGGAATACGATCTCGGGGATATCATCGAGATGAAAAAGGAGCATCCCTGCCACAAGTCCAAAGAGTGGAAGATCATCCGCATGGGTGCGGACATCCGCATCAAGTGTCAGGGCTGTGGCACCTCAGTCATGATGCCCCGTCAGGAATTTGACCGCAAAATCAAGAAAGTTGTCCGCAGGGCAGCTGAAACTACGAATCAGGAGGTTTAACGATTCATGCCATTAACCGCAGGAATTGTGGGCCTGCCCAATGTGGGCAAGTCCACACTGTTCAATGCCATTACCAAAAGCCAGGTGGAGGCCGCCAACTATCCCTTTGCGACCATTGCCCCGAACGTCGGGGTCGTGGAAGTGCCGGATGCCCGGATCGACCGGCTGACCGAACTGTTTCAGCCGAAAAAGACCATTTACACAACCTTCGAATTCACCGACATCGCCGGCCTGGTCAAAGGCGCATCCAAGGGCGAGGGACTGGGCAACCAGTTTCTGTCGAACATCCGGCTGACAGATGCCATCTGCCATGTCGTGCGGTGTTTCGATGACCCGAACATCACCCACGTGGAGACAACCATTGACCCCGTGCGGGACATTGAGATCATCAACCTGGAGCTGATCCTGGCGGATCTGCAGACAGTGGAAAACCGCATTGCCAAGGTGCAGCGCAAAAGCAGCAGCGGGGATAAGGAAGCCAAGGCGGAATATGCTCTGCTGCAGAAACTGCAGCCCCATCTGGAGTCCGGAAAGCCCGCCCGCTCCCTGGAAATGAACGACGATGAACTGGCTGTGGTGAAGCAGTACAATCTGCTGACCATGAAGCCGGTGATCTATGTAGCCAACCTGGACGAAACTGGCATGGCCGATCCCGAATCTGTGGACTACTACAACCGGGTCAAGGAGCTGGCTGAAAAGGAAGGCTCCTCCATTGTGCCCGTGTGCGCCAAAATGGAAGAAGACCTCTCCGGACTGGATCCGGAAGAAAGAGCCGCCTTCCTGGAAGAACTGGGTCTGCCCCAGTCCGGACTGGATCACCTGATCCAGACAGCCTACCAGGTGCTCGGACTGTCGCACATTCCTGACTGCCGGAACCGACGAATGCCGGGCCTGGACCTTTAAAACGGGAATGAAAGCGCCGGAATGCGCCGGAGTCATCCACACCGACTTCAAGCGTGGATTTATTAAAGCGGAAGTCTACCGCTTTGAGGACATGGACCAGCTGGAAAGCGAACAGGCCATTAAGGAAGCTGGCAAGATGCGCATGGAAGGCAAGGAATATGTGGTGCAGGACGGAGATGTAATGCATTTCCGCTTCAACGTATGATCCGCTCCTTAATGAATCTGGATCTGGAAGGCATTGTCATCCGGGTTCTGGCGGTGATCTTCGCCATGAGCTTTCACGAAATGGCCCATGCCCTCATGTCCTATGCCTTCGGCGACCAGACCGCCCGCCGCAGCGGCCGGCTGTCCCTGAATCCCTTCCACCATGTGGACTGGTGGGGCCTGCTGTGCCTGCTGCTGTTTGGCTTTGGCTGGGCCAAGCCTGTGCCTGTGGATCCCCGCTATTATAAGGATCCCAAAGCGGGCATGGTGTGGACCGCCTTTGCCGGCCCCCTGGCCAACTTCGTGCTGAGCTTTGTGTGCATCATGTTCTATTACATGCTGGCGGCTCTGGCACCGGCCTTTGCCCTGACAAATTTCTTCGGACAGTTCCTGATGCAGCTGTTTTCCGCCACGGCAGCCATTTCCGCAGGCTTCGGGGTGTTCAACCTGATCCCCATTCCGCCACTGGACGGTGCCAAGGTGTTCTGGGCCTTTCTGCCGGACCGGGACTATTTCCGTTTCCAGCGCCCCAACCAGTGGGTGTACTTCCTGTTCATTCTGCTCATTGTATCCGGCGTGGCTTCCGGTCCGCTGAATATGATGATTTCCACCCTCATCGGATGGATGAGCTCCTTCTGGTCGGGCATCTTCTTCTGAGCCGGACCGGGCAGAGAATAAAAGACAGCCCTCTGATCAGACACCAGAATTGAACCGCAAAAAAAAAACAGCCGCGCGGCTGTTTTTTTCTGTTCCGGCAGCAGAAGGATCTGCAGATTTACCGGTTTTCTGTTTCAGGACGTTCTGCCGTTTCTTTGCGGCCTCTGTCTTCTGCATTTCCCGTTTCCTGCAGACCCCAGGTCAGAGCTCTGGCAAGACGCCAGGGAACTTCTGTGAAATGGGTGCCCGGATTCCAGATGGCTGTGCTCTTTCTGCCGGCTGCTTCAAAGTGCCGGCAGAGGGTTTCCATGATCTCACCGGTCTGCTGCAGCGCCGGATTGCGGGTGCGTACTTCTTTCTTGCCCAGGGAAAAGTACACCGCCTGGAGCTGTCCGGGAACGGGTGTCTCCAGCACCCAGTCTGCAAAGCCCGGATACCACAGGGAGCCGGATACGCAAAGCAGCACATCATAGACACGGCTCTGCAGTCCGGCCCACAGGGCAAAGAGCCCGCCCAGGGAATAGCCGGCCAGCAGTCTGCAGGAAGGCGCAGCCGGCAGCGCCTGCTCTGCCCAGGGCAGGATCTGTTCTTCCAGCACCTGGGCTGTTGTGCTGGCCTGTCCGCCAAAACGGGTGCCCTCTTCCAGTCCGTCTGCCGGCCAGGGGGTCAGGTCAGAATCCCAGCTGTTTACTTCGATGCTCAGAAGGTGAAAGCGGCCGGTGCCCTGTCTGGCGCAGGCCTGCAGCAGGGGCTGCACGCTGTCTTCGTGGCTGATCAGCACCACCAGAGGACAGGCGCTCCGGCTGCGGATCTGCAGTCTGGCCTGGATGTCTGCGGATGCATTTTTCCAGTATTGAGTCTCGTTCATATGTGCCTCCTGCAGGCTGCCCGCTGGCTGGCGGCAGCCTGCATCTGTCTACATTGTACAGACACCGCCCATGGCCGCTTCGCCCGGCGCTTTTTTGCCGGCAGCGGGGCAGGGTAGAGACTGGCACAGGCAAAACAGAGGCCTGTACTCCCGGACCGGTACAGATTCCGGTTATCTCTGAACAGATGTTCACAGAACCTGTACATTCTTCCGTGAAAAATGAGAGTGTTTTCTGAAAGCAGGTTTTCTATGTTTCAGAAAATGCGGGCTTCTCATTGCATTGTGGGATTTTTGTGTTTATGATCTGGGTATATTTTTTTTAGAAAAGCAGAGGAGCGAATATGAAAGCAAAAATGTTAAAGGTGCTGGCCGCCGCAGGTATGGCCGCCGGCATGCTGGCCGGCTGTTCAGGCAGCGCCGGCAGTGCCCCTGCCGGTGAAGGTGCCGAGCTGGGCGAAGTAGTTAAAATTGGTCTGAACTTCGAACTTTCCGGAGCCGTTGCCGACTACGGCAATGCGGAAAAGAAGGGTGCCGATCTTGCTGTGGAACAGTTCAATTCCAGAGAAGACAAGCCCTTCACAGTGGAAACTGTAGAAGTGGACAATAAATCTGATGCAGCAGAATCCACTACCGCTGCCACCCGCCTGATGACCCAGGACGGTGTTGTGGGCATTGTGGGCCCGGCCACCAGCGGTGCTTCCATTGCCACCTACGCTGTGTCCGCACAGAACAAAGTGCCTGTGATCAGCCCGTCCACCACACAGAACGGTGCGCTGATGAACGGCGAAACTCCTTATGATTATGCATGGCGCGTATGCTTCGAAGACAATTCCCAGGGCAAGGCCATGGCCATCTATGCCGCTGACACACTGGATGCCAAAAAAGCGGTTGTCTTCAATGAAACATCCGACTACGGCCGTGGTTTAGCCGACGCTTTCACAGAAGAATTTGAATCCAAAGGCGGCGAAGTGGTAGACAGCATTGAATACAATGCCAAGGACACCGATTTCTCCAGCCACCTGACCCGCATCAAATCCATGGATTTTGATGTGATCTACATTGCAGGCTACTACAACGAAGCCGGTCTGATCATCAAGCAGGCCAAGGATGACGGCATCGACGTGCCCGTACTGGGAGCTGACGGATTTGACTCCACCACTCTCATCGAACTGGCCGGCAAAGACTACGCCACCAACGTATTCTTCACCACCGCCTACAGCACCATCGATGTATCCGACAAACTGCAGACATTCATCGACGCCTACAAAGCCAAATACAACGAAGAACCCGGCATGTTCGCCGCTCTGGCTTACGATGCCACCAACCTGCTTCTGGACAGCCTGGAAGCAACCGGAAAATCCGGCGAAGAACTCAACGAGTCCATCAAGAACGCAAGCTTCTCCGGCGTAACCGGCGACTTTGTCTTTGATGAGGCCACTCACTCTCCCACCAAAGACGTTCTCGTCGTTGAACTGACACAGGGCGTACAGTCCGGCGTTACAGAAGTAAAACCTGAGTAATCACCAGACAGGGACAGGGAGGCACACCGCCTTCCTGTTTTTTTGAAAGGAGCAAAATATGGATCAGTTTCTTCAGCAGGTCATCAACGGCCTGTCCCTGGGAAGCATCTATGCCCTTGTTGCCCTGGGCTACACCATGGTTTACGGCATCATCAAACTGATCAACTTCGCCCACGGCGATGTCTACATGATCGGTGCCTATGTTGCATTCTGGGTGACGACCTATTTCGGCTTCAGCTTTTTACCGGCGCTTATCATCTCCATGGGGGTCTGCGGCCTGTTGGGCGTGCTCATTGAGCGCGTTGCCTACAAGCCTCTGCGCAAAGCCCCCCGCATCACAGCCCTGATCACCGCCATTGGCATTTCCTATGTCATTGAATACTCGACACAGCTGGTCATGGGCGCTTCCGTTAAAACCTATCCGGCCATTATTCCCACCACCAGCTGGCAGCTGGGGCCGGTGAAAATATCCTTTATGCAGCTGATCATCTTCTCCGTTACGGTGCTGCTGATGCTGCTGCTGACTTTTATCATCAACAAAACCAAAATCGGCCGCGCCATGCGGGCCGTGTCTGCCGATGAAAATGCTGCCCGGCTGATGGGTATTTCCGTGGACAACACCATTTCCGTGACCTTCCTGCTGGGTTCTGCCCTGGCAGGTGCTGCCGGTGTTCTGGTGGGACTGTATTACAATTCCATCTCCCCGCTCATGGGCATGGTGCCCGGTCTGAAGGCTTTCGTTGCTGCCGTCTTTGGAGGCATCGGCTCCATTCCCGGTGCCATGGTGGGCGGTCTGTTCATCGGACTGTGCGAATCCATGGTGGTGGCCTACGGCAGCTCCCTGTATAAGGATGCCATTGTGTATGCCATCCTGATCCTGGTGCTGATCATCCGGCCCTCCGGCCTCTTTGGCAAAACGGAAAGAGAGAAGGTGTAGTCCATGGCCAAACAGATGTTTACAAAAGTCAATCTGCTGTGGGCTGTCATCGTTCTCGTGATTTTTGCCCTCTTCGGGGTTCTGATGCAGACAGGCATCATCAACCCGTACTATGAATCCGTGCTTTTTACCATGTGCATCAACATCATCCTGGCAGTGTCCCTGAATCTGGTTATCGGCATCTGCGGCCAGTTTTCCCTGGGACATGCCGGCTTTATGGCCATCGGCGCCTACAGCGCCGGCGTGCTTTCCCGGATGATCCCTGGTTACGGCGGCATGGTGCTGGGCATTCTGGCGGGCTTTGCCATTTCCACTGCAGCCGCCCTGATTGTCTCCATCCCCACCCTGCGCCTGCGGGGGGACTATCTGGCCATTGCCACACTGGGCTTTGGAGAAATCATCCGCATTCTCATCATGAACATGAAGATCACCAACGGGGCTGCCGGCCTGACCGGCATTCCCCAGCTGACCACCTGGCCCATTCTGTATGCCGCCACGGTGATCTCGGTGATTCTGTGCGTCAACTTCATGCGTTCTGCCCAGGGCAGAGCGTGCATTGCCATCCGTGAAGATGAAATTGCCGCGGAAGCCATGGGCATCAACACCACGAAGTACAAGGTTATGGCCTTCGTGGTGGGTGCCATTCTGGCCTCTCTGGCCGGAAGCCTGATGGCGAACTATTTCTATGTGCTGAATCCTTCTCAGTTCACATTCAACCGCTCCATCGACATTCTCGTCATGGTGGTGTTCGGCGGTATGGGCAGCATGTCCGCTTCGGTCATTGCAGCCATTCTGATCGGTCTGCTCAATATGTATCTGCAGCAGTTCACCGATCTGCGTATGATCATCTACGGTGCCGCGCTCGTTCTGATGATGATCTTCAAGCCTTCCGGCATTCTGGGTTCCTGGGAAGTGTCCCTGACCCGGCTGCTGGATAAAATGAAAACCAGAAAAAGCAAGGAGGCAGCCTGATGTCTGAAATTCTGAAAGTCACCAATCTGTGCAAGAACTTCGGCGGTCTGGCTGCGGTGTCCGGCATCAACATGGAAATCCAGGAAGGGGAGCTTATCGGCCTGATCGGCCCCAACGGAGCCGGCAAGACCACCTTCTTCAACCTGCTGACCGGTGTGTATGAGCCTTCTGAAGGCCTCATTGAAATGACCGTGGACGGCAGGAAGGAACAGATCGGCGGACTGAAGCCCTATAAGATCACCGAACTCGGCGTAGCCCGGACCTTCCAGAACATCCGTCTGTTCAAGTCCATGACCGTGCTGGAAAATGTCAAGGTAGCCATGCAGACCAACATCCGCTACGGGCTGCTGAGCGCACTGTTCCGGCTGCCCTCCTACTACAACGAAGAACGCTGGGTGGAGGAAAAGGCCATCGAATACCTGCGGGAAGTGGGTCTGTTCCAGAGGCGCAATGAACTGGCCTCCAACCTGCCCTATGGCGAACAGCGCCGGCTGGAGATTGCCAGAGCCCTGGCCACTGCGCCGAAAATCCTGTACCTGGATGAGCCGGCGGCCGGCATGAACCCGCAGGAAACAGCGGACCTGACGGCGCTGATTCACCGCATCCGGAAGAAATACAACCTGACGGTGATCCTGATTGAGCACGACATGTCCCTGGTGATGAACATCTGCGAGCGCATTTACGTGCTGAACTACGGACAGCTCATCGCTTCGGGCACACCGGAAGAAATCAAAAACAATGAGTTTGTCATTACAGCGTATCTGGGAGAGGAGATCTGAGTATGGCCATGCTGGAAATCAATGACCTCCACGTCCATTACGGCGTGATCGAAGCCCTCAAAGGGGTCAGCCTCAAAGTGGAAGAGGGCAAAATCGTCTCCCTGATCGGGGCCAACGGCGCCGGCAAAACCTCCCTGCTGCAGGCCATCAGCGGCATCGTGAAGAAAAGCGGCGGAGACGTGCTGTTTCTTGATGGCAGCATCTACAAGACCAGCCCCCGCAAAATTGTGGAGCAGGGCCTGATTCAGGTGCCGGAAGGACGCCATGTGTTTCCGGGGCTGAGCGTCTATGAAAACCTGCTCATGGGAGCCTATCTGCGCAAGGACAAGGCCGGCATTCAGGAAGACCTGAAAAAAGTGTATGAACGCTTCCCGGTGCTGGAACAGCGCAAAAACCAGGATGCTTCCACCCTGTCGGGCGGTGAGCAGCAGATGCTGGCGATGGGCCGGGCGCTGATGGCCAGACCCCGCTTCTGCTGCTGGATGAGCCCTCCATGGGTCTGGCTCCCATTCTGGTGAAGGAGATCTTCTCCATTATCGAAGACATCAACGAAACCGGCACCACCATTCTGCTGGTGGAACAGAACGCCCGCATGGCGCTGCAGATCAGCGACTACGCCTACGTTCTGGAAACAGGCAGAGTCAGCCTGGAAGGACCAGCCCATGAGCTGGCGGAATCCTCGGCTGTGCAGGATGCCTACCTGGGCGGCAGCGCCCACTGAGCCGGAAACGGTCCGGATGCCTGCGGCATCCTGAAAGGAGAACTTCATGTTTCGAGTACGCGATTTTATGACAGCGGACCCCATCTGCATTGATCCCACAGAAAAGATCACTGCAGCCATCGATCTGATGCGGTTCAACAAAATTCACCGCATTCCGGTCATCGATACGGAGGGCAGACTGGTGGGACTCATTACGGAAGGCATGATCAGTGCCAACCAGTCCGCCACCTCCCTGAGCATTTATGAACTGAATTATCTGCTGGCCAAGACCAATGTGAAAACTGTGATGAAAAAGCATCCGGTTTCCATTTCGGAAGATGCCCTGCTGGAAGAGGCCACAGAAAAGCTTCTGAAGCACGACATCGGCTGCCTGCCGGTTGTGAACCAGGACGGCCGGGTCACCGGCATTCTGACCCAGAACGACATCTTCAAGGCGTTCCTGAACATGCTGGGCTGGAATGAGCCCGGCACCCGTCTGAGCCTGAAAGTGAAGGACGAAACCGGCGCCCTGGGCAAGCTGGGCGACGTGTTCGCCAGACAGGGTTCCAGCATTTCCACCCTGGGAGTCTATGACAACGAAAACGGCGTAGCCAAGCTGCTGGTGAAAACCAGAGGCGATGCCCCCCAGTCCCTGCTGGATGCGCTTGGAAACGATGGCTTTGAAGTCACCGAAGCCGTATCCTTTGCTCCCCAGAGTGCTGAATAGGAAAGTCAGAGAAAATTCGCTCCGAATCCCGGAAAAGAACCAAAGCCCTGCAGTCACCGCCTGACTGCAGGGTTTTTCTGTTACAGTACTGAGAGCCAGGAATCAACAGAACTGGCAGAAACAGGCATGTGGAAAACATGCAGAAGGAGAAACGATGCGAATTCTTTGTTTTGGCGATTCCAACACCTGGGGCTATGAACCCGGCAAAGGCATACGGCAGCCAGGCCGCTGGACCCGGGTGCTGCAGGAGCGGTTTCCGGAAGCGGAAATCCTCGAAGAAGGGCTCAACGGGCGCAATGCCATTCACCGGGATGCCTTTGTCCCGGAAAAATGCGGGTTTGATACCTTTAAAACAATGCTCATGAGCCACAAGCCCCTGGATCTGGTGATTGTGATGCTGGGGACCAATGACCTGAAAAGCATGTACCATGCCAACGCCTATTATCTGGCCAGAGGCATGGAAGCCTATATCGAAACCCTGCAGAATCCGGCGCTGTGGAAAGATACGCCCATGCCCCAGATGCTGGTGGTTTCCCCCATTCTTCTGGGGGAGGGCATTGACAAAGACCGGACAGAAAACTTCAATGAAAAAAGCCTGTACGAATCCCACAGACTGGCTGATTTTTACAGGGAAGCCGCAGAGACCCATGGCGTGCACTTTCTGGATGCCAGCCAGCATGCAGAACCTTCCTGCACTGACCATATCCACATGGATGCGGCGAACCACCGCAGACTGGGCGAAGCCATGGCAGACAAAGTGGAAGACATTCTGGCAGGCAAAGATGGGCAGTGACAGTTTTGCGGACTGCGGTACAATGAGAATATCCGGAATTCTGAATCCGGAAAAAGAAAGAGGCGGTACACATGAAATTTGATCTGCATATGCATTCTGAGCAGTCCAGTGACGGACAGCTGACTGTGGATGAACTGCTGGACATGGCAGAAGAGAAGGGGCTGCAGACCATTGCCCTGTCGGACCATGACAGCATCGCAAAGGTCCGGGAGATTACCGAAAAGGGAAAAGAGCGGGACATTGAAGTCCTTCCCGCCATTGAAATCACCACCAACCTGGGGGATGCCGGCGTGCATCTGTTAGGCTATGGCATCGATCTGGACGATCCCTGGATTCTCTCTCTGGAAGCCCAGGCAGATAAAATCATGAAAGATGCTTTCCATACCCGGGTACAGAAGGTAACGGGAAAATACGGCATCGATGTGGATGAAGAAGACATCATCCGCAGAGCAGCCGGGAAAAATCCCTGGTTTACGCTGATGGATACCATTTTTGCGGATCCCCGGGCACAGGAAATCGAAGAGCTGCACCCGTATCTCAAAGGCGGAGAGCGCAGCGATCCGGCGCCGGTCAACTTCTTCTGGGACAAGTGCCAGAACGGTTCGGATCTGTACGTGCCGGTGGAATTCCCGGATCTGCTGGAGTCCATCCGCAAGGTAAAGGAAGCCGGCGGCGTGCCGGTCATTGCCCATCCCTTCAAGACTTTCTATCACAATGAAGAAGCTCTGCAGAAGGTGCAGGAAGCCGGAGCCGAAGGTCTGGAGGCGTATTCCAATTACCACGATCCCGAACATATTGCCTGGTACAGACAGTATGCCAAAGACCATGGACTGCTCATTACCTGCGGCAGTGACTTCCACGGAGAAAAAAAGCCGTCCATTGAGATGGGGGAATACCATATGACAGAAGACGGCACCCACTACCTGGAAGCTCTCAGAGCCGCCATGAAGCAGGCAGAAAAAAAGTAAGCCGGCCGGCAGTCCGGCAGAAAAAAGAACATCCGGAAGAAACGGAGACGATGAAAAGGCAGAACCTGGAAGCAGCTGGTTCTGCTTTTTTGCATGCCACAGTTGTGGAGCAGCAGCCGAACAGGGGGAAGGTCTGGCGCTCCAGGTGCTCTGTTTTCATCAGAGGAGCAAAGAAGCGGTTCATCATTGGTTCTGCAATGACTGTGATTTGAAAATTGTCTGAATTTCCGGAATGAAATCCTTTGATAGATTCGAAAAAGTATTTTTGAAAATAATCACATGGTTTATCATGGAATTAGCTGAACAGAAGATGAGAGGCTGATATCGTTTTACACTGCGCATTAAATTTAGAGGATCACAAGAGAGGGGAGGAAGGACCGGCACAGAACCTGGGACAGACTGGACTGCTTTGTCCTGTTCATTTTGCCGGTACCAGAGAGTATGAAAAAAATCATTTGCAGTACAGCACTGTGTTTCTGCTTTGTTCTGACGGGCTGTTCTGCCGGCGAAATCCGGAGTGTTCCGAAAACAGAACCGCTTTACAGCGCAACCGATGACTATTCCCGTTATGCAGAACTGCAGAATGGATTTGGTTCGGTTAAGTTTCTCAGCGGACTGGATTCTCAGTACTATCTTCAGCCTGTTGATGATAAATCTGGTGGAATGGTTCTATTTTATTACGATCCGGAAAGCAGGGAACTCCTGCCAGTCAACGGGGTTCCAGGAAACGGATGCTCCGCGGACAATTTTGCGGCCTGCACAGGCTCTTTCCAGAATCCGTCACCAGAGAACTTTCAGATTTACAACAACCAGCTGTTTTATGAGAATCATGTGTTTTCGGAAGAAAACGACAGATATACCAGTGAAATCTGGATGGCAAATCTGGATGGCAGTGAACGGGAAAAACTATTTTCTGTGGAATTGCCCGAAACAGATGCCTATGCTTTCGGGTTCTTTTTCCGGGATAATGCACTTTTCCTGTATGACCAGGCCAGAAACCAGCTGCTTCGATATGACCTGTCACGGAATGTTCTGGAAACAGCAGCGGATCTTTCAGAATGTACAGGCATAGGACATTTTTTCCAGGACGAAGAGGGAATTTACATTAACGCAAAGAAATACAGGGAGTCTCTGAATCCGGTGCTCAGACTGGAACCGGATCAGACTCTGAGTGTGCAATGGGAGAACCGGGACGCTTATTATGCGGATGCGGACCAGTGTCTGTACCTCCAGGATGGAAAGACCTGGTATGAAAAGGATGGAATGGATCCGGTTCTGCTGCAGGAAGAACTCTGTTTTACTCTGATGGGTGAGGACCGCTTTATTCTGGGAGCTCCCAGAGACAATGGAACAGACATTTTCTATTACGATGCGGATGGCAATTTACTGGATCAGATCACAGAAGTTTCTTCCTTTGGATGTCCGCAGATTCTGACAGAGTCTATGCTCATGACCAGAAATTATATCTATCAGATTGAAGATAACCACCTGATAGAAGATGTTTCCTTTGCTAAACTTCTGGAGAACAGCGGTGTAAACCAGTGAATACTCTTACGATCAACAATGTGTCGGTTTCCTTCCGGGATCACCAGGTGCTGAAACAGGTGGGGCTGGATTTTGAAAACGGGATTTACGGACTCATCGGTCCCAATGGCGCGGGGAAAAGCACCCTGATCCGCGTGATTACCGGACTGCTGAGTCCGGATGAAGGGCAGATTCTGTGGAACTGGAAAAACCTGGACCAGAAAACGCTGTGTTCCGTGCTGGGGTTTATGCCCCAGCATCAGAATGGGTACGACGTCTATACAGCCAGGGAATTTCTGCTGTACATGAGTGCTCTGAAAAATATTCCACAGGCGGCAGCTAAAGAACGCATTGAGAAACTGGCCAGGATGACTGGCCTGTCCCGGTGCCTGGATCAGAAAATCCGGACGTATTCCGGGGGCATGAAGCAGAGGCTTTTCTTCATCCAGGCTCTGCTGAACAATCCCAGGCTTCTTATTCTGGATGAACCCACAGCTGGTCTGGATCCCTATGAACGCATCCGGATCCGCAATCTGATTTCCAGGCTGTCCAGGGACAGGGTGATCCTCATCGCCACCCATGTCATGCAGGATATCGAATCCATCGCCGATGAGATCATACTCCTGCGGGACGGGGAGATTGTCTGCTCGGGACCCATACCCGATCTCCTGAAGACCCTGGAAGGCAAAGTCCAGGAGCTGGAAATCCCGGTCTCGCAGCTGAAAGAGATCAGCCGGCGGGCCAGGATTTCCAAAACAACACGCTGTGAGAAAGGATACAGACTGCGGGTCATCAGCGAACAGCGTTTTCCGGAAGCCAGTGAAGTGCTTCCGGAACTGGAAGACTGCTATCTGTACTATCTGTCATGAAAACGATCATTTTTCTCGAGCTGAAAAAGGTGCTGCGCAGCCGGCTGTGGCAGATGAGCCTGCTGCTGTGCCTGATTCTTTCCGCGTTCTGTCTGTATCTGGAAAAAGAGAATTCCACTCTGCCGCCTCTGCAGTATCCCGAAGAAGCAGCGCTTGTGGAAGCTCCGGTTTCACAGGGCGGACTGATGGAAAAACAGAAGTATTATGCCGGTCAGCAGATTCACTTCACTCAGGCAGCCGAGCTGTTCTCTCAGATGACAATGGCCGGTTTTATGTTGCCGGAAGGCGCTTCTCCGGAAGGAGCTCTGGTTCTCGATCCGGAGGCGCTTCATGAATGCCAGATCCTTTTGGGAGAAGGCCAGGACACTTTCCAGCGCAAAAAGGAGATCACGGACTGGTATGCCCGCTATTACACCTCCCTGAGTCGGTATGGAGAGAATACGCAGGCTGTACTGGACAGTCTGGACCGGCATACCCCTTTTCTGGCGGATCAGCCGGAAAATCAGAAGGAACAGATCCGCACTCTGTATACAGACCTGCTGTCTCAGGAAATGTCTGACAGCAATTTTCTGTTCTGGGAAATGTTTTCCCAGTCTCTGAACTTCCTGTTCTGGATGGCGGCTCTCATAGTAACGGCCATCCTGTTTCTGGAGTCGGATGAAAAAGCCCGGATGCAGGAGCAGATCCGTGTGAGCACGGTTTCCATGCCGCGTCTGCGGCTGTGCCGCCTGCTGGCCCTTTCTGCATTGCTTGCAGGAGTGACAATAGCTTTTCTGGCCGTTTCTCTGGGGACCTGTGCTCTGCTGTATGGACTGCCCGACTGGAACTGCGCTGTGCAGACTATACCGGCTTTGCAGACCTGTCCGTATCCGTGGACGGTGGGTGGATGGTTTCTTCGCATCTGCCTGCTGCAGCTGGTGCAGGCAGATGTGCTGGGTGCTTTCCTGATGCTTCTGCACATCTGCCTGGGACGAAGAGGATACATTGTGTTTTTCTCAGGACTGGCCGTTTCTGTTCTGCTCACATTATTTATTGGAGACTACACCATACTGGAATGGCTGAAGTATCTGAATCTCTACGCCCTTCTGCATCCAGCAGGCTGGTTTACCGGGCTTCACTTTTTTGGCAGCTTCACAAGCGATGTATGGAGTCTACTGCTGCTGGGACTGCTTCTGCCAGGCTGCGCGGCCTGTCTCATTCTGGTGCCTGGCAGCACCAGGGTGCGCAAAAACAGACAGGCACGCCGCAGACTGCCTGCCGGTTCCGGCCGGATTCCAGCCCACCAGCTGCACTGCATGACCATTCACAATCCCTGTCTGGTGTTATTTATCTGCACTCTGCTGTTTGCGGTCTATGGCTGTGCTTCCGCTGTCTGGAACCAGGGGCATTCGGAAAATGCCCAGCAGCTTGTCAGTCTCTACCAGACATACGGCGGTCCTCTGAATGCAGATAAACTGAAGGGGCTGCAGCAGAAAAAAGTCTCCTATGAAAAGCTGGATGCCAGTCTGCAGGAGGCAGCCAAACGGTATTCCGCAGGGGAAATGTCGGAAGAAGACTATTTTTGCGAAATGAATGCCTGGAACCAGGAAAACAGGGAACGGAGCCTCTGGAATGTTCTGTTTCAGGATGTGGAGCAGGGGAAACGCTATCTGGGCTATGCCCGGGGCTTTCAGATGCTGCTGGGGCTGAACACGTCTGTGCGGGATGAAAACAGTGCCCTGCTGACGGCACTGATGATTCTGTTTCTTTGCAGTTCACTGTTCTCCTCGGAACACCGGGTGCGTGCAGACGATCTGTTCCGGACCACTCCGGGTAATGACCGGAGGCTGAAGTGGAAGCTGATTCTGGCTTTTGGCGCTGCCCTTTGCATCTGCCTGCTGGTGTCTGGCCTGGATTTTCTGCGGACTTCTATTCTGTATCCCATGGAAGACTGGAATATGCCCATGCTTTCAGTTCTTCCTGCCCAGCAGAATACGGTATTCATGGATTTTTCTCTGGCGCAGATTCCTGTAGGACAGATTTATGCCAGAGTCTGCACAGCCAGGCTGCTGGGAGCAGCTGCGTGTCTGTTTCTGGTGCTGATCTGCTCCATGTATTCAGACAGCCCGGCTGAATCGGTTCTGCTGGGGATTTCTGTTCTGGCCACCGGCTGGCTTCTGATTCAGGCCGGTCTGGAGAGCGTGGCTCTGGTGTTCCCCAGAAAGCTGCTGGAAGGCAGCCGGCTGGTTCTTGCCAACCGCATGGACTGGAGCTTTGTTATCACTGGTCTGCTGTTTCTCTTTGCCTGGAAACAGTACAGAAAGAAACAGCGGCTCTTTGCCGGCAGGGAAACGGACTGATCCGGACTCTGCAGCCCGGCATCGGACTGTCGGAATACATAGAATATAGAATCAACAATAAATAATGGATGCAACATACTGACAGCCAGGTTTCCAGCTCAGAAACTGACTGTCTGCCCGGCCACAGTTCAGAACGTGACCGGGCTTTTTGCATAGCCTGATGTCTGCAGAAAAGCCCGGATGCACTGTGCACCCGGGCAAGGATGAACCGGTTTTCTGCCGGATCTCAATTCTGTGGATTTTATTTTTCTGGTTTCTTTTCTGACTCTGCGGATCACTTTTTGGATGAAGCAGACTCCCCGGACTGAGGCACCACCACAGCAAGACCGTCCAGAGAGGTTTCCTTCAGTTCCATGGGCAGTTTTTTGCCGGTGAGGTTCATGGTGTGAACCACCATGTCAAAGGAAACTCTGTTTTTCTTCACATTGCGGATGAACCGGGCCAGTCTGGCCGCATCCACGGCTCTGGTGGTGGCTACCGCATTTCGCTCTATGCAGGGGATCATGACATAGCCGCCCACCGGATCACAGGTCAGCCCGAGATGATGCTCGAGTCCTATTTCCGCGGCGCACTCAATCTGTTCGTTGCTGAGCCTCTGACAGCTCGCCACAAAAGCAGCTCCCATGGAGCAGGCCGCGCCGACTTCCGCCTGACAGCCGGCTTTGGCTCCAGAGATGGTGGCGTTTTCCTGGATGAGGTTGCCAATGAGGCCCGCTACTTTCAGAGCGTTGAGGATAATCTTCTTTGGATAGCCCAGATCGATGGAATAGTGGTAGACCAGGGCGGGCAGCACACCGCTGGCTCCCATGGTGGGAGCGGTGACTACGGTGCCGCCGGAGGCGTTCTGTTCACCGGCCGCATAGGCATAGGACTGCAGCAGCAGAGCGTCCCGGTCTGCCGGGTCTTCACAGCTCAGAGCGGATTCATACAGGGCATAGGCCACCCGGTCCAGTTTCAGGGAGCCGGGCAGGGTGCCGGTTTTGGAGAGTCCTTTTTTGACGGAGCTGATCATGGCGTTGTAAATCTTCTGCAGCCAGGCATCCACTTTGGGGCCTTCTACTTCGGTGACATATTCGTCCAGCCGCAGGTAATGGGATTTGCAGTAGGCCTGGATCTCGTCCAGGGTGGTGTGGGGATAGATATCTTTGGCTTCCGGGGGCATCTTCCCGTCGATCATAATTTTGCCGCCTCCGATGGAGACGTAGGTTTTTTCGCCCAGCAGCTCTCCCTGGTGAAAGGCCTGGATGCGCATGGTGTTGGGATGCTCGGGCCGTTCGTTGAAATCAAAGACGATTTCCACCGGTTTGGGCCGGAAGGTCTTGCGGATGATTTTATCCGTCAGGTGTCCTTTGCCGGTCAGGGCCAGGGAACCGTACAGGGTGGCCTGAAAGCTGTCGGCTTCCGGAAACGACGTAAGCATGTCTTCGGCGGCTTTCATGGGGCCAAAGGTGTGGCTGGAACTGGGTCCTGGGCCGATTTTAAAAATAGTCTGAATGGACTGCATAGTATCACTTCTTCCTGTTCTTCATTTCTGCTGTCCGTGCCGCGTCAGCGGGCGTACTGGTCCAGGTCTTCCGGCCAGGGGATGTCCACCGGCTGGTTGAGGCTTTCCGTGCGAATCTGCAGATCCAGTGCCACAGGCAGGGGTTCGCTGCCCAGATTGACGGAACCGCTGATGGACAGGGACAGCTCCTTCAGTTCACCCTCGGGCAGTTCGGCTGTCATGTCCGCCTTGTTCAGGGAAATGGAGCCATAGGCATCCAGCAGAGCCTGCAGCTTGTTTTTGTTGATGGCAAATTCATAGGTATCGCCATTCCGTGTGATGGAATCGAAGAGTTCCGCCCGCTCTTCCCGGTTCAGGTTCAGAAACGGATTGTACACGGACAGTTTGGAATCGGCGCTCAGACCGATGTTCTGGACTACGGACTGGGTCTTGGTGCCCATGTAATTCAAGTAGGTTCTGCCATCCCGGATAAAGAACTGGATGGGCCGGCCGTCTTCGGGGGTCACGTCCAGCATCAGGGCCAGCTGCCCTTTCTGGTCCAGATAAAACTGGAAGGTGCCGGCGGCTTCATTGAAGGCGTAATTGCCGTCCAGCTGCAGAGTGCCGGCTTCCAGCAGGTGGTTGAAGGCCGTAAAAAATGTGTCGGTGTCCTGGGTCTTTTCAGAGCGGTTGCATCCAAGCAGAGAAACCGTCATGATCAGTACCAGGAACAGGCGCAGGTATTTTTTCATTGAGAAAAACCTCCTGCAGTAATCGTATCAGAAAGGGGTCAGACTTTATGGTGATTTTATATCTCGGAACCGAAGAAGACAGAAGAGCGCAGTACATGAAAGGGCTCGAGGGATATCCTGTGCGGGAAATCCGGCAGGAGGAGCTGAAAAAAAGCCCGAGGCAGCTGGCAGAAGAAGACCAGGACCCGGTGCAGACAGAAACGGGCACACCCCAGGAAGGGCGGGCTTTCCTGTTTGCAGACCTGCCGGATCTGGATGAGCCCGCTGTAAGGGCTCTGCTGGAACAGCTGGAAAAGGCCGGCATTGAAAAGCCGCTGATGGCCGTGCGCACAGAGCACAACATGGACTGGCCTCTGCAGCAGCTGGCTGACGAAATCGCCAGGGAAGAAGCATATTTCAAGGACCGGGAAGAGCTGGCAGCGCTGCTGGGCACCTTCAGTCAGGAAGAGATGAAGGATCCCTATATTGGCCGCAGCGTCATGACAGCCTACATGATGCTGCGGGCCAGAGAGCTCAGTGAGCAGGATCTGGCCCTGGCACTGCAGGCTCTGCGGGAAATCCGCGCCGGTCTGGACAAAAATCAGCAGACAGACTGAAAAAAACTGCCAAACTGCCTGGCAAAGAGATACAATCTGCAGATACAGAACCTCAAAGCCAGGAGCAGACAGGCCGTCCTGCGGCCGGTGGAGAAAAGAGCGCTGAGAGGCGCTTTTTTCTGCGCTCAGAGGAATTCTGAAAAACCAGAAACAGAAGAGAAGAAAAAGAGAGTTAAGAGAGAAAGAGAAGAGAGAAGAAAGGGAAGAGTATGGAGATCGTTGTTGTGGGATGCGGAAAGGTGGGCGCCTTTCTGAGCCGTGAGCTGTCAGAAGAAGGCCACAATGTGGTGGTCGTAGATACCAAAGCAGACCGGGTGGAACTGTGTGCCACAGAATCCGATGTGCTGGGCTGCATTGGCAATGCCATCAGCCATGAAACACTGATGGAAGCCGGAGCAGACACTGCAGATCTGCTCATTGCTGTCACAGGCAATGATGAAGTGAATCTGCTCTGCTGCCTGCTGGCAAAGCGGAGCGGAAACTGCAGCACCATCGCCCGGGTGCGCAATCCGGAATACCAGGAAGCCCTGGGCTTTCTGCAGCGGGAACTGGGTCTGGCCATGATCGTCAACCCGGAGCAGTCGGCTGCCGAAGAAATTTTCCGGGTGCTGCATTTTCCCACCGCCATCAATGTGGACACCTTCTCCAAGGGCACATCGGAAATTCTGAAGTTCAAGGTCCGGGAAGATTCCATTCTGGATGGCATGCCCGTGCGCAGCATCGTCAGCTCTCTGCATTCCAACATTCTGGTATGCGTAGTGGAGCGCGGGGAAGAAGTGTTCATTCCCGACGGTGACTTTGTACTGAAAAGCAGGGATCTGGTATCCATCGCCGGTTCCCCCAAGGAGTCGCTGGGCTTCTTTTACAAAATCGGCCTGAAAACCAATTCCGCCAGAGACATCATTGTCATCGGAGCCGGCCGCATCACTTATTATCTGTGCCAGATGCTGGAGAAGAGCCGCATGCGGATCACCGTCATCGAAAAGGAAAAGAAAGCGTGCGATCTCATGGCGGAGAAGCTGCCCTGGGTCAATGTGATCCACGGGGACGGCTCGGACCAGAAACTGCTGCTGGAAGAGGGGCTGGCGGACACCGATTCCTTTGCGGCCCTCACCGGCCTGGATGAAGAAAATGTCTTCCTGTCCCTGTACGCCAAAAGCAGAGCCCGTCTGAAAACCATCACCAAGATCAACCGGATCGGATTTGACGAAGTCATCTCCGGTCTGGATCTGGACACCATCGTCAATCCCAAAAAGATGACGGCCCAGACCATCCTGCGCTACGTTCGCACCATGGCCAATTCGGTGGGCTCCAACGTGGAAACCCTGCACCGGCTGGCCCAGGACCGGGTGGAAGCCCTGGAATTCATCATCCGGCAGGGGGCTCCGGTCATCGGCGTGCCTCTGCAGGATCTGAATCTGAAAACCGGGGTGCTCATTGCCCTGATCCAGCGGGAAGGCCGGGTGATTCTCCCCCGTGGCTCCGATGCCATGAAAGTGGGAGACACCGTCATTGTCATCACCAACCGGACGGGCATGTGTGACATTCAGGACATTCTGAAAAACAGCCGGGGAGGCCTGCTGCAATGAACTATGCCATGATCCTCTTTATTCTGGGGTGGGTGTGTGCCTTTGAAGCGCTGTTCATGGTGGTGCCCATGGGCATTGCTATATATGAAGGCAACATGGCAGTGGCTGTGGCGTTTCTTCTGGCCATCGGCGTCTGTCTGCTGCTGGCCGGGCTGTCCTCTCTCATCCCCCGCAAAAACCGAACCCTGCAGGCCAAGGACGGCATGATTGCGGTGGCTCTGTGCTGGATTGTGCTGTCGGCCATCGGTGCGCTGCCGTTTATGTGGTCCGGGGAAGTGCCCCATTATATAGATGCGTTTTTTGAAACGGTGTCCGGGTTCACCACCACAGGCTCCTCAGTGCTTTCGGATCTGGATTCCATGAGCTATGCCACCCGCTTCTGGCGCTCCTTTACCCACTGGATCGGCGGCATGGGCGTGCTGGTCTTTCTGCTGGTGTTTCTGCCAGGGAAGGGCGGCAGCTTCATGCAGCTCATGAAGGCGGAAAGCCCGGGTCCGGATGTGGGCAAGCTGGTGCCCAAGGTCCGGGACAGTGCCAAATACCTGTACAAGATTTATCTGGCCATGACCCTGATCCAGCTGGTGCTGCTGCTGATCACCGGTATGCCGCTGTTTGATGCGGCCACCATCACCATGGGAACGGCCGGCACCGGCGGCTTCTCCGTGCGCAATTCGGGCATGGGGGATTATTCCATGCTGCAGCAGGCCATCATTGCGGTGTTCATGGTGCTCTTTGGCATCAACTTCAACACCTATTTCTTCCTGGTGCGCGGCCGGGTGAAGGACGCCTTCCGCAGCGAGGAAGTCAAAACCTACCTGGTGATCATTGCCCTCAGCACCCTGACCATTGCCGTCAGCTGCCTGGCTCTGTTTCCGAACTTTCTGGAATCCCTGCACCATGCCTTTTTCCAGGTGGCGTCCATCATTACTACCACAGGCTATGCCACCGCGGACTTCAACCTGTGGGCACCCATCGCCTGTACGATTCTGGTTCTGCTGATGTTTGTGGGCGCCTGTGCCGGGAGTACCGGCGGCGGCATCAAGGTCAGCCGTCTGCTGATTCTGTTCAAGGGCATCCAGAAGGAGTTTCATACCCTGCTGCATCCCCGCAGTGTGTACAAATCCCGGATTGACGGCAAGGTGATTCCCCACGAAGTCATCCGTTCGGTGACCGTGTTCATCTCTGTCTACCTGCTGATTTTCATTACGGCTCTGCTGCTGATCAGCCTGGACGGCAAGGACCTGGTAACCAACTTTACGGCGGTGGCAGCCACCCTCAACAACATCGGGCCAGGCCTTGGACTGGTGGGGCCCATGTCCAACTTTGCGGACTTCTCGGATTTCTCCAAGCTGGTGCTTTCCTTCTGCATGCTGGCAGGGCGGCTGGAACTGCTGCCCATTCTGCTGCTGATGATTCCCAGCATGTGGGCTTCCCGCCGCAGACCGGCGGATCTGCCGGTCCGGATGATTCATCCCGAGCGGGGCGTTTTCTCCCGCAGAAAGAACCAGGAGAAGAATCCTGTCCGGCAGCCTGGCGGGCAGGCGGCAGGAGAATAGTCTGCTGCTTCCCGAAAACACACCAGGATCCCGGTGCAGCAGCCTCTGACAAGCAGTCCTTCTGCCAGACTGGGCAGACTGCAGACGGCCTCAGACCGGACTTTCCGGATTTCCGGATTTCGAAGTTCTCTCTTTCCACAGATTAAAACAGACAGAATAAAAGGCTGTCCCGCAGCCGGAGAAACAGAGCGTTTCTCTGACGGGGACAGCCTTTTCTGTGGTGTACGCTGTTACTCTGCCGGCTTCAGCTCGGTGACGGAATCGCCGGGCATCAGCGTGTAGGGAACGAGAATCTTAGAGGGCAGCAGGGTCGGATTGTTCAGACGCATGATGGCCTGGCTGGCCGCTTCTGTGCCCAGCTGCAGAGAGCTGACATCCACAGAAGTGATGCGGGGTGTGCTCATGCGGGAAAAAATAGAGTTGTTGAAGGAAATCACCGAAAGATCTTCGGGAATCTTCAGCCCCAGTTCATGACAGACCTGCTTGAGCAGCAGGGCATACATGTCATCGGCTGCCAGAATGGCGGTAGGACTCTGTCCCTCTGGCAGCTGCAGCAGCTGGCGCAGCTTTTCAGAGCTGCCGTTCTTGGCCAGATCCAGCTCCAGGCAGTAGCCTTCCTGCAGAGGCAGGCCGGCATCGCTCAGCGCCAGCCGGTATCCGTTGCGCCTGGCAGCGGAATAAGCCAGGGCGGCCGAATGCCCCAGATAGGCAATGCGGGTATGCCCGCGGTCGATCAGATACTGTGTGGCGTCCTGTCCGGCAGCGATGTTGTCGTTGTCCACACAGACGGTTTCGTTCTGGTGCAGCAGCGGCTTGCCGATGAGCACGTACGGAACTTCTTCATCATAGAGGTATTCCACCACCGAATCGGATTCTGTGGAATACAGAACAATAAATGAGGAAACCAGGTGCGAGTGCACCATGGATCCAATGGCACGCAGCAGTTCGTTTTCATCCGCACCGGTCACAATGGTGTTGATGCACCCCTGTTCGTTGCAGTACTGCGAAATACCGCGGATGACTTCCAGATAAAAAGGATTTTCCATTTCTTCCTCATTCTGCGGAGGCAGAATGATGCCAATGACCTCCGGTTTTTTGTCCAGAGGCTTCTCTTCAGCCGCAGCGGACTGCACCGGTGCTTCATAACCCAGCTCTTTCATGGCCGCTCTGACCTTTTCCTGTGTTTTTTCACTGATCAGAGGGGAGTTGTTGCAGGTTCTTGATACGGTGGAGGGACTGACGCCGGCCAGTGCCGCCACGTCCTTGATGGTTACGGACATAGTTTTCTCCTTTCCGGATGCTCATTTTTTTTCGAGAAAAATTGAACCCGTTTTCAAGCACTATTAAAGATTATTCCGCAAAAATATGCAAATATTTATGCAAGAAGTTGCGGATTGGTGGAAACAGGAGGGTTTTTCGCCGCAAACTCAAACTTTTTGCACTGAAAAGCGATTTCACCTTGCAAAAGGGCATGAAACGGATTACTGTATTCATGCAAACAGCAGTGCATAATTGCATTGCATGCATGAATCATCCATTGAATTTGCAGAAAAAGGAGGGAGAACTTCATGGAAAAGAAGAACAGAGTGCAGATTATTCAGATTACTGCCCCTGTTTCCGGTAAAGTCGTGGCTCTGGAAGATGTGCCAGATCCAGTCTTCTCCGGAAAAATGATGGGTGACGGATGCGCAATCATTCCCAGCGACGGGAAGATTTACAGCCCCGTTGACGGAACTGTCGCATCAGTTGCACCGACAAAGCATGCCATTGGCTTCACAGACACCAACGGCGTGGATATCCTGGTTCATTTCGGTCTGGAAACTGTAGGCCTGAATGGTGAACCGTTCAATGTTCTGGTGAAACAGGGCGACAAGGTAAAGAAGGGTCAGCTGGTGGCTGAGGCCAACCTGGACCTGCTGAAAGAAAAGAACATTAACCCTATTACCCCGGTCATCGTATGCGGCGGCGCGCAGGATGCCATCATCAGTGCAAACCTGAAAGATGTGGAAGGCGGCAAGGAACAGGTGCTGAGCATTGAAATGCCCGGCGAAACTGTTGTTGCAGAAGTGCCTGCAGAAACCACAGCGCAGCAGAAGGCAGAAGCCAAAGCTGAGAAAAAGGAAGAGAAGGAAGCAAAGAAGAAAGCCAAGAAGAGCTGGATCAACTTTGACGCCCTTCAGAAATTCGGCAAGGCGCTCATGGTCGTTATCGCCGTTATGCCGGCAGCCGGTCTGTGATTTCCTTAGGAAAACTGGTGGAAATGGCCGGCGCTGACCTGTCTGTCGTTTACACCATCGGTGCAGTCATGGAAAACATCGGCTGGGCCATCATCAACAACCTGAACCTGCTCTTCGCGATCGCCATCGGCGGCAGCTGGGCGAAGGAACGCGCAGGCGGTGCCTTTGCGGCATCTATTGCCTTTATCCTCATCAACAGCATCACCGGACAGATCTTCGGTGTGACCCAGGCCATGCTTGCGGATCCCGCGGCTGTGACCCATACCCTGTTTGGACAGGAAATTGCTGTGGACGGCTACTTCGTATCCGTACTGGGTGCTCCGGCCCTGAACATGGGCGTATTCGTAGGCATGATCGCCGGCTTTATGGGCGGCATCATCTACAACAAGTACTACAACTACCGCAAGCTGCCCGATGCGCTGGCGTTCTTCAACGGCAAGCGTTTCGTGCCCCTGGTTGTCATTGTATGGTCTGTTGTCATTGCTCTGGTTCTTGCATTGTATGGCCCATGATCCAGCTGGGCATCAACGAATTCGGTGTCTGGATCGCCAACTCCTCCGAGACATCGCCGATCCTGGCGCCGTTCATCTACGGAACCCTCGAGCGTCTGCTGCTGCCCTTCGGCCTGCATCACATGCTGACGATCCCGATGAACTACACCTCCTTCGGCGGTACATATGAAATCATGACAGGTGCCCAGGCAGGGACACAGGTATTCGGACAGGATCCTCTGTGGCTGGCCTGGGTCAATGACCTGATCAACTTCAAGAATGCCGGTGACATGGCTGCCTACAATTCTCTTTTAACTACAGTGACTCCGGCCCGATTCAAAGTCGGACAGATGATCGGTGCGACCGGTCTGCTGCTTGGAATCACGCTGGGAATGTATCGCAGAGTTGATGCGGACAAGAAGAAAGAAGTACAATGGCATGTTCATCTCCCTGGTTCTGGCTGTCTTCCTGACCGGTGTAACAGAACCGCTGGAATTCATGTTCATGTTCTGTGCCGTGCCTCTGTACATCGTGTATGCCCTGCTGCAGGGATGCGCCTTCGCATTCGCGGGCATCTTCCACCTGCGGCTTCACAGCTTCGGCAACCTGGAGTTCCTGACGCGGATCCCGATGTCGCTGAATGCCGGCCTGCAGGGTGACCTGATCAACTTCGTCATTGCGTGCATCGCGTTCTTCGCCATCGGCTACTTTGTGGCGTACTTCATGATCCGCAAGTTCCACTATGCAACACCGGGGCGTCTGGGCAACTACCAGTCCAACGCGGAAGATGCTGCTGAAGACGGCGGCAGAAAATCCGGCAAAGGCGGCGATGGTCAGCCTGAACGCATCATCGAACTGCTGGGCGGCCGTGACAATATCGTTCTTGTAGACGCCTGCATGACCCGTCTGCGTGTTACTGTTAAAGATGCAGATAAGGTCGCTGATGTCGATGCATGGAAGAAAGAAGGCGCCATGGGTCTGGTGAAGAAAGACACTGGTATCCAGGCAATTTACGGCCCCAAAGCCGATGTCCTCAAATCTGATATCAACGATATTCTTTAGGAGGAAAGCTTATGAAGCTTTTAACACTGAACACCCATTCTCTCGAAGAAGAGAACATGGAAGAAAAACAGAAAAAGTTTGCAGAAACTGTGGTTAAACTGCAGCCCGATGTGATCGCTCTGCAGGAAGTCAACCAGTCCATTACCGCTGCGCCGGTGATGGAACTGCCGGCAGAACTGACCATGGTCCAGACGGAGGTCCCCTTAAAAGAGGACAACCACGCCCTGGCTGTGTTCCGTCTGCTGAAAGAAAAAGGCATGGATTACAATTTCGCCTGGCTGCCCGTCAAGGTCGGCTACGACAAATACGATGAAGGCCTGGCGATCTTCACAAAGAAACCCATCATCCAGACCGACAGTCTGCTGCTGTCTGCAGAAGACAACTACGAAGACTGGAGAACCCGCAAGGCTCTGCAGCTCTTCACCGAAGACGGACGCTTCGTCTGTGTTCACATGGGCTGGTGGAAAGATGCCAAGGAACCCTTTAAATGGCAGTGGAAAAAACTGCAGGAATATCTGGGCCACGGCGGTCAGATCTATCTGATGGGTGACTTCAACGCCGACTCCGCTGTCTGCGGTGAAGGCTACGATCTGATTCTGTCCGACGGATGGAACGATCTGTATGAAGAAACCGACGTCAACAAAGAGGGCGGATTCACTGTGAACAAAGTCATCGACGGCTGGAAGGAAGGCGACACGCCCGGTTCCATGCGCATCGATTACATCTTCAGCAATCTGCCTGTGCACTGCAAACATATGAGAACCTGCTTCAACGGAGAGGATGAAGAAGTGATTTCCGATCACTTCGGACTCTTCGCAGAAGTAGACGATCCCAAATCAGAATAAGCTTCATCATCAGGACGGCTCCTTTCGGAGCCGTCTTTTTGCATGTCCGGATGCATCCGGGCAGCACGCACAGGAAAATCTGCAGCCTGGAGGACAGGGGAGAAGCGGAGGATTCTGTGGTCGCTTTTTTCAGTAATCCATACAAAGATGCAGGTTCCTGTATCTTCCTTCTGGAGGACAGGTTACAATGAAAGCGCTATCTCTCCTGGAGGCTGCCAGTTCCGGGAGACCCAGAGAAAAGAAAAAGGAGGACCTGCAATGCGAAACAAAAACAGAGCCCTGTCTCTGCTGCTGTCTGCTGAGCTGTGTTTCAGCGGTCTGCCCGTGTGGCAGATTCAGGCCCGGCAGGCACAGACCGTCATCGATGTGACAGATTTCGGCGCTGACCCAGTGGGCGGACAGGACAGTACGCCTGCCGTAGAAAAAGCCCTGGAAAAGGCCAGGGAAGCAGACGGTCCGGTGACCATCCGGTTTCCCAGAGGACGCTACGATCTGTATCCGGACAGAGCGCCGGAGAGGGAACTGTATGTATCCAATACCGCCGGCACCAATTCCAGTGTGAAGAACAAGAAGATCGGCATTCTGGTGGAGAACATGAACGATGTCACCATTGACGGTGACGGCTCCGAGTTTGTCTTTCATGGAAAGATGACCGAATTTGCGGCCATCAATTCGGAAAATGTAACCTTTAAAAACTATTCCACAGATTTTGAAGTGCCGACCGTCATCGATGTGACCGTAGAGAAGACAGACGGCAATACAGCCATCGTGTATGTTCCGGAATGCTATGACTATGAAATCAGCGGCACCACCATCACATGGCTCTCGGACGTGAGTCCCTACAGCGGCCAGCGCTACTGGACGGCTGCCAATTCCCTGGGCTATACCCAGACCTATGATGAAAAGACCGGTCTGACCCAGCGGGAATCCAACCAGCTGTTTTCCAATGTGACTTCCATTGAAGACCTGGGTGACCACCGGCTGAAATTCACCTACAGCAGCCGGAACAGCCAGGTCCGGGAAGGTCTGTGCTACCAGATGCGCTATACCCTGCGGGATACCCCGGGCACCTTCTTCTGGAAGAGCAAAGACATCCGGCTGGAAAACATCGATGTGGAATACCTCCATGGATTTGGCATGGTGGGACAGCATACGGAAAACATCACCCTGGACGATGTGGATTTTGAAGTCACCGGAGAAAAGGGAAGAACCACCGCCGGCTTTGCGGATTTTATCCAGATGTCCGGCTGCAGAGGCCTGATTGATATCCAGAACTGCACCTTCTCCAATCCTCACGATGACCCCATCAACATTCATGGCACATTCAACCAGGTGACCCGGATCCTGTCGGATACTCAGATTGAAGTGACCTACATGCACAACGAAACCGCCGGATTCCCCAACTACTTTGTGGGAGACCAGATTGAATTCATGACCAAGGGAAACATGATCCCGGTGGCAGATTCTGTCCGGACCGTCACGGCTGTGGACGGCCCCGATGGGCAGGGCGGCGACATGGGCGAAGGCTCCGGTTCCCTGACAAAAATCATTCTGACCCTGGATGCCCCCATTCCCTCTGAAGTGAAGGTGAATTCCCATGTGGTGGAAAACATCACCTGGACACCGGATGTGTATATTGCCGGCAATATCTTTAAGGAAACGCCCACCCGGGGCATTCTGTGCACCACAAGAGGAGAAGTGGTCATTGAGGACAACGTCTTTGACGGACTGGGCATGGCTTCTATTTATATTTCCAACGATGCCCAGGGCTGGTATGAATCCGGTCCCTGCCGGAATGTGACCATCCGGGACAACGTCTTTATCCGTCCCAGGGCAGCTGCCATTTTAGTGGAGCCCACCAACCCCACCGTAAGCACGGAAGATACAGTGCATTCCAGTTTCACCATTGTGGACAACACCTTCTATCTGCCTGCGGTGCAGGTGCTCAATGCCAAAAGCGTGGCGGACCTGACCTTTGAAAACAATGTGATTTACAGAAACGACCCGCTGTCTCAGTTTATTTCCACCGCGTCTGACACCACGCTGCAGACCGGAGAAAGCGCAGAACTGCATGTGGAAGCTGGCTCTGTCAGCCAGAGCGGCCGGCTGTACAGCTTCAACGGCTGCCGCAACGTCCTGCTCTCCCGCAACGTCTACGACGCCGGGCTCAATGCCGGCAGTTCTCTCTATAATATGAACGCTTCTGAACTGCACATCGAAAATGATGCTGCCAGAGCCAGCGCCGACAGCATGACGGACAATACTCTGTCCATGACCTATGTTTCCAGTGATCCTTCTGTGGTCTCCATCAGTGCAGCCGGCGAAATGACGGGCCGCAAAGCCGGCAGGGCCTCTGTCTGGGCAAAAGTCACAAGCGGTGCGAGAACCTTCAATACCCGTCCTGTGCAGATAACCGTGGAAGGTGAAGATGTACAGGAAAAGGGAACACTGATTCTGAGTGCAGAAAAAGAAAATCTTGCTGTGGGAGAAACCCTGCAGCTGCAGGCAGATGCCGAGGATGTGACATGGAGTGTTTCCGACTCCGCTGCCGCATCCATCGATGAAAACGGCCTGCTGCAGGCTCTGTCGGGCGGTCCGGTGACCGTTCGTGCCCAGAGTGCCGACGGCAGAAAAGGCGCCCTGCTTCTGTCGGTTGCACAGCAGGCAGAAAGCCTTTCTTCTGACTGTGAAATTCTCTTTGCCTCCGATGATTCCAGAGTCCGTACCGAAGAGGGCAGAGTGATTCTGACCACCGTTCCCACCGGACTGTACCAGGAACAGACACCAGGCAGTGCCCTGAAGGTTCTGGATCTGCCGGAAGGGGACTGTGAAGTGGTGGTCCGCACCGAAGGCAAAGTCCAGACCGGACGCTGGGGCGCCCATGGCCTGTACCTGATGCAGGATCAGGATAATTACGTTTCCCTGGAGCGCAAGGAGCGCGGCAGCGGCAATTACAAAATGGCCATTGTCCGGGAAGCAGACCGGAAGGCTTCGGAAACCTGGGACAACGGTTCGGAAGGAGCCGCCGTCGATACCGCTTCGGCTGCCTCCATCTGGATGAAGCTGACCCGCAGCGGCGGACAGATCGAAGCTGCCTGGTCTGAAAACGGAACCGACTGGGATGTCATCGGCAGTGTGGACAGCTCTTTCCTGCAGTCCGCCAGCGTTGTATTTGCTTCTTTAAGCGGCGGAGCTGAACCCGGTCCGGAAATTGCCTATGACCAGCTGCAGGTGAACGGGGAAGCCGTGGCACTGACCGAAACAGTACTGCCGGAAGTGACTTCTCTGTCTCTGGACGTGGATGAAGAACATGGTGGTCTGCAGGCGCAGGCTGCAGTCAGCCATGGACAGCCTGTGTATTTCTGGGCTGCCGGTGATACAGAAAATGGAACCTTCCATCTGCTGGATGGTGCTGCCGGAAGCCAGCTTGGATCTTCGGCAGATCTGAGCGGAAAATACATCCAGGCAGCAGCGGTTCCCATGCAGGGAAGCGGCTGCGGCTCTCTGGTCTGGAGCAGCCCCGTGCGGATGCCGGAAAGCAGTACAGAAGAAACGGCTGATTCCAATGCCTATCTGGAGAAGGCTGAGATCAGCGGCCTGAGCCATGGCTTCGCCTTTGATCCGAAAGATCTGCATTACTTTACCCAGGCATCCACTGAGGAGAAGACACTGCGGATTTCTCTGGAGGCCGAGTCTTCGAAGGCAGCTGTGCAGGCTGTCTGGAACGGCGAAGAAGTGCCTGCCCAGGGCAGTCTGGAAATGAAAAACGGACGCAATGTGCTGGAAGTCAAAGTTACGGCTGAAGACGGTGTGACCTTCCGCCAGTACCGGTTTGTCATTTCCCGCACCGGCGATTCCGATGCTTCCCTGCAGTCTCTGACTGTGGACGGACACAGCATCGATCTGCAGGAGGGCAGTGATACCCTGCTGGCTGTTCTGGAGAATGTACAGCAGGCTGAAATTGCAGCCGCAGCGGCATCTGCTTCAGCCTCTGTCCAGGTGATCCGGAGTGGCCGGGTTCTGGAGGGAAAGGCTGATCTGCAGCCTGGAGACAACCATTTCCAGATTGTGGTGCAGCCGGAAGCTCCGGCCGCCCGCCGGGTGATTGCCCTGACAGTTCGCGTTCTCAGTGACTCCAATGCGGATCTGTCCGGCCTGCAGACCGGTTCTGTAACGCTGCAGGGAAAATTCTCGGCAGACTGCCTGCTGTATCATGCAGAAACCTATGAAAACACCCTGTCCCTGCAGGCGGAAGCCGCAATGCAGGAAGCTGTGGTTTCCATCGAAGCCAACGGTAAAACAGCAGCCGGAGGCACCGGACAAGTTCAGGCTTCCCTTGCTTTGCAGCCTGGTGAAAATGTCATCCGCATTCACGTCACCTCACCGGATGGAACGGTCACTAAAACGACGGAACTTTACGTGATCCGGAAAGCCAATCCGGCCGATGTGTCCCATGATCTGGACGTCTCCCTGTATACGGCCACAGCTGGCAGCACGGAAGAGCGCGAAGGAAATGAAGGCCCTGTGGCCCTGGCGCTGGACGGCGATCCCGGCACCTGGTGGCATTCTGACTGGACACCGGATCTGCGGGAAAACCTGTGGTTTGATATTGAACTGCCGGAAGCCATGCCCGTGAACGGGCTGCGCTATCTGCCCCGCAACGGCAGCGGCACCAACGGCATCTTCACCAAATACCGCATTGAAGCTTCCAGTGATCACGGAAGCACCTATGAAGAAATCAGCTCCGGGGAATGGAGTGAAGAAGTAGCCTGGAAACTGGCTCTCTTTGAAACCCGGAACGTCACCAACATCCGCATTTACTGTGTGGAAAATGCCGGAGACGGCCGGGCATTTGCTTCCGCAGCCGAAATCCGACTGCTGTATCAGCCTGAAGAGAAGAACGAACAGTCCGTTTACCTCTCCGATCTGGACTGGGTTTCCGAAACCCACGGCAATCCCAGTGAAAACCAGACAGAGCGGGATCTGAGCACCATGAAGCAGCCTCTGACTCTGTGGAACGGAAGTGAACTGCAGACGTTCTCCAAGGGCCTGGGCACCCATGCCGATTCCGAAATCGTCTACGATGTGGCTCAGAAGGGATACACCCGTTTTGAAGCCTGGGTGGGAGTGGATGCGGATACCGCAGCCAAACCCACGGAGGCCAACATCTGCTTCAGCGTTCTGGCCGACGGAGAAGAAGTCTTTACCTCCGGCACCATGCATTTTGAAGAAAACGGACAGAAAGTGCCCATGCAGAAAGTTTCTGTCAGCCTGGAAGGCGTCAGCACGCTGACGCTGCGGGTCAGAGGCGTGAACAATACCTGGTCCGCCCATGCCGACTGGGCCGATGCGAAATTTATCCTGGCCGATGCACCGGTTCAGGAAGCAGACAAGACCCTTCTGCTGCAGGCCATTGCCTGCGCCGAAGCTCTGCAGAATGAAGGCGGACTGGAAACACTCCATCCGCTGGTGCTTCAGGAGTTTGAGGCAGCCCTGGAACAGGCCAGAGCCCTGGCAGCCGATCCGCAGGCTTCCCAGGAAGCGGTGAACGCCTCCTGGCTGCGTCTGAGCAGTGCCATCCAGAAGACCGGATGGACCTCTGACAAATACAGACTGCAGGCTCTGTATGAGGAATGCAGTGCCCTGGATCTTTCCTTATATGAAGATGGTCCGGAAAAAGAGGCCTTTGCGGCAGCTCTGCAGCAGGCAAAAGAAGTTCTGGATTCTGAGACAGCACTGGATGAAACCAGCATCCTTCCTGCCATAAAAGCTCTGGAGCAGGCCCGTTCCGCTCTGAAACCCAGGCCAGCCGAAGTCATCGACACCAGCCTGCTGGAGATGCTCATTGGCACCATTGAACAGACGGATCTTTCCCTCTATATCCAGGAAGGACAGGAAAATCTGCAGACAGAACTGGCTGCTGCCAGAGAGACCATGCACAATCCTGCCAGTCAGGCAGAAGTGGATGGAGCCGTACAGAGTCTTCACCAGGCCTGGCTGCAGCTTCGGCTGAAAGCCGATGAATCCCTTCTGGACAGCCTGCGCAGTTTCCGTACCCGGCTGCTGCAGATGAACCGCAGCCTGTACAGCGCACCATTGCTGCAGCAGGCAGATGTCATGCAGCAGCAGATCACAGAGCTGCTGGACCAGAAGGAAATCCCTCAGGACGAAGCCAGAGCCCTGGCGGATCAGGCAGCTGAGCTGGCCGGACTGCTGGATGCAGAAGAAGCAGCCGGCAGACCGCAGAAACCGGATCTGAACACACCGGATTCTGTGGATTCCCAGCAGAAACCTGCTGCTTCTGCCGGAGATTATGAAGGACAGAAGACAGCCGGACAGAAGGCACCCGGAACAGGTGTCCGCAATGCCTCCGGCACTTCCTCTGTGAAACCAGCCACGGCAGCCGCACTGGCAGCTGTGCCCGCAGCCGGTCTGGCTCTCTCAGCCGGCGCACTGGTTCTGCTGAGAAAAAGGAAACGCAGATAAACTGTGTTAATAAGAGGGGAAACATGGAAAGAACTGGTTCATGATCTCCTGAAACAGGATGTACCCGCCCCGGACTGCCATGCGGTCCGGGGTTTGGTTTTGTCTGCCGCAATTATACGGTCAATCCACCTAGTGATGATGATATATGATATATAAGATCAATATATGAGAAAAAACTCCATAAATTTGATTTATTATTCCAAAACAACATGTGGTAAAATGCGTATGAAAGAAAGGAGAGAAATATGCTAATAGAATTTTCTGTTGAAAACTACCGTTCCATTAAAGACAGGCTGACCCTCTCTCTTGAAGCTCGTCCAGCGCTTAAAGAACATCCTGAACGTCTGATAGAATTCAAAAAAGACAGAGTGCTTCCGCAGATTATGATTTTAGGACCTAATGCTTCCGGTAAGTCAAATGTTCTGAAGGCGCTGGGTGCTGGTATTGATATACTGGCCAGATCGGTTTATCTCCAACCTGGAAATCCAGTTCCTTACCTGGATCCATTTAAATTCGATCATTCTTCTCCTGAAGAGCCTTCTTCCTTTGAATACACATTCACAGTGAATGGACAAAGATTTATGTACGGTTTTACTGTTTCTTCTCAGAAAGTCCTGGAAGAATTTCTATATTCCTTTTCCAAGGAAGGACGGCGGGAATCTCAGTCGGTTCAGTTTGAAAGAAAAAATGATGAATATTATATTCCGGCAAAATCCAGACAGTTAAAAAAACTGACGGAGATGACTTCCGATAATAAACTCTTTCTGGCTGTGGCATCACAATTCAATGACAAGCTCTGTCAGAGAGTTTTCGAGTACCTGACTCAGTCCTTCACCAATGCAGATCCTACTGTTCTGGAAATCATAGGAAAACATCTGATGCTGGAATCTGCAGACAGATTTCAGAAGGAAGAAATTCTCAGGCTGCTCAAGAGTGCAGATTTCAGTATTACTGAATTCAAGATTCAGAGCGAAGCGAAGTCTTTCTCCGATTCCTGGAAAGAACTGACAGAACACGAACTCCCCGCTGCACTGACCCTTCTGGCAGATGAGAAAAACTATATTGACAAGAGCGAAGCCTTTCACTGTGTGCATAACAGACGTTATGTTCTCCCCATGATGGAAGAATCTGCTGGAACACGCCACTACCTGTATTTGTTGCCGGTCGTATTGAATGCTTTGGAAAATGGGAAGGTTCTTCTTGTGGATGAAATCGAAAGCCATCTTCACCCTCTTCTGATTCGTGAAATCACGAGACTGTTCAATGATCTGGAAATAAACCAAAAGCATGCACAGCTGATTTTTACTACTCACGACGTGCTTCTTCTGGGGATTGAAGACAGCAGGAGAGATCAGATTTTTCTGGTCGAAAAAAGCCGGTCTGACGAAACCACTGACCTGTTTTCACTGGCTGATTTTTCACCTCGAAAAGATGAAAATATTCTGAAGAACTATCTGATAGGCCGCTATGGAGCGGTTCCTCAGCTGACGATGGACTATATCGACGATGGTAAGTGACAAACGGTTGTTGAAGGGGAGAACGAAAAGAACAGGCAGAGAACGAAAAAGAAAAAGACAGATTATCCTGATTTGCGAAGGCGGTAAGACCAATAAAACTGAAGAAAATTATTTCACGATGCTGCGCAGCAAAAACATTTATGATGGAATCCTTAAATTGGACAAGTGCGGGCAGCAGACGGACTTAGCCAACATGTACAGGCGTGCGCTGCAGCTGGAGCGTACAAGTACATTTGCGGGCGGTGATCAAATTTTTATTCTTTTCGATCTTGATCATGATTCCCGGAAATGGGATGAGAAAATTAGATTCATAAATAAATCAGAAACCCAGAATATACATTTTATTCCTTCGAACCCGTCCTTCGAGATTTGGATTTTATATCACTTCGAGTTTACAACTCGTTATTTCGAGACACCTGATCTCCTACGGGTCCATTTACAAAAGTACCTTTGTGATTATTCCAAAAATTACAAATTTAGCTCCTCGTTACTATCGAGATTGCAAAAAGCTAAAGAAAATTCAAGACGATCGCTTACTGCAGGAATGCCAGATCCAGGTTCCTGGAATGGCCGGACTACAGGGACAAGAGTGTTTGAAATATTAGATTGCCTCGAGAATAATAAAGAGGAGTAGAAAAGAAAGAAAAGGAAAAAAGCCTGCAAAATAAATCTGCAGGCTTTTTGTCAGGGGATAGGACAAGAGTTCAGGCATCCGGCATATTGTTTTGATCTGCTTCCTGTAAAATAACCGGTCAGAAAGTAAGGGAAAGACAGAATGGATGAGTAAAGTTAAAGAGAGTTTCTGTGCCCGGAACCGAAAAAAAGGCCTGACAGACTGTCAGACCGGGTTCGAATGGGCATATCGAATATAAGTTTATCAGATTTTCATGCAATCTCAAGAAATATCCCGCCCTTCTGTTTGACACAAACTTTTTTGCGGCATACAATTGTAAATTGCATAATAGCCTGTTATGGGCTGTTTTCTGAACTTAAAGAAAGGATGGCGTGCATGGACAGCAACAAAGCATACCAAATCGTCCCTGAGGGTAAAAAAGCGACCCGCAGAGATTATTCCAAAGTATCAGGTAAACTGGAACTTCCAAACCTGGTCGAGATTCAGACCAATTCCTTTAACTGGTTTACCCAGCAGGGAATCCGGGAAGTCTTTGATGAAATTTTCCCCATCGAAAACTACGGCAAGAACATCAAGCTGAACTTCAAGGATTTCCATTTTGACAACCCGAAATACAGTGCCGAAGAGTCAATGTACAGAGAGTGCAATTTTTCCGCTCCTCTGTATGCCACTCTCGAGCTGGAAATAACTGATGAGGAAGGTGTCATTCAGACAAAGAGCGAAGAAGTCTTCCTGGGTGATTTCCCCATGATGACCGAAACCGGAACCTTCATTATCAATGGTGCAGAGCGTGTCATCGTCTCTCAGATCGTCCGCTCCCCCGGTGCCTACTTCTCCGAAAGCTATGACGTAAAAACCGGCAAGCAGAATTATGAATCCGAGCTGATTCCTTCCAGAGGAACCTGGCTGGAGTTCATGACAGAACAGAAGAAAAACACCAACGGACGCATCCTCAATGTCTCCATTGACCGCCGCCGTAAAATCCTGTTCTCCATCTTCTTCAAAGCCCTGGGCATGTCCTTTGGCATCGAGAAGGATGAAGATGCTCACAATGTGAAGCCTCTGGAAACCTTCCTGAACGCCATGGGCAAATCCTGGCAGGATGTAGCGGAAGACGCAGAAGGCAGAGAGTACATGGATCTGTACCAGCTGCTGTACAACGCCTACTTTGGCAAAAACGAAGAAATCGAGAACACTCTGCTCAACGACAAAGTAAAAACCACCGAAGAAGCCCTGCTTTCCTTCTATGAAAACCAGCGAAGCGATGAAATCCCCACACTGGACGGATCCATCTCTCTGATGCAGGCCAAATTCTTCGATCCCCGCCGTTATGACCTGACAAAAGCAGGCCGTTACAAACTGCAGAAAAAGCTGGGTGCTGCCAGCCGGACCATGAACACAACCTTAGCCCACGATATTTTGGATGTCAACGGCAACCTGTTCCTGCCCAAAGGCACCCATATCGGCCGTGATCAGCGCAACGCTCTGCGTGAAGTGCTGAACAAAGGCGGCTACATGAACCCCTATCCTTTCCGTCCTGAGTTCCTGGAAGCGGACATTGTGACCGTTCCGGGAAGCTACTCTTCCGGACTGGTGGGCCGTGTTCTGGCAGAAGACCTGATGATTGACGGTGAACTGCTGGAAAGAGGCCAGGTGCTCACAGAACAGAATGCTGCTCTCATTGAGCAGTATGACAAGGATGTGCAGCTGTACGCCGGACTGGTGGCCAAACCCGTTCTGCTGAATGCCGACAACATCGACTCTGTGCTCAACTATGGCCAGCGTCTGTTTGCCCTGGGCAGACTGACCGATGCCGAAGGCCGCGACATTATGGTCGGCGAAGATCTGGACCGCATGCCCCTGGTGGACCGTTACCAGATTGGCGTTAAGCCCGACCGTCTGGACGACGCTTCTGTCTTTGAACTGAAGACCCGTGCCTCTCAGGAAGATGTCTATGCCTGGCTGGTCGGTGCTGCTGTGCAGGAAATCGAAGTGGAAGACCACGCTGGCAACCTGATTCACATCACCGGCAACGATCCCTTCGCCAACAAGCATACTGTGACCATTCCGGATATCTATGCCTTCTTCTCCTATGACCTGAACGTCATGGATGGCATCGGGGAAACAGACGATATCGATATGCTGGGCAACCGTCGCATCCGTGCTGTGGGCGAGCTGATCCAGAACCAGTTCCGGATCGGTCTTTCCCGTATGGAGCGTGTTGTCAAGGAAAGAATGTCCATTCAGGAACTGGACACCATTACTCCGAAGAAAGCTGACCAACATCCGTCCTCTGACCGCTGCCATCAAGGAGTTCTTCTCCTCCTCTCAGCTGTCTCAGTTCATGGACCAGCAGAACCCTCTGGCCGAACTGACCAACAAGCGCCGTATTTCTGCGTTAGGACCTGGCGGTCTGTCCAGAGAGCGTGCCGGCTTCGAAGTTCGTGACGTTCACTCCTCCCACTATGGCAGAATCTGCCCGATCGAAACACCTGAAGGTCCCAACATCGGTCTGATTTCCAACCTGACCACCTATGCCAAAATCAACGAATACGGATTCATCCAGACTCCGTACCGTATGGTCAATAAAGACGGCACCGTATCCGAGGAAGCCATCTACCTGTTCTGCCGACGAAGAAGCCGATTACGTTATTGCCCAGGCCAACGAAGTACGAGACGGCCGCCTGATCAACGACCGTGTCGTTGCCCGTAAAAACGGCGATACCATCATCGCCAACCAGAGACGAAGTTGAACTGGCTGACGTCTCGCCGAAACAGATCGTATCTGTCGCCACAGCCTGCATTCCGTTCCTGGAAAACGACGATGCTTCCCGTGCCCTGATGGGTGCCAACATGCAGCGTCAGGCTGTGCCTCTGTTAGTTCCCGCATTCTCCTTATGTAGGAACCGGTATCGAATATAAGATTGCCAAGGACTCCGGTGTCGGCATCGTTGCCAAGGAGACGGAACTATTACGTATGTAGACTCTCTGCGCATCGTCAACACCGACTCCAAAGGTGTAAACCACACCTATCAGCTGCGCAAGTTCTGCCCGTTCCAACGCATCCACCTGCATCAACCAGAAACCCATTGTCAAAGTCGGCGAGGAAGTGGAAGCCGGAGACATCCTGGCCGATGGACCGTCCATGGAAAACGGCGAGCTGGCTCTGGGACAGAACGTAACCATCGCCTACATGACGTGGTACGGCTACAACTATGAAGATGCCATCATCATGTCCGAACGCATGGTCAGCGATGATGTCTATACTTCCATTCACCTGGAGGAATACGACATCGACTGCCGCGACACCAAGCTTGGACCGGAAGAAATCACCAGGGACATTCCGAACGTCGGCGAAAATGCAGTGCGCAAACTGGATGCCAACGGAATCATCATGGTGGGCGCTGAGGTTCACGAAGGCGACATTCTGGTGGGCAAGGTCACACCCAAAGGCCAGAGCGAAGCTTCTCCGGAAGAAAAACTGCTGCTGGCGATCTTTGGTGAAAAATCCAGAGAAGTGCGTGACAACTCCCTGAAAGTTCCCCACGGCGGTGCCGGCATTGTGCATTCCGTGAAGACCTTCAAGAGAGGCGAATACGATCTGCCTCCCGGAGTCGAAGAACGCGTAAAAGTCTACATCGCTCAGAAACGTAAAATTTCCGAGGGTGACAAAATGTCCGGACGTCACGGAAACAAAGGTGTCATTTCCAAGATTCTGCCGCTCGAAGATATGCCGTTCATGGCTGATGGTACACCCATCGATATCATCCTGAACCCGTTCGGTGTGCCTTCCCGTATGAACATCGGTCAGATTCTGGAAATCCACCTCGGCTATGCAGCCAAAAAGCTGAATCAGAAATTCGCTACTCCGGTATTCGACGGTCTTTCCAACGAAGATCTGGCGGATGTCATGCAGAGAAGCGCAGATGACCAGCGATGGAAAACAGGTTCTCTATGACGGCCAGACCGGTCTGCCCTTTGATGAGCGGATCTCTGTCGGTGTCATGTACATGATCAAGCTGGCTCACATGGTTGACGACAAGCTGCACGCCCGTGCAACCGGTCCGTATTCCATGGTTACTCAGCAGCCGCTGGGCGGTAAAGCGCAGAACGGCGGACAGAGATTCGGTGAAATGGAAGTATGGGCGCTGGAAGCATACGGCGCAGCCATACTCTGCAGGAAATCCTGACCATCAAGTCCGATGACATTCAGGGCCGTATCAAGACGTACGAAGCCATCATCAAGGGCAAGGATATTCCGGAACCTGGCGTGCCTGAATCCTTCCGCGTACTGATGCACGAGCTTCAGGGTCTGGCGATCGATGTCAAACTGCTTGATGAAAACAACAATGAAGTCGATATCAACAAGAAAGAAGACGCTCCGGCTGCACCTGGTGCAGAAGAGACCGTCATCAATGATGCCGCTGAAATCGAAACAGCAGAAACCATGGAAGCCCCCGCTGAACAGGCCGACAGCCAGGAGCTGGAAGATGACCTGGACAACGATGTGGAAGCCATCGAAATGGAAAACGACAGACCCGTAACAACAGAAGAACAGGAGGCTTAATCTTGAGCGTAAATAACTTTGCCTCAATTCAGGTAAGCCTTGCTTCGCCGGAGACCATTCTCAAATGGTCTCACGGTGAGGTAACCAAGCCTGAAACGATCAACTACCGTTCCCAGAAAGCGGAAAAAGACGGATTGTTCTGCGAGCGCATCTTCGGTCCCACCAAGGACTGGGAATGTGCCTGCGGCAAATACAAGAAAGTCCGCTTTAAGGGCGTAGTCTGCGACCGCTGCGGTGTGGAAATCACCAGAACCAGCGTGCGCCGTGAACGCATGGGCCACATTCACCTGGCGGCCCCTGTAGCTCATATCTGGTATCTGCGCGGCATTCCTTCCCGGATGGCGCTGCTGCTGGATATGACACCGAAACAGCTGGAAGAAGTGGTATACTTTGTCAGCTACATCGTCACGGATCCGGGTGACACCGACCTGAAACTGAAACAGATCCTCTCCGAAAAGGAATACCGTGAAAACATGGCCATCTACGGTTCCAAGGCTTTCAAGGCTCAGACCGGTGCCGAAGCCGTTCTGAAGCTGCTTCAGGACATTGATCTTGAAGTGGAATACAGCAAAGTCCAGGAAGCCCTGGAAAAAGCCACCGGTGAAAAGCGCAAGAAACTGATCAAGCGTCTGGACACCATCAACGCATTCCGTCATTCCGACAACAAGCCGGAGTGGATGATCCTGCAGGATATCCCGGTAATACCGCCTGATCTGCGCCCGATGCTGCAGCTGGACGGCGGACGGTTTGCAACCTCTGACCTGAACGACCTGTACCGCCGTGTCATCACCCGAAACAACCGTCTGCGCAAGCTGCTCGATCTGGGTACGCCGAACATCATCGTGCAGAACGAAAAGCGCATGCTGCAGGAAGCGGTGGATGCCCTGATCGACAACGGACGCCGTTCCAAGCCGATCACCGGCGCCGGCGGACGTGCCCTGAAGTCTCTGTCCCACTCCCTGAAAGGTAAACAGGGACGTTTCCGTCAGAACCTGCTCGGCAAGCGTGTCGACTTCTCCGGCCGTTCTGTTATCGCCGTAGGACCGGATCTGAAGATGTATCAGTGCGGTATTCCGCGTGAAATGGCGATCAACCTGTTCAAGCCGTTCGTTATCAACGAGATCGTGAACCAGGACCTGGCCGCCAACCCGAAAAATGCGGAAAAGATGATCGAACGCCGCGATCCCAGAATCTGGGATGTGGTGGAAAAGGTTATTGAAGGCTACCCGGTTCTGATGAACCGTGCCCCGACCCTGCACCGTCTGGGCATCCAGGCCTTCCTGCCGAAACTGGTGGAAGGACGAGCCATGCGTCTGCATCCGCTGGTATGTACTGCCTTCAACGCCGACTTTGACGGTGACCAGATGGCCATTCACGTGCCTCTAGGAGAAGAAGCCCGTGCGGAAGCCCTGGTTATGATGCTGGGCAGCCACAACATTCTGGGTCCCAAAGACGGCAAGCCGATCGTTACTCCTGGACAGGACATGGTCATGGGCAACTTCTACTTGACGATGGAAGAAACTGCTCAGGAACTTCACGAAGAAGCAGACCGCTACCTGGCTGTCAACGAACCCAAGGAAGCCGCTGCCTGGCAGCGCTACGCCGATGCCGAAGGCACCGTCTATGCCGACATTGACGAAGTCATGCTGGCGTACAAGAACGGTGACGTGCATCTGCACTCCAGAATTGCCGTGCCCGTACAGGGTCTTGGCAAAACTTCCTTTAAGCCTGAACACGAAAACGACTACCTGATCACCACTGTGGGAAAAATCATCTTCAACGGTATGTTCCCCGAAGATTTCCCCTATATCAACGTCGTTTCTGCTGAAAACTTTGAAGCTACACCGGACCGCTTCTTTGCCAAACCCGGAACCGACGTCAAGCAGTTCATTGCCGATCTGCCGATCGTGGAAGCCGTTAAGAAGAAAGACCTCGGAAAAGTCATTGCCGAAGTCTTCAAACGCTATCCGGTGGACGATACTGCCGAAATTCTTGACCAGATCAAGTCTCTCGGATTCAAGTATTCCACTGTAGCGGGAATCACTGTGGCGCTGTCCGACATTGAAGTGGCCCCGAACAAAGAAGAACACGTGGCCTACGGACGTGAAAAAGCGGATCAGCTGAAGCGTCTGCAGGAAAAGGGAATGCTGACCATGGAAGAATGGGAGCGTCACCTGAACAAGCTCTGGGCGGATGTCAAAGACGATATCGTAGAAGAGCTGATGGACAACCTGCCGCGCAAGAACCCGATCAACATGATGGCGACCTCCGGTGCCCGTGGTAATACCTCGAACTTTACCCAGCTGGCCGGCATGCGTGGTCTGATGGCCCGTCCTGCCAAGGGCAAATCCCGTGCCGGTGAATATGTTCCATCCATCATCGAAGTACCGATCTATTCCTGCTTCCGTGAAGGACTGAACGTATCCGAGTTCTTTATCTCTACCCATGGTGTGCGTAAAGGTCTGACCGATACCGCGCTGAAGACGGCTGAGTCCGGATACCTGACCCGTCGTCTGGTTGACGTTGCGCAGGATGTCATCATCAGAGAAGACGACTGCGGAACCGATAAGGGCTATCTAGGTGGAAGACCTGGTTGACCGCAAAACCAACACCATCATCGAACCCCTGTACGACCGTCTTGTAGGCCGCTATTCCAAACAGGATGTCTATGATCCGGAAACCAATGAACTGATCATTGCTTCCGATACCTATATCACAGAAGAACTGGCCAAGAAGATTGTGGATGCCGGCATCACCCAGATGCTCATCCGTTCTCCGTTTACCTGCAAATCCATCAACGGTGTCTGCCGTATGTGCTATGGTAAGAACATGGCCACGGGTAAGGACGTCGAAGTCGGCGAAGCTGTCGGCATCATGGCTGCCCAGTCCATCGGTGAACCTGGTACTCAGCTGACCATGCGTACATTCCATACCGGTGGTGTTGCCGGCGGTGACGGCGGAGATATCACCCAGGGTCTTCCCCGTGTTGAAGAGCTGTTTGAAGCCCGTCATCCGAAGGGTGTTGCGGTCATTGCTCAGATCTCCGGTCAGATTACAGCCATCGAACGTATCGACAACACACTGCGCCAGGAAATTATCATTACAAACGAAACCGAATCTGTTTCCCATAAGATCAATGCCAACCAGACTCTGCGTCCATGGGTTAAGGTCGGTGCTGAAATCGAAGCCGGTCAGCCTCTCACCGAAGGACCGCTGGATCCGAAGGAACTGCTGGCGGTTGCCGGTGTCAATGAAGTTCAGAACTACATCCTGAAAGAAGTTAAGAAGGTATATCAGTCTCAGGGTATCGAAATTTCCGACAAGCATCTGGAGGTTATGATCCGTCAGATGATGAAGAAAGTCATCGTTACCGATCCGGGTGATACCGATCTGAATGTCGGCGTTCAGCTTTCGCTGAACACCATCACAAGATCAACCGGGATGCCCTGCTCAGCGGAAAGATTCCGGCAACCTTTGCCCCTGTCCTGCTGGGTATTTCCAAGTCCTCTGTGGAAACCGACTCCTTCCTGTCGGCTGCATCCTTCCAGGAAACCACAAAGGTTCTGACCGATGCCACCATCAAGGGCAAAGTCGACAACCTGGTGGGCCTGAAGGAAAATGTTATCATCGGTAAGCTGATTCCTGCCGGAACCGGCGCAAAGGCGACCGTCCCCAGAACAAACTGGTGGCTGAAAAAGCCGCTGAACTGCGCGCCAAGAGACTTTCCCGTCATAAAAAAGTGGAAGATGATGAATTCAAAAAATTCACTGCCGTAGCCGCTGAACCGGAAGAAATTCCTGTGAACCTGCCGGAAGTGAAGGACGACTTCGTCATTCTGGAAAATGATTCCATCCTCAATGACCCGGAAGGCTTTGCGGAAGCCATGCACAACAGCGACAAGTAAGCCGTAAAGTTTAAATAAAAATCAAAGCAGTCCAATCCAGATACCTGGTGAGGACTGCTTTTTCTGTATTCAGCAAGAAATGACCGGATGATAAATAAGCAGAATCATTTGAAATTCTGATGAATGGATGAGATCGTTGCAGATGGCTGATTATGATTGAATGCCGGACAATTTTGATGGTTCTGAAAAAACCAAGTGTCAAACAGTGGGCAAAAGTATAATGAGGTCAGTATCGACGTGGGATAAGCGAATGTTTTTATCCTGCTGATACGTCATATAGAAAAAAGAGGAGGGAAAATGAAACATAAGAAACGCTGGCTGTCTGCACTCTGCCTGCTTTTGCTGACCACAATGGTCTGGCCGGCAAGAGCACAGGAGTCAGATGAACCAGATACTCCATTTATTACGGCTGCCAGTGATAAAGAAGAGTATCAATCAGATGATGTAATTAATTTAGAAGCTTCAATGAATAACCGAAGTGCTGATGTTCTCCAGAATCTTGAATTTACAATTACAATTCCGGAGTCGCTGCAGGCAGCTGATGGGGAGAGTCTGACCCGTCAATTGCAGTCCGTATCGCCCGGAGAGATCGGTTCTGTAAGCTTCTTGCTGGAGAGCAAGAAGAAATCAGACAATCCTGGAGATTCTTCAGGCGAAGGTACAGAAAAGCCGGGTGATTCAGAAAAACCGAATCAGCCAGCTGATCCAGAGGATCCGAATGCACCAGATGGATCTGGCAAGGACGATCCATCAGAGAAGCCAGGAGAATCAAATGGTAGCAGCCCACCCACTCAGAAAAACGAAAAGAAAGAAAACGCTGTTAAAACAGGAATATCTACTGGAGAAACCGCCATTCTTACACTTTTTCTCATTTCGGGGGCGGTTTTAATTGTGGCTGACCGAAGAACAAAAGGAAAAATCTTAGTTTTCATTGTGACTGGTTCCATAGCTCTGGGAGCCTTGTCGCCATTGGTAACGCATGCGGAAGAAACGGTACCTACGGAAAGTTCTTCAGTTGTTCTGGAAATTCTGGTTGAGGGGGAAACGGCAAAGATTACAGTCGACTGCACTTACCAGAGAGCAGAGCAGAAAGAACGGGTTCACATTGTACGGTTTATCCCGGATGGTCAGTATCTCACCGACAGTACACCTGAATTTATACAAATGGTGGCTGATGGAGAATATGTTCAGCAGCCAGATATTCCGGAAAAAGGAAACAGAGAGACCTTTATTGGTTGGTACCCTGAATCAGATGAATACTCTACAGTTTATACATTTGATGAGCCGGTTTATGAGGACCTGACTCTATATGGAAAGTGGTATGATCCCCAGACTGATACTGAGGATTCGGACGGTGATGGATTAAGTAACGGTCTGGAAAAAGCCATTGGTACGGATCCGAACAATCCAGACTGTGATGGGGACGGTTTAACAGATTATACGGAAGTCTACTGGCTTAACTCGAATCCATGGAAGCAGGATACAGACGGGGATGGAGTAAAGGATCCAGATGAAGATGCGGATGGGGATACATTAACCAACCTGACTGAGCAGAATCTTGGAACAATTCCAATCTTTGTTGATTCTGATGCGGATCTGGTTTCGGACCAGGATGAACTGAATATCTATGGTACGGATCCGACAAATCCTGACAGCGACGGGGATGGGATTCCAGATGGAAAAGAAATTGAATTTGAAATGAATCCCCTGGATTCTGCTGATGCTGAGGAAGGGATTTCTGTGGAAGCAGAAAGCGATCCTATCAGCGAAACGCAGATGATGGCCGCAAAAGCCGAAGTTCAGTTTAAAAACGTTCCGCTGGAAAGCCAGGTATCCGTTTCACCTATTGAATATGGAACTGATCCATATCTTTCCAGAACGATTCCTGGTTATGTGGATGGGTTTGAATTTACCTGCCCCAATCAGGACTGGATGAATGCTTCGATTGAATTCGAATTCTCACCCGAAATTATGGAAAATGCAGACGATTTGATGGTGTATTACTATAACGAATCCACTCATCAATTAGAAAGTCTGGAAAAGAACACATTCTGGACCGATGATAGCAAACTCAGGGTTGAGAATCTTACGCATTTCTCAAAGTATGTTGTTGTTCACAGACAGGAATTTAACAATGCTGTTCCGCCATCAGTATTGCCGCCAAACAGCATTTCATCTGGACAGCATGCTGCCAAAGACTTTCTGATCATGGTTGATCACAGTCTGGACATGCGGAATATAGATAAGAACTATAACTATGTGGCCTTTTTAAAACGACTGACAAGCAAGTTTCTGGATGATGGAATGGGTGATTATCGATTCAGAATTGGAACTTTCTTCCAGGAGGTAGAGTATCTGAGCGATTTTTCATCAGATGCTGACGAACTCAATGCTGCATATGACAGCATCAGATATAACGAAGATGGCCCATCCGGAAGCTCCTGGCATGCAGCGATGGTAGATGAAATCCTGGAAACAGGTTTTGATGAAGAAAGCGGACGGCAAAAAGAACTGATTATCATGACAAGCAATACGCCGGAAACTGGATACCAGAGCGCTGGAAAAGCAAGTTCTCAGGGTGTTTCTATATCTGTTATTTCTCGCTTTTACAGTCTGAATGCGCAGGCACATACTTTTACCGGGGGACATGGAAATCAGTATTTTACCCCCAATTCGATCTTTACAGTTTCCCAGAGCTGGGATGATATTCTGAATGGCATTTATAACAATCTGCGTGATCTTTCACAGGACAGCAATGGAGATGGTCTCCTTGATTTTTACGCAGAAATGATTAACAACGGAGATCTGGTTCTTGGAACTAAATCAGGTTACTTAACCGGAATCCTCGATATGTGCGATCCTGATGATCCGGACTGGGATGACGATGGATTGCTGAATGGTGAGGAACTGCAGATTACGAATCAGAACGGAAGAGCTGTGGTTGTGCTGAAATCGGATCCCTTGAATGCAGACACCGATTTAGATGGTTATACCGATCTTGAAGAGCAGACACTGAATCTGAATCCGCTGGTTCCGGATTCTCCCAGACTGGATGATTTAAATGATTTAATCAGCAATGAAGGATATTTATACTCTGACTTTGAGAAAAATGACTCCTGCTCAGACATGCTCCAGCTTATTTTTGGTTTCGAGCAGAGAGATAATGCCCGCGAAGCCATCGTAAAACTGATCTGTGATTATTCTCTCGATGAAGATTATGATGCTTTGTCTGATGAGAGTGCTTATTATCAGATCAGTAAGAGTGCCAGGGATAACTGTCAGTCTCAGTTGGACGCCTTAAAACTGATCAAGGATATTCTTGATCTGGGACTGGATGCCGGATATGTGGAACCTGATGAAGCAGAAGAAACGATTAACACGGTTTCTCAGCAGATTAAGTCCGGAAAAGAAATAGCCAAACGAATTGAATCAAACAAGACAGACCTGGAGCAGCAGATTTCTGATTATAAACAGTTATTCGGAATATCAAAAAGCATAGGATCGCTGTTCGAAGATTCGTTTGAAACAGAAGAATGGCAAGATCGTATTAATCTGTCTATAGGCAAGCTGAAGCTGTCTCTGACCTTGGCAAGGCTGGTGGATGAAGAGATCGTATTCAGTTTTGGAACCAGACTGGGAAAATTGATAGAAAAAACATCGAAATTCCTGGATAAGGAAATCGGTGGAGTGAAAATCAATTCTGGAATCTCCATCGCGTTTTCTGCACTGGATACCAGCTCAGAACTGTTTGACAGATATGTTATGCTCACCCAGATCAGGGCAAATGTGGGCAGTTTCCAGCGTTCACAGCAGATATTCGAAAAAGCCATCACGGGAGATCCTTCTGTAAAACCCGTGTATAACAAAGGGTATGTACGACAGGCTTTTTCTGAAATCTATACTCTGTTTATGGAGCAGGGCTGGGAGAACTATATTGGTCCGGTGTATAACATGATGAAGCAGCCCGTAGGAGATTTATTATTCAGTATTGCTGCAGAGTTAGATCCTACCGGATTTACAAAGGTCATGCTAGTGGTCTATAAGGTCTTCCACATTGTGGGAGGCAATGTGGCCAAAACGGCTTCTCAGGTAGATGCAATTCAGCTCTATTCAGACTGTGCAGCATCACTCATCCAGGAGAATGTAAGAATGGATCTTCAGAACTCCAGTTTCCAATATAAGCTGGAGGATAAAAGCCAGCTTGACGATACGATCCGTCTGTTAGGCAATTCACGGGTCTATGGTGAGTACTGTCTGTACAGCATGATGAACAACAAAGGCGTAACAGAAGCTATATCCCGGTGGCTGCAAAATCTTACCCCTGAAGTGATCAACGAAATGTACCGTACACGGAAAAACCGCATTCTTAATACAGGTGAAAACCTGGGAGTTGATCTGTCTTATAAATTACCGAGTTCTGTATAAAAACGACTGAAAGCTCCAAAGCAGAAGGGGATCAGACTGAGCATCTGAACCAGCCCTTTCTGCTTTTTTGATGAGTAGAAAACTGAAACTATAAATTATTATAATACATATATAACAATTACTTTAAATTGTATTTTATCCCGGAATTCCTGGGTTAGCTGACGTGCAGGCCGATTTGTTATACTGAAACTGAACGAACTGGAGGTTTTATCATGAGTCTTGCATCCCTGCAAAACGGCAGCGACATCAGAGGAATTGCCCTGGATCTGGTGCCTGGTGAACCGGTGAATTTCACCGAAGACAATGCCAGAGATCTGGCAAGGGCGTTTGGAACCTGGCTGCGCAGAAAAACGAAGAAGAGCGATCTGACGGTTGCTGTGGGCAGAGATTCCAGGCTGTCCGGCAAGAAACTGGCCCGGGCTGCCATGGACGGTCTGGTGTACGACGGAGCCGATGTCTTTGACACGGGTCTTTCCACCACACCGGCCATGTTCATGTCCACGGTGTTTGAAGAGTTTGACTGCGACGGCGCCATCATGCTGACAGCCAGCCATATGCCGGCCAACCGCAACGGCATGAAGTTTTTCTGGAAAGGCGGCGGCCTGGACAAGGAAGACATCCGGGAACTCATTGAAATCGCAGAACACCACGACTGGATCCACCGCAAGGGCGGCTCCATCACCAAATCGGATCTGATGAGCGTGTACAGCGAACACCTGCGCAGCATCATCCGGGAACGTGTGGATTCCAAAGAAGAACTCCCCCTGAAGGGACTGCACGTGGTGGTGGATGCCGGCAATGGAGCCGGCGGCTTCTTTGTGGAGCAGGTACTGAAGCCCCTGGGAGCCAATACCGAAGGCAGCCAGTTCCTGGAGCCCGACGGACATTTCCCCAATCACATTCCCAATCCGGAAAACCGGGAAGCCATGGCTTCCCTGATTGAAGCCGTAAAGAAAAACCATGCGGATCTGGGCATCATTTTCGACACCGACGTGGACCGCTCCTCTGCAGTGGACAAAGACGGAAATCCCATTGGCCGCAATGACATTGTGGCTCTGGCCTCCGTGCTGGCTGCCAGAGAACACGCCGGCACCACTGTGGTCACCGATTCTGTGACCAGCGATGAACTGCACGATTTCCTGGAGGAAAAAGGCATTCACCAGCACCGCTTCAAACGGGGCTATAAGAACGTCATCAACGAAGCCCGCCGTCTCAACGAAGAGGGCATCGATGCCCAGCTGGCTATTGAAACCAGCGGTCACGCCGCCTTCAAGGACAATTACTTCCTGGACGACGGTGCCTACCTGGCTACCCGCATTGTGGTGGAAGCCGCCAGCAATTCCATTTCCGATCTCATCCGGGATCTGGGCCATCCTGCCGAAGAAGCGGAGATGCGTCTGCCCATTAAGGCAGAGGCATTCCAGGAATACGGTCAGCAGGTCATTGAGGACCTGAAAAACTTCGCCCGGGAATCCGACTACATCACCCTGGTGGAACCCAATTACGAAGGCGCCCGCATCAGCTTTGACACCGAACACGGCAACGGCTGGGCCCTGCTGCGCATGTCCCTGCACGAGAGCATTCTGCCCATGAACATTGAAAGCTCCCAGAAGGAAGGTGCCCGGATCATGGCCAGGGAACTGTACGAGTTCCTCAGCCAGTATCCCTCTCTGGATCTGAGCCAGATTGAAGAATTCATCGGCGATGCCCCTGCTGCAGAGGAACAGGACTGATTCTCAGACTTTCCTCACCAGACAGCTCATCTGAAGAGAGCGTCAGACTCTGAACAGACCCATTGCATACAAAAGACCAGGAACGCGCGTTCCTGGTCTTTGCTTATGGCATAGATGATGTTTGTCTGGATGATGTCCTGTCTGCCTTTTGACAGAGAGTGAAAGAACAGAGTCTCAGAGCAGAGGAATGTCGGCCTTTTCGCAGGCTTCGATCATTTCCTGGGGCCATATCGAGGCCTGTACTTCTCCGATGTGCGCCTTTTTCAGAAGCAGCATGCACAGACGGGACTGTCCGATGCCTCCGCCGATGGTGTAGGGAAGTTCCTGCCGGAGAATGCCCTGGTGGAAGGGAAGGGATTCTCTTTCGAGGGCATCTTCTTTTTCGAGCTGGCTGTGAAGTGAATCCTCATCGACACGGATGCCCATGCTTGAAATTTCCAGCGCGCACTGCAGCGGTTCGTACCAGAAGAGAATGTCTCCGTTCAGAGCCCAGTCATCATAGTCCGGTGCCCGCCCGTCGTGCTTGGTGCCATCGCTCAGGGTGTCCCCGATCTGCATGACAAAGATGGCGCCGTATTCCTTGCAGGCTCTGTTTTCCCGTTCCTTGGCGGAAAGGGAAGGATACTGGGTCAGCAGTTCCTGGGAAGTGATGAAATGGATCTTATCCGGCAGGTGGTGCACTGCCTGGGGATACTTGTACCAGACCTCGTGTTCCATGTGCTTGATGACCTTGAAAATCGTTTCCACGTGCTCCTTCAGCGTGGCGACATTCCGTTCGCCCCTGCCGATGATCTTCTCCCAGTCCCACTGATCCACATACGCCGAGTGGAGATTGTCCAGCTCCTCGTCCTTGCGGATCGCATTCATGTTCGTGTACAGCCCCTCGCCGGGGTGGAACTG
>JAAGKN010000780.1_pt1 | contig 54076 bp, 58 predicted proteins | sample 6206371 | NCBI WGS metagenome assembly JAAGKN01 (sample SAMN11533720, study PRJNA540317) | gut metagenome | isolation source: fecal pellets from male and female animal of same cohort | host: Peromyscus leucopus | place: USA:CA | collected 2017
ATATTTTTAGGTAATCCCAATACAATTTTTTCAATCTGATATTCTTCTATTAATTTCTTTAACGGTTCTATAAGAGACCGATACTCACTCTCTGGAAATCGAATTGTCTCTACTGTTGTTGCTATTGTTAGAGTTATATCACTAACTGAAACGCCGAGTGTTCTTGTTCCTAAATCTAGACCTAAATATCTCATTTATCTCAAGAAGTCTTTAACTAATACTTCTAAAATTTTAGTTCTCTCAAATTTAGTAATTTTATTTCTAGCCTCTTTATGACTAGATATATATCCTGGGTCCCCACTCATCAGATAGCCAACAATTTGATTGATTGGATTATATCCTCTGTCTTCTAGTATCTGTGATACTTCTTTAATTACTTGCGAAATCATCTCGTCTTGAAACTCAGATGTTTCATAAACTCTTGTCTCATTCATTTCGCCCATCACATCACCCTCTTCTATGAATACAAATACATTTTAACATATTCCTATTTTTTTGTAAATGGGTTAACAATTTTTTACCAAATTTTTATACGCTTTTCCTTTTTCCTCAAAGTTTTTAAAATACTCATAACTTGAAGCCGCTGGACTCATAATACAAATATGATTTTTTAGCGTTATTTCTTTTGCCTTTGAAACTGCTTCTTCTAAAGTCTCTACATAATAACAATTAACTTTTTCATTAGTAATCATAGAACCAATCTTGTGTCCCGTAGTAGGCATACAAATTAAATTTCTAACACTTCCACCATTTAAATAATCAATTAGTTCTTGATAATCAATGCCTCTATCCATTCCTCCAAAAATCAATGTATCTACATTCTGTAATGATTTTAATGCAGAAATCGTAGCCATAGGAATAGTGGCAATGGAGTCATTGTAAAAAATAATATCTTGATAAATACCTACATATTCAATTCTATGTTCTAATGGTTTAAACGAAGTAATAGCAGCTACTGTTTTTGAGATATCTAATCCTAAAATTTCTGAAATTGTTAAAGCCACCATAATATTTCTTAAATTATGTTCTCCAACTAAAGAGATTTCTGTATTTCTATCAAACAATTCCTTTCCATTTAAGTAAACTTTAGTGCCAATTAAAGATGTAGTATTAAGTGTTCTTTCTTCAAGCAAAGTTATAGAATAGGAAATTCCTTTATAGGAAGAATTCATATAGCTACTTAATGGCTCAATGTCTTTACAATAAATGCGATAATCATCATCTTCTTGATATTTAAAAATATTTAATTTATTAGCATGATAATGCTCTACTGTACCACTATGATCTAAATGATCTTGATACAAATTTAAAATTGCTGCAATATGAGGAGAATGCTTTACAAACTCTAATTGAAGTGCTGACATTTCTACAACAATCCAAGTATCCTCTTTAAAATTTTCTAATTCATCAAAAATAGCTTTCCCAATATTTCCAAGTAAATACACATCTAGTCCATTTTTCTTTAACGCTTCATAAACCAATGTACAAGTAGTGCTTTTTCCTTTTGTAGCTGTAATCCCTATCATTTGCTTACTGTTAATTTCTAATAGAAGTTCTAACTGAGACGTAAAAGGATAAAGAGAAGCATCTATATCCTTCGTAATTACTCCAGGACTTTTTAAAATATAATCAAAACCAGATAAATGACTTAAATAATCATCACCATAAATACAAGTAACATTTTTATCTTCTTCTAATTCTGGATTTAGTTCTAATACATTTTTCTTATCAATAATAGTAATTGGCATGTTAGAGTGTTTTCTTAAGAAATGATAACTAGATTTTCCTTCCATACCAAAACCTAAAATTGCTATTTTTTTATTTTCTAATTTTTCTAATATCTTATGATACATACTTAGAAAGTTCCTCCTTTACAAGTTTTAAAAATGACTCTGGAATATGGTTTTCATTATTAAATGCTTTTGTATAATCTGGTGTTAATTCTAATGGATAATGTTCTTGATAATAAGTAAGTAAATAACCAGTTTCTTTTTTTTCAATAGCCCTACTTATTGCAAATCTTACTTCTTCATAGGTACCTACACATTCAAAAGGTTTCGTTTCTGCATATCCTAATAATTCTAGAAAAGTTGGTAATAATTCTTTTCTATCATATATATTTTCACCAAATATTGTAATTAATTCTGATGATTCTAGAAAAGCACTCAAAATAATATAAACAAATAAGCATTTTGGGCAATTACAACACCATTTCCATGGTACGCTCTTACTTCCTACATTACAGCTTTTAAAAATAGTATGGTATTTTTTATAATGAGAAAATAGCATCGCTATTTGTAATTCATTAAGACATCTTAACATACTAAAATAATGAATATCTGCATGTAAATATTCCCTAGAGTACCAATTAAAGTCATCTTCAAATTCATAAGTCTTAGAATATTGGTGATTAATCTTGGTACCTAAAACAGTAGCTTCATTTGCACTACCTTCATTAGATAATACAATATACTTTCTACCAGTAAGATAAGCACATAAATAAGAAATAAAAGCAACAAGGGCACTAAAAGGAGTATGACCATTTAAATAGCCCTCTTTATTTAATCGAAGTAATTCTGAATCAATCTTTCGTTCCACTTTTAAATAACTAGAAAAGCCTGCTTGCTCTATGCATTTTATTCCAGGTTCTTTTGGATTAATCATAAAACAAGTGTTGTCTTGTTCCTTTAAAATTTCTAAAGAAACAGCAGAATCTTTTCCTCCACCAATAGCAACTAAATTACCTTTTCCTTGATAATGAATATCTGGCATCTCTGTAGCTCCTCTACATTCTATATGCATCCAACAATCTTCAGAACATTCAATACCATTTACATAACGAAATTCTCCAAGTCCTAAATAAGAAAGCTTTAAAAACCATTCTTTTTGCTTATCATCCAGACTTCCAGTTTCTATAATAACATTAGGACTACAAGTACATTTCCAATAACTAATAAGTTCAATAAGACCTATTTGATAAGCTAAATAGTTTATATAGGATAAATTAGAATTTACTATATTATCTTTATAAATTCTAATATTGGGATGAAACTCTGCTAATAAAGGAATAGAAAAGAAATACTCTATTTGATAATACTCATTATTTTCTGTCAATTTATAACCATGAAAATAAAAATTAGGATACTCTTCTCGATATTTTAAAAACTTTTCTTGATTCATACTATCACCATTATCATTATATCAAAAAAAATAGACAATAGTCTATTTTATTTCTTAATGTTTAATCATTACTTTCTTGTCTACATGTTCTTGCAAAAGAATTTCTACATAAGCACCTTCTATTTTAGACATGACACCTAATACTTGACCTCTCTGTACTGAAATATCCGTTTTACTATGTTCTTTCCTAATAAGATCATCTAAATCCCTGCCATCTTTTTTAGCTCTTTCACGAATCATCTGCTGTAGCAAAATTTTCTGACGAGCAGGTAATCCTGATATTATTTCATCACTGAGTCTTTCATTAATTTCTTCTTCACTACAGCCTTGTTCTTCTAAATACTCACGAATTAGAGTTTGGATAGCTGCTATTTTTTGTCTTGCTTCCTCATCTAATATTACATTTTCCATTTTTATCCTCCTACCCCTACTATATAATTAGTATATACTAAAAAAAGGATAAAAGTCAATCATTTTAAGAAGAGATAAAAGACACTTTACAATAAAAAAAGATACTATGTATCTTTCAATTCAAATGGTAGCCTGTACGGGATTCGGACCCGTGAATGTCGCCTTGAGAGGGCGATGTGTTAAACCGCTTCACCAACAGGCCAAGACAATATCGTCTTAAAACGACATTATCATTCTAACATAATTGAATATTTTTTACAATACTTTTTATCAATTTATTGGAAATACAAAATCTCCATTTTCAAAAATAACTATTTTTTCTCCAATGTGATTATATGCCTCTATTTTTAAATCTGATGTCCCTATCATAAAATCCACATGAGTCTTAGCTTTATTAATTCCCTTTAAATATCGTTCCTCTTCAGTCATCTTTTCTCCGTTTATAATTGCTTCACTAAAACCACTTCCTAAAGCAACATGACAAGATGCATTTTCATCTAATAACGTGGTTTCAAACACTTTTCCTGTATCAGAAATAGGAGAATGATAATCAACAAGTGCCACTTCCCCTAAATATCTACTATTTTCTTCACCTTCAATAATTCCTCTTAAAATATCAAAGCCTTCTTTGGCATGAATATCTACCACTTTTCCTTTGGAAAATGTAAGAGAAAAATTTTCTATTTTTCTGCCTTGATAAAATAATGGCTTAGAACTATAAATAATTCCTTCTGTAGTTCGATAATCAGGAGAAGTAAATATTTCATAGGAAGGCATATTCACAATAGTCTCTTTTCCATATGCATTAATTTCACCAGCACTACAAAATTGATAATCAATTGGTAACTGCACTGTAAAATCAGTTCCTAAACTATTTTTATAATGTAAGCTTTTAATTCTTAGACTGTTTAAGTACTCTGCTTTTTTCTTACTCTTTTTTAATTCTTCTTCCCAAGCTACTATTGGATTATCTTTATCAATCATACAAACATGATATAACAATTCAAATAATTTTTGATATCCTTTACTATCATTTGGAAATAATTGATTAGCCCAATATGGGCTTGGATAAGCAGCTATACACCAAGATAATTCCTTTGTATTCAACTTTTCATCATAAATTGGTTTACTATTTCTTCTAGCACGCATTAGTTCTTCAAATTTTTTAGAATCTACATTTTTGAAATAATCCTCTGTAACCGTTTCTAAAAACAAAATAGCGCCACCTTCTTTGGCTACCTCATTCCATTCACTTCTAAGAAATAAAGAATTAGAAGAAATATTTTCTATCTCTGTAATTTTTAGCTCTTCTACTATCCTAGCAGTATCTTCTAAACCTAATTTTACAACTATATTTTTCTTTTCAGCATATTCTTTTATAAAATGTGCAAATTCTTCACATTCTTTTGGATAATGAATATATAAATATTTACTATTTTTTAAATCTAAGCATTTTTCTAATAATACTTTTACATATTTTTCTTTCATTACTTTTCCTTTCTATAAAAAAAGAGAAACTACGCCTTCCATATTCTCTTTCCTAAATCAATACCATATAATTCTAAACAAATAACTATTTTATGAATATCTGTATCTGTAAAGCTTAATTGCTTTAATTCTTTTCTATTTAATTTCCACAAATCTTCTATCGTTTCTATTTTATTATTTTCCATTTTCTTTAAAATTTCTTTATCTAAATTTAAAGTAGTAACACTCTCTTTCAATTTCTCTTTCATAACAACACCTAATATAATTATACCAACTTTTTTTTATTTTCGTAAGTATTATTTTAAAAGTTTGTTATGATATATTTTAATCTGTTCTAAAATTTGAGTAATATTCCTTTCACTAATTTTTTTCTCGTTAGTCTATAATCTAAAAATATCATTCCTCAGTATTATATAATAAAATAATTCAATAAATTGAATTATTTTAATTTATAATTTACATCGTCATCTCTTTCGTTATTTGCTAATCCAAATGTATCTGGATTTAAATATAAACTTTTAGAATGTGGTAGATGAATAATTTCTCTAATAGCATTGCCACCATGCAAAACATCTGTATCACTCGTAAAGGGAACAAAATCCTCATCTATCATAACACCATTAAAAGGTAAAACTTGATTTAAAATTCCACGATATTCTACTATACTTCCATTTTCTAATGAAATGCAAGAAACCATTTCTCCTACATGATCGTTTAAAATTTGATACATAATATTTGATAATTGTGCTTGCATAGAATACCTCCTAAATTTTATTTAAAATACTTAGCCATTGGCTCTTCTTCTCCAACATAAGAACCATTTCTATCAATACTGTAGCCAAGCATTTCTTCTTGTGCAAGAGCTACTTCAACCCCTTTTCTATCATAAGAAACAGCTTTAGGGTTAGAATAAATCGTTTTTTTAGAATCTTTTACTACAATTTTCTCTATTGCTTGTCTTTCACCAACAAAAGGAATTTGAGTTTTATTAATAGTAACTTTATCGAAAGGAACTACTTCCTCTAGTATTCCTTCACATGTCATTGGTAAACCAAAATACCACTGTGAACAAGAAACCTCTTCTCCAATTCTTTTACTTAAAACGTCAAACATCATCTCTGCTAATTCACTACTCATGTTTAACACCCTCTCTACTTTATCAATATAACATAATTACACTTCAAATGTCAATTCACTAGAATTTCGATAATACAATATTTTAGTACTAATAGTAAAAAAATTTAATGATTTTAATGAAATTAACTTATACTTGTTCCTTGTTTTTTTTAATGAAACGTGATAAAGTATTAATGTTTTGGGGTGAAAATATGAAATTAATAATTAATTATGATTTATTAGATCAAATTAGAATGTCTAATACTGGGATTAGTTTACAAAGAATTAAAATGAAAATGGGATTATATTTGGGTGCAATTGGTTTTACCAATTTAATGGTGCTTATGATGCATGGGAATATTCCTTCTAATTTAAATTTACCATCAGCAGTATTAATAGGAACTTGGTTTTATGTAGTACCAGAAATTATTACTAGTAAATGGAATAAGGCTTTAGCAAATAATAGACTTGATAACTTAAGTAGTAGACTACAAAATATCAATATTTATACAGATAGTGAAAAAATAAAAAATGCTAAACTTTATAAAACAAATTATAAAGTTAGATTAGAAAATAAAAAGCCTATTATCACACAAAATAAATACTTTATGCTACCTACTACAGGATATTTAAATAGTGATGAAGTATCTCTTCTTCAAGAACACGATATGTTTGCACGTGAATATGCTTTATCTATAGGAGAACCAAAAAGAAAAGAACAAAAAGTTCTTTCTAAAGTATTTGCTAAACAGAACTTTTAAAAATATCTAAGTCTTTCTTAGATATTTTTTATCATTACAATAATCTACCAAATACTATTATAAGGTTATAAATGGATAAAAAAAACTAACTATTTTTAGTTAGTTTTTATATGAGCATAAAATAAAAACTAGATATTACCTTATCTAGTTAATTACTTATGGTAGCGACGGAGGGATTTGAACCCCCGACACCATGGGTATGAACCATGTGCTCTAGCCAACTGAGCTACATCGCCATAAAAGTAAGCAATATAAATATATCATATTTGCTCACCTTTGACAATAGTTATTTCCAAATTTTTAGAATTTATTCTTAAACAATTATCTTAACTGCTGCAATCAAATTTTTCTTACTATCTTCATCTAGATGCTTTATTTCCCTTATTGTAGCAAGTGATTTTCCTATTGAGAAAAAGTCATAAGTTTCTACTACATCTGAAAAAGCTAAAGTATCAAAAAAATCTTCTACGCAACGCTTTCTTTCCTGAACTCGCAATGTTTCAAGCCAATTTCTTGTTTTCTCAGAAACTCTTTTGCTATATTCACTCAAAGAATCAATAGCAAAAGATGTACCATCTATTTGCCAGTGAAAAGGATCATGTTGCAATAAGCTTTTTGATTTACTTTTTACAACTAAAACATCCCCAGAATGATATAAAAGCATTCCTACAACACTTTCTCTTGGCACAATACGATAAATTTTTTTAACAATTCGCTGATACTTATCAGAATCCACGATTTCCTTAAAAAAGCCTGGTCCATCGTTATTATATATTTTAATAATTCTTCTTTGAATAGATGGTGATGCTTCCATAGCTGCATAAACAGCTAAATTGCCACCTTTAGAATGTCCCCCAATTCTAATAGCAGAATCACGTCTAGATATTGTTCTCTTTAAATAATTAAGCGCTAACTCCTGAGCAGGAACTGGAAATCGATATGTCATATAGGCATCTTCCTTCCAACCACTAATAGCAGCATTTGTTCCTTCATAAGAAACAAAAATACTACCATCTGGCAATTTGAAAGTAATAGCACCAAATTGTTTCTCACTATCAATAATTTTTTTATAGTGATAACATAAAATATTTTGATATCTTTTTGTTTTTTGCATTTTTAGCAATAATTTATAAACTCTATTACAAAATATACCTTTTACTTTCTTCTTAGTATTAGATTCTATTAACTTTTCTACTAATTCATTTATAGTAAGTGCTGGTTTATTAAAACCCAATACCATATTTTCAAGAGGAAGATATGGTATTTGAGTCAAAATTACATTATCTATTTCATTAAAAGGTTCTTCATCAAAAGAATACATAGCATATTTCTTTACATAATGAAACAAATTCATATCTTTCCTCCCTTCTAAAATCTCATAAGAGATATGATTACCTTTGGCTGCCCCAGTTAGATTCGAACTAACGCATCGTGGAGTCAGAGTCCACTGCCTTACCGCTTGGCCATGGGGCAATATACGAATATTATAGCGCATTTTTTTACAATTGAGAATAGTTTTAGGACAAAAAAATAGTTTTTAGTCTATTTTATTCTTTTCATATGCTTATTATTACAAAAAAAAAGAAAAGATAACTTTCTTTTCTCATATAAACTTTCTGAAAAGTAATTTTCCAATTTGAACAATACTCTTACCTATTACAAAGAAAATATTTTCTTTTTCAAAATAATGATTTTCAAATTTCTCATGTTCTACCCTAGCAATATAGTTTTGAATAGAACCATCATAACATTCATATTCTTGCAAAATAAAAATTAATTGTGATGGTGTTAAATGAGTACTGCATATTTTATCTTGCTCTATTCCACTTTCCTTTAATAGATAGGCAACAAACTCAGAGCAGATATAAGCATCCTTTATCTTACATCTAATTCCAGTTGGATAGAGTATTAAATCTAATAAATTATATATATATCTTTCTTCATTTTCTTTAAAAAATTCTATTAAGCGCTGAATACTTTTATATTGTTTATAATTAACTGGTATTTCAAATACCTTGATAAATGTATCTATATTCTTTTTTAAACTTAAATTATCAACATTTTCATGAACAAAACCACCTACAATAGGGTTTTGATAATGAAATCTTGCAAATGAATACATTTCATTCAAATCTTTATCCAAAGATAAAGAGGCATGACTATAGTTATTTTTAGTAATTTTTCTAATCATCTTTCCTGATATGGTAGGAGGCCCACTTAAAACCACATAAATATATTTTTTCATAAAACACCTACTTTGCTTATAAAATAAAAGGGATTATACCCCTTTATTTTTTTCAATACAAGCCTTAACATCTCCGCCATTAATAACTGTACCTACTACATCACAGTAATCTTTTTTAGAGTATTCTTTTATAGTACGTATAAATTTCTTTTCCTTAGAAGAAGCAAAACCAACAAAATAATCTTCTACTATAATAGTTAAAGGAACATATTCACTTTCAATTTTCATAGCACTTTTTACTTTTTCATATAACTCTTTATTTTGAGATGCTTCATAAGTATGAATTTGTAAATAAGGATATTGTCCATCAATACTATTTAACCAAGCAATTTCTTCTTTACAATGTTCACATGTGCTACTATGAAAAAGATAAAGATGAACTGTATATTTTCCAACATCTTCATCCTCCTCATCTTCTTCTATATTATTAGAATTTGAATTGCTAAAAGTATTATTTGTATTACTATTCCAACTCTCATCATTATTGGAATTACTCTCTACACGCTTCTCATTTGAATTACATCCTACTACTAAGAAAAGACATAAAACAAATGCAATTATTCTTTTCATATAATCATCTGCTTTCAATTATCTCTTTTTGCCATTTTGTTCTTGATCTGTTAAGAAACTTTCATCTGTGAGCATTTTATACAAATTATATTCTTCTTCACTTGACCATTCATAACCTGTTGGATCAATAAACTTTCCACTTGCTTCTGCCTCATCTCCGCTTCTTGCTTCACCTTTTGGAGCTACTGGCGCAGACTCCAATGCCTCTGTTGGTTTTCCCATATTGGCATTTACAACAGTTGCATCTTTTAATGCACCTATTGGCTGTGGAGCACTTTCTTGCGGAATTCCTTGTTGCGCTAAAGACAATTGTAAATATTCTTCTTCAGTAATTAATTTTACTTGGTCATAATCAAAACAATAGCCCTCTAAAGTATATTCACCATTTTCTGTTGGTCTAATAGCCGCTTTTAATTCATCTGTCATATCATCTTCTGATAAAGGTACCCGATTCATATAATTCTCTATTTTCTCTAATTTTTCAGGAGTTGCACCTTTTGAAAATACAGTTGGAATCATGGCAATGATTGGTTGCCTAAACTTTCTATCAGGAAGTTTCCATGATTCTGTTTCACTTTCTAATAAACCAGTCTCTGGGTTTGGAATCAAAGGTGCAGATTCACCACTAGCCTTTCCAGCAAGAGTACTCAAATTTTGATGATTAGTTACTTCTGGAGCTTCTTTTGCTTCTAAAACTTCTTTCGACTTTTCCTCATAATTTTTCAATTCCTCTACGCCAACAAAAACTACTTTTCCAGTATTAACATCATAATAATGGTTAAAAACTAAAAAGTTATCTTCATCTGCGAATACCTGATCTTGCACTTCTAAAGGTAAATCAGAAAATTTAATCTTCACTGAGCCGTCAAAATCATTGGCATAGATTTTTCTTTCAAAATCAATTAGTCCAGAAATTATTACCATTTCATCAGCATGTTCCGCATTAAATCTATTACGTTCTTCTCTTTTTGCACGTTCATATGCAGCTTTTTCTTGTTGTTGAATCTCTTTTAATTCTTCGTCTGTAATAAGTGAATTGTCATAAAACCAGAAGTTGTCTAACCATTTCATTCCATTTCTTTCCACAACTTGAGTTCTTAGTTCTTCTGGAATTCTACTATAAAATAACTTTTGAGGAATCTTATCAATTGTTTTTTCTCCACTAATAAGTGTAACCTTTGGAACATTTATCACATCTAATTGCTCGCTGTATTCTTTAGTATATGGATCAAAATATCCTCTAAGAAACCATGAAGCGTCACTCGCTTGTTCAATATTTTTTCTTACTTCGAATGGTATTTCAGATAAAGGAACTAATTGAGGTATATCATTAAGTCCTACTATTGTAATTTTTGTATCTTCTGGCAATTTATCAACTGTTTCTTCTTCAGTAGTACTCTTCTTGTTCATGATATCTTGATATTCCAAGTCAGTTAATATACAATTATTCGCAATATCTAAATGATATCCTTCTAAAATAAATCCATCCTTTGTTTCTACAATTGATGATTTCTCAGAAGCAATTAAACTATCCTCTGAAACCTCTATATACCCTAAATCTATAAACTCCAAACCAGCTGAAGTATCTACCTGATGAACTTTAATCATTCGTTCTTTTGTAGTTTTTTCTATATCATCTTCAAATGGATCTTCATCAGGTCCACCTTCTATTACTCTTCCTCGAACTCTTTCACATCTTGCTAAAAATTCTTCTTCAGTAATTCTTTTTCCAGTGCCCTTTTCCTCATAGAATCCTGATAATAATAAAGACCCGTCTGGAGAAGTAATAACTGCCTCTTTCTCATTGTCTGATAAATATGAAAATTGTTTTTCAGTAAAACCAACTGAAGTTTTTCCAGATTTAATTGCCTCTTCACTTGTGTCAACTATACGAACCTTTACCATTTTATCAAAGTCAGTTAAAAATCTATTGTTGGCATCAGCAACTAGTTCTTGTACTTCTTCCATTGTTTTTCCATTTATATCTTGTAATTGTTTCAATAATGGAATTGGTAACTGATCTTCTTTAACCCTTGCATCAAAAGCCATAACATCATAAGAACTCCATGTCCCTATATCTGGAATATATATTTTAGAAGTGTTTGCTAAATTACTTAAATACTTATCTACATCTGCAATTAATTTTGTTTCTTTAGAAGCAGCAAGGCTACCCTTTCTATTTCTATAAATTTGTTCTAAAGCATCCTCATATAAAGCATATTTTTCTTCAGACGATAAACTTCTTGTTCTCTTCTTCTTTTTTAATTCAGCATTTACAATCTCTTTTGCTTCTTTCACATCTTGTCTAGTAATTCTAAACTCTTGAACATATCCCTGAACTCTATCTCCATCAATTCCAACTGGACAAATGCGTAACATTACTGAATTTGCTAAATCCAATGTTGAGAATGCTAATTTTGAGTTTTTCTTTGTTAAAACGCTTGTATATACTGGAAATACCAATAAAGAATCTGCCATATCATGAGATGCATTTAAAGCATTTGGAACTGGAAAAGACGTTAATAGCTCATTTCTATCTAATGGACTAACATTTCCTAAATATTCTGAAGCATATCCTCTAAACGTTTCCCTCTCTTCATTAACTAAATTAGCAATTCCACGTAAAATTTCTTCTGGTAAATTGGCAACATTAGGTAAAGTACGGATAATGTTATCCAATTGACTTGCAGCTCTTTTTTGTGATTCTCTTATTTGAATCTTAGTAGAATCTACTGTCTCTAATTTTTTTTCTTCATAAGGAACAAGCCCTAATTCTGAAGCTGGTTTATAAAATCCTGAATCTAAACTTGCAGGTAAAGCTATTGCCTCTCTACCAGGTGGAAGAATAGTAACCTTAGGAGCAGATTTTTCTTCCTCAGTTGCCACTTGTCCCGTTACAGGATCTGGAATAGAATCTCCTAATTCTTGTTCTAAAGTTTCAGTTGCTTCCTCACCAACTGTTACTCTTCCTGTTACAGGATCTGGAATAAAATCTCCTAATTCTTGATTTAAAGTTTCAGTTGTTTCTTCTTCAACTGTAACCCTTCCTGTTACAGGATCTGGAACTGCACTAGCTTCTACATTTTGTGCAGGCGCTAATGTCTCAGAATAAGCTTCTTCACTAGAATATTGTTTTCCATCTGGAGCCATAAAAAATGATAAATCGTCTACTGAATTTACTGGTTTAATATCAAATCTATTTCCTACTCTTCTAAAACAAGTTGTTATTTCTGGAATAACTGAACTTGCAAAACGAATCATATTGTTGTTATTAATACTAATTCCACTGTTTGCACGTATTAAAGGAATAAGTCTTTCTTCAATATCCCTTCCCGCTACATACTCTTGCATAACTAAATTAGTAAATTCAGCATCATCCATCTTTATTAAATATAATTGATCATTTGTTTGAACTGCTATCATATTTCCACTTCCTTACCATATAAAAGAATAATATCACATTTCTATCCCTTTTTCAACAAAATTCCTATAAAAAAGAAAAAAGTACTTACTAATTAATAAATACTTTTTTTATCATTTTTTATTTAAAATAACGATTAAATTATAACATATAAAGAGTTCTTCTTCAAATTCTAATTAAATACATGGATGTGGGCAATCTGTACATTTTCCTATCTCTTTTTTCTTTAATACTTTTAATTTTCCTTTGTCATTTAAATAAATAGGTTTCTCGTCTCCACTTACTAAATCTTCTTCTAGTGAAGTGGTTCCATTTAAAAGCAAGTGATTCCTCACAAGGCTCCATCCTTGAGGGGTCATAATGTGTACAGGTATTTTAAGTCCTACTTGAGCAATTGCCCTAGGCTCTATTAATTCTTTTACATATTTAGAAGCACAAGACCAAATAACATCAGCATCATTTTGCATAGCAAGTGCGACCTCTTCACTAATTCCTGTTGAGCATAATCCGAATTTATAAATCTGAATCCCATTTCCTTCTAATTTTTTTAATTCTTTATGTAGAATATTATCAGAAGCAGCAACACTTACAGCTATTCTTTTATAGCCTAATTCTATTGCTTTTTTAACACCTTCTAATTGATCTATTTCAGCACTCATAGGAAAAACAGGAATAATAGACGAATCTAATGCTATTTTTATCAACTCTTCTGATGGACTAGTATAAAAAAGTCCTGTCATTCTTTTTACTGCTCCTTGAGTATTAGAATCATTCGTTGTAATAATAGTACCCAAATTATTAGATACAATAACAGCTGCATCTATCAGATTACTTTTGAATGCTGATGACATAATTTCAGAAGCTCCAAACAAAACATTTGCTTCACAAGAATTAAGAGGCCTAGAAGTATCAAAATAACCACCCTTAATAACTACTTCATTTATCAAATTACATATCATTCTTACTTGTAACTCTTTATCTTCTGTTTTTAAAGTAGCAAGTAGTGTTTCTGCATAATCTCCCCCTACTTCTTTTAATAGCTTTACCATTAATGGGCAATATTGAATAGGAATGGGCGTAGCTTTTACTGCTTCTAATCCATTTTCTTTTCTTTGCAGTAGAATGTAACTACCAAACATTCTAGTAATATGCATCTCTCGTTTCGTATAATAGTCTCTAATAAGATTCATTAATAATGTTTCTAGCTCAATAGAAGTATCATTCATATAAATAAATAACTTTCCATTTTCTATTTTGATAGAATGAATTTTAAAAGATCTACTTAAATGACAAGAAAATCTGTTACTAACAATATTCTCTTTTAAATATTCTTCTAATCCTTCTACTTGCCAATTATTATAATAATCTTGTTCTTCTTTAGAACAAGCAAAATATTTCTCTATATGGGGATTTTTTAATTCTATATGATAACTATATATTTTTTCAGTAGATGAAAAATAATCTCTTCTACCCATTTCTCCTACTTTAGAAGAATTCTTATCAGAATATAAATAAAGGTTATTATCTTCTATTTTTACTTGAATACTTTCTTCTTTTCTAAATTCCAAAAGAGCTTCTTCCAAAGCTTTTTTAAAGATTTGAAACCTCTGGTAATCACTTAAAGAAGAGTTTCTAAAATTAGCTTCTGCTATCTTATAAGAAGTAATTCTATCATAACCAAATGCTTGATAGATTTCTGCTAATTCATCTATTCGATACTCATAAGATGATGTAAATGTAGAAAGTCTAATATCATTCTCTGCTAATCCTTCTAAATAAAAACCTTGCTCTTGAAATATTTGATAAGCAGTTTTTGTTAAAGCGGAGCCATAAGACACCTTTAAAGCTTTTTCGATATTTTGAGTTATATTACCCATATCATCTATATATCCATCTTTTGTTTCTAATACTAATACTAATCCGGCATGACTTGCCATAATAATTCCTCCTTTTAGAAGAAATGCATCTCTTTCTATTTACATTGTATCCTAAAATTTGCTATAAATAAAATATATATTATTTATTTTTAATATTAAAGGAGTTTATATATGAATACAAATCTAGATTCTTATTATATCTTTTATATGGTTGCAAAATGTGGAAGTATCTCTAAAGCTGCTGAAAGTCTTTATATTTCACAACCTGCTGTTACTTGGCACATTAAAAACTTAGAACAGAATTTAGAGACAACCCTTTTTATTCGTACCAAAAAAGGAACTAGTTTAACAGAAGAAGGAAAAATATTTTTAGAATATATTGAAAAAGGAATGTCCTGTTTTGAAAACGGAAAGAATGCCTTAACCAATCTAAAACAATTAGATAGTGGTATCATCAGAATTGGAGCATCTACTACTGTCAGTAAATATGTACTCCTTCCTTTTTTAGAAATCTTTCATGAGAAATATCCTAATATTGATATCAGAATTGTAAATACATTAACAGAGGACTTATTAAAAGAACTTAGAACAGGTAATTTAGATTTACTAGTTTTGAATTTACCAATGTCAGAAACAAAAGATTTAAGCATTACAAAAGTTATGGAAGTAGAAGATATCTTTGTTGGAAATAAAAAATATTATGATGAAACTGGGGGAAAAATAGATTTAGAAGAATTAAATCATTATCCATTGCTATTTCAAAAGTCACCTTCTAATACTAGAAAATATTTAGAAGATTATTTAAAGACAAACAAAGTATCTTTAACTCCTAAAATGGAAATTGTAAGCTATAATCTCATTATGGATTTTATTAAGAGTGGCTTTGGAATTGGTTATGCTACGAAGGAGTTTATCTTAGAGGAATTAGAAAGCAAAAAATTATTTGAGATAAAAGTAACACCTAAAGTTCCTAAAAGATATATTGGGATAGTTACTCTAAAGCAGACTCTTCCTAATTATAGTGTTAAAAAGTTAATAGAATTGATGATAAAAAAATAAAAAGTATTCAATGAATACTTTTTTCTATGGTAGAAGATTTTCTTTTGACTCTCTTATTTTTGATTCATAATCTTCTAAATTAATATCAGATACCTGTTCAATAAAAGCATCTAACTTAGGAAGAGGAAGTATATTATTCCCCATACTATTTTCTGTTCGCTTATCTTTTTTATTCTTTTTGATATTATCTTCTAAAACATCTTTTAAATCTCCAAAATCTATATCATATGTTTTAATAAGGTAATCATTAGTCATATCATAACTAGTATATAAGTCTTTACAGAATTCTGCATAAGCAACTTCCCTTAAATATTCTTTACTGATTAAATCATTAAAAAATAAATAATCAGTAATAAGATGTAAAAACACGCCTCTTTCATAGTCATTATCTACAACATGTCCTTTTAAATATTCGTATAATAAAACTTTATTTGCTAAATAATCAATTAGCTTTGTAGAATCTTGTTTCCCACTATAGTGACTAATACTTTTATCTTCTACTAAATCAGGATCAACAGAACCCTTATATAAACTCTTTGTATCTGTTATGTTATTTTTTTCTGCATATCGCTTGGCGATTGCTAAATGTATATGAAATCCTGCCATAAACTACCTCCCTAAATCATATCTACTTTTATCAAATATTTGCCATGGTAAAAATCTCTTACCTTCTGTATGTCCACTAATTGCAAACTCCAAAAGATTGCTAGATAGTAATTCTTCTTCCATTACTGGTAACTTTTTTAATATATTTTGAATAATATCTTGCCAAATAAAATCTGGAATATCTTGATACTTGATAGGAACTTCCTTAGTTATCTCTTCTAATGGTAAGTGAAGAGATTCTAGAAAAGAAATTCTATCTTCTCTACTCTTCTTATAATCTTCTTGAGATATTTTATAAACCTGATATTTTTTAAAATTAGAAATATTACAAGTTCTAAGTTCAAACCATGGAATCGTATATCTTTCATGAACACAAAGTCCTTTCGATACTTCTCTTCCATCAAAACCCTTCCCAACTGCTTCTATATAGACAAATTTCCCTACAGATACACCAACTGAAATACCAGCGTACCTTTCATACCTCTCACTTGGTGGATGATTAAGACTAAATAGAACTAAAACACCATCTTCATCTAATTCTTTTACTTTTTGAAATATACTTTTAATATCAGGATTTTTTCCAGTACCTTCAATGCTCTTCATAGTAGGTTTACTAATAATAGTATCATTTCTTTCTCCTGATAAATCTTTTAATTCTGAGTAATGTTCTAAATAATCTTCATATGTTTTTACAATCGTTAAATCTTCTACTGGGCTTAATTCTGGAAAATACATAAGAAGACGAATCATATCTCTTGTTCTATGGTAATTCATCATTTCTTCTCTATTCTCTATATTATTATACTGAAGCATAAGGGCCTACTTTCTATCCTCTATTTTCTCTAAAAAAGAAATGGGACAATAATCATTTATAAAGGATACTGCTATATGATTTAATTTAGCAAAATTTCTTTCTTCTGAGTCATCATACTTAGAAAAATATTCTTCCTCTGTTACAGTCTCATAATACTCTTTAGTAAGCGCTAGTCCATCACCATGATTTCCGTCATACCCATAAAAAATATCTTGAATCTGTCTTTCTATTTCTTCATCGTTAATATTAATTCTATAAATATCTTTTCCAGTAAGCAAATCTTCTATCTTAGAACCTAATTCTTTAGAAGGCGCATATCGAAAAAAGTAAATATAACTAGAACAATATTTTCCCCTAAAAAGATTTAAGGCGTCCATGATTTCTTCTCTTGTTAAAGTATCTATATCGCGTCCCTTATATTTAGGGATATCCCAGTAACTTACTATTCCTTTTTTATACTTTGATGAAGAGGCATCAAATAGTTCAAATAGCTTATGATCATACATATATTTTAAACTAAACAAGCCTTTCTTTAAATCTGCATTCTTATCTACTACATGATAAAAGTATAATGGCTCATTTAATTTTATTAAAGTACTATTTTCGCAGTACTCAAAAAACTCATGACTATCTATTCCAACAGATGGTTTTAGGTATTCATAAACAAAAGTATAGGCATCATTTTCTGTCAAATGACTTTTTCTAAACTTTTCCTTTACATCTAATAATAATTTCTTTAAAGAGGAATACTTATGAATCCCTCTATACTCTCCCCAGGAATGCTCAAACCAATAAAAATAATTATCTTCTTCATAGGCTAGAAACGTATGGGTATAAATACTATCTTCACTTTCATGAGTCGCAATAAAATAAGTATGAACCTTTTTCCCTAATTCTTCTAAAAGTTTTCTTTCTAACTCTACTTGGTCATAGCAAACACCAAATTTCTTTTCTAACAATTCTTCTGGAGATAATAAATGATAAATACTTTCAAACTCTATATCCCAGTTAGTTGGATCTTTCTCTATAATATTTCTTCCAAATTCATCTAAATATCCATATTGAATGGTATTCATAATATTCATTACTTCTTCTATCATAGTTTTTCCTCTTTATTTCTTATGTTTTATTATATATGATTTTAGAAATAATGTAAATTGACATCTATTTACAAAAGTAAGAAAAGTTTAAAGTTTTTATTATTTCGCAAGTTTATTACCTCAAAAAAAGATAGATGAAATTATCTATCTTTTTCCCATTCTTCATAAGGATTATGTCCATTTTCTAGTTCCAATTTAATATGATTTTCACGTGCATTTTTTACAGCATCACACCCATTGTTACTAGTTGCAGATGCTCCTTCTGTTACAACAAAAAATGGTAAATTTCTAATTTCTGCTAATGCTTTTACTTCTAAACAAAAAGCTCTTGCATTTTCCAATTGTTCTTTTTCCATTCATCACCTATAAAAGTTCTATAATCTCTTCTACATAGGCATAAGTAGAATCACTAAAGCCTTCCAAAGAACGATAAATTTTACTAGCAGAAAGAGATGCTTCATCAATTCTTTTAGCTTTATTTTTATCCCATACTAGTGGTATTACATTTCTTTTCTTAGCAGATACAGATACATAAAAATTAGTTGGTGTTGTTTCTGTCCCTATCAAAATAGATGCCTTATTAAATTTCTTCCAAGAAGAAAAGTTATTATCAAAAATTGCTGCAATTTCTGATTCCTTTTTTATATACAAATCTTCTAATGTAATTAAATTTCGCTCAACAGATGCTTTTACCATTTCAGAAATATATTTTGATACATATTTATCTTTATTCCCCCACAATTCTTTGGCATAAACAATAACCATTTTGGCAAACTTAATAGCCATCATTTTATGTTTAAAACCAATTTCAGGTTTACCATCTTCATTGATTAAAATAGTGGTATCCTCATATACTTCTTTAATTTCATCTAATGGGTGGGTATGTAACCAAATATAACAAGTGTGCAATACACCATCTAATCTATCAGCACATAACCTAGGTGATTTATTTTCTAAGATTGAATATTGTGTTAAATCTTTTAACAGTTCTAAGTCCATATTGTCTTCTTTTAAACATTGCATCAAATCTTTATCCTTTTTAATCATTTCAACAATATCTTTTTCAGAAGATTCTTGATTCATATAATCCCCAAATACATAATCGATAGTATGCGCAAAACAAGGTGTTCCTACATCATGAAGAAGTGCAGCTATTGTAGACTTTTTATCATGAGTAAAATGCCATGTCATATGTGCTACTGTGATACTATGGTCATATCTTGTATATAAAAACAAAGGACTATATAAGTTTGTATAATCGGCGCCACAAAATTGTGTAACATGTTTTAATCTTTCTAATGTTTTACAAGATAAATATTTATCAATAAAAGAAGGATATTCTTCATCAATAAATAAGCTTTGGTACTCTTTCATAAATCTCCCTACTTACTATTTTTTATATTTTCTAAAATATTCATTACTAGTTCAAAAGTATTCTTATCTACACCATTTTATCTATTCTCTAGCTTTATAAAATTCTCATATTAATCACTATTGTTTTCTTTAATTTAAATAAAAAGTTCTTAAGCATCTATTTTATTTACCTTTAAAATAAAGTTTATAAATCCTCGATGGTCTTCATAATTATCATTAGAAAAAACTTTTAGAAATTCTAATTCTGGAATTTTAGAATATATTCTTTTAAATTTATCTTCTGTCATATCGTTAAAGAATCTACCTTTTTTATTACGTTCTTCTTCACCATATTTAAAAGATATATATAATATTCCATTGTTTTTTAAGGCTGTAACTATTTTATTTAAACAAATTTCTAAATCCTCGTTATTTAGATGTAATAGAGAAGCACAAGCAAAAATACCATCAAATTCATTTTGATAATGAATATCCAAAAAATTAACTTGCTCAACAGGCTCACCTAATACAGAGGATGCTATCTTACACATTTCACTAGATCCATCTATAGCAGTAACTTTATACCCTTTGCTTTTAAAATAAGCACTATCTCTTCCTGCTCCACACCCTAAATCTAAAATAGAGGAATTCGGCTTTAAATACGATAAAAAGGTATCGGTTACTCCCCTAAAATCATAATCATCAACAAACTTCTTATTCCATTCTTGATAGTAAGACTCGCTATTTTCATCATAATACTGCAAAGTATCTTTTATATACTGTTCCATATTCACTCCTCAATATAGCGCATTTTCCTTTAAAATATTACTATTAGATTCATTAGATAATAAATACAAAGTATTTTCTACCACATCTACTCCATTTATAACGGAATCTTGATGCTTAATATCTAAGAACTCTTGAGGATAACAAGTTTGACTCAATAAGCTATTTAAATTATCTACCTTATTTACAACATAATTTTCAAAATAATATAAAGTCCATACATTTTTTGATTTCGAATATTTTAATTCATAAAAAGATTCTAGTTCAGCACTTATAGTAGCATTCTTCAAATCAAATGCTTTTTGATATTCAGATACTAGTATATTTTTCCTTTTCTCTTTCGTATACCCAAGTCCTTTTTCATAAAGAGCTTGATACTGTTCTTGATATTCTTGTATTAATTCTTGATAAGTTAATTCCTTTTTAGAAAACTGATAATTGTCTAATGTAAATTTATGATTTAACTCAAAAAAAGGATATAAACAATTCCAAGTAGTAGGATTAACATTATATAATACTAATCCCTTATCCTTAACATAAGCGTATAAATTCATCGCACTATCTAATCTAGTTGGGAATTGTTCCATTGGAACTTTTTCCTTTAGCATTTCTTTTGTAATGATCATTTTATCACCTTCTTGAAAATTTCTTTTTTATATTCAGTCATATATTGAGTACTTTCACTATCTTTAGAATACTCAATATCATACATCCTTTTATTCCATGGATTGGAAGTAGAATAACTAACAATTCCTATAATATCATCTTTCTTTTTAAATACTAAGAATTTTAGATATTCTTGATTTTTTAACGATTGAATAAATTGTTCTAACGTCCAATCACATCCAGTATATTCCCTAAAACTTTTATAAAAAATAGAAAGTGATACTTCATCTAACTTTTTTTCTACTACGATTTTTTCCATATTTTATAAATCCTAATCTTTGATTTTTTTTAATTCTTCAAACAAGAACAACCAATTCTCTGAAAATACAATTGTTTCATCTTTTCATTTTCATAAAATATATTAGCAAATACGCTTTCAATTAGTTCCATAAGTTCTACTCCTTTATCTATATTTATTAAGTTCTACAAATCTATAAATCTGAGTATCTGGTGAGTCACTATTTAATATACTGTATTCCATTTTTTCACGATCGAATTTTACAAGAACTTCTTCTAAATCAAATCCGCCAGTTTCTTGCTCACTTAAAATAACATAAGATGCAGTATCTATTGGATCTTGTTTATACGCCATACCTACAGCTCTAATAGAATAGTAATCTGTAGACTCACTTGACTCATACATTTTCCAATGTACATGTCCTTGAATAACGGCATCAAAGAAATTTACTCGTTTGCCCGCAAATAAAGGATCATCTAAAGCTGATAGATATCCTCTCATCATAGGACTATCTTTCCCATATTTTTCTATTATCATTGACATATACTCTAATTGGTTTTTACTATTCGTAAATAAAAACTGTTGATAGCCTTCCATACCGCTTGAAACTTTTGCTTGATAGGTGAAGGTACTATTTACACCATAGTCAAAACGAACATCATTTGCAAAATGACATAGAGCAATCTTCTTTCCACCAATTAATAATTCAATCGAATGGGGAAACAAAGAAATAAGCCCTTTTTGATGTTCATTCAATTTTGAAAGTGTCCATAACTGGCTTCTAGTTTTTAAGCCATTAAAATAAGAAGAAAACGGTTCTATCCCCAATGTAACATATTCTTCTGAATTTCCAGCTACAGATATTACAGAATTTTCTTCCAGTAAATCAATTACTTCGCTAGGATTAGGACCTACTCCTATATTATCTCCTAAAGAATAAATTTCTGTAATTCCTCTTCTATGCATATCTTCAATAGCTGCTTGTGTTGGCTCTAAAAGGCCATGGGCATCTGTTAAGATTGCTACTTTTCTCTGTTTTTCCATCTTATTCCCTCCTCTAATTATCGAAAATGAATCGTATTGTGTTTGCAAGAATCACAAATTGGTCCCAATTCTACATGATACTTATCAACGATTTCTTTAGACTTTAATAATACTTCTTTCATAAATTCAGGTTTAGGCAAAAATGTCTCTTCATCATTCGGAATATAGGGAGATAAAACTGGCATACACCCTAATTTACTTAACGCTTCTACTCCTTTTAAACTATCTTCTATCTCTTCTAAACCAATAATAATACAAGATCTAACTTTTTTAACACCAAAGATTTCAACTGCTAATTGAATAAACTGAAAATAAGTTTCTTTTCCTACTAAATCTTTTTGAGGAATGTATTTCTTTCTATAAATATCGTTGTACAATTCTAAATTGATAGATAAACTATCAATATTCCACTCTTTCAATGTTTTTAAAAACATTCTATAAGCCTCTAAAGAATTATCATTAGCAGAAAGCCCCCTTGGAACTAACATAATATCAATTGGAAATTCTTTTCCATACTTTTCTCCAAAGTACTGATATACACGATTTAAATAATCATAATCTTCCTGTTTATTTAAAGGAGTACCACCACTAATTAAAATGTGCCTAAATCCATTATTTCTCATTGCATAAGTAAAGGCCTCTTCTAAATCAGAAAGAGAATGTCTACAATACTTCTTTCTATTTAAATCACAGAACTTACAACTATTACTACAGCCTTCAATTGGTTGAATTCTTATCCTATCTCCATGTATATTTACAAAATCAGTTATTTTTTGACCATTGCTTAATCTCTCTTTATTAAGAGCAAAATCAGGTGGCTGAATTATTTTTACTTCACATACATATTGATCTTTATGATAAAGTGCATAAATAGCATTCTTAACATCTACTTTATATGGGCTCTCTTTATTTAAATTAGCATTTACATAGGTAGAAGAATCTAGAACAATCATCAATCCCTTAGTTGTAATATAATCATTGTTGTTAATTTGCTTATAACATCCTTTTTTCAAAGTATCATAACAACTATCTGTAATAGCTATTCCATAATAAAGTAAATCTAATTTATATTCATACAGCTCTTTTATCATATGTAGAACTCCTTCAAACACTTTTACTAATTATTTTACTAATCAAAACCTATAAAAATTATAGCATAATTTTAAGCATATGAAAACTCGAAACAAAAGTGTTCGAGTTTATAATAGTTTTTGTTACTTATGATACTGTTTTTCTTTTTCTGACTTTTCTTCTTTAGAAAACATACTTGCACGCCAATGAGAAATAGCAGACAATAGATTATCGATTGAACCTCCATTGCTTGTATCGTATTTTGGAAAATAAGCATCTAAAAGTTCAGGATTTTGATTGATAATATTTCTAATCTGCTGTTGAATCTGAAATAAAGTATCTTTATCAACAGTATCAACTGTAAGTATTTGAGGAGGCAATAATTTAGGAGATTCAATAACAAGCTTTCTTGCTATAAATCCATTTTTTCCTCGAATACTACCTTCATATGCTGGAAGTAAATAGTCATCACTAAAAGCACTACAAAGTCTATAAGTATTATCACATCTAGGGAATTCTTGTGCAAATGTAAATTCCTGAAACTCTGTAAAAAGTCCATATAAATTTCCTATTTTTATAGACTTTCCTTCTATGTTATCTCTACATAGCTTAAATCTAGACTTCCATGATTTTTGTACTAATCGAATTTTATAAGAATCTTTTAAAGCTAAATTAATGGTTGTAATTAACGGATTTTTCTTCTTATATTCCGACCAATTTCTAAAATAAAAGTCTAAAAAGCTTGGATTAGATGCTATGGCAGAAACAATTGTATAATGCGCAGCTAATAAATTTTCAAAACTAATTTTACCATCCACTATAAGATGAGAAGGAAGTAACGAAGTAGCTTTAACCGCAATTGCTCCTTCCCCTCCTGCTACCAATAAAGTTTCATCTTGCCATGAGTTATCCCATGATGAATATGAATCTGTATATCCTAACAGGTCAAAGTTACCAAATGCACTATTTAAAGTTCTTTTATAAGTACTCCTAGGTAAAAGTGTATCCACTGCAAATTGAAAAGAATGATTGCTAAAAAATAGAGCATAAAGCTTATTAACCTCAAATGATTTAACTGCATTCTCATTGCTTGGCACAACCGTTTTTAATTGTTCTTTTATAACAGAAGTAATTTCTCCCATTTTTATTTTCCCCCTTTGATAAAAGCAGTTTTATTATAACTCTATTTCTTAAAATGTCAATTTTAACATAGAAAAACTCGAACTTTTCTTCGAGTTTCCTATCAATCTGGTGCTGTTGGGAAAATTATCTACAACTTTACCAATGACAATTGAGATTAGAATCAATCACTAAATATAGTATAACACAATATATATTATATAATTCTATTAGAAACATTTGATGTGAGTGTCGTCCCCCATTCTTAAGAAAGAAAGGAGGAATAAAAATGAAGAAAAGAACTTTTATAATAAAAGTCCTTCGATACATTGCTATCATTTTATTTCTCCTTACCTTATTGGTAATAGCAATAAAAATATGACACTCTTTCATCTCTGATTGAGTGTCAAACCTAATTTTATTAGAGGCGACATTCACTTGCAGAATCGAATGTTCCTCTTTTTTATTGTATGCAAGTTTCCTTGACACATTCATAATAGCGTATTTCTTGTATTTTGTCAAAATGCTATTACTAGTTATTTAATATATAATTATGGCTTTTTAAATGGATTTTTAGATACTAAATTAATGTCATCACTTACTTCCCAAATTTTGCCATTATTCTCTATATAAAATTCAAGATTGCCATTAGAAGATTTTATAATGCTAATATCAATACCATTATCTTGTAATAAATAGAAGTTTCCATATTCATTAGCCACTTTTAATAAATCTTCTTTTTGATATGTTTCATCCTCAACAACTAATGTATCAGGATAAGTTTCTTCAGAAGTATTATTATGTGGATAAATTGATATTCCATCAAAATTTAATCCTTCTTCAATATGAAAATCTGGATATTCTTCACTACATGGAGTGATTATAATATATTTTGACATAAGCATAGCACCAGCACTAAATCCTACCATAATGCCATTATATCTTTTCAATTCTTCTAAAACACCCAATTTTTCACACATCTCTTTTTGCTTAAATGGATTGCCACCCATTAGCATTACAAAACTAGCATTTTTTATCATTTCTCTAGCTTCATCACTTGTTAAATCTGGTGTTATTAAATTAACTTCATCAAATTCGATTCCAACATTCTTAAAATGATTAGTAAATACTGGAATGTATTTCATTTTTGCCTTTTCTATTTTTTCTGGACTACCTGGAATATATACTACACTTTTCGTATCTTTTAGCTCTGTTTTAAACATATCTCCTAAACCATGTCCAAATGCATTGTTAACATCAAAGCCACTACAATAATATCTAATCATATTTTCACTTCCAATCTTAATTTAACTCAACTTTTCATTGATTAATATCATTGTACCAAAATTTATTAATTATTGATATATCAGTACTTAAATTTCTATCTCAAAACCCTCTTTTCCTTTATCATCATGTTCTTTACTAAAATTGTATTTATCTTTTAACTCATTAAAAGTATCTTCTTTGATAATACCTTTTTTGTATAAACTTTTTGATACATCAAAGTATTTTTCGCGTTCTTTTTCTTTACCAACTTATCTTTGATTAAAGACATTACTCGTAAAAATTTATCTTTCCAAAATTCTAAAATTGTTTTTAATGAGTGATTTTCTTCTTTTAATTTTTCTATTTCCTTATCTTTACTTTTAATATTTTTGGTAAGATTTTCTACTCTTAAAGTAAGCACTTCATTATTTTTAGTAAGTGTTTTGATTTTATCTCTATTTTCCTTAATTTCAGTATCTACATTATTAAGAATTACAGATAAAGTTTGGATTTTCGTATATTCTTCATTTGTTTTACTAACTGAATCAATATAAGATACTAATTTGTCTTTATCTTCTTGTTTTAAAACATATTTTTCTTTTGAAGTTAAAGTTGTTTTTAAATCAGTTATAATTTCTTTTACTTCTTTAGTATGATTATCAAGTTCTAAAGATTTCTTATTGGCTATAGAATAATTAAATGCAAGAAACATTATATTATTGATAATAATTCTATGAGGCTCAATATAGTTTAAATTTGTCTTATCAATTTTACGAATGCTACCATTTATAATTGTTGGAGTAGTATTACAAAAATCACATATAATCTCCAATCGTTTCTTTAAAGATTCCTCCATATCAATTTCTTTTTTGATTACATTAATCATAGACACCAACCTTTCCTATGATTTCTTCCTAAAAACAGAAAAAACCAATCTTTCGATTGATTCTATATCTAAAAGTCCGAATAGTTCGAACAGATTTTTAAGTGGTGCGAGAAAAGAGACTTGAACTCTCACGGCCATAAGCCACTACCACCTCAAAGTAGCGCGTCTACCATTCCGCCATCCTCGCAAAACAATATCATTTTAACATAAGATACTATTTTCTTCAATAGATTTTCCAACATCTACCCATTCCTTACAATTAGAATATTTTTCTAATTCTTCTATTGTTAAAGGGATAGCGCTATGGTCATTCCCACAAGCTGGATATACTGTTTTATATTTCTTTAAAGATATATCTAGGTAAACTTCTACATTGTCATTAATTCCAAAAGGACATACTCCTCCTACTTGATGTCCAACTAGTTCTTCTACTAAAGAAACATCTACCATCTTAGATTTTTCATGAAAATATTCTTTATACTTATGATTATCTAACTTTGAATCTCCTGCCATTACAATCAAAATAATTCTATCAGATAATTGGAAGGATAGCGTTTTAGCAATCTCTCCTTCTAGACAGCCAATCGAAGAAGCTGCTTCCTTTACAGTTGCAGATGAACTTTCCAATTCTATAATTTTATTTTCTATACCATATTTTTTAAAATAATCTTTTACTCTTTCTAAAGACATACTATCACCAAAAATATTATAGCATAAATTTATTAGTGTGTTATAATGAAGATGGAGGTATGATATGAGAGAAGTTCAAATAAACAGAGTCTATAAACATTTTAAAGGAAATTATTATCTACTAGTAGATACAGCACTAGACTCAGAAACTTTAGAAAAAGTTGTCATCTATAGAAAATTATATTCTGATGGAGCCTTATGGGTTCGACCTCTAGATGATTTTCTAGGAGAAGTAAATCATGAAAAGTATCCTGATGTAAAACAACAATATAAATTTGAATTACAAGAAATAGAAGATGCAAGAAAATCTTTTCAAAAATAATATTAAAAGAATTGGATTCTACCAATTCTTTTTTATAAAATTTATCCTTTACGATGAAAATAAGATAAAAGTTTCATTTTAGGCTTATTCTTTGCGACTAAAATTGGAAAACCTTTATGTTCATTTGCAAAGCAAGCTGGAGGAAAATATTCAATTTTTAATTTTTTTCCAGAAGGCAGCCTATCCTTCAATTGTTCAATTAGTAATTTGTGATATTCTGATGTACTTAAATAAGGATTGTCACTATGATTACAACCACAAAGAGCAATGCAAAATTCTAAATCTTCTTTCATTGCCTTTTCAATGATTGTACTAGTAGCACTACAAGGAAATAAACCTACTAATAAGCTATTAGGTGAAATTTCCATAGAAGTATGAAAATAACTTTTTACTAATTTTGCTCTCGTTGGATACTTTGTCCATACTTTAGCATCATAAACAGTAACAGTTCCCCCTCCCAATTGTAATTGACGTTCACTTAAATAGTGTCCTAGAATTGGAAAAGTCCCACCACCTATTTCTACAACATTCCTTTTTAAATTAAAATGTTTATTTACTATATGAGCCATTTGATAATATACACTACAATCAGGTTTTATCAGTCCTGCCGCTTCATAGATTTGAGCTAAAAAAGAGTTTGTTAAAGAAGAATCTACTTGATTATTCACTATATGAGCATTTAAATAACCTACATCATATCCTAATGCTTCTTTATATTCTTCCCCAAATCTAATTAGTGTTTGTTTTATTTCATCACTATTTTCTGTTCTATAGATAGACATGCCAATTCCCCCTCTTTATAGATTTTTATTTTATCACAATTTTCTTATTTGTCAAAAATAGAAAAACTATGAAAATGAATATTCATTATCAATCCTTATTTACTAATTTCTACTTTTATATTACAATAAAAAACACGGAGGAATTCTTATATGATAACACCTGAACTAAAAGCAAATGTTGAGATATATGAAGAAGTTATTTCTAATCTTTGCAATTTATTTATAGAATTAGGAATAAGTGATAATCCAATCGAAATTTATGAAACATTCAGATATATGTATCTCAAAGGATATTTATCTAGTAAGCCGTATTATGATATCTTGCCACAGTCATTGATTGATTTGGAAGGCTACGGATTTATCCCTATGGATACTACTGGAACGATACTCCTTACAGGATATGGTGTTTGTAGACATACAACAGATTTTTTATCCTACATTTATTACGCTTTAGGCTATGATAATTCTGTGCTTTCTACCTATCATCCTGATTTACGAATAAATGTAAAAGTAGTAAGTCCTACTTATGGATATCTCACAAATCCAGATGGGCAAAAATATATTGATAGAGCTTTAGAAGATGTTAATTTATTTGGAAAACAAGAATTTCATGTTACCAAAAGCTATGATGGTATAGATGTTATTATTGATTACTATCCTCCAGAAATACCATTTAATCATATTATGAATATTGTAAAAAATAAACAAGATGATACTGTTCATATTGTAGATACTAGATATCATTGTGTTGGAAGAAAAATAGATTCTCTAATGATACAAATGAATAATGCTGGACTTACACATATAGATTTCGTAAATCCTAAGCCAAAGTTTCCAACCTTCTACAAAACAGATTATAAAAGTGGTTTAAAACTTTTAGAAAGAAGTTCAGACATAGAACAAGATATCAGAGACTCTCTTATCTATAGAGAATTTTGTAAAAGATATAGAAAAAAATATGAAGAGTTTCATGCAAATAATCAAGATAATTATAAAGCAGTTACTGAAAATTATAAAAAACTAATAAAAAAATTAAACTAAAAAAGACTGATAAAAGTCTTTTTATTTTAGATAAGAATTTGTATACCAATCAATAAATAATTCTGTAGCACTTATTCGATCATCCTTACGATTTTCAAATTCTTCAGTAGTCATTTCTGCTAATGTTTTATTACAATTTTTAGGAATGAAAACATACCATAGATTAGATTTTGCATCCTTTTTAAAGATTCCCTTCTTCTCTTTTGATAAAGTGCCCTCACATTTTCCTAGAAATTGATGATAATCTTTTCCATCAAAGAATGTTAAACAATCTAAAAAGTAGCAGTTTCTGTTTTCTTCTATTTCCATGGTCTTTAACAGTCCTTCTATATTGTTACTAATTCCGCTTCTCTTCACTAGAGCACCTGGATATCCTGGATTATTAGGATAAGCTTCTATATAAAAACCAGAGTCTGCTACAAAAACAGGATGACCTACTATTTCATATGCCTCTTTTGCTTTTTCTTTTGATATATATTCAATATCATTTATTGATGGTTCTTTTAAATCACAATTATAATAAGAAATCTCTATCTTTTTATCTTTAAAGTGCTTTTTGACTGATACATATTTTCCATAATTACCAGTTACATATGTTAAATCTTCCATACTTACCTCCTTAAGAAAATAATATCACTTAAGTAGGAAATATATCGTCACCTTAAAAATTCTCTTCTAAAAGTTCTATTTGCTTTATTCTTTTTAGTTCAAAATGTCTAATATCTTTTCTTAATTCGCAGAAAGCTGCAAAATACCAACCATCTTGAAATAAAAACATAGAGGCGGGATGAATAATCCTTTCATTATCACCTTTTTGAAAAGAATGATAAAGAATACGTACCTTTCGTTTCTCTTTTATTGCACGAGTTAAAATATTATATTTTTCTATTATTTCAGGATTAAAGGCTAAAGATTCTTTTCTAACTTCATTACTAATATAAACACCCATAATTTTATCTTTTAAATCTAAAAGACGTGGGTTATTCTCTATTTTTATATATTCTTCTAATATTTCATAATCTTCTTTACTAAATTTTCTTTCTGGCAATTTCACTGTTTGATTTAAAACATATCCCCCATATGGGCCCATAATAGAATCAATATAAATACCTGCTTTTTCTAACTCTTCCCTATAACTTCTAACCATTCTAGGAGTTACTTCTAAAATATTAGAAAGTTCTTCTATTGTATATTTTCTACCATTAGATAATAGATTTAACATTGTTATAACATTTGCTATTTTAGACATAAAGTTCACTCTTTTCTTTATGTATTAATTATTTCTATTTCTACTTTTTTCTAATTTTCTTTCAATTCTAAGTTGTTTAGCTTTTTCTTTTCTAACTACTTTAGGATCTATTTGACTAACAAGAACATTCACAAGCCTTTGGTGCAGCAAAGTCTCCTCAGGAGTATATTTTTCTAATCCATTATTCCACTGACTATTTAATATCTTTTCAACTGTAGTAACGCCCAAAATACTATATTGATTTGTACAAGTAAAATATCCACTATAACACACCAGTTCTTTAGAGCCCCCTGCTTTTATATATTCATTAATAAATCTTCTTAAACCAGGGTCTGAATAATCTGCTCCATACATTACAGGAATATCTATATTTCTTTTAAATTCTTGGGCAAATAGAAATCCTCTACGAGGACCAATTCTATTTCCACCACGTTCTATAATTCTATACATAACAGAATCTAATAATCCCTCTTGCATCATCAAGTGTTTGTCAATATCTTGTAACATTTGCTCCAACTCATTATTAGGAGGTAGTACAATTCCCATTTTCTTTAAATATTGTATTACTTCTCTTACATGCATACCTTCTAAATCTTTATCATCTACTACATGCCCTGTTGAAAAACCAAACCATTCTGCTTCTTCTACAATTCCTGTTTCTGTTAAATGAAGATGGGTATTAGAGTCAATATAAACGATGCTTTTATAATTAGGCTTACTAAAGAAATATCTTTCTTCACAAGGTAGTGCCTCTATAAATGACTCTATATTATAAAATTCCCCCCAATCTAAAACTCTTGTTAAATCAGATTCGTCTAGTTGTTCGTTAATATATTTATTGTTTTGAAACATGATATTACTAACATCTAAATTTTCTTGAGTAGAACCAGGAAACATTCTATTAATGGAATAGTCAGGATAACGAAGTTCATACCAAACAGCCATTTTTTCTATTAAATTTTTCAACTCTTTCACTGCATGGCATTCCCCTACTGCAGTGAAATGTCCAACTACCATATTCTGATAGTACCACTTTGCAAAGTTCTCAACTTTAGCATCTAAAGAAAGTGATTTGGCAGTAACACAAGGAGTAATTACCTTTCTTGTTAAAGCAGGTTCTTTTTTTACGATGACTGCTTCTTCACCCACTATTTTTTTTCTTAATTTTACTAATTCTTCTTTTAAACTCATATATTAATCCTTTCCACCTTCTACTAGTTTTTCTAAATCTTTTTGATATTGTAATACTTTTTGAACATTTTTGTCTTCCTTCTTTTCTTCAAAATGACCAATCATAAAGGAAAAAATTCTAGATAGATAAATAAGTTCTTCTTTAGAAGGTGTACCTTTACTATTTGTAAGGAGTAACCACCCTAAAGTATCATCATAATCATCATCATCTGCATATCCCTCTTTAAAATATCTTTCTAAAAATCTATAGTCCCTTTTTCTAATTTTTTCTACTAATTCAAAACAAGAAAGATGAGTTATCATATCAAATTGCATCCCTAATATTTGTGAAATTGATAATCCTTTAATCTCTTCTATGTATTCCTCTAATAGTTCAAGTACACCATCAAAACCTTTGGTTATAGTAGCTCTTCTCATAAAATTATTCTTAGTGACACTTCTTTCGTTTTGAGAAGGCTTACATACAAGCATAGGATGACTATTTTGATATTTTAAATAAATAGAATCGTCTATTCCATCATCTATAATAGCGAACCATTTATTAGTTGGAATAGTGTCTCTTACATAATAACAATCAAACGTTTCTACTTTATCACGATTAAATCCCATTCCACATGATAAATCTAATTGTTTTTCATAATCATAAGTTCCACCATAATAAAAACTCATTCCGATTTTTATAGTACTAGATAAATTTCTAGCCATTATATCCAATACAGATTTTATCTTACAAGCATTATCATGATGAGTAGAAATACTAATGATTCCTTCATCCGCTTGAAACTTCTCTCTAAGATAGTCTAACTGTCTTATAAAAGCACTTGCCTTTTCATCGTCTATGCCATCTATTGTTCCATCTAAATCTAACATAACTGCAATCCTAGAAGGAATTTTAATTTTATCCATATCTCCAAGATAATTAACAGAAAAATCACGAAATGGCTTTTTTCTACTTTCCAAAAACTTTTGTCTTCGATATTCAGATACCCAACCATCCTGTCTTCTTTTCATAACCAGACCTCCTTTAAATTTTATCACAACTAGTTATTTGACTATTAGACTATAATTTTAATCTATAAGCATTCTTATTATAACACAGTTCATTCCCTTTTCATTACATAAAAATTATTGTATAATAGTATCTACTAGAGGAGGAATCTTTATGGAATTAATTAGTTTAGATACTATTATTAAAAATTTATATCAAAATAATGCTGATTATATAAGAATTAAAAATATGGAACTTGAACGTAACTATTTTTCAAATCCACATAATCGTATTCCTATGGATGAGATTATGCAAGGAAAAAGTTATGAAGATCATTTTTTAAGATTTAAAGAAGCTGTAAAAAGCAATAATGAATATGAAATAAGTCAAATATTTACGCTACTTCAAGAGTATTTTCTATTTTCTGCAGGATATGATATGATGTTTAAAATGAAATTAAAAGCAGATATATTTGTATCTACACCTATGGAAGACTTTTTATATCCTATGTTTTTAGAGGCTATTCATGAAAAATATAATGATATTTCTGTAATGGAAGAAAATCCTAATTTTGAAACGAATAAGAATGGTATTCAAAGAATAAAACATGTATATGATGAACTACAATCTCTACTTTATTTGTTATATTATTACGATTTTCAATTTCCAGATGATTGGGAGAATGCTTTTCCAGATACACATGAAGAATTAATCGAAATATTAAATGCATCTGGAATGACAATTGGGGATTTCAGAGAAGCCCTTATTAATAGCAAATGTCAAATTATGCAGGATATTATGAGAGAAATACCAGATTTTAGATTAAGAATGTATTATTTAAAAAGAATAGCTGAATTAAAAAAAGAAAAACAGGCGGATGCTAGTAAATTTGCTGATGCCCATTTGCCAATTACCTATTTCTTAAATCATACTATTTTAGATGCATTAAAAGAGCCACCAAGATCTTCTATTATTCTTGGAAATGAGAATCCTAAAAAAGCTCCAAAGATTTTACTTCCAACAAATTTTAAGCATTAAAAAAAAGTCTTTTTAAGACTTTTTTTATTAATCTTTTTTTCTAGAAACATAATCTTGAATATTTTTTATTAAATATCTGCAACCGGATGATACTAATTCTGAATTTATCGCCTCTTCATAGGAAAAGAAACAATAACCCATACATTTACCTGGCTCCATTATTTTTGCTTCCCCTTTTATATATTTAAAATAATAAACAGCGAATACCCAGTTAGAATCATTTGGGTGATAATGACAAATACCGATGGACTTCTCAAATTCTAATTTCAAATCTTCTCCAGCTTCTTCCTGGATTTCTCTCATTACTGCAGCTTTTGGCGATTGATCTTCTGGTTCAATTCCACCACCAATATATTCATAAAGACCGACTGCATCTCTTGCCTTAGCACCACGTTGTTGTAGCAAGATTTTCCCTTGTTCATTTTCAATATTAGCGATTACTGCCATTTTAGCGCCTGATGAAGAAAAATTCTTTAAGTCTTCAAATGTTATTTCATGGTCTAATAAATAAAAATCCATTCTATCACCTGCTAATAAATTTTATGGTGCTGTAAGTAGGAATCGGACCTACATTAAAGCCTTACCATGGCCTCGTAATACCATTATACTATTACAGCAAATAGGCTCTGGAATCTGCTAAATAATACATATCAATAAAAGTATTATTATCTTCTAATACTTTTAATTTCATAAATCTTCCAGCCCCTTATACTTTTTATATTCTTTTTCTACCACTTCTAATCATTAAAAAAAATCAATATTTTTCTTATTTTTACTACTTAACTTTCATTTATCCAAAACTCGAATTTTATAAAATTTCAAGTTTAATAACAATCTGGTGCCGGATGTAGGAATCGGACCTACAGCTAATCATTACGAGTGACTTGTTTTACCATTAAACTAAACCGGCATATCATTATTCTAGCATAAAATAATAGGCATGTAAATGAAATTAAAAGAAGAAAAAAGTTTTTCCACTATTTTTAAGAAACGTATTTACAACGCATATTCGAGAGTGTTATAATGAAAAAGAGCCTAGGAGAAAGTTCTCCTAGTATTTTTGTTTTTGAGGAGGTATGTTATGACAAAATATGTATTTGTAACTGGAGGAGTTGTATCAGGACTAGGAAAAGGTATCACAGCTTCTTCCATTGCTCTTTTATTAAAATCACGAGGATATAAGGTATTCATGCAAAAGTTAGATCCTTATATTAATGTAGATCCAGGAACTATGAATCCTATTCAACATGGAGAAGTTTTTGTTACTTATGATGGAGCAGAAACTGACCTTGACTTAGGACACTATGAAAGATTTATAGATGAAGAACTTAATTTTTCTTCTAATATTACTAATGGTAAAATCTACAAATCTGTCATTGATAAAGAAAGACGTGGAGACTATTTAGGCGTTACTGTACAAATGGTACCACATATTACAAACGAAGTAAAAAATAAAATTTATGAAGCAGGTATCACTAGTGGAGCTGATATTGTTATTACAGAAATTGGTGGGACTGTTGGCGACATCGAATCACAAACTTTTATTGAAGCATTAAGACAAATTCAATATGAAAGAGGTTCAGAAAATACTTTCTTTGTACACTGTAGTTTAATACCATTTATTTATGGTTCTGATGAGTTAAAAACAAAACCTACTCAAAATAGTGTTAGAGACTTAAGAAATATGGGAATTAGACCAGATGCTTTAGTGTGTCGTGTCCCCTTCTCTACTAATGATTCTATTAAAAATAAATTATCGTTATTCTGTTCAGTTCCTGTTAGTAATGTTATTGATTCTATTGATGTTAAAAACATTTATGAAATTCCAATAAATTACTATAATCAAAAATTTGATGAAATTATTTTAAAACAATTTAATCTGCCAGTAAAAAAAGCAAATTTAGATTATTGGAAAAATTTAATTACAACTGTTGACAATTTAAAAGAAGAAATTGAAATTGCATTAGTTGGAAAATATACAGAATTACATGATGCTTATATTTCTGTTGTCGAATCTTTAAAACATGCAGGTTATAAATATAATACAAAAGTTAATATTAATTGGGTTGATTCTGAAAAATTAGAAAATCCTAAAACAAATTTAAAAGAAGTATTTAAAAATTCTAAAGGTATTTTAGTTCCTGGTGGATTTGGTACAAGAGGAATTGAAGGAAAAATAAAAGCAGCTAACTATGCTCGTGAAAACAAGATTCCTTATTTAGGGCTTTGCTTAGGTATGCAAATAGCAACTATTGAATTTGCTAGAAATGTATGTGGCTTAAAAGAAGCTTCTTCTAGAGAATTTAATGAAACTTGTAAAGATCCTGTAATTGACTTAATGGCAGATCAAAAGAATATTTTAAATATGGGTGGAACACTACGTCTTGGAAATTATGATTGTCATCTATCATCTAATTCTTTAGCCAGAAAATTATATGGAACAGATGATATAAAGGAAAGACATCGTCACCGTTATGAATTCAATAATCAATATAAAGAAATGATGGAAGAAAAAGGTTTTGTCTTCTCAGGAATTAATGAAGCAAGTAATCTTGTTGAGATAGTTGAATATCCAAAGCATCCTTTCTATATTGCTTGTCAATTTCATCCAGAATTTAAATCTAGACCCACAAGACCACATCCACTATTTGATGGTTTCTTAAAAGCGTCTATTGAAAACAAAAAATAAAAGGAATTCCTTTTATTTTTTTTCTGCTATACAATATGGATATTCTATTTTCTTAATCACTACTTCTACATTTTTATGTATTTCAGTTTCTTCCCCTAAAGTTTTTACTAATAAGTAATTACCTGTATGTCCAATCAAATATCCATCTTGATACTTTTCTGGAATAAAAACTATTTTCTTATTTAAGAAATTATTCATATACTCTATTTCTAAGCTCTTACTAAGATCCATCATTACTTTTACTCTATCTTTTTTTGTTCTCTCATCTAGATGATTTGGTAACTCTTCTGCTTTTGTCCCCTTTCGTAATGAAAAAGGAAATACATGAATTTTACTAAATCTAATTTTTGCTACTGTTTCAATTGTTTCTTTAAACAGCTCTTCCGTTTCACCTGGAAAACCTACAATCAAATCTGTTGTTAAAGATATATCAGGTCTAATACTTCTAATCTGGTTTACTTTATCAATAAAATAATCCTTATCATATTTTCTATTCATACTTTTTAAAATGGCATTAGAACCACTTTGAATTGGAATATGAATATGGTCCACTATAATATTAGATTTCTTAAATATACTTAATACATCTTCATCTATCTCTGTTATTTCAATGGAAGAAATACGTAAGCGCTCTAAGCCTTGAATTTTTAAGATATCTTCTAATAGACTAGAAAAATGATAATCACCTAAATCAGCTCCATAATGGCCAGTATGAATTCCTGTCAACACAATTTCTTTATGTCCTTTATGAACTAGATTTTGAATTTCTTCTAAGACTAATTTAGGTTCTTTACTTCTAACCTTTCCTCTAGCATACGGAATAATACAATAAGAACAATAGTTCTCACAGCCATCTTCTATCTTTACAAATGCCCTTGTACGATCAAAATTATTAAGCATCATGGTTTCAAAAGGACATTCCATAATATTATCAACTGCATAGATAGGTTTACCTGTTTTCTTAAACTCTTCGATAAAGGAAACAATCTTACTTTTATATTGATTTCCAAGTAAAATAGAAACCCCCTCTAATTTTGCTTTAGCTGGTTCTACTTGAGTCATACAACCACACACTAAAATGATAGCTTTTTCATTTTTTCTTAAACACTGTCTTACAACTTTTAATGACTTATGTGCACTTGTATCAGTTACAGTACAAGTATTAATAATATAAATATCTGCTTTATCTTCCTTAGATTCCTTATAACCATGATTGATTAGTTCATCTTTCATCACATTAGATTCATAAGTATTTACTTTGCATCCTAATGTACATATTCTAAATGTCATACTACCACTCCTAAAAAAATAAGCCTAAAATTAGGCTTATAAACTATCACGGAAATCTTTTAATGCTTTTAAAAATTCTTCATTTTTAGAAATATCTCCCATACCTAAATCGCTAGTTTTTTCTAGTTTGACTTCATTAGGAATTTCTTCAAATAAAACTTCAGCACTATCTTCCTCTAATTCTTCAGAAATATCTTCAAATGACTCTATTTCTGCTGCCTCAGTAGATATAGTATCATCTTTTTGAACTTCTGGCAACTTTATTTCTTCTATTAATTCTTCTTCTTTTTCATCCGCTTCACGAGAGAATTTCTTTACAGTAGGATAACTATCTTCTACATCAGATTCTATTCTTCCGAAAACAGGAGAAATTAATTCTGTCTTTTTAAATTTACCGTCTTCTGGTATCTCTTTCAAAGCTTCTGTGATTATTTGATTTGTTGTTTCCTCATCCACAAAAGTATCATTTTGCTCTTCTAACGATGTAGAGACACTCTCTAATTCTTCTACTTCTTCCTCTTCTTTTTCCTCAAATTCTTTTGGCTTTCCAAGCTCTTCTATCAATTTTGTCATGTCAGTATCTTTCGTTTCTTCCTCAACTGGAACTTCAGGTAAAAAGTCAGAAACAGTAGCAAGTGGTTTTGATTCTAGTTCGTCTTCAAACTCTCTATCTCTGTTTTTTACTACATCGACTAATTCTTGATAGCTAATTATAGATTGAGCTTCTTGTTCTTGCTCAAACTGCCGAACTACATCTTCTGGTTTTACTTCTTTTGCTTCTTTTAAATTCTGAAGAATATCAACCATCTCTTCGTTATCAATTTCATCTATTGTTTCTTCTATATCAGCTTCATGTTCTTTATCAATTCGTTCTTTTATTTCATCTTCATCAATGCTTTCAAGCTCAGCAATACGCTCTTCACTATACCCTTCATCAATGATTTCTTCTGGTTCACCTTCGGAATAATCATTTACTGGAACTTGTTCTTGTTTAGATGTCGTCTCTTCTTTTTCCTCTATTTCTGTTTTTTCAATGATAGTTTCTTCTGGTTCTAATTTTTCTTCCTGATTTTCTTTTTCTATTTTTTCTACTTTTTCAACATTCGCTAATTTACTTTTTGACAATTCTTTACTTTCGCTTGGTTTCTTTTTCTTTTTCTTTGGTGCTGGTTTGTCAATAATATTTTTTTCTTTTACTTTTTCTAATTCTCTATTCTCTAATTCCTCTTCATAAATTGGAATTTTTTTAGACTTTTTAGCGCTTTTAACAATAGAAAAAATCAAAATGATTAGAATAATTCCCAATAACACTAAAAGGCTTCCAAAAACTAAATTATTACCTACCACTTTATCAATTATTTCATTCATAGTATCACTCCATATATTCATAACGGATTATACTTGATAAAAAGATGGGAACAGTCTCTACTCGCATAATAGCTGTTCCTAAACTAACTTTTTCAAACCCCTTTTTTTCAAAGTATATTTCTTCTTCTGATGAAAAGCCACCCTCTGGTCCTATCATCAAGTTTATTGTATCACAGATACCAATATTTTTCAAAATATTTTTAATTGTTTTTTCTTTTTCTTGTGTACTACAAATTAGCTTTCTTCCTTGAAGATTCTCTAAACATCCTTTTTCCCTTTCAATTCTAACACTTGGGATTGTAACTCGCATAGATTGCTCTGATGCTTCTTTACATATTCTTGACCATCTTTCTAACTTAGATTTTTCCTTTTTCTCTTCTACTTTAACTATAGATCTTTCAGTTGAAACAAGTATAAACTCATCGACTCCTAATTCAGTTCCCTTTTGAAAAATCAAATCCATCTTTTGCTCTTTTAAAAAAGGAATAATTAAAACAAGTCTTGGTCCTTTAAATGGAACACTCTCTAAAGCTTTTACTATTTTCACTTTCATATCTTTTATAATATTTTCTAGTATGCATAAATAAACAGTTTCTTCATAAACAACCTCTATTTTGTCACCTTCAACCATTCGCATAACCCTTTTTATATGATATTCATCATCTTCTCTTAATGTGAAACAATCCTCTTCTTTTTTTAAAGCAAAATATCTCTGCATAACATCCCTCCAACAAGAAAGAAGCAATTAAGCTTCTTTTCTTTGAATTACTACAACATTTTTTAATTTACCTTGTGCTATTAACTTATTAGCAGTACTAATGTCTACAATCTTTTTATCTACCAATAATTCTAATGTTTTTTGGTTTAAAACGGTCTTATCTTCCTCATTTTTATATTCCTCTAATAGTGCATCAAAATCTTTGAAAACAGATAAAGTATCTCCACATATATTCGATAAAATTGGTGTACTATTCAACATTTTATCTGCCAATGTAGACTCTTTTACATATTCTAATTTAAATACTGGTAATCGTAAAAAATAAAGAGCTACAAAAAGAAAAATAAAATTTTGTATAACTCCTACAATCGCTCCTAATATTTTTGATGGTATCCCAAGAATAATCGTCATATTTAAGACTTTTTCAAAAATACTTGTAGTTAACTTCAAAACCTTCAAAACAGATGAGAATACTAGGAATAAGAAAAAGAATGCAACTACTTCATAAAGTAATAAATTTAATGAAGTAATTCCCTCAATACTTCCTGAAAAATTAAAAAATGGGAAAAATTTATATAAAATAGCGGATACATATCCCTTAAATAAAAAAGCTAAAATAATAATTGCAATAGTTCCTACAGTATCTACTAACTGTCTAGTCAAGCCTTTTTTAGCACCTACTGCAGCTCCAAACATTAAAATTAAAATAATAATAACATCTACTATATTCATGTAATCCTCCTAACTCTAATTTGATTATACCATAATATGGAAGAAATGGACAGTATCAATTTTTGATATTTTATGTTACAATAACTAAAGGACGTGATATAATGACTATTACTGTAAAAATTAGTGAAAATACAAAGCAAGAGATGGCAGATTTTTTCGAAGATTACAAAAGAGAAAAAACTCCCCCTTATGCAGTCTTTCAAGCTGACGATGCTGACTGTGTAGTAACCGTTTACGAATCAGGAAAAGCTGTATTTCAAGGGATAAGTGCAGATATTAGTGCCAATATGTGGATTGAAAGAGAAAAGCATCTAAACCCTACAAAAAAAGTTGATGTAAAAAATAGTGAAAACAAAGAGAAAAAAGATAAGAAAGAAGTTATTATTGACCCTAGAATTTACAATGCCAGTTGCATCGGTTCTGATGAAGTTGGAACTGGGGACTATTTTGGTCCTATTGTTGTTACAAGTGCCTATGTAAATAAAGAGAATATTAAATGGTTAGAAGAATTAGGGGTTAAAGATTCTAAAAAATTAACAGATGATAAAATTATGGAAATAGTGCCTCAAATTATCAAAAAAATTCCTTATAAAAGTGTTATTTTAACAAATAAGGAATACAATGAACGTTATAACGAAAATACTAATATGAATAAATTGAAAGCTATTCTTCACAATAGCGTACTTCTTAAATTAACAAAAGAGATTCCTGACTATGAATATGTAGTAGTAGATGAATTTGCTCCTAAATATGTATATTTTAGTTACTTAAAAGAATCTAATAATGTATTTAGAAACATTACTTTTATGACAAAAGGAGAAGATAAGTGTTTAGCTGTTGCTTGTGCTTCTTTAATTAGTAGATATATTTTTATCAAAGAATTTGACAAGTTAAGTGAAAAAGTAGATGAATTTTTACCAAAGGGAGCAAGTAATGCAGTTGATGATATGGGAGTTAAATTAGTCCATAAATTTGGCCCTGATATTTTAAAGGAAATTTCTAAATATAATTTTAAGAATACAAGCAAAATTTTAAATGAAAAAGAGTAATTATTACTCTTTTTTATTTGTTTGATTATTTTCTTTTATGAGAACTTTCTATAATATATTTTTTAATCATCATCCTCATAAATATTACCAATCTTTCTAATTTCATTGTCAAAAAAAACTGAAATATCATTCAGTTTTTGTCATTATAAAGGAAGTAGCTATTGGCCTAGTTTGATTCTGTAAAGAAGAATCTATTGGGTGTGAAATCATTTCACCATTCACTACCATAACACTAGATGTTCCACCATCTAAATTAGCCGCATTAATAGCGCCATAGTTCTCCATAATAGTAGTCATATCAACCATATTTGCACCCTTAGTGCGATTATAATTACTATCCACTACTAAAAATAAGACAATTCCATCAGCACGTTGACCTATTGCTGTTCTAGCAGCATATCCCCAGCCACCATTTCCTTTTGTATAAGCACTTTTTCCATTAACAATTAAAAATGGCCCCCAAGATACAGCATCACGAACTCCTTTATTTAAAGCTTCTTCAGCTGTTACATTTTTAAGAAGAACTAACTTATTTTCATTTGTAAATCCAATAATACCTCCAGTTGATGGTCTTCCATACTCATTATTGGTAATTACTTTACCATCTACAATTACAATTCCTTTAGGACTTCCACCTAAACTATTATAGTTAGGGTCATGAAATCCCCCACCATTGATAGCAACTAAAGCATTTTCTCTTTTTGCCATATCTGTTACATATTGTCCCCTTACTCCAACCTTATTAGTTGTTGTAACTTTTACTCTAGCTGGATTATAAATAACTGCTAAATAAGCTGTGCAGCCATTTACTTCAAATGTAATAATTTTATATTCTTCTGAATCATCATGTTCTAAAACTGCTCTCTCATACTCATTAGCATATTCTATAATCGGTTCTGGATCTACATCTAATGTAGTATCATCTGTTGATTCATCAGGTTCTTCAATAAAATTTCTGCTAAATACAGAGTTTATTTCACTCTCATTATAGAACCATGTTGCATAATGCTTATGATTCATTGTATTCATTGCAGTAGTAACTAGCCAATCTCTAAAATTATTTACTGGTCCATATAATAAAAATAAGACTAAACTAATTCCTAAAATATACATACTCTCTAGAATAGTATAGGTGATTAGTATGCTCTTTTTTATCTTTTTATCTAATTCAATTTTAAAATTTTTACAATAAAAAAAGAAACCGACTAAAAGCAAACCTGTGGTAATCCCCACTAAAAATAGCAATATATTAGAGAATAATGAAGATATTAGCTCATTGCTATGGCAAGAAATAACATAGAAGAAAAGAAATATCGGTAAAAACAATAATGCTATTACAGAAAGTCTTATCCCTATCCTTTTTTGCTTCTGTCTAAATTTCTTTTTTAAATTTTTTTCTTCCACTTTAGTTTGATTCATAAAACCTACTTCCTATTCTTACATCCTATTATATCAAATTATTAAAAAAAAGGAAAGGACATAAGCCCTATCCAATTAATCCAAATCCACTAACTACTTTTCTTCCACCCTTAACAGGTTTACCATATACATTTAATGGATTGTTTACTAGTTCTCCATCAATTACTAATTGAGCGCTTGTACCACCATCTAAGTTAGCAATATTATATGCTCCATAGAGACTTAGTACATCTACTACTTCTTTTAAATTTGGTCCTTTTGTATGAACCCCTTCTGTTACTAAGAATAAGACTATTCCATCTTTTCTCTGTGCAATAGCAACTCTAGCAGCACGAGAATATCCCCCCGCTGCATTGGCAAAATTGGCACTTTTTCCATTCACCATTAAAAATGGTCCAAATTCCAAAGCATCACGCATACCAAGTGCTAAAGCTTCATCTGCTGTAGATTTTGTTAATAATAATTTATTTTCATTTGTAAAACCAATCAAATCTCTTTGCTCATTATTATCTGACCATATTACTTTACCATCTTTTATCAAAACACCCTTTGGAATATCACTACCCCAGCCATCAGTATCTTTAAATCTTCCACCATTAATACAAACTCTACCACCAGAACGTTTACACATCTCTTGAATTGTTTCCATTCCACTACCTGTATTAAATGATTTAGAAGCAATAAGTTTTACTTTACTTGGATCATAAATAGCTACTAAATGAGCATCATATCCACCAACTTCTAATTGGATATACTTAAAATCCTCATTTCCTGGATCCCTTGTTAAAATAGCTTCATCATATTCATTTTCATAACTTGTCTTAGGAGACGTATCTATAACAATATCATCTAAATTAACAGTATCTGTTATCTCTTCAATAGAATTTTGACTAGCTACTTGTTTGACAGTATCTTCACTATAAAAAGTATAAGCAATATACTGATGTGTCTTAGTAGATAGTGCTGTAGAAATAAGAGTTTGTTTAAAACTATTTATACCATAAAACAATATAAAACAACATGCTACTATCACATCTAAAACAATAAAAGTAATTGTTAATTTTTTATATTTCATATTTTACCCCTCCACTACATATGGGCTTTGTAAACTACCTTCTCCACTTATAATCTTTCCATTATTAATAGTAATACATGGTCTTATAGATCTACTTATATTAGATTTACTAGTAATTAGCTCGTTTCCATATAAATAATTAAGATTATTCTCTCCAGTTAATAAGAAGTAACTATTTATTTCATTATTAAACTTAAGATCCTGTAAATCTAAAAGTCCCACTTTTGCAGTTAATGTACTATCCTTTATATCCTGATAACTATTCATATATACTCCAGTATTCCACTCTTTTTCTAAAATTAAATCTTTATAAGATAAAGAATTATAATAACTATTATTTAGATAGTAAGCTAAAGAATACATAGTATCCATATTATAAATATTGGTATTTATATCAAATCGATATGTAGTAGGTAATACTCCATTAAGCGCTAAAGAAAGCTGATTATTTTGATTGTTATAAACAACATAAATATCATTTCCTAATTTAATATAATCACCTATTTGAATTTCATTTTTCTCTTTCTCTATTTTATATGGATTTTCCTTTGTGCCATCTCCATCCAGTAAAGCGACACCTACTCTCAATGTAACTACTGGTTTTATTCCTAAAGCACGTGTTTCTGAAGCAACAGATAGATTATTACCATTTATTTGCCATGCCCCATCATTAGAGACTGTACTTAACCATAAGGTTGACTCAATATTTCCTACATAAGTAGCATTTTCTACTTTACTATTTAAATATTCCTTAACAGACATTATTCTGACATAACTATCTGTATTGCTAGTATTACAACTATAACTATTTAAATCACTAACAGTATCTAAGCATATTTTTGTACCAGTTAAATACTCTTTATCAAGATAGTTCAAAAAATATTCATTAAGCCATTTGTGAATATCTGATTCTATATAGGTTGAATACTCTTTTGAAAATGGTAATACATTAATATAATCATCCAATATAATGTCCATTGTTCCATCAGCATTAGACTTAATAATTCTCCATAATAGATTACCAAATTCTACATAATTATTTACATTAGATCCCTTATAAACATAATCCCCACCTTGCATATAAAGTCCTTCTCCTTCATATACAATGGAACTGTTTTTTGCAATCTCTGTAGTCATTAAAGCAAGTACTTCACCACTATCATTTTTAGGATTGTAGATTTTATAATACTTTATCAAGCGCATGCCATAAATAATAACACATGTAACCATAAATAAAAAACTGCATGCACAAAATACAAGTTCAATTACACCCTTTTTCAATTTTCTTTTAGTTACTTTTTTATTGACTGTTTTAGCAACATCTTTTTTTGTTTCCTTAGAAGATAATTGTTTTTCTTTTAATCTTTCTTGCTTTAAAAGAAGCTCTCTTTCCCTTTTCTTTTTAGCTTTAAGTCTAGCAATTTTTTCTTCCTTTGTCAATACTCTTTTTTCTTTGATTGGCTCTTCTTTCCCGCTCTTCAAAGACTTCTCTTTCTCAGATGACTTGTTACTAGAAGAAGTTTTTGGACTATCTTCTATAGTTTTATCATTGGAAAGATTATTTTTTTTCTTCTCCTTTAGTGTTTCTTCTTTGGAAGAAGGCTCTATTTTCTCTTTTTGAGATTCTTTTTCGAGTTTAGTATTAACTGATTTTTGAATTTTCTCTATTTCTGAGGCTTCTAACTGTCGGCTATCAATTAATTTCCTTTGTTTCTCTAGTTTTTCTTTTTCTTCTAATTCTTTTCTCTTTTCTAAAGCTTTATATAATTTTTCTATTTCATCTAATCCCATATCTTTAGATTCTTCAACGCTTGGTTTAAATGTTTTGAGTAAATCTGCTGTCTTATCTAAATCATTAAAAAAATCATCATTTTGCTTTCCACTCATTACAACCACCTACTTTGCCATTATATCATAAAAACAGCATAAAAAAAAGATAAATCCTATGATTTATCTTCTTCTAATTTTTTATTTAGCAATTCTTCATATTCTTCTTCTAATAAATAGATTTCTTTACTACTCATAAAAAGTATTGCTGCATTTTCATATGGAAGTAATTTATCAGCCATACCATGTTCTATATATTCTGCATTCTCTACTTTATTAATAATAGTATAGGCATCTATTCCTGGATAATCTTCAGGATTTTCTCTATCATAATTAATGTCCATTACAAATACTTTATCAGCTAACGAAAGTGCACTTGCAAATTCTTCAGCAAATTCTTCTACTCTTGAAAAAGTATGTGCTTTAAATACTGCTACGATTTTTTTATCTGGATATTTTTGACGAGCTGCTTTAATAGTTACCTTAACCTCTGTTGGATGATGAGCATAATCATCTACTAATACATTATTTCCAATAAAAGTTTCTTTAAATCTGCGATCTGCGCCTTTAAATGTCTTTAAACATTTTGAAACTTCTTTTGCATCTAATCTTTCATAATGACATACTCCAATAGCCGCTAACGCATTTAAAAGCATATGCTTCCCAAATAACGGTAAATCAAAATGTCCATAATATTCTTCTTCTATAAAGACATCAAAGCTAGTACCATCATTACGATATTCAATATTTCTTGCTTGAATATCATTATCTTCCCCAATTCCATAATAATAAACTGGCTTTGATAATTCTAATGCATGTGTATAAGGATCATCACCACAGATGATAGCCATTTTATTGGCTTTATTGGCAAATTCTTCATAGGCATGAATAACATCATCCATACTTTTAAAATAGTCTGTATGATCTAATTCAATGTTTGTTATAATTACATATTCTGGTTCATATGCCAGAAAGTGTCTTTTATATTCACAAGATTCTAATACAAATCTTCTAGATTCTTTAGAAGCGGCACCTCTACCATCACCAATAATATAGTTACATCCTCCTAAATCATTAAGTATATGAGCAAGCATTGCTGTTGTAGTTGTCTTTCCATGACAACCAGAAATACATATAGCATCAAATTTTTTAGACAACTTTCCTAACATCTCATGATACTCATAAGTTCTTAAATCCAATTCTATTGCTTTTTGCATTTCAGGGTGTTCATCCTTAATAGCAGTAGACCTAACAACAATGGTATCACGATCCATTGCTTCATTTGGTTCACTGTAAATAGGAATACCTCTTTCTCTTAAACGGTCTTCTGTAAAACGATGTTCACTAGCATCATCATATCCAATTACTTCATAGCCTAAATCAGAAAGTAAAAGCGCTAAAGCACTCATTCCTGCCCCTTTTATCCCTATTAAATAATATTTCATGTGAACTCTCCTAACCTAAATATTCAATAACTAATGGTCCAAGTACTAAAAGTAACATCAATGGCACCATTAATAATACCGAAATAACACTAATTTTATTAGGGATTTGATTCATCTTTTCCCTAATAGATAACATTTGTTTATCCCTTAAAAAATCTATTTGATTATACATATTTTCTACTAAACTACTTCCAAACATACTAGCCTCAGTCATACTTAGAATAATATTATTAATTGTCTCAGATGGAATTCGTCTTTTCATATCTTTCAGTGCTTCTACCATACTTTTTCCATATTTTACTTCTTTTAAAGTCTTCTTAAATTCTTCACTTAGTTCTGAAGAGAAATTAGATACAGTAATCTCCAAAGATTTCTCTAAATTACGTCCAGACTCTAAAGAAAGCGTAAGTACCTCAAAAAAGCTTAAAGCTTCTCTTTCTAGTTTTTCACATCGGTACTTCATTGGTAAAAGAATTACAATATAATACAAAAAATAATAATAAGCAATTGCAAGAAATGGAATAACAAAATAAGAAATGTCTGTGAAATAATAAAGTGCTAACGCAAGTAATACTGTTGTAAGAAGTCTTATAGATGAAAATCTAGTTGCATCAAAATTAACAGTTCCTAAATAAGCAATCTGTTTATCTAGTTTTTCTAAACTAGATACTCTTTTCTTTTTTTCCATTTTCTCACATCCTTACTTTCATAATCTTCTTTATAATACAAATATATAATAAATATATTAATAAAATTACTACTAAAAATAACCATCCCATTGCACTACTTATAAATGGTAAGAAATAATCTGGACTAATAAAGCTGATTACAATTGCAAATAACAAAGGAAGTAACATTAAAACATAAGTCACTAATTTGGCGCTACTTGTAAGAGCCTTCAATTCCAAACGCAATCTCTTTTTATTCATAAGAGTTTTTTCAATAGAAGTAAAAACTTTTACAATATTTCCACCCGTTTGATTTAAAATAGAAATAGATGAAGTTAAATAAGTTACTTCAGTAATCTCAATTCTTTTAGCAAATCTTTCAAATACTTCATCCGTTGATAATCCCATTTTAAGTTCTTTACTCATTCTTAAAAATTCTTCTCGAATATCTCCCTCTAGTTCTTCTGAAACTAAATCTACTGCCTGTGAAATACTATGTCCTGATTTAAAGGCATTATTCATAACAATAATAGCTTGTAATAAATCATTTTCGACATGATTTCTATAGAATTTATAACGGATAAAATAAATTAAATCTACAAATAAATATCCAATCAATAAAGCCATTAGCATTTCCATAAAAGACAGCATCTCTAACCGAATAGTAGAAGCTACTATAGAAAGCAATAGGAAAATAATACTCATTAATACTTTCTTTGCTATAATATGAGTCTGTGATGGTTCTCTAAAAGCAATTTGATATTTTTCATACATTTTTCCATAAGCTTTAGTTCCTGGAAATTTATCTAAAAAATTAGCAAATGTATCTACGATACCATCTTTAATTAGAATTAATTTGTCAAATATGCTTGCATTTTTACGCTTTGGTTCTAAAGAATGTCTTGCAATTCTTTTTTCAATTAACTGTATGCGATAATATTTAATAATCACTAATGCAGCAACAAAAATCATCCCTAAAGCAACGCATTGCTTTAAAAATATCATATCATGATTATTATCAATTACTTGAAAGGTAACTGTTTCAAATGCTGTATTTCCAGCACTATCTGTAACTTTATAAGTAACTTTCTTTTCACCTAATGTTGAGAAAGATTCTTCATCAACATTAGTCGAAATATTTTCTACTTCAATATATCCATCTTCATTATCTATCGCCTTAACACCACTCATAATATCTACAGTTGAACCAAGTTCCACTTTATATGATTTTCTTGATATTTCTAATCTTGGTGCTTCTTTATCTATAATATAATTTCCAGTTTTAAAAGTATCTGTTTCTCCTGTTGTATCTGTATTTACAAATTCTATTGTATAATGACCAGTTTCTGTTAAAGTAATTCTAGTAGCTGAATTATCTTCTACATAAATAGTTTCCCCTTTTTTACCATCTTTTATAACTGTATAAGAATAGTTAGTAATATTTGCTTTTGGCTGATAATCAACAACAACATCATCACGTGTAGGCACTTCTTGACTTGCTACACTGATATAATAGCCATTTTCTTCTAATAGCATAAATTTCCTCCTACTCTCCAAAAATATCTTCTAAATCAGAAATTCCCATCGCTTTCATTTTAGCATAAACTGCTGGAATATAAGGTTCCAAAACAAATTCTCCTTTTACTTCAAGTGATTCTGTTAAACCTTGCTTACGGAAAGCAAACACTTCTTTTAAATTTACTGTTCCACCTGTTATACCAGTTACTTCACAAATACTAGTAACTCGTCTATGTCCATCACTTAATCTTTCAATCTGAACAACTATATCAATGGCTTCTTCAATATATTCACGAATAGCTTTTACAGGTATTTCCATTCCAGCCATTAAAATCATTGTCTCTAATCGATTCAAAGCATCATGTGGGCTATTAGCATGCATCGTTGTAATAGAGCCTTCATGTCCAGTATTCATTGCTTGTAACATATCAAAAGCTTCTTTTCCACGAACTTCACCAACAACAATTCTATCAGGTCTCATACGAAGAGAATTAATGACTAAGTCTCTAATAGTCACTTCTCCTTCTCCTTCATAATTAGCATTTCTAGTCTCTAAAGAAATAACATGATTCTGATGTAGTGTTAATTCAGCAGCATCTTCAATTGTGACAATTCTTTCATTTTCTCCAATAAAGGAAGATAAAATATTTAATAAAGTGGTTTTACCAGCACCTGTACCACCACAAATTAATATATTTAATTTAGCTTTGACACAAGCTTCTAAGAATCTAGCCATATAAGGTGTTATTGCTCCATTACGCAAAAAATCATCTATGTTAGCTAACTCACTTTTAAATTTGCGAATAGTAAGTACTGGTCCTTTTAAAGATAGTGGTGGAAGAACTGCATTTAGTCTTGAACCATCAGCCAGTCTTGCATCTACCATTGGATTAGAAGTATCTATTGTTCTACCAAGTGGTTGAATAAGTCTTTGAATAGTCCTTATAATATGTTCTTCATTTATAAAAGAAACACTCTCATCCTTAATAATTTTACCATCTAATTCTATATATACTTCATCTTTTCCATTTACCATAATTTCAGTAATATCTTTATCTTCTAATAACTCTGTAATTGGTCCATATCCATTTACTTCATTATCAATTAAATTATATAAATAGCTTCTCTCGATAATTGTTAAGTCATACCCAGTTACTGCATTATCTACTTCTTGTCTAATCGCCAAAGTAGTCATATTGGTATCATTCGTATGTTTATCAATTAATCCTTGAATAATTTTATTACGTAATTCTTCTAATAACTCTTTATCAGAGAATGCTTCATAATCAGTTACTGTATTAGGCTCACTTTGCATACTAGCAGCAAATTCGTCTACAAACTTTTTCTCCATACTAATCCTCCTTTAATAGTGTATCCACTATTAATTGATAAACTTTTATAGCTCTCTTACATCTCTCACGAATTTTTTTATCTAATAAGAAAACTCTTCCTTCCATAACATACTTATCATATTTTTTCTGATAAAAGGTTGAAGGAATACGAAAGTCTATTTCCCTTTTCATAACATTTTTCATATCTCCAATAGAATATTCGCCTAACTCTTTTCTAGCAGAATCATTTAAAACTACCATCATTTTATTAGAATCCATGTCTTCAAATATAGCAGACATTGTGCGCATTGCTTTTAAATTCATGCACTCATTATTCATAACAAATAAAATAGAATCACTATAATCAAAAGCTAATAGATTAATAGATGACAATAAATGATTAGTATCAATAATGACAACCTCATATTTTAAAGCTACCTTTGATAACAAATATGTTAAAAAACTTGGTTCAATTCTATTTGCATATCTTGGATCTCTTGGAGCTGGAATAATATCTATTCCATCTCTATAAGGACGAACATAATCTTCTACATGATCAAAAGTATGATTACGTATATCTTCATAACAGTTATATAAATCTTTATCATAACCAATGTCCAGTCTTGCAGCAACGTCTCCTGCTGCTAAATCTGCATCTATCAATAATACTCGTTTTTTATTTAAGGCAAATGCTGCCGCCAAATTAAGTGCAAATGTTGTTTTACCAGTCCCACCTTTTACAGAAGTAACTGTGATTATTTTTGCTTTTTTCATAATATAACCTCTATTCCTTTACTATTTGGACCTTTCCATCTATATTTGTTCCAATATAAGAAACTCTTATTCTTTGTTTTTTTATAAATAAAATTTCATAATCTTGTGTAACTGTCATCGTTACCTTCCCTGTTTCTAATTTTATTTCTATATTATCGAGTGCTACTTTGGGAAAATCTTTTTTGAACATTTCTATCATTTTTTCTTTGATATCTTCCTCACTCCAATGATTAATACCATATTCTACCATGGTATTAACTCTATCATTCAATTTCTTTTTATCAAGCTCTGCAGTTCCTACTTGATATATCACCATAAAAATTAAAAAAATGATAGGAATTATGAATAAAAATAATACTAAAGTTTGTCCTTTATTATTCATATTTACTCCTCATACAATGTTTTAGAAGTAGAAATAGGATATGGATTACCCAAAATTTTTCCTAAACCAGGTGTAGAAATAGATAATTTCTTCTTTATATAAATTACTTGATAATCATTTTCTCTACTTACTTCCATAATAAGCCCATTTTTACTAAGATATGAATCTAAATCTATTTGCTTATCTTCCTTATATAAGTCAGCAATATATTCTAAATGATTTTCTAACTCATATCTATGATACAAAATATTTCCAAAATCAAACACTGCCATAATAATTAGAAATAGAATTGGTACAATCATTAAAAACTCTATTAATGCTTGTCCATTTTCATTCCTCATTCTATCACACCCCTATATTATATATAAATTCATTATATCAAAAATAAGTTAGAAAAGATAGATTTTCGATAAAAAAATGATAATAAAAATTATCATTTTAATCTTCGCACTTCGCTTGTCCAGGCTTTTCCCCTTCTACATAATTCTTCTCTAATAGTTCACAAGAAGACTTTACCACAATATCTCTAACATACCCACCTACTAATTTTACAATTCCTATAGCTACTACACTAATAACAGCAATAATCAGCAAATATTCCACTAATGCTTGTCCACGAGTATTTTTCATATCAACGCCTCCGACTATTTAAAGTATACCGTGAAATTATAGTTTTGTCAATGAATTTATGGTATAATGATTATGGTGTTTTATGAAAATTAAAGGAAAAACAAAAGATTGGGAAGTAGTTTCCTGTACTAGCTTTTTTAGCAGATTAAAAGGAAATATGGGTAAAAAAAGAATAAATAAAGTTTTACTATTTCCAAAATGCAATTCTATTCATACTTTCTTTATGAAGAAAGAAATTGATGTGGTTATGATTTCTAAAGATAACGTTGTTTTATATTGCTATAATAATCTTTCAAAATGGAAAATTATTTTTCCTAAAAAAGGTGTATATGCTACTTTAGAATTTCCAACAGGTGAAAATATTTATCAAATAAACGATAAAATAGAATATAAAAAAGAGATGTAAATCTCTTTTTATTGTGGAAAATCACCAAAGTCATCAGGAATTCCTGGATATAGAGCATTTGGATCCTGAGCTTGCTGTTGCATCATTTGTGGATATCCCATAGGGACTTGACCTACTGAATTATTATAATCTATAGTTGGTTGTGGCATCATTGGTTGAGATACCATAGAACCATATTGTGGATCCACTCCATAAGTAGTATTTTGTTGTGGTATATTAAATTGAGGAACAGGTTGGGTATAATCCATTGGTGCCTGTCCTACTGGCACACTATAGTTCATATTAGGCTGTGGCATCATTGGCTGCTCCATTGGCACTGGTTGAACTACTGGTTCTGGCATCATTGGTTGCTCCATTGGCACTGGTTGAACTACTGG
>JAAGKN010000188.1_pt1 | contig 54072 bp, 58 predicted proteins | sample 6206371 | NCBI WGS metagenome assembly JAAGKN01 (sample SAMN11533720, study PRJNA540317) | gut metagenome | isolation source: fecal pellets from male and female animal of same cohort | host: Peromyscus leucopus | place: USA:CA | collected 2017
GGTTCAAGTCCCTTTTCCAGCTCCATACTTGTGGAACAAAAAAGATATCCCCCCCTTAAACCGCCTATTTAGGCGGTTTTTGGGAATTTTAGAGGCGAAAAATTTAAGTGTAAAACCATATATGCTTTTTTGAAATTTTCGAAGAAAAAAGGATTCGAACCCTCGCAGAGGAATATTTAGGAAAAATTTAAGGCAGATTTGAGAGAAAAAATCTTAAACCTGCCTTTTTTGATATATAAAATAGTGCCCAAAGTTTTAAAAGCCGTTTTGTCTAATATCACGAATTGAAGTGATGTTAAACAAAGCGGCTTTTTTTGTTTTCTGGGGAGGTGAAATGACAAAAAAGAAAAAGCTGCAAAAAAATGACAGGAGGTTATAATGAAAAAGTTAAAATTTAACAGTACGCTGAATCACAAGCAAAGCGATTACCAAACGCGTGAGATCATCGTTGAGAAGGTTATCACGCTTTACGGAAAGAGTTTTTCGGAATTAAAAGATCATCCTTTGCATGACGATCCATATATTGCCCAAAACCGTGATTTGATGTATATCGACAGTGATGACATTGCTCATTGTCTGCTTCTGGTTGACTATGACAGCGGCGATGGTATTCTGGTTGAAGCTGATGGCTGCAATTACGCTCGGAAATCACAGTTTATTCCGAACGCAAGAGAGTTGATCGAAAGTAACGAGCTGACTGCTTCCGAGCGTAAACTGCATAACAGCTTGAAAAAAATTGTCGATCATATCGCAGAACTTGCCCATTTCAGCGAAAAAAGTTTTGTCTTTGAGGAACTGCTTGATAAATCTGATCTGGACTTGAAATCGCTGCTGCGTGATTCTGTGGTGACAATGCTGCAGGAGCGTGAGGATATTCAAATGGCTGAGAGCCACTCGATTGATGTGGATTTTCAGCTGGATATCACGGTGGAAGCCAAACCTACTCAAGAACTGACGCTTTATTGTCCTCTGCGCATCGTCAGAGAATATGACGAATCAGAATATGAGTTTGACGAAGAAGTTTTGGATGAACCGGAGGTGATCCCCTCAAGGTATGCCATAGATTGTGCAGATGAGATCAACGATTTCATTGAGGATTACTCTGAACAGGAAGAAGAACATCGTGGACTTATGGTGTACTTTGACAGAAATCCGGCAGTCAGAGAAAAAGTTTTCTCAGCTATCCCATCGGTCAAGGAGATAAACGGCGAACTTATGGGGGTATTTGAATGTCAAATTACTGAGGAGTTAACTGGCAATGAATTGGAAGATCTGCGAAGTCACCTGATCGGTCAATGTTCGGATGGATTTTTTGAGGGCATGGAGCAGCATCCCATAAATACCGCTGATTTTGGTGAAATCTATGTCAGTTTTTGGAACGATAGCAATGATTGGTCGCTTCAGACTGCTGAAGAAATGGGACTTGAACAGACCGAAGATTTATCTGAAGAACCCGAAATCGACATGACAATGTGAGGTATAAGTTTTATGTACAATGAAAGAAAAGTTGAAATGCTTAAAAAACGTTATCCCGAAGGCACAAGAATATGCCTTGACAGCATGGAAAACGATCCTAACCCGATTCCATCGGGTACAAAAGGTACGGTAATGGCAGTCGATGACGCCGGTCAGTTATTAATGAAATGGGATAACGGACGTTCACTTTCTCTCATTCCCGGCGAGGACAGTTTCCACAAGATTCAGGAAGAAGTCCAGACCGAGGAGATCAGCGAAGAATTTGCTGAAGAACCTGAAATAGAAATATCCATGTAATACTTGTAATGAGGCATTTTTTGTGGTATAATGTATAAAAGCAGAATTCTGAGAGGAAATTGTTCATGAGTAAGAACAGTAAAATTTGTCCGAACTGCGGCAGAAAAATGAAACAGCAGTTTATCGGATTACAGCATTGCAGATGCGGTATAAGCTGGAAACGGGATATAGGTTATTTTGAACGTACAAACGATATGATATTCGCTCTGAAACGTGTTAAAGTCGGCAAGAAAGTGAAGCAAATGCCCGTTATCAGGATAAAAGGCGCTGAAATCGAATGATGAAAGGTCGTGATTTTTTATGCAGAGATGTAATTGGTGTCTTTGCAATGAAAAAATGATAAAATATCATGACGAGGAATGGGGTGTACCGCTGCACGATGATAAAAAGCAATTTGAATTTTTAATGATGGAGGTCATGCAGTGCGGACTTAACTGGAATATGATGATACAGAAAAGAGAAATCTTCCGTAGATGTTTTGATGATTTTGATTATAAAAAAATTGCCCAATACCAAGAGATGGATATTCAAAGAATACTTGATATTGACGGTATGATAAAATCAAGGCGTAAAGTTGAGGCAGTTATCAGCAATGCAAAATGTTTTATAAAAATCATTGATGAATTTGGAAGCTTCTGCAAATATTTGTGGGATTTTTCGGATAAAAAAACCATTTTGTATCAGGGACATCAAAAAGGAAAAATCCCTGCAAGAAACGGTTTGTCCGATAAAATAAGTAAGGATTTAAAAAAACGAGGCTTTAAATATCTTGGTTCTATCACGGTATATTCTCATCTTCAAGCCTGCGGAATGATTAACGATCATACTGAAGAATGCTTCAGATATATGGATATAACAGAAAACTATCCAACAATTAGAAAAAGAAAGGATAATGAAAAATAATACAATTAAATATTTGCATTATCACCGTTAAATGAGAGATCATTTAACGGTTTTTTATGCCCACATGAAGGAGGTGGCGCTCATGGCACATTTTGTGTACAACATTTTAATAAGATACACAATGTTCGGCTGGAGCGCGTGACCGCGCAGGACAATTCGCTGCGCATTTTCTGAGTATGATTTTTATAAGGCACGACCGGATAAAACGATGCGGTGTTTTGTATGATTACACAGAAAAGTATGCCGCAAAAGAGTCCACCGAGGTCACTCGGCAGGCAGAGAAATCTGCCTGTGAGAAAGGAGGATTTTGATGATAAGAGTATTCGACACATTTTCGGGTATCTGAGGCTTCCGATCTGCTCTGGAAAGAGTCGGAGGATTTGAATTTGCAGCTTGGTGCGAAATCGACAAGTTCGCACAGAAAGCCTATCGAGCGCTGTACGACACAGGAGGTGAGCAATTCTATGAAAATATCAGAAATATTGACGCCGGAGAGCTTGCAGACTTTGATCTGCTGGTCGCTGGATTTCCTTGCCAACCTTTCTCGGTCTGCGGAGCAAGAAAAGGTTTTGCGGATGCGAGAGGCGATCTTTTCTTTGAACTTGCCCGAATTCTTAAAAGTAAAAGACCTCGGTATTTTTTGCTTGAAAATGTTCCCGGACTGCTGGGGATTGATTCGGGGAGAACTTTTTCCAAAATCGTTGAAACGCTTTGCGAACTGGGGTACTGCGTGGAATGGCGTGTGTATAACAGCGCCGATTATCTTCCCCAAGTCAGAAAGAGAGTATATATTGCAGGATGTCTTGGAATTAATTGTTCCGGAAAAATACTGGCTGTCGGAGGAAGCGACTGCCAAAATAGCAGGAAAACTGAACAAATAATTGGCGGCAGTCAGGGTTCAAGAGTATATGATCCATACGGACTTGCCGCCACTCAGTGCAGCGGTTCGGGCGGCATGGGCGGTAAGACCGGACTTTATTTCATAGACTGCAATCCTGAGCCGCAAATGACAGATATTGCAAGATGTGTTACGGCACGTCAGAACAGCGGAGTAAGTAAGCACAGAGGCGAACATTCCGCTGTTTTTTGCGATCTGAATGAAAATCCTCAGATTACGGACGCAGCTCGCTGCCTGCATACGAGAATGGATCAAGGGGTAACAGGTACTCACAGAGGTGAAAGATCGGGAGTTCTTGTTGAGGACTTACCGAGAGCGATTTTGAATCCATTCAAGGAAAACACTTGGCAGAACGGCAGAAGAATAAAAGAACCTAACGAGCCGATGTTTACGTTGACTGTGACTGACAGGCACGGTATAGTTCATCATGGCAGGATAAGACGTTTAATGCCCATAGAAGCATGGCGGCTTCAAGGTTTTACCGATGAACAGTTTTATAAAGTTCAGGCAATAGGTATGTCTGACGCGCAGCTATATAAGCAAGCCAGAAACGCAGTAAGCGTACCTGTTGTTGAGGACATCGCAAGACATTTATTGGAATTTGACAAAGAGGTGAATGCTTATGGAAAATGAGATTAAAATTTTTGAAAGCGAGGAATTCGGTTCGATTAGAACCTTGAAAGAAGAAACTGGCAGAGTTGTATTTTGTGGCAAAGATGTAGCTGCTGCGTTGGGGTACAGCAATACAAAGGATGCCATAAAGCGGCATTGTAGGTGGGGTGTGAAACACGACCTACCGCATCCGCAGTCTCCGTCCAAAACTATTGAAATGACATTTATTCCTGAGAGCGATGTCTACAGGCTTGTCACACATTCAAGACTTCCATCTTCCGAAAAATTTGAAAGCTGGATCTTTGATGAAGTACTCCCGACGATCAGGCGTACCGGAGGCTACGTTGCAAACGAGGATATGTTTATCGAAAACTACCTCCCCTTTTTGGAAGAACCGTATCAAGGTCTTTTTCGTTTGCAGATGATGGCGATAAATCAGCTTAACGAGCGTATCAGGCACGATCAGCCGCTGGTGGAGTTTGCGAATCAGGTGTCAAATAGCGAAAATCTCATCGATATGAACGCTATGGCAAAGCTTGCGATAGAGGAAAATATCCCGATCGGCAGAAACAGACTGTTTCGATGGCTGCGTGAAAATGAGATTCTGATGTCGGACAATTTGCCATATCAGAAGTTCATCGATCGTGGGTATTTTGCGGTTAAGGAATCTGTTTTTGAAACAGGTTCTATGACCAAAACTTATCAGCAGACGTTTGTCACAGGCAGAGGTCAGCAGTTCATTATCGGATTGTTGAAAAAGGAGTTTTGTGACAATGGAAATTAAGAGTGTTTCTTTGTACGATCTGAGAAAAATGGAAAACAGCGAAGGACTGATTCTTCAGGGCTGCGTCTGTTTCCGTTTGACGGCGTTCAGCTTGATGTCGGCAAGCTGGCGATGTGGCGGCTTGAAACAAGAGAAACCTTTGGCAGCACGTGGCTCACTGATTACGCTGACAACAGGTTAAATGGGTTTATCAGCGAGCAGACTGCCGAACCTGTTCCGGCTGAGGATTATGAAGAATCCGAAGATTTTGAAATTGAATTAAGCCAGTGACAGAAGGAGGAAAATGAATAGTTTTATATCATGGATAGGCGGCAAAAAGCTGCTCAGGGACGATATCCTTGCACGTTTGCCGCCGGAATACGACAAGTATATCGAGGTTTTCGGCGGCGCAGGCTGGGTGTTATTCCGCAAGCCGCAAGGCAGAGAAATGGAGGTTTACAACGATTTCAACAGCAATCTTGTAAACCTTTTTCGGTGTGTGAGGGACAAGCCGAATAAGCTGAAATACAAGCTGCGGTACGTTCTAAACTCCCGTGAGGATTTCGACTGGATCGCCATGCTTCACAAGAAAAAGCTGTTTCCGAGGCTTCGAGATGTTGACAGGGCAGCCAAATTTTATCAGCTAATCCGTTACAGCTATGCATCGGTACTGGACAGCTTTGGCTGTCAGCCGCACTCGATGTGGGCGGATTTTCCGCAGATCGATATGGCGTCAAGACGATTGCAGAAGGTACTGATAGAAAACCGTGATTTTGAAAAGCTGATAAGGCAGTACGACAGTACGGACAGCTTTTTTTATTGCGATCCACCGTATTTTGCCACAGAAAATTACTACAAGGATGTGGGATTCAAAACTGCCGATCATGTCAGACTGCGTGATACGCTGACTGGACATCAAGGGCAAATTTTTAGTGTCCTACAACGACTGCCCTGAGATTCGAGAAATCTGGAATCAGCCTGATATCCGCATTGAGGAGATCAGCAGGCTGAATAATCTTGCGCAGCGGTATGAGGGCGGCTGCCAGTATGCGGAACTGCTGATCTCAAATTACGATACTATGCAGAGAGTTGGTACGATTGACCAACTCTCTTTCTTTAATGAAAAAGGAGATTTTATTTCATGAAAAAAGTTATATTTTCACAGGTTATGACAGGCAACGGAACTGCCGAATTTTCGGGAGTTTACGATGAAAACGGCCTGCCCGTAAAAATTGTTTTGGAGGTAGATGACGACGGAATTGTGCTGACGGCAGTCCGCAGAAAGCTGACGGACATTGAATTGATGGAGATCTGCAACAGCGTTGATGGCTGCGAAAACTGCATTTATCAGGGCGACTGCGATGATGAAGGGAGCTGCAATTAATGTTTGATTGGTTATGCCCAAAGATACGTTCGCCGCCTTATTGATAAGGTAGAACTTGCGCAAAAGGTCTGGATATTGCGTTGATTTTATGGTATTGCTTGCATTAGAAAAAATAATGCAAAAGGAGCTGATCCATATGAAAAAATCAATACTTATCCTTATCTTAGCAGGACTTCTGACAGCCTGGTACTTCTATCGAAAGTCCACAGGAAACCGCAGAAATATCAACTGTTCAGGAATCCACAGAAATGTCAGAAACTGAAGATATTTCAGAAGCAGTAGCATATGTTGAAATCAAAACTCAGCCGTCGACTGAGTGCGAAATTTCAACAACAGAAGCAACTGTGACAACGGCAGAAATCCAGTCAGAAACAGTCTGCACAACAACATTTGTAACCGATGTGCAGAAGGAAAAAAGTCAGGTTGATCCAACGGATCAAACGGAATCGTGTACCGAAAATGCATCGGAAGAATCTACTGAAAATATACTGTCAGAACCGCCGCAAACCGGCGAAACTACGGAGGTTACGGTCACCGAACCGGAAGAATATCAAGAAGAAACCGAACCTCTGATGTGTGAATTATCCGACTACGAAAAAGTTGCTGAAATCTACGAATATATGACGGTCAACGGCGGCGGAACGTGCGTACAATACGCATATCAGACCTACGAAATGTGTCAGGAATACGGTCTGGAATGCTGCTTCGCATGGACTGAGAATAAGCTGTACGGACACGTTGCAAATGTTGTGAAAATCGGCGATATATGGTATGTTCTGGACACTCAGGCAGGCTGTTTTCTGACGGAAAATATGTGCGGATTCACGGAGATTGTGGACGAAAATGAAAATCACATTGCAGACGCTGATATTATCAGCGATACAAGATATTGAAAATCAAGGCTTGCAATTGCAAGCCTTTTTCTTTTGGAGGAATTTATGTTTAAAAATAAAATATTGAAAAAACTCGGCGCAGGGCTCATGGCAGGACTCTGCGCTTTTTCCATGTTTGGAGCAAATCTCAGCGGAACTATTTCAGCAAAAGCAGCAAGCACAAGCACCGAAAATTCGGCATTTCCAACGTCCGATAAAGTTATCGCAAAGGCTGCGGAACTGCTGGGAACTCCCTATACTTTCGGCAACAAGGGCTATTGGGGATGCTATAATCAGGACGAGTATTCGGAACTTTCCGTTAGCACAATTAAAAATCTCGGTATCGATTGTTCGGGACTTGTCTACTACACGCTGACGCAGCTTGGCTACAAAACAAGCGGTTTTTCGTGGAATAATCCCGTTCCAGTGGATACAACCCACTGGCTGTCGGTGAACGACAACTGTACAATTTCTTACGGCGGAAAGACTTCCAAAGTTGACGTGGAGAAGAAAAATATCAAAACCGAGGAACGTCCCTATTGGGAGTGTGCGGACGGTTCGACCATAACTCCCGGTTCTGTGGTGGTTGCGGAAAATGACGATGGAATCGACCATGCTTGGATATATATGGGCGAATTTGACTCCCGAAACGATGTTGTATCATATCTGAAAATCATCGGAGTTTCCGAAAATCTCATTACTTCATCAACAGTCGGCAGCGGAAACGGCGACGGTGGCACTCATTGGCGAATTGAATCCAACGGCTCGCATGGCGTTGTCATCAATAATAATACGGACGGAAAAAAGGCAACTGCGATGAATATGTCGGCGTTCAGAATTACGCAGAATGACGTGACTTTCAGCATCAAAAAGTGCATCGACGGAACGTCTCAAATTGTCGGTAAATCGGCTGTCGACGGCAGTTTTGCCAAGTATGGTGTGTACAGCGATAAGTCTTGCAAGACCAAAGTTGGCGAGATAAAAATCGGAGAAAAAGGCACAGGTTCGATAAAACTGAAAAGCGGAACTTACTACGTCAAGGAACTTTCCGCTCCGAAGGGATACGCTCTTTCCACCAAAGTCTACGAGCTGAAAGCCAATCAGACGGTGACGGTTTATGAGAATTTTCAGACCGGAAAAATCAAGATAAACAAGACTGCTGAGGACAATATCATTAAGGATATCGAGTTTAAAGTGATAGGTTCCAACGGCAGTTCGTACACGAAAAAGACCGATTCTAAGGGATTTGCGGAGTTTACTGCGCTTAATGTCTATGATATGAAAACTGGAAAAGCCGTGACATATACTGTGTCGGAAATCAATGTTGCTACTCGCTATGAAACTCCGAAAGCGCAGAATATTACGCTGACAAACGGCGATGCGGACTTGACTGTAAACGTGAATTTTGATAACAATTTGAAGAAAGGTTCGATTAAAATCAACAAGCAGGCTGAGGACGGCGAAAATGGTGACCGAACTTTTGAAATCAAAGGCAACGGCAAAACTTACACCATAAAAACCAATTCGACTGGTGTCGCAATTCTCAAGGATATTCCCGTTTATGACGGCAGCAACAACAAAATCACCTACATGATTTCTGAGAAAAATGTGCCTGCAAAATATGTTATTCCTGCTGATCAAAAGGTCACTTTAACAGCCGATTTGACTACAGATGTGACCTTCAAAAATACGCTTAAAAAATTCACTGCGGAGATTGTAAAAAAGGACTCCGAAACTGTGTCAGCACAAGGCGATGCAACTCTTGGCGGTGCAGTTTATGGGCTGTACAGAAACGGCGAACTTTTGGATACCTACACCACCAATTCTGACGGATATTTCAAGACCAAAGAGTATGTCTGCGGCAATTACACCATTCAGGAAATCAGTCCATCCGAGGGCTATCTCCTCAATAAAACGGTGTACTCCGTGGGCGTACAGCCGGAGAATTATACCCTCGAACACACCCCCATTTCTTTGACTGTAACTGAAGATAATGTCAAGGGAAAAATCAGCATTATCAAGCATTCTGACGACGGTACAACGCAGATTGAAACTCCCGAAGAAGGCGCTGAATTTGAAGTTTATCTCAAGTCCGCAGGCTCTTTTGAAGCGGCAAATGAATACGAAAAAGACCATCTCGTTTGCGATGAAAACGGCTATGCTGCGACAAAAAAGCTTCCATACGGCACATATATTGTCCACCAGTTAAAGGGCTGGGAAAATACCAAGTGGATGTCGGATTTTGAGGTAAATATCTGCGAAAACGAAAAAGAATATTTTTATCTCATCAACGACACTGTGCTGACCTCCTACGTGAAAATCGTGAAAAAGGACGCAGAAACTGGCAATGTTATTCCTGTTTCCGGAATCGGATTCAAGGTCTGGGACTGCATGAAAAATGCATATATTTCGCAGAAAATCAACTATCCGTCCGAGATGATTCTTGATACTTTTTACACCGATGAAAGCGGAACATTGATGCTTCCGAATGAGCTTGTTTACGGCGATTATGAGCTCCACGAGGTGCAGTCCGCAGAGGGTTATGTTCTCGATAAAAATCCCATGCCGTTTACGATTGACGGCGCTGTAGAAACCTTGATTATTGAGAAATTCAACACCGCTCAAAAGGGCAAAATTTCTGTGCAAAAAACTGGCGATACCTTTGCAAGGGTGGGAGCTGCTTCATCTGCCTACACCGATGAGAACGGAGAAATGCTTGTCAATCCGACAACCTATACCCCTATTTTCGAGGAAAAAGGACTTTCCGGAGCTGTTTATCAGGTGATTGCAGGCGAAGATATCGTGACCGCTGACGGCACGGTACGTGCCAATGCAGGCGATGTTGTTGCAGAGTTTACCACCGATGAAAACGGCTATGCGGAAACAGATTTGCTCTATCTCGGAAAGTACGAAATCAAGGAGATTTCAGCTCCATTCGGATACGTGAAAAATCCCGAAATACAGGCAGTTGAACTCACCTATGCAGGACAGGAGGTTGCTGTGAGAGACACCATAAATACGTCATTTTTCAACGAATATCAGGGTATTGAAATTGCCCTTGAAAAGGTTATGGAGAGCAATGAATTGTTCGGAATTTCAGCAGAAAATTGCTGTCAAAATGTTCAATTCGGACTGTTCGCAGCAGAGGAAATCACGGCTGCTGACGGCAGTTCAATTCCCGAAAACGGTCTTATCGCAGAGGTTTCTCTCGATGAAAATATGAAGGCTGTTATCGCTGAAAAAGTGCCTTTCGGACGTTACTATGTTCAGGAGATTTCCACCGATCCACACTATGTTCTCAACGGCGAAAAGTACCTTGTGAACTTCGAATATCAAGGTCAGGAAATGACCACCGTGTACGTGGACTGCGGACAGTTTAAGAATCTTCTCAAGCGTGGAACGGTCAAGGGAATCAAGGTAAACGTGGCTGACGAACCGCTGGAAAATGCTGTTTTTGGACTCTTCAATACAGACTGTGAGGCGTTCACAGCAGACAATGCGATCATGACTTCCAAATCCGATTTTGAGGGTAAATTTAGCTTTGAAGAAGTGCCTTTCGGCAGTTATATCGTCCGTGAAATTGCTGCTCCCGAAGGATATATTTTAAGCAATGAAAGCTACCCCGTGACAATTTCTGAGGACGGCGAAATTGTTGAAATCAAGGCGATAAATCAACCTATTACCGTTGAATTCAGCAAGCAGGACGTGTATGGAAACGAACTCATCGGAGCTGAAATGGAGCTTGTTAACAGCAGCGGAGAAACTGTTGAAAAATGGACTTCCGACGGTACAAATCATGTTGTGACGGAACTCTCGATTGGCAAATATTTGCTGAAAGAAATCGCTGCTCCAGAGGGTTATGTGATTGCTACGGACATCGAATTCGAGGTGCATGCAGACGGTTCTGCAACCCTAAAAAATGCCGAAATTACGGCAATTTCTGAAAATGGACATCCTCTGATAATCATGGTTGACGATACCACAAAGGTACGGATTTCCAAGCAAGATATTACTACTGGAGAGGAGCTTCCGGGTGCAAAATTACAGGTTATTGACAAGGACGGCAATGTAATTTTTGAGTGGATTTCCACAAATGAACCGCACTATATTGAAGCAAAATTGATTGTAGGAGAGAAGTATATTCTTCGTGAAATTACTGCTCCAAACGGTTATGAAATTGCTGAAGATGTAGAGCTTACAGTCAATGCGGACGGCTCTGTGACGGAGGTCGTGATGCATGATGAACGCTCGAAAACTCCCGAAACACCGAGATTTTCAGCTTCTCCGCAGACAGGAGACAACCGCAGTAATCTGCCTGCATACCTGATGCTGTTCGGCAGTGCAGTTATTTTTGCTGCACTTGTAATCAGCAGAAAAATGAAAGGGAAAAATTCAGATGAAAAAGAAAACTAAAGCAATCCGCATCGGGCTGGCTGTCACCGCAGCTGCCCTCCTCTCTGGAGGAATTTGTCTTCTGTTCAAGGACGATTTTCAGCAGAAGATTGAGTGGAATAAAATCAAGGATTACGCTCCTACTCCAATCGTTTGCGAAGCGTTGGATGATGCTGTTCAGCTTGATGAGGAATCCGAAATTACGCAGAAAATCGCAAATGAAATGACATCTCAGGTGCAGAATTTCAATGAAAAATATGATAATTCTGTTGGCTGGATTTATGTTCCGGATACGCACATTAATTATCCGATAATGCAGTCGGATGACAATGATTTTTATCTGCATCGTGCTGCGGACGGCAGCTATTTGTATGCCGGTTCTATTTTTCTGGATTATCGCTGCAATGCCGATTTTTCGGGAGTTTCAAGCATTCTGTACGGTCACAACATGAGCAATCGTTCTATGTTTGCGGACGTAATAAATTTCACGGACAAAGCGTATTTTGACAGTCACCGCTACGGCTGGCTGACTACAGAAAATGACGTGCACTGTGTGCAGTTTTTTGCTGTGGATCAGGCTGAAAATACGGGTAGAATTTATGACACCGAATCTGACTGGAGAACTGTCATGAGCGAGGTTGTGAATCGTTCTGTGATTTATGATGACATCGAAATCTCCGACTCGGACAGGCTTCTAATGCTGTCTACTTGCACTGGTGCAAACAGCGATTCAAGGACGATTCTGGTGGGAAAAATTATGGAGGTTTGAGTATGAAAAAGAAAATAATTATCACTTTAATTACCGCCGCTGTGATGACCGCTTTTGGCGGTTTGACAGCCTATGCAAGCGGCGATGTTGCCGGAGCTGTGGAAGGCACTTGGACAACTGCAAGAGCGCAGGTGGTGTCGGTTGTGGACAATGTTGTATTTCCCGTGATCGATGTGATATTGACAGTATTGTTATTCGTTAAGATCTCGATGGCGTACATGGAATATCGCAAACATGGTCAATTAGAATGGACGCCAATTGCCATTATTTTCGGCTGTTTAATCTTTACGTTGACCGCTCCGCTGTATATCTGGTCGATAGTTTAAAGGAGGAATTTGTGCATGAAAAAAGCGTATTTATCAGCCTTTGCAGCGTTGTTTGCGGCATCATTAACTGCCTGTGGAACTATCTCTCCGCCCGTTCAAACTCCGCCGGAAACAGCGGTTACGGAAGCAGTAATGCCTACCGCAGAATCTACTGTTCCTGCTGAAACAGTCGACAATTCGGAGAAAGAACAGATGAAATCGAACACCTTTATTGCGGAGTTTTTTGACTCAAATATCATGTTTACAGACGTGAAAAAGCTTACAGACGATTCGCTAAAAGGCTGCTCATTTGAGAAGCAAGCAGAGGCATCTAACGGCATTCAGAAGATATTGCTGAAAAGCTCCAACGGTGGCGGTATTTTGAATGTTATGTGCATCGATCTCAGCCAGAGCAGCATCAGTTACGACCTTGAATATATCCTCGAAAACTTCGGGAATTACTACTTCGGACTGACTTCCGCACAGATGAACGGTATCACTGAGGATGATTTTGTGTCCAACTACAGAATGATAAATTCTGTGCTTTCAAAGGGAAAATATCAGCGTTACAGTTCGGTTCAGAAAACCGATGGAATGGCTTCTCAGTTTGGTTATACTGAAACTTATGCTGTGCTTGCTGACAGCAAATTAACCGTAGTTTCCGGAGCATTTCTCAGTTCCGATATGATGGACAGGCAGAATTTTATGGGGCTTATGGTGAAATTTGCTGAGAATGTAGCGTATTAAAATTGGTTAATTTTATTGTTTGCTTGGTGGATAAGGCTTTTTAACATCAGTTCTACCAATTAGATAATCGGTGCTTGTGTTAAATATATCAGCTATTTTGCTTAAAATTTCAATGGGCATATTTCTTACGCCGTTTTCATAACTTGAATATGTGCGGCGATTTATAAAGAGTTTATCTGCAATCTGTTGTTGTGTGAAATCTGAATCTTCTCTTAAATTTCGGATTCTTTCATATATCATATACAATCACCTCATTGTGATTATATCATGCCACAAATTGAGCCATTGACTTTCGGCTCAATTTGTGGCACAATAATAGTATACCGAAATAACGGCAACTATACATGAGGTGAAAATATGATAGATAAAAAACGAACAGCCTGCTTTACAGGGCACAGAAAAATTTCTGTACAGGAGATAAAAAATATAGAAAAACAGCTTGATGAAATAATCGAAAAGCTGTATCAAAAAGGCGTAATTTTCTATGGTGTTGGAGGTTCATACGGGTTTGATATGCTTGCGGAAAAGGCTGTAATTCGGGCAAGGAACAGGCATAGCGAGATCAGACTTATACTTGTTCTGCCATGCAAGAATCAGGAAAAATACTGGACTGAAGATAACAAAACGGCGTTTGCAGAAATCAAAAATCAGGCGGACAAAATTGTGTATTTATCGGAAAATTACTCTGTGGATTGTATGCATAAGCGCAACCGTCATCTTGTGGATTTCAGCGGATACTGTGTGGCTTATCTTAACAAAAACAGCGGAGGTACGGCGTTTACTGTTAATTATGCTCGTCAAAATGGTTTGGAAATTTTTAATCTCGGCAAGCTAAAATAAGCATCGTCTTAAATTATCACCAAAAACAAATTGCAGCATAATATATTCATAGGAATCAAAAATCAAGAGGTGATAACTATGATGACAATGTGCGCAGTGATTCTTGAAACAGGAAACAGACAGCTTCTTGTTCGTGACAGCAAAACAGATCAGGAAATTGTTGTAAATACACGCTGTAACTGCAATTTTCGTGTCGGCGACAGAGTAATAATTTTTCACAGCGGCGCCATGACCATGAGTATTCCTCCGCAGATAAGCGCAATAAGAATACGAAAAGCGCCGTTTAATATTTGCTTTTAAATATATGTGAAAGTCCGTTTCTGATATTTTATTAGGAACGGATTTTTTACTCTAAGGAGGTGAAAAAATGCCGTATATCCCATTTACAGAAGAACAAAAAATTACCGCAAACAGCGTAGAACTGGCAGAATTCCTGCGTATGCGAGGAGAAAAACTGGAGCGTATAGGGCGTGAGTACAAGCTAATTTACAGTGATGGTTCAGGCAGGCACGACAGCATCACAATGTCGGGGAGTACATGGTTTGACCATAAAAATCAGGTGGGCGGCGGAGCAATAAAATTCATGCAGTATTTTTACAATATGGACTTCCCGACGGCTGTTCAGGAGCTGCTGGGACAGAGGGTAACTCCTCTGCCCCATTCTGCTAAAAAGACGAATATTATGGAGGAAAAAACAAGAAATTTCAAGCTTCCGGAAGCCAACGAAAATATGCACCGAGTGTTCGCATACCTCATAAAGCAGCGGTTTATCGCCCCCGAAATTATCAGCTTTTTTGCAAAAAATCATACGTTATATGAGGATAAGGAGTATCACAATGCGGTGTTTGTAGGCGTTGATAAAGATGGAGTCCCAAGACAGGCTCATAAGCGTTCGACGTCAACTTTCGGGAAGTCGTTTCGGCAGACTGTTGAGGGTTCGGATACAAAATACAGCTTTGCTCACTTTGGAAAATCTGATAAGCTGTTCGTATTTGAAGCTCCGATAGATATGCTTTCGTATCTTACTTTGCACTCTGAAAACTGGCAGAAACATTCATATATAGCCATGAACGGCGTGTATGAAAACGCTGTTTTAACTGCATTAAAAGGGCATTCAAATCTGTCCGAAATTTTGATTTGCACCGATAATGATATGGGTGGTATTGATGCTGCGGATAGGCTTCGTGATATCTTGAAAGAAAACGGATATGCCGATATTAAACGGATTTTGCCTGCAAATAAAGATTGGAACGAAGATTTAAAGCAGCTTAACGGCGTTGATTTTCTTCCTGCCGTCCCCCATAAAATCAAGGAAGAATATTATCGTCAGGCTGAAAATTTGCAGTATCTGAAATGCCGTCCCGATAAATTGTTGTCGCAAATTTATGCCGCCTTTAAAAATAACCAATACAAGTATCTTGCCGAGTATGCGCTTGCAGGCTCGGCATTTTTCTTGCCCAAAACACAGCGGTTAAGCGATGAAAATAAGGCGTTTTTAAGGCTTCAAAGCAAGCTAAGGGACGACTACAAAGCGTATGCGGACAAAGGCAAAACAGCCCAGAAACAGCACGATTTGAGCGATTCTGTGCAGGCTGTGATGCAGGATTTAAAGCAGACCGCACGTACCCGTGAGCAGTCTATAAATACGGCAAAACTGCTTTTCCATCTTGCGGATAATGCTGTCAGATTAGAGGTGGAAAATGCTCTTTCAAAGCCTATTCAGGAGCAGCGTGAGGACGTGGAAGTCATCCATGAACCCGAACCGTGTATGGAATTCGGATAATGCAATACCCCCGGTTTCACAGCGCAACACCTTGAAGTAAATAAACTAAGAATCAGTTTATGACAGAAAGAAAAATATGATTGGACGTGATAATTTGACTGAAAAAAAGATGATTCTTATAGGCGTGCTGGCGGTAATTTTTATCGCCTTTTTAATTATCGCAAATCTACTTGACAACAAGAATATCAACGGAATAAAGGCAAAAACCGTGGGTGATGGTCAGCACGGCACGGCTCGTTGGGCATCGCCTCGTGAGATCAAAAAGACTTTTATTTCTCTGCCGTTCGAGCCTGAGAAATGGCGTAAAGGTGTGGATCTTCCGACCGTTCAGGGTACGGTAGTAGGCTGTCGAACGCATGGAAATAAGACCTTCGCACTTGTGGACGAGGGCGATGTTCATACCCTTATGGTGGGCGCAGCGGGCGTTGGCAAGACCGCCTTTTTTATGTACCCAAATCTGGAATTTGCCTGTGCTTCGGGGATGTCGTTTATTTCGACCGATACGAAGGGAGACGTTGTCCGAAACTACGGAACTATCGCAAAAAAGTACTATGGTTACAACGTGTCAGTGTTGGATTTAAGAAATCCAACACGCTCCGATGAAAATAATATCCTGCACCTTGTGAATAAATATATGGATATTTTTTTGTCCGATAAAAGCAATCTTTCAGCAAAAGCAAAGGCTGAAAAGTACGCCAAGATAACAGCGAAAACCATAATCGACATCGGCGGCGGTTCGGAATCTAACGGCGCAAACGCATATTTTTACGACGCAGCGGAGGGACTTCTGGCTTCGGTAATTTTGCTTTTAGCGGAGTTCGGCGACAAAAATGAACGGCATATTGTGTCGGTTTTCAAGCTGATACAGGACTTGCTTGCGAAGATTCAGCCGGATTCAAAAGCTAAAGCCAAGACCTATTTTTCGGAGCTTATGGAAAAGCTTCCGCCGGAGCATAAAGCGAAATGGCTTGCCGGAGCAGCCCTGAATACCGCAGAGCAGACCATGATGTCGGTAATGAGTACGGCGCTTTCAAGACTTAATAGTTTTCTGGATTCAGAACTTGAACAAATGCTGTGCTTCGGTACGGCAATCGACGCAGAGAAGTTCTGCAATGAAAAATCAGCAATTTTTATTGTGCTTCCCGAAGAAGATCAGTCGAAATATTTCATGGTATCATTGCTGATTCAGCAGCTTTACAGAGAGATTCTGGTCATCGCCGATGAGAACGGCGGCAAGCTGAAAAAACGTGTTATGTTCTACATGGATGAAATGGGAACTTTTCCTAAAATTGACGGTATGGGGGCGATGTTCTCGGCAGGACGTTCCCGAAAAATCAGCATAATTGCGATAATCCAGTCCTTTGCTCAGCTTGAGAAAAACTACGGAAAACAGGGCATGGAGATCATCACCGACAACACACAGCTAACGATATTCGGCGGTTTTGCGCCAAATTCACAGTCAGCGGAGGTGCTGTCAAAGTCTTTGGGAGAGCAAACTGTGCTGTCGGGTTCTGTGTCCAACGGCAAAGAAAAAACGCAGTCATTGCAAATGATTGGCAGACCGCTGATGACGGTTGACGAGCTGAAATCCATGCCCAAAGGACAGTTTATCGTTATGAAAACGGGAGTTCATCCAATGATCTCAAAGCTGAAGCTGTACTTCAAATGGGGCATAAAATTTGAGGAAGAATACCGTTTATCAGACAAGGCTGCAAGAAAGGTTTCCTACAAGGATTGCGGCGAATTGATTCGTGATGTGAGTTTAAAATATCCGCTTAAAAAGGAGGTTTTTCAGCCGGAATTTGACGATGTGGAGCTTCCAAAAAAGAAGAATAATATTAGGACAAGGAGCTGATAAAATTGGTATTTCCAAAAAGAATTTACGATCTGGGACTGTCCCACAAGGCGGTCTCGGTTTACTGTTATCTGGCAAATTGTGCGGACAAAAACGGCGAATGTTTTCCCTCAGTGCGCAGAATCGCAGAGGACTTGAAGTTCTCGAAAACAACGGTGTATAGGGCGTTCAAGGAACTTGAAAAGCATGATTTGCTGGAGATAAATCATCGCTATCATTTTCTTGGTGGACAGCGCAGTTCGCTGTATAAAATCAAGGGAGAAATCGGGGTGAAGAAGGATGTTTGATTGGCTCGGCGATGCCATTGGCTGGCTTGGCGACGGCATTTCAAGCCTTTGGGACAACACCATCGGCAATGTAACTGACGCAATTGGCGACTGGATTTGGGAAGCCATGTTTGAGTGGCTGTTCAATTTAATTTACGGAGCGATTGCGGATTTGTTCGAATTTATCAACGGTACGACAAGTGACATTTTTTCCCTTTCATGGGTTCAGGCGTTTATTTCGCTGTTCCACAGCCTTGCTTGGATGCTCTTTGTCTGCGGACTGATTGTGGCGGTATTCGATACGGCAATAGCCTATGAATCAGGGCAGTCAAACATAAAAGGAACTTGTTTAAACGTGCTGAAAGGCTTCATGGCTGCGAGTTTGGTGACAGTAGTTCCACAAAGATTGTACTCGTTCTGCGTCGCCACTCAGGGTACGTTTTCTCACGATTTATTGGGAAGTTTTATAGGCAGTACCACTGATTCTGTGGCAGATTCCGGACTTTCAGTTGTAGTTGCTCTCGCCTCGGATGTGTCGCTGTTTAGTCTGTTTTTCATAATTTTATTCGGATACTGCACCATAAAAGTTGTCTTTGCAAATATTAAAAGGGGCGGTATAATGCTGTGTCAAATCGCTGTGGGAAGCCTTTATTTATTCGGCGTTCCGAGAGGTTATACCGACGGATTTTACGGCTGGTGCAAGCAAGTTATAGCTACCTGTCTGACCGCATTTTTGCAGACCACCATACTTTACATCGGACTGCTTTCCTATACTCAGCACGCTCTTCTTGCGGTAGGGATTTGTTTGTCTGCAACGGAAGTTCCGAGAATTGCGCAGATGTTTGGATTGGACACGAGCGTTAAGGTGAATATGATGTCCGTCAGCCACACCGTTTCTATGGGAGCTAAGGCTGTTGGAATGCTGAAAGGAGCGGCTAAATGAAAAGCCCGGCAGCCCGGGCAGGCAATTCATGCTTTCACTCGCAAGCTCGTTTACTCTTTGCGAAAGTGATATCTGCTTTCGCGCACGCATGAAATGGAGGAATTATATGAAAACATATATCTACCCCGAAAATTTAAGAGCTACAGTGAAGCTGTGGTTCTGGAATGTTCGTGATTTTATAATAATCTGCGGCGGAATAATTCTGTCGGTGATCGTGTTTGTGAACCTGTGGAACGTGCTGCCCATTGCGGCTACGGTCTGCTATGGATTCCTAAGTCTGAGGGTTGACGATACCGCCATTATGGACTATATTTTTAACGCTGTGAAGTTTTTTGTGACCTCGCAGCAAACATTTAATTGGAGGGAAAAGTAAATATGGCAAAGAAGAAAAACAGCGTTCAGAGCCTTATGGGCTTTGAACGCTTTACTCGTTTTGGAGTGAAAACAGACAAGGCTGAGATAGCCTTTTTCAGCGTAGAACCGACCAATATTTCCGTGCTTTCGGCGGCGAATATCGATACGAAAATCCGATATTTGATGACCCTTTTAAGTACCGTTCCCGACCTTGAAATTATCGCTCTGGACTCCTGCGAATGTTTCGACAGCAACAAGATTTATGTAAAAGAAAGGCTTGAAATCGAGGAAAATGAATCAGTCAGGAAGCTGCTGGAGGCCGACCATTCTTTCCTTGACGAAATACAAGCGGAGATGTCTTCGGCAAGGCAGTTTATGTTTGCGATACGCTTTCGCAGAGAAAAGGACGAGCAGATTTTCAATATCATAAACCGTGTGGATAAGGCGATCATGGAGCATGGATTTGCAGCGAGAAGAATGTCAAAATCGGAGATAAAAAGAATGCTTGCGCTGTACTTCGGAACAAGTATTTCGGGCGAGGAAATATCCGATATAGAAGGCGAAGAATATATGGAGGTTGTTGAAAATGTTTAAGAAAAAGGAACTGTCTGCAGCACAGATTGAAGTTGTGGAAACAAAGGATTTTTTTGATCGTATAGTGCCGGGAATGATCAGATTTTATACCGATCATTACATTTGCGGCAACTTTTATAAGTCCTGCTGGGCGGTAACGGAGTATCCTCCCAACACCGAGGAAACTGCTATTTGGGCGCATTTAGCGGACAGAAACGGTGTGACCTTACGCATCTACAACCGCCTTGTTACAAGTATGGAACAGCGTAAAATCGTTCAGCAGGCAATGAGAAAAAATCATATGATGACAACTACAAACGATGTCAATGAGAGCATCAAAGCACAAGACAATATACATGATGTGGTTGAACTGCTGTCGGAACTTCGCAGGAACAAAGAAAATCTGCTGCATACGGCTGTTTTTATCGAATTGAAAGCGGCTTCCGAGGACAAATTAAAGGAGCTTCAAGCCGACATTTCTATGGAATTGACACGCTCCAAAATCAGCGTTGACAGGCTTCTGCTTCGCCAAAAGGAAGGATTTTTGTCTGTGCTTCCAACCGGAAATAATATGTTCGGAAGTCAGTTTGAACGTGTCTTGCCGGCAAGTTCCGTTGCGAATATGTACCCCTTAAATTACAGCGGAAAGACCGATAAAAATGGCTTTTATCTTGGTCGTGACAAGTATGGCAGTAACGTTCTGGTAGACTTCGACAGGCGTACTGAGGACAAGACAAATTCAAATGTTTTGATACTTGGAAACAGCGGTCAGGGCAAGTCCCACTTGATGAAGCTGCTGCTTTGCAATCAGCGCGAGGCGGGGAAATCGATCCTTTGTCTCGATCCCGAAGCCGAGTATCACGACCTCTGTTCCAATCTTGGCGGCACTTACATCGACATGATGTCGGGCGAATTTATGATAAATCCGTTAGAGCCTAAAGCGTGGTCGTCTAACAATGATCTGTGTGACGCTGACTCTCCGGAAACGTTCAGAAAAGTTACAAGATTATCGCAGCATATCAGCTATTTAAAGGACTTTTTCAGAGCTTACAAGGACTTTACAGATGCAGAAATTGATACGATTGAGATCATGCTGATGAAGCTATACGCAAGATTTGACATTGATGATTCCACTAATTTTGACGGTTTGAAATCGGAAAAATATCCGATAATGAGCGATCTTTACGAACTCATTGAAAAGGAATTTTTATCATTCGACAGCAGTAAAAAACACCTATATACCGAGGAAATTTTGCAGAATATTTGTCTTGGACTGCATTCGATGTGTAAGGGTGCAGAATCGAAATATTTCAATGGTCACACCAATATCCGTGACGGAGAATTTATTTGCTTCGGCGTGAAAGGACTTATGGACACCAACAAAAGGCTGAAAGATACGCTGTTGTTTAACATTTTAAGCTATATGTCAAATCAGCTTTTAGGGCGTGGAAATACTGTTGCGGCAGTTGACGAATTATATTTGTTCCTAACAAATATTACTGCGATCGAATATATCCGCAACGGCATGAAGCGCGTCCGTAAAAAGGAGTCCTCGTTTATATTGGCCTCGCAAAATCTCGAAGATTTTTTGCTGCCGGAGATCAAGGAATTTACAAAGCCGCTGTTCTCAATTCCGAGCCACCATTTTCTGTTTAATCCTGGCAATATTTCACCATCAGACTTTATGGATACCCTACAAGTTGAGCAGTCGGAATACGGTTTGATAAAGTATCCGGAGCGAGGAACTTGTCTGTACCGCTGCGGTAACGAGAGGTATCTTTTACAGGTTCATGCGCCTGATTACAAGGTGAAATTGTTCGGAAAGGCAGGCGGTAGATAAAATGTCGGCAGCAGTTGGTGCGGCTCTGAAAAAAATAGCCGCATTTATTCTCAGCGACAAGGAATTGAGGGGCAAGCTGTTTGTGATAATCGGGAGCATAATTGCAGGATTTCTGGGACTGCTCTGTCTTCCGGTCGTGGCTATAGTAAGCCTCGGAAATATGGAAATAGAGCCTCCAGAAATAGACAAAAATATGTTTAACGAGGCTGCTTTTATGCAAAGTCTAAGCAGCGATCAGCAGGCGCAGCTTACAAATTTACAAAATCAAGGACAGGCTATCGAGGACGCTATGACGAGCGTTGATTGTAAGAATCAGACCATCAAGGCGCAGCTCATATACCTGTCTTTTTTCGAGAATGTGCAGAATTTCAATGCACAGTCTTACGCTGATCTGTTCAAAAATTCTACTGACGATAAAGCTTTTATCGACGCTCTGAATTCCACTTACGATCTGAAAATAGACTACGCCGAGTTTATGAAAAGCTACACTTTTGTGATGAACACAACGATAAATCAATATATGTTTGCGGATTCCAAAAGCAAAAATGCCGCCGATCTTGCGGCATGGGCGGAGAATGCGTACCTTTCCGGCTGGGGTTACAAGGACGGTTCTTTCGGCGACAGAGACGAGTCTGACAGGATAAGATATGCCGATAGTGCAGGCTTGATATTGGGGTATCTCAGGTACGATCCGGAGCAGAAATCCTTTGTTAATGAGCCGAGCAGTCTTCATTTTACCTCCAAAGGAAGCCTTGACAAAATGCCCGATGAGGCAGGAAATATATTGTCCGACGGCACGAATTTTGGAGTTTATGTTGGCAATGGCGAAGTGATTTTCGCATCGAAAGAATCAGGCTGTGTGACAAAGGAAAAAGTCGCTGACGGGGCGTGGAATTCATGGAGTTCTATCAGCGGAGCGGCGTATAATACGGACATTTCTTTTGAAGAATATGACGAAAAGAAAAAGAATAATCTGGGACTTGTGCAGTGGGCAATTCAGGCTCACGAAAACGGCTGGGGTTATGTTTACGGAACTTACGGCAGCGTTTTGACAGAATCATTTTTGCAGGACAGAGCTTCAATATTCGGCAGTCAGGTTACAAATTACATGGATTTTATTCGCCAGAATTGGATAGGAAAGCGTTGCGCCGATTGCGTGGGACTCATCAAAGGATACGGCTGGTATGATTCAGAAACCGGTGAAATTAAGGTTGGTTCTAACGGAATGATGGATGTTAGCGCAAATGGAATGTTTGAAAATGCCGCTGTTAAAGGCACGATAGATACTATCCCCGAAGTCCCCGGACTTGCTGTTTGGCACGACGGTCATATCGGAATTTACATTGGTAACGGTGAGGTTATCGAAGCCATGAATACCCTCAGAGGAGTGACAAGGACTAAGCTTGCAGGGCGTGAATGGACGCATTGGCTTCAGATTCCCTACATCAGTTACGTTGAAGAAAAGGAGAAAAGTGAATGAGAGTTTATTTAAAAAATAACGGTTACGCAGTATCCGAAAAGTTTCCAATGACGGTTTGCGAAATGCAAGATGTACTGGATAAGCTTAAGCAAACGGAGTCTGTTGTGCGATTTGAAATCTCCGAATATGACAATATGGAATTTCCGTTTGCACTATGCCGCAGGGATTTTTCAGCGGATATTTACCGGCTAAATCTGTTCGCAGAGCGTCTGGAAAACCTCGATTCATCGGAGATGACGGCGTTCAGAAGTTTGCTGAAAGTTAATCCTAAAAGCGATTTTGAAGATATTTTGAAAATGACTTACGGACTGGATTCTGTGATGATTTATCCTTGTTCGGACTGTCGTGAATTAGGCAAAACAGTCATCGAAAACGAGCTGCTGCCTGAACTGGAAAACTGTTCCGATGAAATTCTAGAACTGCTTGACCATGAAAAAGTTGGCAGGCTTATGCAGGAACGTGAGGGCGGAGTTTTCATTAACGAACATTATTGCGTGACTTCAGGCTACGAACCGCCCAACATTAATATAGAAATCGGCAGACCTGAGAACTGTTTTTTCCGTCTGCTGATCGTGCCGGAGGAGGAAAAAATCGAACAGGCGCAATGGATTTCATTGCCGTGCAAAACGGAAATTACTTCTGATTTTTGCAATGGAGTTTGTCTTGATTTTCAGTTGTCATTGCCAAATTTGACATTCGATGACACAAGTAAAATTGATAAGCTAAACGACCTTGCAGAGCAGATTTCACAGCTTTCTCACAATGATTTTGTGAAGCTGAAAGCCGTCATGGAAGCGAAAAATATTTGTGAAATTTCAGATACGCTGGACTGTATCGGCAGGCTTGATGAGTATCAATTTGACAGAAATATTCAAGATCAAAGTGAGTTTGGTAGAGCATATCTGTCAAAAAATCTGCCTGAAAATTTTGATGTTTCATCTCTTGAAAATATGAATCTATTTGATTTCGGAGAAGAAATTCTGACGCATAATCAGGGTGAAATAACTTCCTACGGTGCGATCTCAGGCAGAGGGCAGGAGTTGTATTCTGCATTGACTGTTCAGCCTGAGCAGCAGCTTGAGGAAGAATTGGAAGAAGATTTTGAACCGGAAATGGGAGGACTGAGCCTATGAAAAAATCGGTTACTGTGAGCGTTGACGCGGAGAAATTAACGGCCCTGGAAATGTATCTTGGACAGAAAAATTTGAAGCTGTCGGAAGAACTGGAAAAGTTTTCGGAACAGCTCTATCAGAAATATGTACCGTCAAACGTCCGTGAATTTATTGAATTGACGGCAGCTAAGAAGCCGCCTCGCAAAGCCAAAAAGGACGCTCCGACAGGATTTGAAAATCAGTCGGAGTGGTAACTCGCCGCCGTTCGCTCCACGTTGCCCTGTACGGCGAGGTGGGACAATCGGTGGGATACGTTTACCCTGAGAGCAGTCGGGGCAAATTTGGGGCGTTTTTCGCAGAGTTTAAAAATGGGCAGATCAGGTGAATTTCAGGAGGGGTTGAGGGGAAAATTAGCAGAGAGAAATCATTGCAAGTTAAAGCGTCGGGGTTGTAACCCCGACACAGTCACAGCGGACGGCAAAGCCGACCGCAATTTTGCGAGGCTTGCAGAGTTTTCAGCAAAGGAGTTGTAAAATCTGAATTTTTCAAAATTAGGGGTTGTAACTGCTAAAAATGGCGTAAATACGGTATTTATAAAGGAGTTGGAGGTGTAAAAATGAGTTTTCAGAATAAAGTGAAATTTCCTCTGTGGGCATATCCCGAAACGATGACGGACGTGGAGGTTCACTACAAAAATGATAACTGTAAATCCCAGAGCGAATTTATTGAAAAGGCGATAAAATTTTATGTAGGTTATCTTGATGAGGAAAAAAGTGTGAACTACATTTCGCCGATGATAACCGAAACGGTGAAAGCACAGATAAAAGGTACGGAACAGCGGCTTGCCCGTTTGGTTTTTAAAGTGGCTGTGGAACTGGGAAAGCTGTCTCACATGACTGCTGCGATGAACGATGTTGATGAAGAAACTCTGAAAAGTCTTCATGCAATGTGTGTTAATGAAGTTCGCAAAATCAACGGAATCATCGACTACGAGGACGCTGTGGAGTATCAGAAAGAGTGAGTGAATGCCGAAAATTATTGTCACGAGCCGTTATTTAAAAAGCGGCTCCAAGAAAAATCTTGCAAATTATGTAAAGTACGTCGCTACCCGTGAGGGTTCGGTGGCGGTGAAAAATATTGACGAGAATGCTCCTGCAACAAAAAATCAGCAGGAGTTGATTTCGTCTTTGCTTAACGATTTTTCCGACATCAAGGAGTTATTTGAGTACGAGGATTATGTGAAAAATCCTACTGTCAAAAACGGTTCTGCGTTTATCTCCGAAGTCATTGACAGAAATATGGATCGGCTTACAAACCGTGAAAATTATGTTGGTTACCTTGCCAATCGTCCCGGTTCTGTCAAATTTGGTTCGCATGGACTTTTTAATGAAAAAGACGAGCCTATCGATCTTGAAAAAGCCGCAAAGGAAGTCGCTGATCACGGCGGAAACGTGTGGACTCATGTTGTTTCACTTCGCAGAGACGACGCTCAAAAAATGGGTTACGATAATTTGAAAGCATGGCGCGATCTTGTTATCAGACAGATTCCGAGCATTGCAAAAAATCAAAAAATTGATTTAAAGAATCTGCGTTGGTATGCCGCTTTTCATGATAAGAAAACAAATCCTCATGTCCATATTATCGTTTATTCGGAAAATGAGCGTGAGGGATTTTTAACGAATCATGGCATTGAAAAAATCCGCAGTAGTTTTGCAAACGATATTTATGCGGATGAACTTCATCACCTCTACGAGCAGCAAACCGACTTGCGAAATCTTCTGAAAAAAGAGTCGGAGCAGCTTATGAAAAGTCTTGCGGAAAGTTTTTCTCAAAACAACAATTTTAATCCGGAACTTATGAATCTTGTTTTAAAACTGCACACTCAGCTTGCGGACTCAAAGGGAAAGAAAGTGTACGGTTATCTCAAGTCTGATGTGAAGAAAACAGTTGACGAGATTTTTATGAGGCTTGCGGATAACGAGTCAGTCAAAAAAATGTACGATCTATGGTGCGAAATGGAACAGCAAAAGCATGACGTGTACTCGTCAGCAAAGGTTGATTTTCCATCGCTTGTTGACAATAAGGAGTTTAAGTCTGTTAAAAATATGATTGTTCAAACTGTTCTGCAAATGGAGTTCCATGTGCCTGAGATAGAAGCTGAAATACTTGAATCTGATCTTGATATTCCACTACAAATTGAGGAAGAAGTAATCAATGAGACTGTTGATGGCAGCGTTGACACTTCTGCTCAAAATAAATTATACATCAAATGGAACGATTCGTATAAAGAAGCGCACAAGTTGATTTTGAGTAATGAATCGACTCAGGATGATTACAAAAAAGCGGAGAAATTATTGCTGTCGGAATTCAATAATTTGCTTGCGCTTTATGATTTGGGCAAGCTGTATTCCACGGAAAAATCAGGTTTAAAAGACGATGAAAAATCCTTTGAATTTTACAAAAAAGCATTACAGGGATTTATTCAAATCGAGCCGAAAGCTAATAAAATAAAGTCATACTTGCAGTATCAGATAGGCATGATGTACTTCAAGGGATTAGGAACTCCGGTTGATAATCAGAAAGCCTCCGAATACCTTGAGAAGTCCGCAGAACTTGGAAATCAATATGCAAAACGGCTGCTGGCTTTTGAATATATCAGTGGTAAAAATTTGGGGCAGGATATTGACAAAGGTATTTCCCTGCTGACCGAATGTGCTAACAGCGGCGATGCTTTTTCCTGTTACAAACTGGGAAGTCTTTTTCTCAGGGGTGAAATTGTAAATCAAGATTTGGATAAGGCTGAAAAGTATTTGCTGTCTGCTGAAGATAACGAGTTCACGCAGTATGCACTTGGAAAACTTTATTTGCAAAAGGAAAACATTGAAAAAGCTGTTTTCTATTTTAAAAAGTCCGCAGATAAAAATATGCAGGCAAGCTATCAGCTTGGCAGACTCTACTTTTTCGGCGCTGAAGATTTGGAAAAAGATAAAGAAAAAGCAATTCAATATTTGAATTTATCTGCAGAGCAAGGAAACGAGTATGCTCAAAATTTTATTGATAATACTAAGCAGTTTGAAAATGAAATGCTTGCAAATACCATATTCAGCCTGTTTGTAAATCTCAGCAGATGCATAGAGGACGACTATCACCGCAAGTTTCAGTCGGGAAGAAAAATGATCGACAGCAAGCTGCGGAGAGTCATTCAGGAGAAAAAGCAGTCGCTTGGCATCAAAAATGAGCAGTCAATCGCTCAGGACCAAAATTATTAAATTATTAAAAAGGCGCATATTTACGGGATATGCGCCTTTAATTTTCGCATAATCAGCAACTATGAGAAAGGTTTTTTACTATTATTTTTGTTGAATTTTATATTATTATATCACATTTTCTTATGAATGTAAACAGAAATCAAAAAAATTCACATAAATTTAAAGAAAAAATATGCGGAAATGAAAATTTAAGCCGTCATTAAATCAGTCGGAACGGAGGAATATTTTATGGCTAAAAGAGGAAGTAATATTTATAAGCGCAGAGATGGTCGGTTCGAGGGACGTGTGCCTGTGGGATACAACGAAAACGGCAAGCTGAAGTACCGTTATGTTTACGGTCACAGCCTTGCGGAGGTCAAGGAAAAAATGGCGCTGGTTCATTCGGGGCAAAGTATGCAGGAACAGTCTAAAATAAAAAAGACTGTCAAGGAGGTTTCAGAGCAGTGGCTTGCCGAGAAAAAACTAACGGTCAAGAGTGCAAGCTATTCCAGCTACCGCCGCTTGCTCAGCAATCACATTTATCCTGAGTTTGGCGGCGTTAGATGTACCGCTGTGACCAAGCAAATGCTGAATAAATTTATATCGGAACTGCTTGTTTCGGGCAGAAAGGACGGCAGCGGAGGTCTTTCTCCCAAAACTGTCAGAGACGTGATCGTAGTTTTAAAAGCGGTGTTCAGCTACGCTCACAACGAGTACGGTTTTACCGATCCAACTGAAAATATCAGGCTGCCAAGAATAGATAAAGGGTGCGATGAGCAGTCTGTTTTTGAAAGAAACGAACGGATAAAACTTGAGTATCATCTGATACACAATCAGAGTAAAACCAATATGGGAATTCTGCTTTGTCTTTACACCGGACTGCGTATCGGAGAGCTTTGCGCTTTGAAATGGCACGATATCGATTTTGAAAACGGACAAATCAGCGTTACAAAAACGATTCAGCGTATTTCCTGCGATGACGGAACAACGGAACTTGCCGTCGGATCGCCAAAGAGCGTTTCTTCTGTCAGGGACGTTCCTATTCCCGAATTCATATGCAAGGAATTGCTGAATTTTAAAGGTATTTCTAACGCATATATTTTGTCCGGCTGCGGCGCTCCCGTCGAGCCGAGAACTATGCAGAACCGATTCAAGGCTGTGCTGAAGCGGTGCGGATTGACCGACAGAAATTTTCATTCTCTCAGGCATACCTATGCGACTATGTGCGTTGAGAAAGGTTTTGATCCAAAGGCGCTCAGCGAGCTGCTCGGTCATGCGGACGTTTCAATTACTATGAATCGCTATGTACATTCCTCTGCCGAAATGAAAAAAAGATATGTTAGCCGGCTTGATCTATCCGCATGATTAAGCCGTCAGATTTATAGTCAGAAAATTGTGCGGACAGCGTATCTGCGCCGTTTATGACCTCTGATTCTCATAGTTGCTGATTATGCGAAAATGAGAAACCGTCATAAATATTATACCCAAAAGCAAATGAAAAAACACTACGTAGAGGAAATGGATTATGAACGTTCAGGAATACAATCAGAAGATCATTCAGGAATACCTCGCTTATAAAAAAGACGTTCCTGAAAATACGTATAAAGGAATTTCGGCAGACTGCAAAGCGATAGCGAAATATCTCTCCGATAACGACGCTGTGATCACTTCCCTGACCGAAGCGGCTTCTTCGGAACAGTTTATCAGTTTTCTTACCGAAAAATATACTCCGGCAACGATCAAGCGCAGGCTGTGTACTTTGCGTTCGATAATTTATTGGTGTCAGGAACATGGATATATCCCTGCCGAACAAGAAATAAATATTTTTGACGATCTTGAAATTCCCCAATATCAATTTGCATCGGACGGCGATATTTCGAAACTTTATAATTTTTGTAAAAATATTTGGGAATCGGACGAATACGTAATGGCGCGTGCAAAATTAGAATGCTTAATGGTAATAATATGCGGATTTAAGGTATCAGAATTAAAAAAACTCCGCATACAGGATGTATCCGGTTCGATAATCGATGATAAATTAAAAATGGTGTGCTGTACAAAATCAAACTGCATCGATATGTTTTTGCAAATAAGAGAAGATTTTATAAGTTTGAAGCTTATAAAAAGCGATGTTTTGTTTGTAAATAAGAATGGCAAAAAGAATCAACAAATAAATTTAGACTATGAACTGATACGTAAACAATGTGGCGTAAGCGCCAGCGTTACTCTGTCTTCGATCAGAAACAGCTGTATAAAAGAGTGCAGCATACTTCTGGATAACGATGCAGTAGCGGCTAAGTTATTTGACGTTGCCGTCAGGCGGCTTGGTATGATCAAAAATTATAAAGAAAATAATATTACGGACGATGAAGCTCTGCTGCTCGAACAATATCGCAAACTTACTCCGACTCAAAAGAAGGAAATAATAAAATTAATGATTGAAAAATAAATACGGTTGTCAGGAAAGGTATAAGAATAATTTGAACGTCACAGATGAAAAATACGAGCAGATATATCAGCGTTGCATTGAGATATGTCCCAATATGAAGCCGCTTATTGAGAAAATACGATTGATACCGCCTCCCAAATACAGCGAGCGTGAAATTTTATTTCAGAAAGTAAAATCCGGGGATAGAAACGCTAAAAACAGACTCGTAGAAATGTACCTTAGAAACGCTCTGCGCATTGCACTTGAAGCTGCGGAAGTATCGTCTCTGCCTTTGGAAGATATATTTTCTGAAGCCGTAATTGGTCTGATGGAACGCTTGAACTGCCCTACCGAAAACAAAAACTATTCTGCGTTTATTAGCGCCGGAATGCATATAAAAGCGTATAATTACGTGTGGGAAAACGATGTAAAGTTTATGTCCTACGATGATTACTGCGAAAAAATAAAAGATAAATATTACGACGGTGAAAGGCTTATGATCCGCCGTTTGTATCTGGAACAACTTAACGAAACATTAAGCGAGGTATTGTTTAAAAATCTGACTGACAGAGAAAAAATAATACTGAAATTGAGATTCGGCTTGGGAGATTACGATAAGCGCTCTTATAAAGAAATTTCCGAAATGTACTATATCGATAAAGAACGGGTTCGTCAAATAGAAGGAAGAGCTTTACACAAATTAAGACCATCGTTTAATTTTCCTAATAATCTAAAAGATTTTTTATGAAAGGCAAAATAATGAAATTAACAAGAATAACTTTTCAAAGGAAATAAAAATGCAGTTAAATTTGATACTTGAGGTAAAGTCTCAAGAAATGGACAAAATATTTTCGGAAAGCTAATTGCTTGAATTTTTGAAAGAGCGATTGACGATAGAAAAAATCGACAATATAAAGATTCTGAGCGCAGGAGTTATCAATGCGATAACTGTCGGCGAATGCGATTTTCCGAGTCATTTTATTAAATGCCTGCACGAAAACGACATCTATTATATTTACGAACTGCAAAGATTCGGGTACTTTCAATTTAACGATATTCTTGATAAATATTTTATCAGCGGTGAATGTAAAGAAATTCTGTACCATACTATGACAAAGTATGGGATCAACTTTTCTGATATTGATATGGATTCGCTGATACCCATAAACGCCTGCGGACTTTCTGCAAGAACTGTCAGCAGTCTTACACGCAGAGGCTTTGTTTATTTGCAGGATATGACCCATTTTACACGAAGTCAGGTTTTTAAAACAAAAAATTTCGGTATGAAAAGCCAAAAGGAACTGGAAGAAAAATTGATCGAATACGGGTTTTGGTATGCTGACGAAAATAGCGGTCAGATTGTGAGGAATGTGTTTTGATCTGGTTTATTTTAGGACTGGTATTGGGAGGAACAGTCGGCGTATTCGTAATCGCCTTGTGCGCAGCCGCCAAAAATGGTGATGAAAAACTAAAAAAATAATTTTCTTGCGTACTGCTGAAGCAGTCAGGCTTTTATATACTTACCGCCTGCGGTCTTTCTCCATCCCTCAGGCGGTGATTTTTATATTTTTACTGATTAAGCTTGCTTTTGTCTATGAAGGCAAGTTTATTTTAAATTTATATACTTAAATTTATACATTCAGCTTGATTTTTGCCAACATATATGATATGATTTTTATATAGGGAGGGTCGCTGTATGATAAGAATTGCTGTTGTTGACGATCAAAAAAATGATTTAGCTTATATCAGTAAAGGAATAAAAAAACAGCTTGAACTGCGAAATATTAAATACAAATTCTATCTATACACAGACGCATCGAAGCTGTTGCAGGATAACGAAAACGCTCCCTTCGACGTTGTTTTCCTTGATATAGATATGCCGCAGTTAACGGGAATGGACGCTGCCGAATCAATAAATAACATTAGTCCGAAAACGATAATCGTATTCGTGACCAACCATGACGAACTTGTATATAAGGCGTATCGGTTTAAGGCTGTCGGTTTTGTACGCAAAAGTTATTTTGATAATGAAATTAATGAAATACTAGATGTAGTTCTTACAGAAATACATAAAAGGAATCATATACTTAATATTTCAGACAATCGTTCGATTATTAAAATCGATTTATTTAATGTGCTATATGTAAGAAGCGACGATCATTATGCTGAATTTTATTTTAAAGACAGCAAACAGTGTATTCGCCAAAGTCTGAATGATATTGAAATGAAAATCGAACATTTTGGTTTCATAAGAACACATTCAAGATATTTGGTGAATTATCGTCACATTTATTCCATAGAAAAAACAGTAGTTATTTTAAGCGACGGTAAAACGCAAATTCCTATCAGCAGAAATAAAATCACAGATGTGAAAGAAAAAGTTCAGATGTTTTTAAGGAGTATAGAATGAGGCAGTTTTGGATAATAGTTGAATTATTGGCGACAGGTTTTGAAAATTTTATAATATTAGAATCATTGGGGAAGATTTTTGAGCATAAATTTTCGGGAGTGAAAAAATGGACGTTTTTCGGAATATGTTTTCTTGCCGCAACCGGATACGTTACATTTTTAAATCAAATCGCAGTGTTTGAAGGCTGGCTGAGTTTTGTAACAATTGCTATTTTTATAATTTATGATTTTATATGCTTAAAGGGAAGCATTATAAAGAAAGCTGTAATGCCAATTTTACTTTATACTTCAATATTGTTGATAAATTTATCTATAACGTTTATATTTTCATTTTTATTAGATATATCATCAGAAAAATTAATGTCTACTGGAAATACCATTCGCTTATTAACTTTATTTATCACTAAGTTTATGTTTTTTATTGTGACAAGAATAATATTACATATTTTCAGAAGCGATACATTCTCACTGAAATCATTTGATTTGATTATTAGTTTGTTATTAATTTTATCAACCAATTCAATAGGTATAATTATAGTTGAAATACAGTTAAAAAATGGAAATCAAAATATTTTAAGCTTAATTTCAACTATTTGCGTAATTGCAGTTAATATATTTATATTTTATGCTTTTAAATCAATTTCCACGAAAAATAAAAAGGAACTTCAAATATCCATGCTTGAAATACAGCTATCCGAGCAGAAGGCTATGATAGAGGACGCTGCAAATATAAGTAAGGAAATTAAAAAGACTGAACATGATTTAAAGCATCATTTTCTTAGCATTCTTGGATTATTGGAAGATGAATGTTCAGATGAAGCTAAAAAATACATTAAACAATTGATCGGAAACTACGAATCAAATATATTTAAATATATTTCCATTGAAAACAGCGCCATAAACGGTATTCTTAATTTCAAAATCAGCCGTTGTAAAGCCAATAATATCGATATAAAGCTTTCCATCGAATCAGATTTTTCTGTATTTGACGAATTGGATATTTGCGTTATGCTGTCAAATCTATTGGATAATGCAATTGAAGCAAGTATGTTAGTTGAATCGCCTAAAATTGAACTGTCCATAACAAATAACGGAAATTATCTCTGCGTTTTAGTCAGAAACAGAATTGAAAATTCGGTACTAAACGAAAACAGCAATCTCCGAACAACTAAAAAAGATACCGCCGCACACGGATTCGGTATTTATTCTATTTCTCAGATCGTTGAGAAGTATGATGGAATAAAAAATATATATGAAAAAGCTGGGTATTTTACAGTCGACATATGGTTAAAAAGAAAAACATATAATCTTCAAGAACGTATAAAAGAGGAGGCCTTATACCAAACTCGACAAAAACGATACCAAACTCGACATTTTCATTGACAAATTAAGAAGCAGCCGGTTATAATTATGCTAAGGGTGAGGAAAATGATTACATCTTTGGCACAAATTATAACCGGCTGTTTAGTTAGAAATAAGATCATAGACAATACGAAATTGGACATTTACATATATGGATTTGAAATTATGATTTCAAATATAATATGTTTTGGAATAGGATTGCTTATAGGAGCAGTATTTTCCGAATTTTTAGAATGTATTGTATTTCTGACTGTTTTTGTATTACTGAGAAGATATTGCGGCGGATATCATGCCGAGACATATTTAGTATGCGATACTATTTTTACAGCAAATATTCTTTTAGTAATGACAATTTTGAAAGTAATGTCGGTTTATCCGATTTATGTTCATTTTATTATTGCTGTCGTCAGCATTGTAAGCGCTGTTATGTTAGCGCCTGTGGAAAATAAATACAAACCGCTTACAATACATGAAAAGAAAAAACATAAATCGTATGCGGCTGTAATAAGCTTAAGTATGATTATAATATCATCTGTTTTGTTTTTTATAAATTTTAAATTTGCTGCTGTTATAGATATGGCATCGATTTCCGTTGCACTATCTATGATAATAGAAGTTTTAAAGAAAGGGAGTGAAAATAATGAAAAGCGTAAAAAAAGCAATTCTTAATGTGCTTGCTAAAGCGGGTATGAGTTCGGCTATAAATGCTGCCGGCGCTGCTTCTGCTTATGGCTATCATCAGCCGAAAGAGCCAAAGGCTTTGAAAAAGATGAAGAAGTGAACGATTAAATTCAAGATCAGTTAAACAGACGCCTTGTGCAAATAGTTTATTATTGTGCATGGGGCGTTTGTTAGTAAGGAGGAATTTGAAAAATGCTAAAAGTCAAAAAGATATTTTCCGCATTTGTTGGAATGGCTATGGCTGCCAATGCGCTTATAACTATGCCGTTTTCTGCTTTTGCGGACGAAGAAACCAGTCGCACATACACATATGACGGCTACGAAATTTCTTATGACGTCACAAATTCCTGGGGAAATACAGAAGTTGTTTCAGTAACATTATCCAATACTGGTGACAGCGTTATCGAAAACTGGATGCTGTATTTTGATCCAAATGGACAGGTACACGATACTGTTAATGTTCAGGAAATGCAGACCTCCATCGGTACAACATACTTTAAAAACAGCGGTTACAACTCAAATATCAATCCCAATTCGTCGGTTTCATTCAGTTATATGGTTGACGATTGCGAAGCAATACCGGATAGTTTCACGCTTTGTCAAACAAGGGCAGAAAAGGAATCCGGATATCAAGTGTCAGTTCAAGTAAATCAGACTTGGGATGACTCGTTTAACGGTGAAATAATTATTCAGAATAATACTGACAAACCTATTGAGGCTTGGGAACTGACGGTAGATACTAACTTTACCATTACAGAAATTACGAACAGTTGGGCGGCAAACGTAACAGAACTTGAACCTTACAGCTATATGCTTAAAGGTACGTATACCGGCACTATTTACGCAAATTCAAGCGTTTCTCTTGGATTTATCGGCGTGAAATCCGGAGATCCGGTAATTACCGATTATTCGCTGACGGAGGTTGTAGTCAGTGAAGATATTATCAATGACGCAGTCAATACAGGATTACTCTATGATGACTGCATTGACTGGAGCGAACTTCCGGATTCTGATGGAGATGGTTTGCCGGATGAATACGAAGCAGAGTATGGCTGTGACCAATTAAACCCTGACAGTGATGGCGATGGTCTGCCGGATGGCTATGAGATTCTGACATTAGGTTCTGATCCTGCAAATGCGCATTCTTTGGATACGGTTCTTTCCGATGGAGAATATGATAATGATCAGGATGGATTGAGTAATTACGAAGAATATCTTCTTGGAACAGATCCACTTGTGGCAGATTCAGATTATGACGGATTATCAGATGGCGATGAAGAAAATATATATGGAACAGATCCGTTAAATCCGGATACAGATGGAGATGGTCTGTCCGATGGTGACGAGATTGCGCTTGGACTAAATCCATTAGTTGCTGACAGCAATGGCGATGGTATTCTTGACAATGAAGAAACGTTCCTACAAAATAAATCATTTGATGCAGGTGACACTGATACTGTAGTTAAAAATATTGATATAGCATTTGATGGAACAGGTTATATTGATTCTACAACTACTGTTGAAAGCATAATGAATGACGACTGGATGTGCTCGAATATTGTAGGTCTTATAGGAGAGCCTTATGATATTTCTTCATCTTCCAAAATAAAAAACGCTGAGATTACATTTAAAATTAATAAATCTTCATTGGGAAACACACAATTTTCTGATTTGAGAATATTATGGTATAATGAAGAAGAACAGCGTTTTATTGAAATGGAAACCATACCTAATGCTGAAAAAGCAACTCTTACCGCAAAATCAGAGCATTTCAGTAAGTATCTGATTGTTGACTGCAAGCAGTGGTATAACGCATGGAAAAATAATCTTTATCCAATTACCGGAAGTTCACTTCATACAGCAATTACTATTGATTGCTCCGGCAGTATGGATTATAATGATCCCGAATACTATAGAGTTATTGCTGCAAACGGTTATGTAGATGTTATGTCAGTTGCTGATTTGGCTTCTGTTATTCTCTTTTCAGACGGTGCCTCTGAGGAGCAAGGTCTAACAAATGAAAAGATGGATTTAAAAGATGCTATTAAAAAAGTTGAAACTTACGGGCATGGTACAACCAATTATGAATCTGCGTTACGTTATTCCATAAATAGTTTAGAAAATCAAGATAATTCAAATTATGAAAAAGCAATTATTTTTCTTTCGGATGGACACCCTACAAATATAGTTGACGGCGTTGGTGTAGAAATACCGGAAGATGAATTTGATTATTCATTGGTGGATGAAGCAGCAGCAAATGGAATTCGAATTTATACGATTGGATTGACAAATAACGTAAATGAAAATATACTAAAAGAAATGGCAAGAAGAACAAATGGCGAATATTATTATGCTAATACTGCTGAGGCATTAATCGCATATTTCTTAACGATAAATATGGGCGAAAAGTATGATATTACCACGGATACGGATAATGATGGCATTCCGGATTTATTTGAAACATATGGTATGCCGATTGCAAACGGTCAAGTACTTTTTAGCAATCCGAATGTGCCAGATTCAGACGGAGACGGTCTGAAAGATGGTGAAGAAGTAATTATGCATATAGTGAATAATGACGAAGAAGCAACATCTGCATCTGTTTACCTTGAAAAATTCATGTATGATTATATACCGACTGAATATATAAGTAGTAATGGCGGTATTTATTTTGAATTGGTAACAGATCCTACAAATGATGATACTGATGGAGATGGAATTATCGACGGAAACGAAGTTGAAAATGTTACAACTGATTCACGTTATAATAATTTGAATCCATTGGTTAAAGATACGCTGGAAAGTTTATTCGTAGAATATCATCAAGACACGATGATTAATCAAAGAAACAATGCTGTTTATATACAAATAGATCAGAATACTGTTACAATTAACGCACGCATAAAATACACTAATGCATACAACGAACCTGCTTCTTCATATATAACATGGAATGATGAGGAATCACAAGATATTTACAACTCTCTTGGCGAGGACTGTACGTTAAAAGATTTGTTTGAAGATGGCGTAAAGAGGAGATGGGGAGGACTATACTCTGGAACAAAATATGATTTTTATCCAGGACTTTCCATCAATGTTAATGTTAGATTTATTAACTACAATGAAAACACAATGACAGATTGCAGATATATAATAGCAAATTTAACCAATACAATGGGAGGTGTTTCAAGTACATCTGGTGGCTACGATACAACAGAAAACAAAACAATTACAATGAAAAGCCTTGGAGATTTAGCATCTATCTATGAGGGTATTTGTGCTCACGAGTTTGGGCATACGCTACTGCTTGCTGATGCATATCCCTCTGCTAATCACGGGTACACTCCTATTATAAGTACTGATAACAACAAGGAATTGTATTGTACTGTTACAAATGCAGCATATGGTAGACCTGGTGGAGGAGAGATTATGTATTATAATAGCGATGCATTACCTAATGATATTGAAATGTTATTAATCGGATATTCTTATAATGAAAAACAGTATTTTACACCATGGAATAATCGCGAAGTATCTCACGCAATTAAGGAATCAAACATATATCTTAACACCGAGGATAAAAAGTATTATATTTGGGAAAATGGTGCGTTTGTAGAATATACTGAAGGAGATATAGCATGAAGAAGAGTGGCAGATATTTGATTGCGTTAGTGTTATTTACACTATTGGAGAGTGTAGTCACTATGAATCAAATGAATATCCCAGCTTTAATGGCAGAAGCCTCCGAGCTAGATTATAAACTTCTGTATACAGTTGAACAAGATGGAACAGCAACTATTACAGGTTATGAAGGTGTGGTTGAAACTTTGGTAATTCCATCAGAAATTGATGGGTATCCTGTTTTGAAAATTGATGTTCAGGCATTCGCTACATCAGGCGAAGAACTATATAATGATGAAAACTCTTATTGTTCTGTTGAAACATTGATAATTGAAGAGGGTGTTACCAAAATTGAACTAGAAGCTTTTCTGAATTGCAAGAATCTAAAAGCTGTAACATTACCTAATACATTGGATTATGTATGGGATATGGCATTCTGTGGCTGTGATAGCTTAAAGGAAATTAAAATTCCGAGTGGTACTGGACGAATTTGTGAAGCGGCGTTTGGCTATGAATATGAATGTAATTATATTGAGGGTGTATATGATTATGAGGCTTGGACAGAGAAAATGGATGACTTTACGATCTATGGAGAAGTAGACTCTTTAGCCGAAACCTACGCAAACGAAAACGGTTTCACCTTTATCGCACTTGACGAACAACCTACCACCACAACAACTACAACTGAATCGACCACTACTACAACGACAACCACAATAACACCGATAACTACTGTCACCACAGGTGAAACAAAAACCGATTCTACAACAGCTACGACAATCGCTACTACTGATATTGTCACAACAGAAGAAACTACAACAATTACAACAGTAACCACCACAATAACAGCCGAAACTAACACAGAACAGACAACGGAGCCGCCAACTACTGACGCAGGAGACATCGTTACTACAGAAACTTCTACTGTTCCTCCCACGATAACTACCAGCACAGAAACAACATTGCCTCAAACCGGTTATTCCAAATGGTATCATGCCGCAGCAGCATTGGCAGTCTGCATGATCGGAAGCGGAAGTGCTATGGTAATTAGTTCGGGTACATTGAAGAAGAAAAGAAGATAAACTGCAATTTTAAAATCAGAAAAAGCGCCATGTTAAGAATGCGATTCAAGGCATGGCGCTTTTCTATAATAAGGAGGAAATGCTCATGAAATTTTTTAATAAAATCCTAAGTGTATTGGCTGTTTGCGGATTTATTATGCTCAGCATTCCGTTTTCAGCAATTCCGGTGGAGGCCGCTATTCTTTACACACTGAATGACGGTGTACTGACAATCAAATCGCAGGGGGTCATTGAAAAATACAGCGATGGAACAAAATTGCCATGGTATGATGAAAGAGATCAGATTACATCAATAGTATTGCAGGATGGCGTTACAGAAATTGGCGATTCTCTTTTTTCAAACCTAACCGCACTGGAAAAGGTTAGTTTCCCTGATACGCTGACCTCTATAGGTACGAATAGCTTCAGAAACTGTTCTACACTTAAAAGCATAGAACTGCCGTCCTCGCTTATTTCTATCGGTACAGGTGCATTTGGAAATTGTACACAGCTGCAATCCGCTCGGCTTTCTGAGGGGTTAGAAAGCATCGGAAGCTGGTCGTTTGCTTATTGTTCAGAGTTAACGGAAATTCAATTGCCTGAAACACTAACTGAAATAGGAAGTGCCGCTTTTTATGAATGTTCATCGTTGACAAATATAACAATTCCGGCAAATGTGACAGAACTTAATGAATTTACATTTGTTGCCTGTTCTGCACTGGAAGATATCATGATACAAGGAGAACTAACCTATCTCGGAGGCAGTGTATTTGGCGGTACAAAATGGTTTTCGGAACAGACGGACTGGGTTATTGTGCAGGATAAATTTTTGCAGACCTACAAGGGTTCGGATACAGAACTCGTCATACCGAATGGTGTAGAATTCATTTGTGATAGTGCGTTTTCAAATAAAAACATTCGATCGATCGTTCTTTCTGATTCTGTCAAATCAATCGGTTCAAACGCTTTTGCAGGCACAGATTTGGAAACAATAGACCTCAATCAGGCAGAAATAATCGGAGAAAGCGCATTTAATGGGTGTGAAAAACTGACGTCTTTGACGATTCCTGATTCGGTTACATCTATAGGTGGAATGCTGATAAGTGATTGCACTTCTCTAACTGATTTGCAGCTCAGTAACTCCTTAACTTCTATTCCAAGGAATGCATTCTATAATTGCACCGCTTTAACAGAAGTAACCATCCCGACTTCAGTGACTGCAATTGAAAAATATGCTTTTTACAAGTGTGATTCATTAGAAAAAATACGGATTCCGGAAAGTGTTATCAGCATTGAAGACTATGCGCTGGGCTATATAAACGGCAGTACAGTTTCAGAAATTCTGACAATTTACGGCTGTTACGAGTCAGCGGCTGAATCTTATGCAATCGATAACAACATTCCGTTTATTGCAATGTCATCTGAAACTGTAGAGGGCGATGTCAATAATGATGGATTTTTTACAATTGCTGATGTTATTTTGATGCAAAAGTGGCTTGTGGCAAAACCGGATGCTGTTTTAGAAAATTGGAAAGCAGGCGATCTGTGCGAAGATAATATTATTGACGCATTCGATTTATGCTTGATGAGGCGAAAACTCATTAATCAAGGCGTGTAAAGATTTGTTTTGAGCGGAAAGGCGGTGCGGATATGCAGATAAAAAAGAACAAAAAGCTTTTATTTTCAGTGGGTATAGTATTTCTTGTAATTGGATTTGCAATACTTTCCGTTTTTGTATATAAGCGCGTCAGCCGAGAGCTTTATAAACAAAAATTGCTTCTGGAATGCGTTGTATTTGAAGTACCATCGTTGGATATAAAAGTTCCGGTTATGGACGGCACTGACAAAAAAATACTTTCCGCTGCCGCCGGACATTTTGAAGATACCGGAGAAGTTGGCTCTGGCAACTACTGCATTGCCGGACATAACAGCACAATATATGCGGAAATTTTCAACGATTTAGATAATATAAAAATCGGTACGGAAATGTATCTGTACAATAATGATGAAAACAAAACTTGCTATACGTATGAAGTGTCCGAAAAGTTAATTGTAAATCCCGAAGAAACATGGATTCTTAACGATTTTGACGATGATCGGCTTACTGTCGTTACGTGTACCGATGACGGTAAGCAAAGACAAGTTGTCATAGGGATCAAAAAGTAAACTTACTCCATTCTGCTTTTATGTAGAATGGAGATTTTTTATGTATATACGAAAATTAAATACAATGTCATTAAAAAAGGATACAAATATATTCGTTTTGCCTAAAAACGGGTATATTTGTACCCTTTTTTTTGTGTCCTTTTTTGAGAATGAGGAAAGGCCGCAAAAATGATATTTAAGTACAAATGGCTGTGTTTAATAGCAAAGTATCCATAGCCTCTGTTTGATTTTAAATCGAACGGAGGTGAAAAACATGAAGAAAAATACAGTGCGTGTTTACGATACGATATTGAAAAAAATTGTGGAAGTTGAATTGAGCGATGAGCTTTATACTAATTTCAAAAGGACAAAATGGGCTATTGAAAATAACAATAGTGCATTTTACGAGCATGAGATACAATTTTCAGCTTTGATTGGCGGATATGAAAATGCGTTTGAGAATTTCAGGGAATTTATACCTGATTACGATATCGAAGAAGAAACAGATTTAAAAATTTATGCAGAAAGACTCCATGATTGTCTTAAATTATTGTCGGAAACTGAACGAGAGTTGATAATAATGCTGTTTTTTGAAAATAAAACAGAGCGTGAATGCGCCGAGTTTTATGGCATAAATCAGAAAAATATCAACAAAAAGAAAGCTAATATTTTGTGCAAACTTAACAAGCTTTTAGAAAAATGAAAATTTAGGGGGTATCAAAACGACTGCTTCTTACCGTATACAAGCGAAAGGAGAAATAAATCCTTTCAGGAAACTTGACAACTAAATAGCAACTTTGCAGGTACGTTAATCACATGGCTGGTATAAAATCTCGGCAGCCGCAGAGGCCATACGCCACGACTCCAATCGGACGAGCGATAAATATGCAGCTTCAAAATCCGGAACAGCTTTTCGGAACGGCAATGAAACGTGTGAGGATAATGATACTTCCGTCCAGTCACAGACTCAAGCAATGAGGGCGGCTCTATGAGAACCATAGAGGGATGAGATTTCCATGAGATCGGTAAGCTGCCGATCGCCTGCAAAGCTCCGTGTGCAGCGGATATCTGGGATAAATACTGTACAAGGCAAAATGAATTATAGATGAGGCAAGTTTACTTGCTGAAATCTATTTGCCATATTTTGCGGTTGTCATCTTTGATGACGAGCAAAATGGCATTTAAATGAAACTGCGGTTTGCGTTTGTCAGACCGCAGTTTTACATAAGTTTGGAGTGAAGTAAATGAAAGAAAAGTCAAAGCATATGCGTGGTTTTTATGGCATCAGAATTCCGCCGGCTGTTTGTATTTTGCCCAATTGCCATCCTTGCTATGGATGCGTTTGGAATGTGAAAGATACCAACGTTCTTTTCTGCCCATTCAAAAACTGCGTGAGGAATAAGAAAGGTTTTGAAATACTGAAAGCGAGGGATAAGAAAAATGGTGATTAAACGAGGCGATGTATTCTATGCCGATCTTGATCCGATAATCGGCTCGGAACAGGGAGGAATCAGACCGGTTATGGTGGTGCAAAATAACGTTGGAAATAAATACAGCCCAACGGTAGTTGTGCTGCCTATTTCGTCGGCAAAAAAGAATAATATGCCCACTCATATCCATATCTGCGGTTCAAAAATGCTGCCAAAAGATTCTATTGTGCTTGCGGAGCAGATACGCACAATAGACCGTAACAGACTGCTGAGATATGTGGGATCAGTCGGTTTGGAAATTATGGAGAAGGTGGATAAAGCAGTAAAAATAAGTATTGGGGTGAAAGTTAATGACTAAATTCGGACAAGCAGAATTTGCTGATTTTATCACAGAAACTTTTGTGAAGAACAGACTCGAAAAGCTTCTTGCGGAGAATGAGAAAACAAGTCTGAACAGAAGAAATACAGAAGATATTTATAGGAACTTTCCGTCCTCAAAGGACGCAGCGTAAGGGAGAAATTAATATGTTAGGATTTATTTTAGGCACGATTTTTGGCGGTACTGCCGGAGTGTTTGCGATGTGCCTATGCAAAGCAGCCTCGGACGCAGATAAATGTATGAATCAGACAGATTTTAAGGATTAATTTTGTCAGGTTTGGTGATACCATTCCTGCGAAAAATATGGTATCCTTGTTGGTGAAATGGTAGGTGAGAAAATGCCGACAGTAACAGTAATACAACCGACAATAGTGGAAGAAAAAAGCGGAATTATCCGTTGTGCAGCCTACTGCCGAGTGAGTTCGGATTCGGAAGATCAGATCAATTCTTTCATGGCGCAGCTTAAATATTACGAGAATTTCCTCGCAGACAGCAAAACAGAAACGCTGATAAATGTCTACGCAGACGAGGGCGTGACGGGAACTTGCGAGGATAAGAGAGAAGATTTTCAGCGTATGATGAACGATTGCCGAAAGGGTAAAATCGACAGGATATACACCAAATCAATAAGTCGTTTCGCCCGAAATACAAAGGATTGCCTTAAAAATATCCGTGAACTGAAATCGCTTGGAATCACGGTATTTTTTGAAAAAGAAAACATCGACACCGCCAATATGCCCGATGAAATGATGATAACAATCATGGGCGGTCTGGCTCAGGAAGAATCAACTTCGATTTCACAAAATATGAGGTGGAGCATACAGAAAAGAATGAAGAACGGCGATTACGTGCTTCCCCATGCTCCATATGGCTATCGGATGGAAAATAAGCAGCTTGTAATTGTCGAAGAAGAAGCAAAAATTATTCGGTTTATTTACGACTGTTATCTTAAAGGATCTGGTACTGAAGCGATTGCGAATTTATTAAATCAGCAGCCGGATAAGATGATAAACAAGAAGAAATGGTCGTGTGTAGCCGTAAGATATATTTTGATGAACGAAAAATATACCGGAAATTCGCTGTGGCATAAAACATGTACTACGGCGTTTCCATACAAAACGGTAGCGAATAACGGCTATGAAGAAAAATATTATGTGGAAAATACGCATGAAGCCATCATTACTCAGGAACAATTTGACAAGGTGCAGCAATTAATTTTATCACGAACTTTTGAGGTGAAAAAATGTATTTGCCCATTAAGTAAGAAAATTTATTGCGGCGAATGCGGTACGATGTTTCGCATAAAGCATAGTAATGGAAAAACATATTGGGAATGCAGAAATCATAATACGTCCGCTAAAAATTGCAGTATAAAACAAGTTCCGGAGCAGAGTTTTTATAAAGCTTTTATAGCGCTGCACAACAAGCTGTTTTATAATTACAAGCAGATTCTTGTGCCTCTGCAAACAGCCTTGCAGGGCCTAAAATTACGGCGTTTCAGCGGCAATTCCAACGTAATGGAAATGCACAAAGAGATTGCAAAATTAAAGGAACAGACCCACGTGCTTGCAAGATTGAAAACTAAAGGATTTCTTGATGATGCAAAATACCTTGAGCAAACTTCGGAGCTTAATGCAAAAGTCAATAAATTACAGTCGGAGCTGAAGAAAATCTCTCATCTTGACGATGAGGATGAAGTTCTTGATCAGATAGAAATGATGATAAATTATTTTGAAAAGCAAGAAAATTCGATAAGTGAATTTGACGAATCTGCATTTGAATTTCTGATTGAGAAAATTATTGTAATTAATCAGAATGAACTTGAATTTCATGTTATTGGCAGTTTGAAATTTAAAGAAAAAATATGCTGAACGTATTGAAATTCATTAAAAAACATGGTATAATAAATAAAAAGGAAGGTCGGTGATACCGATGGCAAGGGACGTAGTTTCCGCAAAGCTTGACATTATTTTCAAGAAAATTTTTACGGAAAACGAGGATATGCTTCAGTCGTTTTTAGCGGATATTCTGGAGATTCCGTATGATGATATTCAGGACATTATTGTTGCAAAGCAGGAGTTGACGCCGGAAACGATTGACGGAAAATTCAGCCGTCTGGACTTAAATCTGAAAGTGGCGGATAAACTGATAAACGTTGAGATTCAGCTTAAGGGCGATAACGATTACCGTGACAGAGCGCTGTTTTACTGGTCAAAGCTATATACATCCGAATTGAAAAGCGGCGAGATTTACGGTCAGCTGAAAAAGACGATCTGTATAAATATCATCAATTTTAATATGTTCGACAGAAACGATTACCACACGGAAATCGTGACCTCTATCAAGGATACCGGAGAGATTTTTTCGGATAAATTCAGCATTCACTTTTTTGAACTGAAAAAGGTTGGCAAAAAGGTAAATCCAAATAACCGCCGGGAATTGTGAATGCACTTCCTGAATGCGGACAGTGAGGAGGATTTTGAGATGATTAGAGAAACGAATGTGCCAATTATGAAAAAAGCAGTAAACGTAATTTATGATCTGAGCGAGGATACAAGGATTCGTGAAATGGCGAGAATCCGTGAAAAAGCTCTTCATGACGAAGCTTCCGCTTTGGCTAATGCTGAAAATAAGGGAATTGAAAAAGGCATTTCAATTGGAGAAGCTAAAGGCAGAGCAGAAGGCAGAACTGAAGAAAGAAATTCTCTCATCAAAAAGATGCGAAAAAGAGGAATGTCCGAGGATGAAATCAAGGAGTTTTTCGCAGATTAATATAAATCGAAAATGTTATTATGCGCTTTGTGACCAAAACACAGAGCGCATTTTTGTTGCCTTTGGATATAGCAATTTTGGAGATTTTGTGGTATTCTTGTCAGTTGAAGGGAGATGAAAAAATGGCAAAGAACAGAGTTATAGCGTTCGGGTACTGCATGAAAAACGGCGAAATTATGGTGGATTTTACAGAGTCAAAAGAGGTTGTCAAAATCTTTGAGGAGTATCTGAACGGTAACAGCTTACTGCAAATTGCAAAGCTGATGGAATCTGAAAAAGTACAGTATTCTGAGGGTTCAGACCGTTGGAACAAAAACATGGTCAAGCGAATAATTGAAAACGAAAAGTACCTCGGAAACGATAAATATCCTAAGATTATCAGCGAAACGTTTTTCAATCAGGCAAATGAAAAAAGAGTTTCCAAAGCAACGTCTGTGTGCATAATTTCGGAAGAATTGCAAGAAATCAGAAATCGTACATACTGTTCGGAATGCGGTCATAGATTATCCCGAATCGGTGGTAACTGCCGCTGCGAGAAATGGGACTGCCGAAATCCCGATTGTTACAGATTTGACTATCAACTAACAGATCAGATGATAATCGGTGCAGTTTTGACTGTTCTGAATACAGCGATTGCGAATTCAAGTTTGATTGAAAACAACAGCGAAATAAGCGTGTATTCTCTTACTGCCGATGTGATTCGCAAGCAGAATGAAATTAATCAAATGTTGGATTCTGTACAACTTGATTTTGACAGAATCAAATCGGAAATTTTCAGACTTGCCGAGATGAAATACAACTGCTGCACCTATGATGACAATCCTCAGAAAACAGTGCAGCTACGCAGTTTGCTTGAAAATCACGAACAATTAAACAGCTTAGATATTGGCTTATTCAAAGCGTGTATTTCACGAATTTGGATAAGCCATTTTTGTACCGTTGAAATTGAATTTATCAATGGTATCGTAATAAAAAACACAACGGAAAGGACGAATGAAAATGCCCATAGCGCCGAACGTAACGATAATTCCTGCGAAAATGCAGACTGCGGAAAATAGGGATAAATATCACCAATTAAGAGTTGCGGCATATTGCCGAGTCAGTACGGAACAGGAAGAACAGCAAAATTCATATCAAGTGCAGATTGCTTACTACACCGATTTGATCAACAGAAAAAAGGAGTGGTCACTGGTAGGAATTTTTGCTGACGAAGGAATATCGGGAACTCAAACAAAAAATCGTACTGAATTCAAGCGCATGATAAGAATGTGCAAAAACAAAAAAATCGACCTTGTAATCACCAAGTCGATCAGCAGATTTTCCCGAAATACCGTGGACTGCCTTGAGTATGTCAGGCAGTTAAAAGACCTCGGAATCGGTGTGATCTTTGAAAAAGAAAATATCAACACGCTAACTATGACAAGCGAATTTATGATAGCTTTATATGGAAGTTTCGCTCAGGCTGAATCGGAATCCATTAGCAAAAATGTAAGCTGGGGCAAAGAAAAAGCGTATCGTGAGGGCAGAGTGCAGTTTCAGTACAAGCATCTGCTCGGCTACAAAAGAGGCGATGACGGAGAGCCAGAGATCGTTCCCGATGAGGCGGAAACGGTACGGCTGATTTTTAAATTATTCCTCGACGGCTACTCCATGAAAGAGATTGCGATTACGCTGAAAAGTCTGGGAAAACTCAATAAATACGGCGATGTGGAGTGGCGTTCAAACACGATTTCGAGGATTCTGCAAAACGAAAAATATGTGGGCGACGCGCTTCTGCAAAAGACTTTTACGGTCGACTGCATCACGCATAAAATTGTGAAAAATCATGGGGAAAGACCAATGTATCTGGTGACGGATCACCATGATCCGATAGTCGATAGAGATACTTTTAATCGGGTTCAGCAGGAGCTTGCAAGGCGAAGTTCTAAGCGTAAAATCAGCGATAAAACGGTTACCGAGCAAGGCAAATATTCCGGTAAATATGCACTTTCGGAGCTTCTCATCTGCGGTCATTGCGGCACTCCTTATCGCAGAACCACTTGGTCTGCGAGAGGCAAAAAGCAAATCGTCTGGCGGTGTATCAGCCGTCTGGAGCATGGCAAAAAATACTGTCCTGACTCGCCCACGATCAAGGAAGAATCGCTTCACAAGGCGATAATTCATGCGATAAATAATTATTACTCCTGCCGACAATGATATTGCGAGAATTCTCAAGGCAAATATTGGAACTGTGCTTGAATGTCGGGGTCAGGAAGAAATTATCAATATCGAAAATCGGCTGAAAGAAATTGATAAGGCAAGAAACGATCTGGTAGGATTGATAGCTTCCGGCGAGTGCGATGAGGACAAGCTTGACAGCGAGTTTTCAAAGCTGTATCAGGAGGAGCAGCAGCTCAGCGAAAGGCTTGATACCTTAAAATCTCAGAATAAAACCTCTGCTGAAACACAAGCGAAAATTGACAAAATAATGCACATGATCGAGCATGAAAAGTTTGAGTTGGAAACTTTCGATAATGTGCTGATACGCAAGTTGATCGAGTGTGTAAAAGTCCTCAGTAAAACTGAAATACTGGTGATTTTCAAGGGCGGATACGAAGTGAAAACTAATATTGAATAATAAAAAAATCAGACTTGTGGAGTAAAATCTGCAAGTCTTTTTTGTTGGGAGGGAGATAATTTGTCAGGAAATTTTGAGGGAATAAAAACGCAAAAATTCGGTGTGGAAGTGGAGTGTACTGGCTTAACAAGGGCAGATGCGGCAAAGGCGATAAGCAAGGTTTTGGGCGGTTCGCCGGAGCATCTGGGCGGCAGCTACGACAAGTATAATGTTCGTGACAACAAGGACAGAAAATGGTCAATAGTCTATGATTCAAGCATTAAATGCGTTGATAAAAACGGTAATTCTGCATCGAGAAATTATGCTGTCGAACTCGTAACTCCGGTACTGGAATATGAAGATATGCCGCTGCTGCAGGAGGTTGTTCGCACTGTGAGAAAAGCCGGCGGCGTGACCGGAGCAGAGTATCGGGCAGGAATTCATGTACACATCGACGGCGCCCCCTACACTGCGCAAAGTTTGAGGAATCTGGTGAATATTTTTGCAAGCAAAGAAAACTTCCTTTACGATATGCTTCAGGTGTCGCCGATGCGTGAAACTTACTGCCAAAAAGTAGATAGAGATTTCCTTGAAAAGCTGAATAAGCAAAAGCCGAAAACCATTGAGGAAATCCAAAAATTGTGGTACAACGGCGATATGAACGAGGTATATCATCATTACTCATCAATACGTTATCGAGCCTGTAATTTGCATAGTTTTTTCGCCAACGGCAATTGGGAAATGAGAGCCTGCAACAGCTCGCTTCATGCCGGAGTTATCCGATCATATGTGACTTTGGCGCTGGCGATTTCAAATGCGGCGCTGACTAAAAAGTTCTGTTCTCCGCATATTTCAGAGAGTGAGAATCTGAGGTACAGCGCGAGGGTCTGGCTAATAAATTTAGGCTTAAATGGTGAGGAATATAAGAACTGCCGCAAGCATCTGATTTCTCATCTGGAGGGCAATATAGCGTGGCTTCACCCCGAAGATGCGATCAGGCAGAGGGAACGTCTTAAAGCTGAGAGAATCGCCGCCCGTGAGCAGCGTGTCGAGCCTGTGAGGGAGGTTCAGCAGCAACCCGACAACGTACCCGATGAGGTCTTAGAGCCGACAGAAAGCGAGCGTGAGCCTATTTTTGAGGATGAGGATTTGGAACAGGAAGAAGCATTTGAAATGACTATGTAACGGAGGGAAAAATGAGTAAAAAACAGCTATATATCGCCTATGGCAGCAACATCAATCTGGAGCAGATGGCGTATCGGTGTCCGCATTCGAAAGTTGTTGGAACATCGGAAATAAAGGACTTTGAATTGGAATTCAGAGGCGTTGCAACTATCATACCAAAAGAAAATGCAAGCGTTCCGGTTCTAATTTGGGAGCTTGACGAAAGGGATTTGCCCACATTGAATCGCTACGAAGGGTGACCTCGGCTTTATAGGCAAGAAAAAATGAATTTTGAACTGAACGGAAGGACCTATGAGGGTATGGCTTATCTGATGAATCGTGGGGAAATATCGCCGCCGAGTCAGCAGTACTATAACACGATTTTGCAAGGTTATCGGGAGAACGGATTGGATGAATCCTATCTTGAAACAGCTTTGGAAAATTCGCTTCAGATGGATTTCGCAGAGGAAGAAATTGATGAAGATTTCGAAATGGAAGATTTTGAAGATGTTGACTTTGACGATGATTTTCAGATGGAATTATAAGGAGAAACGGTATGAAGTATAAAGGATTTTTTGTGAAGATCACACCGGATAATTACTTGCCGAGAGAAAACAATGACGGCGAGATAGTTGCCTGTGAGGGATTCAGAATTGAAGTTTTTGCTGACAAATCTGAAGAATTAGAGATAGATGTTTTTTCTGCTGCGGTTGATTTTGAATTGGTGAAGAACAGTATCAATGAAGCGGAGCAGTTCGCCAAAGACTATATCGACTGTGAAGAAAAAGAGTATCAGAGGATGTTGGATGAGTTTAACGAAAATTAATTTTGTGATTCAGCGGTATAAAAGTACCGCTGAATTTCATATTCAAGTTCACGAAGCTCATGAGTTTGAATATGAAAAAATTATTTGACAAATCGCTAAAAACAGCGTAACATAGGGATAAACCGATGTCATCTATTTTGTTCCAGTAGCACAAGGGGAAACCGCTTAAATAATATGTTTAAGCGGTTTTATTATAGATTTATAAAAAATAACGTCAGAAGCAAGTTGTTGAGTTATACGATATTTCCAGGCAGAAAATACAATTGCTTGAAAGACTTATCAAACAAAAGTAAATATAATATGAGGTAAATAAAAATGACTACGAAAAATGATATTGAAAAGGTGCTTTGGAGTGCCTGTGACAGCTTCAGAAATAAAATAGACAGCTCCCGTTACAAGGACTATATTCTTGCGATGCTTTTTGTTAAGTATCTGAATGACGTTTATAACGAAAGAAAAGCCAAGTATATTGACGAATACAAAGGCGATGAAAGACGTGTGGAACGTGCTATGCGTAATGAACGTTTTACTTTGACAGAAACATCGACTTTCGATTATCTGTACGATAACCGTGCAAATAATGAGATCGGTCAGAAGATAAACGTTGCACTTTCCGAGATCGAAAATAACAACAGTGAGAAGCTTCGCAACGTTTTCCGTGCTATTGATTTTAATTCAACTGTTGATTTTGGTGAAACCAAAGATAAAAACGCTATACTCCGCAATTTGCTGGAGGACTTTAACGGGCTTGATTTAAGTCCCTCTCAGCTTGACAGTGCAGATATTATTGGTGATGCATACGAATATATGATTGCTAATTTTGCTTCGGACGCAGGCAAGAAGGGTGGAGAATTTTTCACCCCAAGCAATGTGTCAAAGCTTGTGGCAGAACTGGTTGCTCCTAAAGAAAACGAACGTATTTATGATCCCACCTGCGGAAGCGGCGGCTTGTTGTTGAAAGCATATAACAAAGTCCCTTCACATAAGGTTGCTATCTACGGTCAGGAAGTCAACAATCAGACATGGGCGTTGTGCATCATGAATATGTTCCTGCACAATGTTGATGACGCTAAGATATGGCAGGGTGATACTCTTGCAAATCCTCAGAATATCAAGGATGACAAGCTTATGAAGTTTCAGTGTATCGTGGCAAATCCTCCATTTTCGCTGGATAAATGGGACAGCGGTTTTCTTTCGGAACTCAATACTGAGGAAAAGAAAAAGGAGAAAATGTCCGCTTCACTTGATCCGTTCAACCGCTTCTCATGGGGAGTTCCTCCGGCTTCAAAGGGTGACTACGCTTTTGTTTTGCATATGCTCCACTGTCTTGACGAGGACGGAGGACGTATGGCAGTTGTACTCCCGCACGGCGTTCTTTTCAGAGGCGCAAGTGAGGGCAAAATCCGCAGGCAGATAATTGACCTCAACCTGCTGGACGCTGTAATCGGTCTGCCTGCAAATCTGTTTTACGGTACGGGAATCCCTGCTTGCATACTCGTTTTCAAGAAAAATAGGGGCAGGAGCGATGTGCTGTTCATTGACGCAAGCGGCGAGGGTAACTACGAAAAGGGTAAAAATCAGAATCTGCTCCGTGACTGTGATATTTCCCGAATTGCTGAAACGTACAGGGCTCGTGAGACTGTTGAAAAATACAGCTATAAGGCTGAGAAATCGGAAATCGCAGAAAATGACTACAACCTCAATATTCCTCGGTATGTGGACACTTTTGAGGAGGAAGAACCTGTTGACCTCGACGCTGTTCAGGCTGATATAGCCGCTACTGAAAAGGAAATTGCTGAAGTGCAGGCGAAAATGGACGAGTATTTAAAGGAATTGGGGCTATTATGACTGAAAAAAACAAAAAAATAATTGAGCAGATAAACAACGGCATTATCCCCGATGGCTATAAGAAAACCAAAGTAGGGATTGTACCTGTGGAATGGGAAGTAGAGCGGTTTCAAGAGATAGCCAAACGAACAGGCAAGGACAGAGATAAAAGTAATAATAATTTTCCCGTTTATTCTATCAACAATAAAATCGGTTTTACTTCTCAAGACAGTCAATTTGAAAATAACGGATATTCAAATACAAGTAAAGATTTATATAAGATTGTGTATAAAGATGAGTTTGCTTATAATCCTGCAAGAATAAATGTTGGTTCAATTGGTCTGCTAAAAGATCAAGAAGCTGTTATAATAAGTTCACTGTATATTTGCTTTAAAATGAACGATAAATGCAAAAATTCATTTTTTGAGCAGTATTTTAAATCATATCGTTTTAATTTTGATGTAAAAAATTATACGGAAGGAAGTGTCAGAGAATATCTATTTTATGATAATTTTTCCAAAATACATACTGTACTCCCACCCCTCCCCGAACAGCAAAAAATAGCCGAAATCCTCTCCACGCAGGACAAGCTGATAGAGCTGTATGAACGCAAAATCGAACAGCTGAAAACGCTGAAAAAAGGCTATCTGCAAAAGATGTTTCCGAAAAAGGGATGTAAATATCCTGAGCTGAGATTTAAAGGGTTTACTGATCCTTGGGAACAGAGGAAGTTTGGAGATGTAGGCTTTGTATCTATGTGTAAGCGCATTTTTAAAGAAGAAACTGCTGATGTTGGCGATATACCCTTTTACAAAATTGGAACTTTCGGCTCTGTTCCGGACGCATACATAAGCAGAGAGTTGTATGAGGAATATAAGAGCAAGTATTCATATCCTAAAAAAGGCGATATTTTACTATCTGCGTCTGGAACAATTGGCAGAATTATCGAATATAACGGCGAAGAATCATATTTTCAGGACTCTAATATTGTTTGGCTTTCACACGATGATACCATAAGTAATCTTTTTTTGAAAACATTATATCCTATTATCAAGTGGAATGGTATTGAGGGCAGTACAATCAAAAGATTATACAATAATAATTTTCTTAAAACTAAATTTATGATGCCAATACTTGAAGAACAAGAAAAAATTGGCTCGCATTTTTCTACTATAGACGACCTCATAACCCTTCATCAGCATAAACTTGATAAAGAAAAACAAAAGAAAAAAGCGCTTATGCAATTATTACTTACAGGAAAGGTAAGGGTGAGTACATGAACAAAGACGCATACCTCGAAGATAACATAAGCAAGAATCCAGCCATTGAATTATTGCAGAAAATGGGATATACTTACATCTCACCCGAAGAATGCGAAGCTCAGCGAGACGGACTTTACAATGTTATACTGAAAGACATTCTCCGCAGTCAGCTGGAGCGCCTTAACAGGTATTCTTTCGGAGAAAATGAATATAAATTCTCTGCGGAAAACATTGAGAGAGCCGTTGATGAGATCGACGAACCTCTTGCGGATAATCTTGTTGTGTCCAGCGAAAAAATCTACAACGATATTATGCTCGGCAGAAGTTATCCCGAAACGCTCCCCGACGGCAGAACGATGAACTTCAATATGAAATACATAGAATGGGGAGACATAAC
>JAAGKN010000671.1_pt1 | contig 54000 bp, 56 predicted proteins | sample 6206371 | NCBI WGS metagenome assembly JAAGKN01 (sample SAMN11533720, study PRJNA540317) | gut metagenome | isolation source: fecal pellets from male and female animal of same cohort | host: Peromyscus leucopus | place: USA:CA | collected 2017
CAACGCAAGAGGTGGAACAGGGATAAGGATGTTTTCAATGCTTGATATATACACATGTGGAATCCCCCCCCCTGTTTTTTGAGCATAAATTTCATCTTGTATATTAGATAAATAATAAAAAACATATTTTGTCATCAATTTCTCATTTCCTTTAATAGAAAAAGCATCATTGACAAAAATAGGAATATTCCAATATTGCACATAGCCTGCACTTGCACCACTTCCAGCAACTGTAATAGTTTCATCATCCCTATTACTTTTATTACAATAAAAGGCTGGCTCTTTTCCACCAGAAATTACAGGAATTGTTCCTATATGCAACTCTTTTTTTGTTGCAGAAGTTCCCCGTTTCATTTCAGTTACTTCCCCTAATTTCTTCCATTCTACTCCATTAGGACATAATTCTTTTATCATTTTTTGTATTTTATTCACATTGAATGCCTTTTTATTAATTGTAATTTTTATATAATCTTAATTTTACTATAAAAACAACAGGCTTGCACTGGTGTTTTTATACCTTATAAGTTGCTTATATGGTGAATATAAGCAACTTGGCAAAGTTGGTTGAAAATGCCATTTTCAACCAGATAGTTAGGACATAACTCTTTTATCATCTTTTGTATTTTATTCACATTTAATGCCTTTTTATTAATTGTAATTTTTATATAATATTAATTTTACTATAAAAACAACAGGCTTGCACTGGTGTTTTTATTCCTTATAAGTTTCTTATATGGTGAATATAAGCAACTTTGCAAAGTTGGTTGAAAATGCCATTTTCAACCAGATAGTTAGGGCATAACTCTTTTATCATCTTATCTATTTTATTCATATTTAATGCCTTGATTGATTTTCCAATATTTTTTTACTGAATTTATCAAAATCAGAATTTATTTTTTGTGTTTTATTAAAAATATTATATTCTAATTCTGCCTTTTCTTTGGCTTGCATCATTGAAATTTTACCATATCCATCTAATATATTATATTTTCTAAAATTTAAAAATTCATTTACACTAATTGCAAAATCTTCCATTGTAAATGTATGTTCTCTTTCAATTAAATCTTCTATATAGTCAAAATAACCAGTAACAGCTCTTTCTAACTGTTTTATTTCTTTTTCTGATAAATAATTTTTTGCAACTGATACATCAGACTTTAATATTCTTCCATCAGGTGCATTTTTCCAAGTAGTAAGTCCCATACTTTCCTTGCTACTATCTGCATTATTATATATTATTTCTGCTGCTGTTTTATTTGTAATAGCATAGTGGAATTTATTTTGAATATTTGCAAAAAATTCTTTTGTAATTAATGAATTTTTATTATAATCAATGGAGCATTCTGCAAAAATATCTGTTATTTGTTGCCATATTCTTCGCTCACTAGCTCTAATTGAGCGAACTCGTTCTAAAAGTTCTTTAAAATAATCTTTGCCAAAAGTAGTTTTCCCTTGTTTTAACCTTTCATCATCTAAAACAAAACCTTTTTGTATATATTCTTTTAATACTTTTGTAGCCCATATCCTAAACCTAGTAGCTTTTGTTGAATTTACCCTATATCCTACTGAAATAATTGCATCTAAATTATAAAATATAACTTTTCTATTTATATTTCTTTCGCCTTCTTTTTGAACTACCGAGAAATGCTCGGAAGTTGCATTTTCTTCCAGCTCACCACTACTATATATTTTTTTTAAATGTAAAGAAATATTATCAGTTGAACAATCAAAAAGTTCTGCCATAGATTTCTGCGATAACCATATTGTTTCATCTTTAACTACCACTTTTATAGATATATTTTCAGATATATCGCTATAAAGCATAAATTCAACTGGTAGCATCTACATATCCCCTAATTCTTCTATAATATTATTAATATTATTTCTCAAAATCTGCTGTTTTGCTACTATGGTTTTAATTTCTTCATTAAGAATATTTATATCTATCTTTTGTCTTGTATCTTCTATTTCTACATAAGTATTTACTGATAAATTATAATTTTCTTCTATTATTTTTTCATACTTTATAAGGCTGGATATATATTTTATATCCTTTCGTTCTTTATAATATTCTATAATATTATCTATATTATTTGGTGTAAGTTTGTTGTTATTTGTAACTTTTATATATTCTTTGGAGGCGTTAATAAAAAGTATATGGTTATCTGTTTTATTTTTTTTCATAACCATAATACATGTGGCAATAGATGTGCCATAAAATAAATTATCTGTTAATTGAATAATACAATCAATATAGTTATTATCAACTAAATATTTGCGTATTTTCTGCTCTGCCCCACCACGATAAAAAATACCCGGAAAGCATACTATTGCAGCTGTGCCGTTATTGGAAAGCCATGAAAGGCTGTGCATAATAAAAGCAAAATCAGCTTTTGATTTAGGTGCAAGCACTCCCGCTGGAGAATATCTTGTATCATTTATTAATACAGGGTCTTCATCCCCTTTCCATTTTGTAGAATAAGGTGGATTAGAAACGATTGCCTCAAATGGTTCATCATTATAATGAAATGGATTAATTAATGTATCGCCATGTGCTATATTAAACTTATCATAAGGAATATTATGTAAAAACATATTTATACGGCATAAATTATATGTGGTAATATTTGATTCTTGCCCAAAAAAGCCTATTCGCACATTATTATGACCTAATATTCTTGCATATTTTAATAAAAGTGAACCACTACCACAAGCTGGGTCATATACTTTATTTACTTCTTTTTTTCCTATTAAAGTAAGTTTTGTTAAAAGTTCAGATACTTCCTGTGGTGTATAATATTCACCACCGCTTTTTCCAGCATTTGAAGCATACATACCCATTAAAAATTCATAGGCATCTCCAAAAATATCTATTTGATTACTGCCATAACTTCCTAAATTCATAGAAGCTATACCTTGCATTAATTTTTGTAACTTTTCTATTCTTTCTTGTAATGAGCTACCTAATTTTTTACTATTAACATCAAAATCATCAAATAAACCTTTAAAATTATCTTCACTTTTATTGCCAACTGCGGAATTTTCTATATTTCTAAATGTATTATGAAGTGTCTCATTTAAATTTTCATCTTTTAAAGCATTTTTATATACATTATTAAATAGCTGGCTTGGATATATAAAATAACCTTTTGTATCAACAAGTTCATCTATTACATCGTTATCAATTTCACTATCATTAAGGTTTTTATAATCAAAATCAGTATTGCCTGCATCATGTTCATTTTTATTAATATAATCTGTAATATTTTCAGATATATATCTATAAAAAAGCATTCCTAATACATACTGCTTAAAATCCCATCCATCTACTGTTCCTCGCAAATCATCTGCTATATTCCATATAATTTTATGAAGTTCTGCTCGTTCTTGCTCTTTTTGATTATCCATATTTCTAACCTTTAAAATATTTTCATTAAATCTATAATATTTTTTATATTAATAAGCTTTAAATTTTTATTTTTTTCGTCTTTAAAGTTAGCATATAAAGTATTAACTCCAAATCTGGCACATTCATTTATTCTGCCTAAAATATTGGATACTGCACGGATTTCACCAGTTAAACCAACTTCACCAGCAAAAGCCATTGTATATGGCACAGGTTTATCTCTAAAAGATGAAATAAGAGCTGCACACACTGCTAAATCTGCACTTGGTTCATTAATTTTAATACCACCAGCTATATTTAAATATATATCAGCACCTGATAAATTTAAACCACCTTTTTTCTCTATAATAGCAATAAGCATAGCAAGTCTATTATTATCATATCCTGTTGCATTCCTTTTAGGATATTGAAAAAATGTTGGTGCAACAAGTGCCTGTATCTCTATTAAAAATGGTCTTGTGCCTTCTAATACTGGGCATATTACTTTTCCACTTGCTTCTGCACTATCTTTATCAAAAAAAGCCCTGTCCCCTGCTTCTATTAATCCCGACTGGCTCATTTCAAAAATACCCACTTCATCAGTGGAACCAAATCTATTTTTTACAGAACGAAGAATACGCACACCTCTTGAATAATCGCCCTCAAAATAAAGGACTGTATCCACTAAATGCTCTAATACCTTAGGACCAGCTATATTGCCATCTTTTGTAACCTGCCCTATTATAAACACAGTCAGACCAGTGCTTTTTGCAAGCTCAACAAGTCTATATGTAACATGGCGAATTTGTCCCACAGCACCACCACCAGAAATAATTTCTTCACTTGTGATTGTCTGTATAGAATCTATTATTAAATAATCATATTGTTTCACCGATACAGCTGAAAGCACATCTTCAAAAGAAGTTGTTGCAAGTAGCTCTAAATTATTTGCCATAACATTAAGCCTATCTGCTCGCATACGGATTTGTGATGGAGATTCTTCGCCTGATACATAAAGAATATTTTTACTTTTTTTATTTATTATACCAGCAACCTGTAAAATAACGGTAGATTTGCCAATACCCGGCTCCCCACCTATTAATACAACAGAGCCTTTAACAATACCGCCACCTAAAACTTGGTCAAGCTCTTTTATGCCTGTTGTAAAACGCTGAGTTTCTATACCTGCCACATTTGAAAGAATAACAGGTTTATTTTTAGGAATATAGTTTTGAGAAAATGATGATTTTGATGATGATTGTTTTTCAATAACTTCTTCTACAAGGGTATTCCACTGGTTACATTCAGGGCATTTTCCCATCCATTTAGATTGGACTGCCCCACAGTTTTGGCATACATAAGTTGTTTTTAATTTTGCCATTATTCATCTTCCAAAAATTCTTCAATAGATGTTTTATGATTATAGTTAATACCTAAATGGTCGTAAGTCATTTTAGAAGCAACCCTGCCCCGTGGTGTTTTTTTAATAAATCCTTTATATATTAAAAATGGTTCTATTACATCTTCTATTGTGTCTTTTTCTTCACTTGTTGCAGCAGCAAGTGTTTCTAAACCAACAGGACCACCATCATATTTTTCAATAATAGTTACAAGTAATCTTCTATCATTTGCATCAAGCCCTGCACTATCAATTTCAAGTCTTTTAAGCCCATCGCAAGCAATATCAAGTGATATAAGCCCATTATTAAAAACATGAGCAAAATCGCGCATTCTTCTAAGTATTCTATGTGCTATCCTTGGAGTGCCACGACTACATTTTGCTATTTCTAATGCTGCCTGTTTTTCTATCGGTGTATTTAAAAGAGATGCTCCACGGGTAATAATTTTTGCAAGCTCTTCATCATTATAAAATTCAAGGCGGATAATCATACCAAACCGATCTCTAAGGGGTGATGTTAAAAGCCCTGCACGAGTAGTTGCACCAACAAGAGTGAACTTTGGCAAATCAATCCGCATACTTCTTGCACCCGGTCCCTGCCCTATTAATAAATCAAGTTTAAAATCTTCCATAGCAGGATATAATATTTCTTCCACACTTGAATGGAGCCTGTGTATTTCATCTATAAAAAGAACCTGCCTAGGTGAAAGGTTAGTTAAAAGTGCAGCTAAATCACCAGACTTCTCTATGGCTGGTCCGCTTGTAACTGTAATATTAACACCAAGTTCATGAGCTATAATATTAGCAAGTGTAGTTTTACCAAGACCGGGAGGACCATAAAAAAGACAATGGTCAAGGCTATCCCCTCTTTCTTTTGCTGCTTTCACATATACTTTTAAGTTTTCTATAACTTTTTTCTGACCAGTATAATCATCAAAACATTCAGGACGAAGAGCACCAAGTTTATCTTCATTTGTTTCTGATATGCTATATATATCTGTTTCTTTCATTATTTTTTACCTGATAAAAGTTGTAAAGCATTTTTTAATATTATTTCAAATTCATCATTTGGACTGCATTTTTCCACTGCTTTCCTGCTTTCTGGCATTTTATATCCAAGATTTATTAATGCACCAACGACTTCTTCCCTTACATCTTGTGGAGCATAAACAACTTGCTGATTATCAAATTTATCTTTTAATTCAACAACTATTCTTTCAGCTGTTTTTTTACCTATTCCGGGGATTGTGGCTAACATTTGATGGTCTGATGAAGATATTGCAGAAATAAGGCTTTCACAACCTATGCCACCAAGAATTTTAACAGCCATTTTAGGACCAATACTAGAAACTGATGTAAGCATCAAAAAAAGGCGTTTTTCTTCTTTTGTTGCAAATCCATATAAATATACTCCATCTTCTCGGACAGCCATATAAGTATAAAGCTCACATATATCGCCAATATTTCCAACTGATGAATATGTAGCAAGAGAGCATGTAGCTTCATAAGCAATGCCACCTGTATCCACAACTACCATATTAGTATCTTTTTCTAGTATTACCCCTTTTATTTTGTATATCAAAAGGAATGCCCCCTATTATAACATTTTATATAATACTTCTTGTTTCATTGTATGCAAGACATATTGCACAGGCAAGTGCATCTGTTACATCTAGCGGAACACCGCCTTTAACAACAATATTAAGTTGCAATTCTACAAGTTTTTTTACTTGCTCTTTTTCTGCCTTTCCATATCCTGTAACAGATTTTTTTATCTGTAATGCTGTAAATTCTTTTACTGGTATATCATGGGCTATCATAGCAGCAATTAATGCACCACGAGCCTGACCTAAAAGCAAGGCACTTTTTGCATTAACAGAGTGAAAAATATCTTCAACTGCTCCCATATCTGGCTTATATTCAATAGACAGCTCTGCCACTCCACTTATTAATGCACCAAGACGAAATGGCAATGGGTCGCTGGCTTTTGTTTTTATAAGACGGTGTGCAATATATTCTACCCTATTTTTATCAGCATATACAATACCCACTCCCGTCTTATTAAGACCCGGGTCTATTCCCATAAATATCATAATATATTAAAGCTCATCAAATACAGCATCATCTATTTTATAATTACCATAAACTTCTTGCACATCATCTAAATCTTCCAATGCTTCAACAAGTGCAATTAATTTTTTAGCTGCTTCGCCCTCTACATCTATTGTAGTTTTAGGTTTCATAGCAAGTTCAGCAAAATCTATTTGAATATTATTTGATTCTAAATATTTTTTTACATTTTCAAATTCAGATGGCTCTGTTGTTATAGAATAAATATCGCTATCAGTAACAACATCTTCTGCACCTGCTTCAAGAGCATAGTTCATAATATCATCTTCAGAACATGCAGATACTGGCACTTCTATAATACCTTTATTTTCAAACTGCCATGCAACAGCACCAGCCTCAGCCATTGAACCGCCTCTTTTTGTAATAACAGTTCGCACTTCCATAATAGTCCTATTTCTATTATCTGTAAGAGTTTTTACTAAAATACCAACACCACCCGGAGCATAGCCCTCGTATGTAATATCTTCAAATACTTGGTCGTTACCTTCGCCAGTTCCTTTTTTAATGGCTCTTTCAACATTATCTTTTGGCATATTTGCAGACCTTGCTTTGTCAAGAGCTAAACGAAGACGAGAGTTAGAGTCAGGGTCGCCACCACCAATTTTTGCAGCAACAGTTAATTCCCTTGCTATTTTAGTAAAAATTTTACCTTTTTTATTATCTTGAGCTTCTTTTCTATGCTTAATATTTGCCCACTTACTATGTCCTGCCATAGTTTTCATCCTCCATTATATATTTAACTTTTTCAAATTATAGACTATAAAAGATAACCTATAAAGAAATTAAAATCAATAATATTATGTGGTTCATTAAAAATTTGTCCGTTGTATATTTGGTAAGTTGCAAAAAATATATAAAATGAAAATGATAAATTAAAGAAAACCTGCCTATTTTCATAAGCAGGTTATAAAGTTTATAAATCGTTAAATAATAGACCTGTTGCTAATTTTGGATAGAAATAAGTTGATTTTTGAGGCATTACAAGACCATTTTCAGATACATCTCTAATAGAAGCCATATTTTCCCCATTTAAAATAAAGGCAACTGCTGAATGCTCTTTTCTATAAGCATCTATTTCTTCCCAACTTTGAATAAAATGGATACCTGCTTTTGCAAGTAATCTTTCATCACTATATTTAAAATAACCTTTTAAAACTAAATCTTCTAAAAGATAAGTAGACACTTTTCTATATACTGGATGCTGTTTTTCTACTGCTTCCTGCAATAAGTTCATACCATATATACCTTGCTTTCCATAATATACCCATAGTCCAGCAATACCTGTATTATCTTTTAAAAATTTATCAGCACTTTCTTTATTTTCTAGTTTTGTAACTTCAAATAATGAAGAAGCATATTCAAGAAAATCTGCATCTTCAAAATTATCTGCCACATCAATAACCCTATGAGTAGGAAATACTTTTAAACCCTCATCCATAAAGTTCACAAACATCATCATTACATAATCATAATTGCGTTCTTCACCTTCTGTAAGACCTTCTTGAATACGCATATCATCTCTGTATTTTAAAGCAGTTTCATATCTATGATGACCATCTGCAATATATATTGCTTTATCTCTCATAAAACTTTCTATTTTTGTAATATCTTCTTCATCAGATATAGCCCATACAGAATGCTTAACACCTGCCTCATCAATAGCTGATGCTGATGGCATTGTTTTTTTAATATCATTAAATAAAACTGAAAGTCTGTTATCATTATCCTGATATAATCCAAATATTTGTGAAAAATTAGCTTTTGATGCTTTCATAAGCTCATATCTATCAATCTTTGGACCTGAAAGTGTTTTTTCATGTGGAAAAACTTGACCTTTTCCAAATTCTGATAATTTTAATGCTCCCACAAAACCAGAACGGACATAAGTTTTACCGCCATATTCATATACTTGTTCATATAAGTAAAAAGATTTTTCCTTATCTTTTACTAATATACTTTCTTCTTTCCATTTACGGTAAAGGTTACCAGCTACAGCATATCTGTCATCTTCTCCAACAGGCAAATCAATTAATGCCACATTATAAGGTGATTTAGCCACATAAGCTGCTCTCATATCTGATGTAATCACATCGTAAGGTGGTGTAATAACATTTTTTAATAACACTTGTTCAGTATTATATCTTACGCCTCTAAAAGGCCTGACTATAGCCACAGTTTTGCCTCCTGCTATAAACCTAAAAATTAAAAATTAGATTTTGTTAATCTATATAATCTAAACATTACCTGTATTTTTATCATATTAAGCTCATCAATACAAGTATATTTTGTTTAGCTTGCTTTATTTTATTAATTTTGCAAACTTTCTTTTACCTACTTTAAATATACCTTCATGCTCTGGAATTATATTTAAATCATATATTTTTTCATTTTCAAAATGGACTCCACCCTGTTCTGCAAGCCTTCTTGCTTCTGATTTTGATGAAGCAAAATTTAATGCAAGAATAATATCTAAAAAGCTACCAGAAATTTTATATTCTTGAATATCTGTTGGAATATTTTTATTTGAAAATACTCGGACAAATTCTTCTTCTGCTTCTATACCCGCTTTTGTTCCATGGTATCGTGCAACTATTTCTTTTGCTAAATTCTTTTTAGCTGTCATTGGGTGAAAATCACCAGTTTCTATATCCTGCTTCATTGTTTCTATATCTTTTAAGCTCATATCACTTAGTAGTGTATAATATCTAAACATTAATTCATCAGTAATTGACATAAGTTTTCCAAACATATCTTTTGGACTTTCTGATATACCTACATAATTACCTAATGATTTACTCATTTTCTGCACACCATCAAGACCTTCTATAATAGGCATAGTAATTGCAACCTGTGCTTCTTTTCCATACTGTCTTAATAAATCTCTGCCTACAAGTAAATTAAATTTTTGGTCTGTGCCACCAAGCTCTATATCTGTATCCATATTAACAGAATCAAAACCCTGCATAATCGGATACATAAATTCGTGCATACCAATAGGTTCGCCTGCTCTATATCGTTTTTGAAAATCATCTCTTTCTATAATTCTAGCTACTGTGAATTTTGCCATTAAAGACAATGTTTCTTTCATAGTTAAAGGTTCAAGCCATGCAGAATTAAAGCATATTTTTGTTTTTTCAGGGTCTAATATTTTAAAAACTTGTTCTTTATATGTTTCTGCATTTGCTAAAACTTGCTCTTTTGTAAGTGGTTTTCTAGTTTCAGATTTACCAGTTGGGTCGCCAATCATACCAGTAAAATCACCTATTAAAAATGTAACATTATGACCTAATTCTTGGAAATGTTTCATTTTTTGTAGCACTACTGTATGACCTAAATGAAGGTCTGGTGCAGTAGGGTCAAAACCTGCTTTTACATTCAATGGTCTATTTTGTTTTAATTTTGCAATTAAATCTTCTTCTGAAATAATTTCTGATGTGCCTCGTTTTATAAGCTCTAACTGGCTTTCAATATCCTGCATAGTAACTCCACTAAATTAATTTATTATAAAACTGTTCCAGTTGTAACTGTTAAGCAGTTCCTCAAAAAACACATATATAATAGCTGATACACCAAGCATTGGTGCAAAAGGTATAGGATAATTTCTATCTTTTGTTATAATAATTACCACAATCCCTGCTGTAATACCAAAAAAGGCAGCAAATGTTAATATTGCTGGAATAGAGCCAAGCCCAGTGAAAGCACCTATCATAGCAAAAAACATAAAATCTCCCTCTCCCATACCATCTTTATGCCTAATTTTTGAATATATATATGCTGGAAAAAATAATATTAAATAACCACCAGCAATACCTGCAAGATAATAAGCAAAATATCCTTCTATTAAAGCAAAGCATATTCCTGCAAAAATACCAATAGCAATATATACTGTTGGTATCATACCCGTCTCAAAATCACTAGATGCTGTATATATATCTGTTAAAGAAATAACAACTACTAAAAATATAAAAATAACATATTTCAAAAACAGTAATGTTAAACCAAATTTTAAATATATAACAATAAATAAAAGAGCAGTTAAAAGCTCTGTTAATGGATACATTATTGATATAGTTTTAGAACAGTGCCTACACATGCCTTTTAATAAAATATAGCTAATAATAGGTATATTATCATACCATGCTATATCTTCCATACATTGCGGACAATATGAAGAAGGCTTTATTATGCTAATATTTTTTGGCACACGAAGTATCAATACATTCATAAAGCTACCAAATACTAAACCAATAATGCCAATGAAAATAATTATTAATATATCCATCAGTTGCCTTTTTTCATATATCTTAAAATTTCATTACTGTTAAATGCAAAAAAAATAAGTCCATTTTTGCAAGTATAATCTATACATTCTTTAATATTAGACACTATTACATTTCCAGCCTCAACAGCAACTGCTCTACCACCACATTTCACAATATGCTTTAACAATGACACATCTATTAAAGGTTGCAAATTACAATCACTTTTAGAGAGTTTATTTGAAATCACTATAACTGCTGAACCATTTGCAAAATAACAACCTCTACTAATAGTATCCAACCTGCCTTCAAAAGATTCCACAGCCATTATTGAATTATTTTTTACAACAACAGTCTGCCCTGCATCATCTCTACCTATTTCTTTGCATATATAATACCCAAAAGCAGTATCTGCTAATACTTTTTTATCAGGCTTATCTTTTGAATAAATACCTGCTGTTATTGGTGCCTGATTATGTTGCTCCATATAAATTTATAATTCTACCTGCCCATATATGCCTTTGCGTAAAAGCTCATCTGTTTTTAAGGCAACATTTAATGAAAGTAAATCATGTTCAACAGTAACTGTTCTTTTTGTTTTACCAGTAACACAGTTGATAAAGTGCATTATTTCACTTTTTAAAGGATTTTCTTTATATACAAATAATCTTTCTTGTATAAATTCATTTTTGTATCTTAATTCTTTATCGCTTATGGTTTGTTGAGTTTGACCTTGACGATAAATATTAATATCCTGAGTAGTAAAATCAAGTTTATAAAGAGCATTATCTTCATAAACTGTCATAAATCTTTCTTTAATCTGGCTCATACGACTTACATATAAATTAGCAATAGCATTATTTTCAAAAGCAATATTTACTGATGCAAAATCTGCTAATTCTGTATGCACTTTTGAGCCCATAGCTTGAATAGATTTAACTGGGCTACCTATTAAATTTAATACAATATCAATATCGTGTATCATTAAATCAAGAACAATACTATCTGCTTTAAAATTAGGATTAAATTGAGCTACCCTTTTTGATTCTACAAATCGTGGATTTTCTGTTATTTTTCTTATTTCCTGAACTGCTCCATTAAAACGCTCAACATGTCCGATATGAAGCACAAGATTTTTTGATAATGCTATATCAAAAAGCTCACGAGCCTGATTATAATCTGTTGTAATAGGTTTTTCCACAAGTAAATGTTTGCCAGCAAGTAGACATTCACGAGCTATTTCATAATGAAATTTTGTTGGTGCTGCAATAGTTATGGCATCTACATAAGGAAACATCTCTTTATAATTTGTATAACCTTGAACGCCTGTTTTTGCTGATAATTCATTTACTACATCAGGGTTTGCATCACAAATACCCATTAATTGAACATCTCTTATATCACTATATAGATTTAAGTGATATTTTCCCATTTTACCTAGTCCGATTATAGCTACATTCAACATATTTATACCTCTTATATAAAAAAATATCCTATTTTTTTATAATTAACGCTCTGCCGAAGTAAATTCGGCTATCGCTTCCAGCCTGTGCAAATTCTGTTTCCGTTCCAGCCAAATTTTTTTATTCCTCGCTACTCACTCGGAAAAATTTGTCCTCGTAAAATGCACTCGCCTATTCGGTCGGGAATTTGGCAGTCCTCGTAAAAAACACTCGCACTCCGCGACGCCACACCCAGCCATTTTTTTCTTTCCTGCCTATTCGTCGGAAAACATAACGGGCATTATTAATCCCGTTTGTTTCTGTACACGGAACAAAGTGGAGCAAAAAAATGTCCTCGCAAAAATCGCTCGCCTGTGGCTATATACCCCTTATATAAAAAACATCCTATTTTTTTATAATTAACACTCTAACGGAATAAATCCGTTTATCACTTAACTTATCAATAAAAATTCATATATTAATTATAATTCACTGCCATAAGCAAATAATATAAACTTATATGTTATTAATATATGATAATTACAGATAAGTTAAACTCGTGTTATACCTCTGCGAGAAGACTCTTCTATAAATTTCCTAAAAGTAATTACTTCATCAAATTGTTGCAACTCTTTTAATTGTTCTTTTACAGCATCTAATGAATATGCTCTATTAAGGAATATTTTTAAAGCTCTTGCAAGCTCTCGCCTTGCCTCGCTAGATACTCCCCGTCTTTTCATACCAACAACATTAAGCCCAGCTATTCTGCCCTTTACTGGATTTGCAGCAATACAGTATGGTGGAACATCTAATGAAATATGGCTCATACCAGCTACCATAGCCATAGTGCCTATATGAACACCTTGATGGACACCGGCATAGCCTGATATTAAAGCATAATCATCAACATGAACATGACCCGGTATCATAGATGCTACAAGTGTAACATTATTTCCAAATTTACAATCATGACCAATATGTGATAATGCCATAATTAAACAACCATTTCCAATTACTGTTTTCCAATCTTCTTTTGTTGTGGCACGATGAATTGGAGCAAATTCTCTAATAACACAGTCTGTTCCTATTATAAGTTTTGTATCTTCATTTTTAAAAGAATAATCTTGCGGGGCACCACCCACATGTGCATTTGGAGCTAAAACAGTTCTATCACCTATTTCCGTATGACATTCTACAATTGCATTCATACCTATTTTTACATTTTCACCTATTATACAGTGTGGTCCAACATAAGCATTCCTGCCTATTTCTGCACTTTCTGCAATTATTGCACTTTTATCAACTTCTGCACTTGGGTGTATTGCCATAAAATCCCCCTGAAATTATACTCTCAAAGCAGCAGATAATTCTGCTTTTACTGCTACTTTATCATCAACTTTTGCATAAACATTAAACCACCAGATACCCATTTTCTGTTTTACAAACTCTGCTTCAAGCATAAGCCTATCTCCCGGTCTTACTGGTTGAGAAAATTTAACATTATTAATACTTGTAAATAATGTTTTCTGACCTTCTTTATATGTGCCATCCTCTTTCATTTTTAATATACCAAATATACCAGAAATCTGAGCTAATGCTTCAACTATTAATACTCCCGGCATAACAGGATAATCTGGAAAATGACCATTAAAAAATTCTTCATTAACTGTTACATTTTTATATCCAACTATATGTGTATCAGTTATTTCTATTACTCTATCTACAAGTAAAAATGGATACCTGTGGGGAAGTATTTGTTTTATTTCATCTATTTCTATTATTCTATTTTCCAAGGTCTCTAACCCTCCGTTTTAATTGTGGTAATTCTTGAAATACTGCATGAGATTTAGCAAATTTACCAAATTCCATACATGGCGAACCAAGATATGAACCTTTTTTATTAATATCGCTTGGCACTCCACTTTGACCGCCAAACATAGACCCAGTGGCTATTGTAATATGGTCTGCAAAACCAACTTGACCACCAGCAACAATATAATCGCCAGCTTTAATACTGCCACTAAAACCAACTTGACTTGCAATTAAGCAGGCTTTACCAATATGTGTATTATGCCCAACCATCACTAAATTATCAAGTTTTGTTCCAAACCCTATTTCTGTTGAACCTATTGTTGCTCTATCTATACATACATTTGCACCAATTTCAACAAAATCATGAATAATTACAGTGCCTTTTTGTGGTATTTTTGTTGGATTTTCTCCGGGAATAAAACCAAAACCATCTGCACCAATAACAGCTCCAGCATGAATTATTACATTATTACCTATTGTAATATTTTCATATAGTGTTACATTACCATAAATAATACAATTTTCACCTATACTAACATTATCACCAATAATAACATTAGGATATATTTTTGTATTTTTACCAATAGTTACATTTTTACCAATTGATACAAAATTATCAATATGGCATGGTTCTACAATAACAGCACTTTCATCTATGGCTGCATATTTTGAAATATATTGATTTATAGTTTCAGCAGGGTATATGTATGATAATATTTTTACAAGAGCAGGTCTTGCATCTTTAACAATAACCAAAGGTTTATCAGTTTCAATATTTAACCCATCTGTAATAATATAAGCAGACGCTACACCATCTTTTGCATACTTAATATACTGTTTTGCTGAAATTATACATATTGAGCCACTTTCTTGATTTTCTGGTGTGCAAAAGCCAGTTATTTCAATATCATCACCATCTAAAACACCACCAAGAAGAGTAGCAATATTAGAAAGTTTTACTTTTATATTATGATTAGCCATAAAAATTGCCCTTTTATTTAGTGCCTTTTTTTGACCATTTAATATCAAATCTTGATACAATTTCTTTTGTAATTTCTACTTCTGGGTTAGCATAAGCCATAATACCCGGTTGTTTTACAAATACTATATCATAACCTTTTTCTTTGGCATAGTCTGTAACTACTGGCTCTAATTCTTTTAAAAGTTCTTCTAATTTAATAGCTTGTTTAGTTTGAAGTTCTGTGGATAAATCTTTTTGAAGTCTTTCAAGTTCAACACTTTTTTTATTTAATTCAAGGTTTTTGTCCTGCAATGCTGATTGAGAAAGTGATGCTTTTTGTTTATTAATGCTTTCAGCTAATTTTTTAACTTCTGCCTCTTTTTCTTGCAATTTTTTTATAGCACCATCTTCTAATGCTTTAAGTTCTGATAATGCTTTTGCACCTGCTTTTGACTGCACTGTAACTGCCTGAATATCAACAACAGCAACTTTTCCTTGTGCAAAAATAGTGCCAGCTGTTAAAAAGCAGAATATAGCTACTAATAATAAAATTTTTTTCATTGTAATCTCCTGATTTTATATTATTATTTATTTATACTTAAAAAATATTTCTAATCCTTATAACATATAACTTACTTTCAAGCAAGTTTTTAAGAAAATTAATATATAAATAATTATCTTAAAATGTTCCGCCAATAGAAAATTCAAATTTATACGGCTGTGATGTATCGTAAGCCTCTCTATTAAGTTTATATCCCCACTCTATTCTAAATGGTCCCATCGGTGTTACCCATCTTAAACCAACACCAGCAGTAAAAAGTGGCATTTTACTAAAAAAATCTTCATTTTGAGTATCAACAGATTGTCCCATATCTACAAATACAACACCTTTTAATTTTATATCTTGCTTAATAGGGAATATAAATTCTGCGTTTACTTGGTAATATGTATCACCACCATATCTATGACCATCTTTATCAACAGGGCTTACATCACCATAATCATAACCACGCACACTATTAATACCACCTAATCTAAATCTTTCATCAATAGGAATATTTGAACCAGTGATATATCCAACTTCACCATGTAACATAAAACCAAGAGCACCATTTAATGCTACTGGAAAATATTGAGTTGTCTCTGCACCTACTTTAAAAAATTGAGCATCTCCACCTAAAAAACTTCCTGCAAAATCAAAATATAACTGGCTTTTATTTCCTCTTGTAGGGTCCATTGGGTTATCAAGACTATTCCACATAATAGATGGGGAAAAACTATGAGTTTCAAGCATACCCTCTTGCTGTCTTGCATAATATGAAGCGTCACTTTGCAAGTCATATATATCAACAGTATAAAAAGATAATCTATAATTCATAAAAAGTCTTCGTTTTATAATAGCATGACCTAAACGCAAAGCTCCCCCAACAGACCGCCTGCTATATTCATACCATTCTCTTTCAAGAGAAAAAACATCAACACCTGCTGTAATTGGCCAGTCAAAAAGCCATGGGTCAGTATAACTAAAATAAAAGTCCATCCTTTCCTGTGATATTTCAGCCCTTAATGAAAGAGAATGTCCCCAGCCCATAAAGTTATTACGTGTTAACTGCACCATACCTAAAAGACCATCTATTGTAGAATATGCAGCACCTAAACTAAATGTGCCTGTTGACTGTTCTTTTACAGTTACATCTAAATCTACCACATCTTTTGTTACATTTCTTTCTGCTATTTGCACATTTTCAAAATAACCTGTTCCCATTGCATTTGCTTTTGCTTCACGAATAAGACGGCTATTATATAATGCACCTTCCATTTGGTCAATTTGGCGTCTTATAACTCTATCATTTGTAACAGTATTTCCTTTAATATTTATTCTACCTATATAAACAAGAAAACTTTCTTCTATTTTATATGTAATATCTACTTCTTTTGTTTCATCATCAAGGTTAATAACTGGCTCCACATTGGCATAGGCATAACCGATAGAAGTATATGCCTCTGTAAGCCTTGCAATATCTTCCTGATACATACGAATATTAAATACATCTTTTGCTTTTAACCTAATATATTTTGCAAGCTCATCTTTCGTAAGTTTTTCATTACCCATAATATCAACAGAGCGAACAAAATACTGGTCATTTTCCTGCACTCTAAAATAAAGGCTTGCTCTATCTGGTTCATCTTTTTCATATATTAATTCAGGATAACCAACAGAAACTTTTGCATAACCTTTTTCAAGGTATAACATTCTAATTAATTCTCTATCTGCATCCATCATTTCTTGGGATATTTTACCACTACTTGTAATAAATGACCAAAAGCCACGCTCTTTTGTAGGTATAGCAGCAATCACTTCATTTCTTGTAATATTATCATTACCATATATATATATATTATAAATTTTTGCTTTTGGTTTTTCTTCTATATCAAAATAAATATCTACACTGTTTACTGTTCTTGGCTCTATTCTAAAATTAACTTTTGTGCCATATCTATTTTCTTCTTCATATACTGTTTTGATTTTAGAAAGAGCTTTTTCAAGGCTAGAAAAATTAAGAATAGAACCTGTTTTAAATGGAAAATCTTCTTTTAATTTAGATGTTTTAACATCTTTATTGCCCTTGTAAATAATACTACCAACAATAGGCATTTCTTCAAGTATATATGTTAAAACAAACTTATCACCATCAACAGATAAATCACCATCTATATTTAAAAAAAGACCAGTGCCATAAAGCCTTTTGATACTTTCATTAAACTCTTTAATATTAAATTCTTTACCAGCTTGTATAAGGTAAGGTGTTATTCTTGTATCTGGTATTCTTTTATTACCTTCAAAACGAACTTCATCTATAACAGCAGCATAAGTATCACTTATATTAAAAAATGTAATAATAATTACTGCTATATAAAAAATAAGTCCTATTTTTTTAATCATTATAATTATTGCTCCAATAGATTTAAAATATCTTTTATCCGCAAATGTTTCGCCCGCGATAAACTTTTATTTGCAACAAGTCGGGCAGTAGACTCCATAATCGTTTCCACTTCACAAAGCCCATTTTTACGCATTGTTTCACCAGTAGATACTAAATCTACAATTAAATCAGAAAGCCCTGCAATAGGTGCAATCTCTATTGAGCCATAAAGTTTTATAATATCTATCATAATACCTTTTTTTGCAAAATATTCTTTTGTAATGTGGGGATATTTAGTAGCAATTTTCATATTTTGTCTGTATGAATTATCTCTTCCAACTATACCAGCAGAACAAAGTCTGCAATATCCAAATCCTAAATCCATAAACTCATAAAGCGGACTTTTACTTTCTGTTAAAACATCTTTTCCTACAACACCAAAATCTGCTGCACCATATTCCACATAAGCAGGTATATCTGTATTTCTAATAAGTAGAAAGCTAATATTATTTTTTTCATCAGTAAATATAAGTTTTCTAGAATTAAAATCTACAACGTCACTGCTACAAATACCTTTTTTTATAAATAAATCAAGGGTTTCTTCTGCAAGCCTGCCTTTTGGAAGTGCAACTCTTATTTTATTACTCATTATCTTCTGTCCTAACTATTTTTGCACCAAGATTATTTAGTTTTTTTTCAAAACCATCATAACCTCTATCTAAATGGTATATTCTATGCACTGAACTTGTATGCTCTGCCATAAGTGCAGCAATAACAAGTCCTGCACTGGCTCTTAAATCTGATGCCATAACAGGTGCACCACTAAACGATGGAACACCCTTAACTACTGCATTAGAGTCATTTAATGAAATATCTGCTCCCATTCTTTTAAGTTCGGGAACATGCATAAATCTATTTTCAAAAATTGATTCATTAATAACTGATACACCATTACATTTAAGCATTACAGCCATAAATTGTGCCTGCATATCTGTTGGAAATGCTGGATAAGGTGCTGTTTGAACATTAACAGCCTTTATTTTTCCATTCATTTTTGCATTAATTGTTTCTTCATCTATAATATTTACTTCAAGTCCTGCTAGACGAAGTTTATCAATAACAGCACCAAGAGCATATACTGGACATTTTTTTAATGTAATATTGCCACCTACTCCAGCTACTGCACACAAAAATGTGCCTGCTTCAATTCTATCTGCCATAACTTCATGGTCTGCACTATGTAATTCATCAACACCATGTATAGTTATAGTATTTGTGCCATCGCCTTCTATATTTGCACCCATTTTGCGAAGAAAAATAGCCAAATCCTGCACTTCTGGTTCCTGTGCAGCATTTTTTAATATTGTAGTGCCTTCTGCCAAAACAGCTGCCATCATAATATTTTCTGTGCCTGTAACTGTTACTTTATCAAATATAATTTCTTTACCTGAAAGTTTTTTGCATTCTGCATATATATAGCCATCTTTTACTTCTACTTTTGCACCCATTTTTTGTAATGCAGAAATATGCAAATCAACTGGTCTCTCTCCAATCGCACAACCACCGGGAAGAGATACTTTGGCTCTGCCTTTTTTTGCAAGTAGTGGACCTAATACTAAAATAGATGCACGCATAGTTTTTACAAGCTCGTATGGTGCCTCAAAATCTTCTGTTTCATTATTTATTAAAACAGCACAGTTATTTTCAAAAGTAGAATCTATTCCAGTATTTTTTAGAAGTTTAAACATAGTTTTTATATCTCTTAAAGCTGGAATATTGCTGATATTATATGAGCCTTTTGCTAAAATAGTTGTAGCAAGTATTGGAAGTGATGAATTTTTTGCACCACTAATAATAACTTCACCATGTAATGCTTGACAGCCTTCTATAATAAGTTTTTCCATCAAATACCCCTTTTGCTGTTATTAACAATAACTACTCTGTCATTCCCACTATAATCTTTTATGCTTTTTGCATTAAGATTACAGATAGTAGCATACTCCATAACACTTTGTGCTTGATATGCACCTATTTCAAAAAAAACTACTCCGTTACTTTTACACATAAATTCAAAATTACTCAATATTTTTTTATAAAATATAAGCCCATTATCTTCTGCAACTAAGGCATGATAAGGCTCTTTTTTAACTTCATCTTGCAAAAAAGTATATTCATTTTCTGAAATATATGGCGGATTGCAGACTACTATATCATACTTTTTATTAGTAGTATAGTTTAATATATCAGCACATACAAATTCTATATTTTGTAAAACATTAAATTTATACGCATTTTGTTTTGATACTTCTAATGCTTTATCATCTATATCTAAAAGAGTTAAGTGAGAAATATTAAGCTCCATGTTAAGAGTAAGCCCTATTGCTCCACTTCCAGAACATATATCTATAAGTTCAATATTTTTATTATGCTTATATCTTTTAATAACTTCTTCAATTAATATTTCAGTCTCCACACGAGGAATAAGAGTATTATGATTTATTATAAACTCTCTACCATAAAACTCCCGCCTGCAAGTTATATATGCAACAGGCTCCCTATTTTCAAGCATTGATAATACATATTGAACTTTTTCATCATCTATTTCTTGATTATAATCATTTTTTGCTTTTGAATAGTCAATTTCAAGCATAAATGATACTAAATCAAATATTTGCGAAAGTGGTAGATTATATTTTTCTACTTTATATAAAAACTCTTTTACTATCAATATTATAAACCAGCACTTTTTAATCTTTCAGCTTGGTCATAGGCTGCCAATGCTTCTAAAATTTCTTCCAGCTCACCCTCCATAACTTTATCAAGGCTATAAACTGTTAAATTAATTCTATGGTCTGTAAGTCTATTTTGTGGAAAATTATATGTTCTTATTCTTTCAGAACGGTCGCCAGAACCTACTTGCAATCGTCTTTCTTCTGAACGCTCACTTTCTGCTTTTCTAATTTCTTCTTCTAAAAGCCTTGATTTTAATAATCGCATTGCTTTTTCTTTATTTTTTATTTGACTTCTTTCATCTTGACAGGTTACTACTATATTAGTTGGCAAGTGAGTAATTCGCACAGCAGAATCAGTTGTATTAACATGCTGACCACCAGCACCACCAGACCTATACACATCTATACGCAAATCTTTTGGTTCTATTTGCACTTCCACATCATCAGCTTCCGGAAGAACTGCAACAGTGCATGCAGATGTATGTATTCTGCCAGATGATTCTGTATCTGGTATACGCTGCACTCTATGACCGCCACTTTCATATTTTAATTTGCTATAAACTGATTTACCTCGTATTGCTACAATAATCTCTTTATAACCGCCAACACCAGTTTCATTCATTTCTACAATTTCAAATTTCCACCTGTTAAGCTCTGCATATCGTGTATACATTCTAAAAAGGTTTGCAGCAAAAAGTGATGCTTCATCTCCACCAGTGCCAGCTCTAATTTCAAGGTATATATTTTTATCAGCATAAGGGTCTTTTGGTAGAAGAAGTAGTTTTAATTCATGTTCTAATGCTGGAATAGTTTCTTTTGTTTCCTCTATCTCCATTTCTGCAAGCTCTTTCAACTCTTTATCATCACCTTTTAATATTTCATGAGCATCATCAAATGACTTTTTTACTTCCTTTAATTTTAAAAAAGTTTCTACAATAGGTCTTTTTTCAGCATGCTCTTTTGAATATTTTGTAAAAATACTTTGGTCTTTTAATATTTCAGCATCAGAAAGCATTGATGTAAGTTCATCATATCGCTTTACCACTTCTTCTAATTTATCATACATTTTATATCTCCTAAATTAATTACAATATTCCACATTATCGGGCTTTTGATATGAGGTATCATCATCGCTTCTTATAGCCTCTTTTATAGATACAAGAGCTACTTCAAGCATATCATCATCTGGCTCTCTTGTTGTTATCTTTTGTAACCATAGACCCGGAGCAATTAATACTTTAACAATTATATTATCAGCATATTTGCCACTTAATTTTAATATTTCATAACTTATGCCAGCAACTAATGGTAGGAAAATAATTCGTGAACCAAGTTTTATTAAAAAATGGGAATCTTTTGGTATTAAAGAAAAAACAAAAATAGAAACAATTAACACAATCAGCAAAAAACTTGTGCCACATCTTGGATGAAAACGGCTCATTTTCCTTGCATTTTCAACTGTTAATTCTTGCCCTTTTTCGTATGTAAATATACATTTATGTTCTGCACCATGATAAGAAAATACTCTTTTAATATCTTTCATTTGAGATATAATTATAAGATACAAAACAAAAAATATTATTCTTAAAACACCATCAACTAAATTAAATACTAAAAAAGACTGCTCAACAATAGGAAATATTTTTTTAGATAAATCAGTAAGCTGTAATGGTAAGTATAAAAATAATGCTGCACCTAAAAGCAGACCAAGTGCCATTGAAATAAAAGTTTCCATTTTAGATGATTTTTTATTTTTATCAAATTCATCAGGCATTGCTTTTTCTGCTGAAAAATTAAGTGCTTTTATACCTAATACTAACGCATCGTAAAGCCCTATTAAACCACGAATAATAGGTTTTTTTAATATTTTATTAGAATCTAGCTTTATATCATCTCGTTTTACTGCTATTGTGCCATTTGGCTGGCGAACAGCTATAACAAATTTATTTGGAGCTCTCATCATAACTCCCTCAATAACTGCCTGACCACCTATATTTTTCTTTTCTTCACTCATTTATATCACCTTTTTTATTACATATTAACTAAATAAATATAATAATAAATATATCTTTTTAAAATACTATTTTTAAGAATAATTATGAAATGGATAAGATAAGCTAATGTTTTTTTAGAAGTGCTATACGCTTACGAACTTCAACAGCTTGACCACAAGTAAATTTTCCCTCTGTGCATCCTTTATTAACACAGCCCGGACCAGCTTTTTCAAATATAGCAGGTGCTACACTGTAACATAATGCAAGCATTTTATCAGAAAGTTCTCTTATTTCCCATTGAGCCCTATTACAAGACCTTAATGCAAAAAAATGTAAAAGCTCCCTAGCATTCATTGTAACTATAATCTTAGTTTCACATGAATTAGGTAATACATACCTTGCATCTTCTGCTGGAATATTAAGGCAAGAAAGTTTATTGTAACATTCAGCTATATGGCTCATAGTATCATTAAATATTTTCAATGCTTCTTCATTATTTTTTATAGTGTAAGGAATGATATATGGAAATTCATCACCAGCCTTAACATAGCGTTGAGATTTTTGGGAATAACTTGCAAGCCTATGGCGAACAAGCTGATGTGTTAAAGCACGGGAAACTCCCTCTATGCCAAATGAAAAAGATACATGTTCAAATACAGAAAAATGACCCATATTAATTAATTTTTGTATAAAGTCTGTCTGCTCTTCATTAGAAACTTTTTCCTGTAAATCAGAAAGTTCGGCACCAGAATAGCAAAGTTTTGCAGCAAGTGCTGCTATCATTTCAGGCTCTGCATTATGTTGCAGAAGTTCCACTTTTAATTCTGTATTTTTTTGCATTATAAACCTGTGATTACTAGCTACATAGTCTAAATACAGCTTATAAAATAGATTATAAGCTGTAATTATATAAAATAAACTATTTTTTACCTTTTTTATCAGATTGTTTTTGTGCTTGTTCGTATTTACGCATAAATTTTTCAACTCTACCAGCAGTATCAACAAATTTTTGTTTACCAGTATAGAAAGGGTGGCAGTTAGAACAAATTGCAATAGATGTTTTAGTAGTAGTAGAACGAGTTTTATGTTCTGCTCCACAAGCACATTTAAAAACTACTTCGTGATAGTCGGGGTGTATTCCTTGTTTCATTACTAGGGCTCCTTATGATATTTGACGGTTTCTGACCGTCATCGTCCTTATAAAATAGATGATACTTTTACCATAATATATTATAAATTTCAAGTGATTTTTTAATATAGTTACTCTTAAATACAATATTAAACTACTTCATTATTTTTGTTATTTGTAAGCATCATTATAATCATAGGAACAATTACCATTAAATAATAAGTATATCTAAAATACATTATTGGTCCCAAAAATAATGTAGTAGCATAACCTAATGGAATAAGTAGTATAAAAATATTTTTGTAATTCTTTGTATACATAAAATAGAGAAGTGCAAAAATTAAAATATAAAACCATATACTTTGATTAAATAAAATAAATGACAACATAGAATTATTCTTTTTTACAAAATAGTTTTTTTTAGATATAAAAGAATGCAGTGATTTATTTTTATGTTTCAAAATATCTGATGCACTAACATTTATAAATTTAATATCATTAATTCCTACAAACAATCCTGTCCACCAAAAACTATTATCAAAGGGATATAAAATTGCACTTGACATTATTAAAAATGAATTTAAATATGTTGAAGGATATTTTATACCAAGCTTTATATAACCTATTATAAATTCTTTTGTTTTAAAAAACTGTGAGATTGTATGACTTTTTACATTATCAGACCTTTTCGGCAAGTAATTATTTAAATCTTTTTCATTTTTCACCATTGTCGCAATAAATTTAAGTTCATCTATATTTAATTCATCTTTATGATATTTATAAACTCTTGCGAGTTGTTGCATAGGCATAGACATACTTTCTCTAAATTGACCTTTACTTGCATCTGTTATCTTAATAAATGCAGTATTTAATAATATATATCCAACAAATATCCCTGCAAATAATATAAATATATACTTCCTATATTTTTTTGCAAAAAATAACATAACTGGTATAACAAAAGCAAATCCATAGATTACATTATTTCTTGAAAGACATAATATAATGCCTATAATAATAAGCTGTATAAAATACTTTTTCTGCTTTATTAATTCTATATTATTAACTAATTCTATTACTCTAATCATAAATAATATTAAAAAGAATATAAAGACTACTCCCTTTTCAATTATAATAGATATTAGGGGATTAACAGGATATAGTGCAAGAAATAATATTAGAAATACAACTATCACTTTATGGACATTATATATCTTATTTAATTTAGTTATCATATAGGCATAAATAAAAGATAATGGTATCATTTGAAAAATAACCACATATAAAGCCATACTTAATATTCCATTATGTGATATTTTATAGTAGAAATATATAAAATACATATATAATGTAGTCAATATAGGATGATGTGTGTTGAACTTGCCTGTAAATAATTGGGGTATCTGATTATATGCTACATCCCAATTTACATACCCGGGATATAATAGTATAAAATAAGGTAGCCAACAAATAAAAATAAAAAGCCATATTTTATAGATAGAATTAAATATTTTTGGCATTTGGGTATATGAATTATACTGCTTTATATAATTATTATATAATTGTGGTATTTGCTTAAATATAAAAATGACACACCCTGCAAATAAAAAAATAAAAGCTGGTATAAATATTAATGATGCCTTTAATTGAATAAGTGTAAAATCAGATATTGTTTCATAACTATACTTTTTCCCTTCTGCTACTCCCTCATAATATGAACCTAAAATTGCTACAAATGAAAAATATAAACCCATAATTGAAGATATTATAAGTAATCTTTTCTCTATGCCTTTTTTTAATATATTTATAGTATAATTGCTTAATAAATAAACACAAATAGCAATAAATATAAAAGTTACATTCATATAAAATTCAGATTCTATATTTTTTAGCCTGAAAAGATATTTAAGAGCATATAAAGAATATATTGTAATAAGTATTTTACATATAAGAATATAATTATAATGTATGAATTTTTTCATAAAAACTCCATGCAATCATTTTTTAAATGTCCAAAGTTTTTGGAAAGTAAAATTGAAAAGTGTAAATATAATTTGAGCAAATAATATTGCAATTTGCTCTATAATATTAATAGAAATATTAAATTCAAATACTTTAAAGATATAAAGAAATATTTTGTGTGATAATGTAAATGCTATTATATAACTGCATAGTATTATTGTAAAAAATTTTACCATTGATGATAATATTGAACAGTTTGATTTAAAAGTAAATCGTCTATTTAAGAAAAAACCAATAATTGCAGCAATAAATACACCAATAAATGAAGAAAGATAATAACCAAAGTGCAAAAAATTATATAGTGAATATGTTATTATCATTGCAATAGCAGTATTAAATAAACCAACTAAAAGAAAAATTATAAATTCTTTATTTATGAAAAAATAAACAAATTTGTTAATATTATTTATCATTTCTTATTTATCTTTACTAAATTTAAAAATATTTCAAACTGTTGCCTACTATTCTTTTTAATACTATCCAAAATTAAAGATATACTAAAAGATAAGCTACTAATAATTAAAAATCCCACAGAAACTATTAATGTTGGAAATTTTGGAACAAGTCCTGTTGATATATAATCACTAATAACTGGAATGAAAAACAATATTGATAATAGTAAAAAAAGTAATGATAATATACCAAAAAATTGAAATGGTTTATATAAGCGATACAAATTGAATATAGTCATAATGACCTTAAAACCATCTTTATATGTATTTAATTTTGACTGACTACCTTCTGGTCTATCTCTATATTGAATAGGTATTGATATAATAGAAAAATTTTTATCAAGGGCATGTATTGTCATTTCTGTTTCTATCTCAAAACCACGAGATAGTATAGGAAATGTCTTTAAAAATTCATAACTAAATGCACGATAACCTGTCATAATATCTTTTATATTACTTTTAAAAAACTTATTAATAAGATTTTTAACAAGAACATTACCAGAATTATGGAACAACCGTTTATTTTCCGTAAAATAAGTTGATGACAATCTGTCACCAATTACTAAATCCCCCCCCCGTTTACAACTGCTGAAACAAGTTCATTTGCAGATTCTGCTGGATATGTGTCATCTCCATCAACCAATATATAGCACTCTGCATCTATATCATGGAACATACTCCGCATAACATTGCCTTTACCTTGTTTTCTTTCATGTCGGACAATAGCACCGTTTGCTTTGGCAATTTCTACTGTTTTATCTGTTGAGTTATTATCATAAACATATATTACAGCTTCTGGTAAATTTTTTTTAAAATCTTTTATAACATTTCCTATGGTTAATTCCTCATTATAACAAGGAATCATTACTGCAATTTTATCCATTTATCCCCTCCCTAAATATTATCTATTGTAATTTTGTTATACGACTTACTGCTTGTTTTTTCATATTTTCAGGTGTTGCTTTATTATCAACAATATATTTATACATTTCAACAGCATCGCTATTTTTGCCCTGTTCTTCAAAGCAAAGAGCAGCATAATAAGCGGAACGAACATCTGATGGGTCTACTTGTATTGCATCTTTATAAAATTTTATAGCCATTTCATACTGTTCTTGTGATTGAGCATAGTATCCATTAGCAAATAGTGTATATGATGATTTTGCAAGTGTATTTGCATACTGTAATAATTTATTACTTTCAAGAAAATATTTAGAATTAACCATACGAACTATTAATGCACTTATTAATTTTGCATCTGTCATTCCATTTTTTACGACTACTTGGAATACCATATTAGGATTTTTTAATTCTAAATACATATTTGCAATATTTGCTGCTAGCACATCATTTTTATTTAATGCAAGAGCATTTGTATAATATTCTATTGCTTTTTCATAACTACCTTCATTTTTAGCTTTATTGCCTGTTGTTACATACTGATTATATAAAGAAACAGTGCTTGCTGAAACTGTGCCAGCAGGCTCTTTTGTTTTAATTGCCTTTACTTCTGTAATTTCTGATTTTGCTGTGTAATCTTGAACACTGCCTTTATTTAATGGAATTTGTTGCTGGGTTGATGCTAAATTTTCCTTAATTGCCTTGGCATTACTTAAAGCTCGGGCTTGTTCTACTTCTACTTGTTTTTGAGTATATTCATAAGCTTTTTTTGCATCTTCTGGACTTATTTCTGTAAAACCAGCTTTTTTATTATTTTTAGTGTCATCTTCCTTTTTTAATATTTCCTGTTTGCTAGTATTATCTACTGCATTATTAGATGATGTTGGAGTTATAACAAAAAGCTGATTAGCTGGAATAAGATTAACTGGACCTTGATTTAATGGTGTATTTTCGTTTTTATGATTTGATATTTTTGCACTATCAGGCATAGCCGACATTGATGATTGAACCTGCCTATTTTGTGATACATCAAGTGGTTGCTTATTTTCTGATTTATTAATATTTTGGCTAGATGTCTCTTTTAATGTTCCATTATTTGCAGAATTAGGTAAAGGTTTCTCTTGTGGATTATATGGCTTTCCCAAAGATTTACCAGTATTATTATTTGCTACATTAGCAGGCTGACCGTTTGAAACAATACCTGCCTGTTTAACAAGTTCTTCATTTTCACTATTAAGAAAATAAATTGTTGCTATGCAAATAACAGATATTAAAATAATACTAACAATAACAAAACCTTTTAATGGAGCTTTATTACCATTAATATCCTTTATTTCAGCATTTTTTACAAATTCTTTATATTTTTTAGTATTAACAACTGCATTTCGCAAAGCAGGTGGTGCCATCATCTTATCATCATTTTCTTCTCTACCCTGTTCTTTTTTCATTTTATTAAGAGTATCAGTAATAAGACTCATTAATTTGCTCCAAATAATAACTTAATTTTTAAATTAATATATGTAATATACTTAAATTGCAAGCATTTTATAACATAATATACTGATTTTTACATATTTTATTAAAATGTAGATTAGAGATTTTTGAAAAATAATATATATAAAAAATGCCATCTGCATACACAAATGGCATTAATATATAATAGCATAATATTTTTATAATACTGCCCTGCCCCATTGTATATTTGACAAGAGGAATAATAAAATAGATAGGGCAAGGATAAATAATATCGTAAAAGCAAATACCTGCTACGATTAACGTTTTGAGTATTGGTCGCTTTTTCTTGCTTTTGGTTTCCCGTATTTTTTTCTTTCAACCATACGAGAATCCCTTGTCATAAAGCCCGCTTTTTTCATTTCAGAACGAAATTCAGGATTAAATTGTTCCAAAGCCCTAGCGATACCATGACGAACAGCACCAGCTTGACCAGATTTACCGCCACCAGCAACTGTTACATACAAATCAAATTTACCTTCTTGGTTTAATAAAGCAAGAGGTTGTAAAACAATTTGACGAAGTGTCATACGCTCAAAGTATTCTTCAAGAGTTTTATTATTTATTTTAATATCACCTTTTCCCGGTTTAATAAAAACACGAGAAACAGAAGTTTTTCTTCTACCTGTGCCGTAGTTATAGTTAGACATCTTAAAACTCCCCCTACATTTCTACTTTTACAGGCATTTGAGCTGCATGTGGATGCTCTGCACCTGCATAAATTTTTAATTTTTTTATCATTTTACGACCAAGACGAGTTTTAGGAAGCATTCTTTCCACTGCAAGACGGAGAATTTCTTCTGGTTTTCTATCCATCATTTCAGCATAAGAGCGTTCTTTAATACCGCCAAGATAGCCTGTGTGCCAGTAGTATTTTTTATCTCTTGATTTAAATTTACCTGTTGTAGCTATTTTATCAGCATTAACAACAACAACAAAATCACCAGTATCTATTGATGGTGTATAAATTGGTTTGTTTTTTCCCATAAGGGTCATAGCGATTTTAGAAGCCAGTCTTCCTAATATGATATTTTCTGCATCATATAAATACCATTTTTGTTCAAAGGAACCCGGTTTAGCCCATGTTGATTTCATAATTTATAAATCCTCATTAATTTATTAGATTTTGTAAATAAAATATTAAATATTGTCAAGAGAAAACATTAAATTTCCCCTTATTTTCCATAATATAATATTAAAAGCCTTTTTTCCTTTCTCTAATACGAGTAGCTTTACCGCGTAATGCACGGAGATAGAAAAGTTTAGCCCTGCGAACACGGCCAGTTCTTTTAAGTTCAATGCTATCTATACGAGGAGAATAAAGTGGAAAAGTTCTTTCTACACCAACATCACCAACAACTTTACGAACTGTAAAAGTGCTGCCTATGCCTCCTCTATGGATTCTGATAACAACGCCTTCATAAGGCTGAACACGCTCTTTGTTACCTTCTACGATGCGGAAGTTCACACGAACTGTGTCGCCTGAGCGGAATGCTGGCACTTCTTTTGCCATATATTCTGACTCAACCGCCTCGATGATTTTATTTTTCATTTTATTCCTCCTGAAATATGTTATATTTCTGTAATTCTATCAAGAAGTATTGCCACAGCACTGCGGACAGATAAATGGTTAAATTCTCCAACTCCTTCTATTGCCTCCACAATATAATCTGCTGTTTCAAGCACTTCATCGGCAAATCCCCAGCCTGTTCCAAATATTAATAAAACTGGTTGTTGCTCACTTATAACACCTAAATGCTTTGCTGTAATTGTTGCCCTATCAGGTTTTGCAGTCGTTGCTACAATTAATGGACGCTTTTTATGGCGTTTTTCAATATCAAGTATAACTTCTGAAAAACTACTCTTTAACTCAGTATGAGAAAAAGCTTCCATTCTATTTGGGTTATATGTAGAGCCAAAACCATCCATCCAGTGATTTATAACTCTTGATGCTATTTCCCTTTGGGCTTCAATTGGTGTTACTACATAATATTTCTCTACGCTGTATGTTCTACAGCTTCTGGAAATATCGTGCAAATCTAAATTAGTTATAGCTGTTGCAACTATATCTCCCTGTTTATCTTTCATAGGATAGTGCATTAAAGCAACATTAAGTTTAAGTTTTTTACTTAAACCACGCTTCTGTTCTGCACAAATTTTCTTTCTACTTTCTATATCAAGCTGATTAATATGCAATAAATCAGGTCTATGCTTTTGAGTAATCTCAATAGCTTTGTCCACACGCCATTTTAAAATTTCTGCATGGTTACCCTGAGTAAGCACATCAGGCACCTTCAAACCTTTATATTCTGCTGGGCGTGTATAGTGTGGATACTCAAGCATCCCAGTAGTAAATGACTCATCATCTGCACTTGTTTCATCTCCAAGAACCCCCGGGACTAAACGGGCAATGGAATCTATTGCAGTAATTGCGGCAAATTCACCACCAGTAAGTATAAAATCACCAATAGAAAGCTCCATATCTACAACAAGCTCTCTTACACGCTCATCTACCCCTTCATATCTACCACAAATAAAAGTTATATTATCATAATTTGTAGCAAAGTTTTCAGCAGTTTTTTGTGTAAATTTTATACCACGAGGGTCTAAAAGCACCACAAAAGTATCAGATTTCTCTTTAAGGGCAGATACCGCTTCACATATTGGTTCAGGCTTCATTACAAGCCCTGCTCCGCCACCATACTGATAATCATCAGTAATTAGATGACGACCTTCCGCATAATCCCTTAAATTAACAGGATTAATGCTTATAATTCCTTTTTCAACAGCTTTTGATACAACACCTTGCTTGAAAACAGATGTTATCATTTCAGGAAAAATAGTTATGATGTTATAAGTCTTCATATACTAACCCCTGCTCTGATACAACAACATATTTATTATCTGTATTTATTTCAAGCACATGGTCTTGATTATTAGATATAAGTGCATATCTACCATCAAGCAATTCTATGCGAAAAATATCACTAGAACCTGTTTCCATAATATCTACAAGTTTGCCAATTTCTTTTTTATCTGGTGTAACTACTGGAAAATTTTCTATTTCAAACCAGTAAATTTCATCATCATCTGTTTTTGGCAACATATCTTCTGTAATAGACACATTAAAACCTTTAAGTTTTGTAGCATCTTTTTCATTATCAATACCTTTAAGGCGGACAATTAACAGATTATTATGCTCTCTTATATCTTCTATTTTCAAAGACCTTTTTAACTCATTATTTTGAGTTAATAATAAATATTCCATTTGGCTAAAAAGTTCAGGATGGCTTGTATTAGGCTTAATTTTCATCTCGCCATTCAGCCCGTATGTTCCTGCTATTTTGCCTATGGAAATAAACTTCATACAATACCTATTAATAAACTGCTATTCAACAATTTCTAAACCGTAGCGCTCGCCTTTGCGTGCAGAAGCTGCTGCTACAATAGAACGGATAGATTTTGCAGTTCTTCCCTGTTTGCCAATCACTTTACCTAAATCGCTTTCAGCAACATAGAGTTTTAAAACTTTACCTTTTTCATTTTCCCCTTCTTCTATTTTCACTTGTTCAGGGAATTCTACTATTGATGTAACAATATAATTAACTAATTCTTTCATACTTATTTTCCAGCTTTTACTTTATTTTCTGTAAATTTTTTAATAATGCCTAATTTACTCATAAGGCTTTTAGCTGTATCAGTTGGAATTGCACCTACTGATAACCATTTTAATGCTTTTTCTTCATCAATTTTTAATTCAGTTTCATTTGGCAATGGATTATATGTTCCAATAACTTCAATAAATGCACCATCGCGTCTTGTCCTTGAATCTGCAACTACTATACGGTAGAAAGGGCGTTTTTTACGACCCATACGCATTAGTCTAATTTTTGTTGCCACTTATGCCTCCTCATTTTATAGACAAGTAAGTCTATTTTTGTTTTATACTTATTTTAAATATGTTTTAATAATTTATATATTTTTTAAAATTTTAGACCTTTCATTAATTTTGCTAAATCTTTCATATTCATATCTGGTGTTTTACCACCAACTTTACGACTAACTTTTTTCATCATTTTATTCATATTAGTAAGCTGGTCTATTAATTTATTAACTTCATTCACAGAAACACCAGCACCGCGGGCAATTCTTTTTTTACGGCTACCATTTAGTGCATCTTGTCTAGAACGCTCTCTTTTTGTCATACTATATATTATAGCCTGAGTGCGTTTTATACGACTTTCATCAATATCTGCACTATTTATTTTTGGTAATCCGGGTATCATTTTTAATATACTTTCAAGGGAACCCATTTTATTCATCATAGAAAATTGCTTTAATATGTCATTATAGTCAAGCCCTGTTTTAATCTTGCCAGCCATACTTTCAGCTTCTTCTATATCAATAACTTCCTGAGCACGCTCAACAAGAGATACAATATCTCCCATACCTAGAATACGGGAAGCCATTCTATCAGGGTGAAAAAGTTCAAATTCATCGGCTTTTTCCCCTGTTCCTATAAACATTAAAGGTTTTCCTGTTGCATATCTGATAGAAAGTGCAGCACCACCTCTTGCATCACCATCTGTTTTTGTTAAAATAACACCAGTAATTTCAAGACGATTATTAAATTCTGTTGCAGCATTAACAGCATCTTGACCTGTCATAGCATCTGCTACAAAAAATGTATAATGTGGAGATATAGCTTTCTTTACATTTTCTACTTCCTGCATAAGCTCTTCATCTATATGAAGTCTACCAGCAGTATCTACAATTACTACATCCTTTGCTGCTTTTTTTGCATACTCTAAACCATTACTGGCAATTTTTACTGCATCTTTTAATGATTTATCTGAATAAACATCTATATTTAAATTTTTACCTAAAACTTCCAACTGGTCAATAGCCGCAGGCCTATATATATCTGCTGCTATTAATAAAACATTTTTACCATCTTTTGCAAAATATCTTCCAAGTTTTCCTGCACTTGTAGTTTTACCAGAACCCTGTAAGCCGGAAAGCATTATTATTGTAGGTGGTATAGGTTGTAATGGAATTGATGGCACATAATCACTGCCACCAAGAATATCCACAAGGTTATCATGGACAATTTTGATAAACTGTTGAGCTGGAGATACACTTTTAATAACAGATTCACCAAGAGCCACTTCCTGCACTCCTGATACAAATGATTTTACAACTTTATAATTAACATCCGCTTCCAGTAAAGCCATACGAACCTGCTTAACAGCTTCGGAAATATTAGCTTCTGAAATGCGAGCTTCACCTTTAAGACGCTTAAAAACGCCAGAAAGCTTTTCATTTAAATCCGCAAACAAGTTTCAATCTCCTGCGTCCTATTCTTTTGTATGAAAATATCCCTAAAATAATCAAGGGATATTACTTATATATAACTTATAAAGATTTGTCAAGGAAAAAAGTGGCTTTATGTCATTAAAACTTGGCTACCACATTTACTTTTAATAATATCTGCATTTAGCTCATTTGATACAGCTTGCACAAAAGCATTATTATCATCAGAGACAGGTGACCTATTTGTATTAATATATTTTTTTATTAATTCTTTCAATACATTACTCAAAATTATTATTTTTCTGAACTATTAGCAGCATTTTCCACTTCTTCTGTCATACTATCATCTGCTAATTCTTTATTTTCTGATAAAAAGCTTTCTAATTCTTTTTGTGTAACTCTGACAGCAAGCCCAACAATTTCGTCCATTTTCTCTCCCTTTTCTTGAGAGTTTTCAATAGCTTTTGTCATAATTTTCCAAAAAAAAGTATCTAAATTTTTAACACCATTAATAAAAGTTTCATTAACTTCCCCTTTTGTCTGGTTCATATAAGGAATAATAACAGCCTGAGCTGTATGTGTAAAAAATTTAAAATCATCATCAGATGGGCTAATACCCTTAGAAAATTCATCAATTACAGCGTGCATTCCATCTCTAAATGAAGTAATCTGAGAAGCAATATCCCAAAAAGCTTTGGAAGTGTCTTTTGAACGACTGCCACCACCCATTTTTGTATCAAGCTCTGCAACAGTCTGTCTAATAGCAAACATTACATTATCATATTTATCTACAATAGTTTGCACAGGAATAACACTGCCTTTTCTAACATTACCAGCAACAATAGTAAGCACAGCATTATATTTTACATATACACGAGTGCCATTTTCCATAGCAACATCTGTTAATGCTTTTATCATTTTACCAAAAGAAGATGCGTCTATTGCTTCAAAAAACTTACGCATACGCAAAAGTGCAAGTTTTGTATCTTTCATAAAAGGAATAATCTCTTTTATATATTCCCTTTGTAATTTATTAATAGATTTACCCATTACATATTCAAAATGGTGTAGTTTATCTCTAAAATCATTAAGTTTTGCATAAATAATTTTTGCTTTTGCATTTACAGAATACTGCTGCATTACAAAAAACCATTTATCAAGATAATTTTTAATAGTTTTTAATGTAGTCCTAGGAACGATTGCTTTTGCTTCTTGGTCTTCTGATACATACATTGCAAACTTTTCTTTGTGCATAGGGAAATAATTAGTTTTAGCTTCTAAACAAGTCTGCCCTATACGCTCCATATAAATAGCAGATACTGTTGTAAGTTTATGAGCAAGTGCACCTTCTTCTGCATCACCTAGTTTATTAAAAGCATCATCCATAAGTTTAGAGATTTCACCTAATTCATCAAGAAAATTACGTTTTGATTCTGTTTTTTTATCTGCTGGGTCAATACCTGTAAAGCCTTCAATTAGCTTTTCATAATTTGGGTTATCCTTTAAAAATGCAACAAGCGACATTCTTAAACCTTTTCTAACATTACCATATTTAGTTTCAAGCTCTTTACATTTCATAGCCTTTAAAACTTCATCCGCTATCATTGCCATAAAATAACCCCTGAATAAATAATATAAATACTACTACATTTTTTAGATTATCAACTTTTTAATTTCTATGCAATATAAAATATACTATTTGTATATATTATTTTACTAATTAAATATTTACTTTTTATAATAGTAATTTATAAAAAAACCTCCGTTGCAATTAAACGGAGGTCCATAACCATTAAAGTATTAATAATAATTAATTTAAACTTTTAGTGCCAAAAGTGCCGTCTGCTTTTTTTATTACTTCTAAAAGGAATGGTTCTTTTATTGCACTACCTGTCGCATCAATAGACATTTTACCAGTAATACCTTCAAAATCTTTAATTTCCATAAGTTTAGCTCTTATTGTATCACGCTGATGAACATCAGAACAATCTGTAACATTAGCTTCTTGCATTGCTTGGACAAGTAAGTATGCAGCATCGTAACCTTGTGCAGAAAAAGTATCAGCTTCTCTACCTTTTTCAAGCATTTTTGCTTTAAAAGATTGGATATTTTGCCTATCAACTTCTGCTGAAAAACCTGAATAGAACATAGCACCAATTGCTGCATCCCCTGCAATATTCCATAAATCTGGAGATTGAAAACCGTCACCACCAGCAAGTGGAGCATTTAAACCTTGTGTTTGTTTTGCTAAAAGAAGGCGTGCAGCTTCTTGATAATATCCTGTAAATATAATTACATCAACATCACTATTTTTAATAGAAGTTATTTGTGCAGATACATCAGTATCCCCATCATTAATTGATTGTTCAATAACAATATCTCCACCTGAATTTTTTATTGCATCTCTAAAAAAGTTTGAAAGACCAACAGAATATTCATTATTAGTAGATGTGATAAGTGCAAATTTTTTATAACCTTTATTATTAACTAAAAATTTTGTTAAACTTGGTGCACCGTCAGCATCTTGCAATGTATTACGAAAAGCAAAAGGAATATGCTCATAATCATTGCCAACTCGCCTTTCTGTAACATGTTCTGCTGTTGCACCAGTAGATATTGCAACTGTGCCACCATTATTTGCTAACTCTCTCATAGCAAGAAAGCTACCTGATGTGATTTCTCCAATAATAGCACATACATTTTCTTTTAATAGACGCCTTGTTAAGTTGACTGCATCAGTTTTTTCGCCACGGCTATCATAATGAGCAAATTTAATTTGTTTGCCATTAACACCACCATTAGCATTAATTTCTTCAAAAGCAATTTGAGCCCCAAGAACTGTTTTTGAACCATAATCAGCTTGAGCACCAGTTTCTGGATTTTGACCGCCGATAATTAATACATTAGTATCTTCTGCACCACTATTACCAGCTTTTTTACAACCAGCAAGTGATAAGATAACAAATGTAGATAAAGCTGTCATTAATAACAGTTTTTTTAAAGACATAATATTCCTCCATGAACCATATTTAATAGCTTAATATAATAGTTTGCTTATAAAATAAATACAAGTAAAAATTTATTTTTTTTAAATATTTATATTGAAATAGATATAATTATATAGTAAATACTTTCAATGAATATTTTATTACATCAATGCTGTGGACCATGCTCAATATATCCAATAATTAATATGCAGGCTCATGGGCATAATATTACTACATATTTTTTTAACCATAATATACACCCTATTCAAGAATATTATAAAAGGATGGAAGGTGCAGTGCTTGTTTCAAGGCACTATAATATTAAATGTATAGTAGAAGATTATTATGGTCTTACAGAATTTTTAAGAAATACTGTTTATCATGAGAAAGAACGGTGCCTATATTGTTATGAAAGACGGCTTATGAAAGTAGCAGAAAAAGCAAAAGAATTAAAAATGGATGCTTTTTCATCAAGTCTTTTATACAGTAAAATGCAAAATCATGATGCTATAAAAGAAATAGCAGAAAAAGCAGCAGATAAATATAGCATACCATTTTATTACTATGATTTTCGGGAAGGCTGGCAGGAAGGAATAGATATTTCAAAAGAACTTGAAATATACAGACAAAACTACTGTGGTTGTATATACAGCGAAGAAGATAGGTTTTTAAACCAACTTTCAAAAAAATATGCTAAACGATACGAAGAAATTAATGCTTATTATGAAAATATAAAATAAAAATAGTAACTATTACTATTTTGCTTGTAAAATAATATATTATAGTATATATATTTATGTATTATAGTGTGAATATATTAGGAGATTAAAATGACAAAAGAACAATTAAAAGAATTTAATGGCAATGATGGAAAGCCAGCTTATATCGGATATAAAGGCAAGGTATATGATATTTCAAAAAGTGATTTTTGGGCAGGTGGCACACACATGGGCAGATTTAAAGCTGGGGAAGATTTAACTGATAGTATTGATATGAGTCCACATGGTGAAAAAAATATTTTCCGTTTTGAAGTAGTAGATACATTAGATGATGGAACTGAAAAAGTAGCAGATAATGACACTGTTATTCCTAATGCAGAAAATATGCTTTCTGATATGGATAAAAAAATGATTGCAAAAAGAAAATGGTATAGAAAAAACCATCCTCATCCAAAACTTACCCACTTCCCTGTTGGTATGTTTGGATTTGCCTTTTTTGTGCAAGTGCTTGCATGTATATTAGGTGGAGTATCTGGGACTTTTCTTGCTAATACAAGCTATATTGCCACTGTTTTTGGCACAATATTTTTAATTCCTGCTATTGCCTCTGGTGCATTAAGTTTTTACATTAACTATAATGGCTTTACCAACTCTATTTTAAAACAAAAAATGATAGGTTCTATAATATTACTTATTACTGGTGTAATATCAATTATTATTGGAAATATAGAGCTTAATTCTATTGGATATTTTGCAGGAAATTCTAATAGTATTATAACAGTATTTTTACAATACAACCCTTTAAAATCAATTTATTCTGTTTTTACAGTAATAAATCTTGCTATTGTTACTTTTATCGCATCAAATGGTGGCAAAATAACTTGGCCACAGGATAAAAAATAGGATAATCAATGCAAACATTACATATTTCTCACAATGATTTAGACGGTTTAGGTTGCGGAGTATTAATTAAAAAGTTTATTGCTGGTAATATAAAAACTGTCTATTTAGGATATGATGATATAGACAGATATATTGAAGATAACTATCATTACTATGATAGAATAATAATAACTGATGTTTCTCCACAATATGGCATTGTTGAAATGCTTGCAGGTGAGAAAGATGTATTAATTATTGACCATCATGCAAGCAGTGAAGCATTAAAAGATTTTCATTTTACATACCATGATATTACAAAATGTGCTACACTGCTTACTTATGAATATCTTCTTAAAGAAGGTTATGATGTAGAAGAATATAAAGAATTTGCCTTATGTATAAATGATGTAGATATGTGGTTTTTAAAAAGAGATGATAGCTTAAAAATGAGTGTTCTTTTTAATCTTATGGGTATTAATAGAATGGAAGAACGCTTTTTATCTGCATCTTATACTAATTTTACAGAAACAGAGCAACTTATTATAACCCTTGAAGAAGAAAGGCGTGATAACTATATAAAAAAAGCAATGAGAAATATTGAAACTATAAAAGATAAAGATGGATTAACTTTTACAGTAGTATTTGCAGAAAGTTATGCCTCTGAACTTGGTAATCATATTATTAGTGAAGATATTTCTGATTATGTAATATTAATAAATGCTCAAACCAAAAAAATATCTTTACGGTCTAGGAAAGATGTAAATATTCGCCATATAGCAGAAAGAAATGGTGGTGGCGGTCATAAAAATGCAGCTGCTTTTTCTATAAAAAATGAAAATTTTGATATAGATAATCTTCTAAAAAATATTGGTGTTGTGTAGATGAACGCATCATTCATATTATCTGCTGCTAAACCTGAACAGTTTATAAAAAGTGATTTACCTGAAATATGCTTTGCTGGAAGAAGTAATGTGGGTAAATCATCTATGATTAATAAAATATTAAATCGTAAAAATCTTGTAAAAGTTGGTAATACTCCGGGTAAAACAAGACTTGTAAATTTTTTTAATATAGATGATGAATATATCTTTACTGATTTACCCGGTTATGGTTATGCAGCAGTATCTAAATCAGAACGAGCAGCATGGGGTAAATTAATAGAATATTATTTTACTTATAGAACAAATCTTTCATTATGCGTTTTATTACTTGATATAAGGCGAACACCAAACGATGATGATATGAAAATGATTGCGGCTATGCGGTCAAGAAATGTGCCATTAATTGCTGTGCTTACAAAATCAGATAAAATATCAAATAATGAAAAAGTAAAGCAAATAAAAATAATATCTGAAAAAACAGGCATTTCAAAAGAAAATTTAATTGTTTTTTCTGCTACAACAGGTATTGGAAAAGAGCAGATATGGCAAGAGATAGAAAAACTTACAAGTATATAATCACTATCTTAAAAATTATCTCGCCTGCTCTTTTTGCATTTTTTGTGCTACTTACAAATATTATTTCCAAATCTAATATGCAGGCAGGTTCATTTTCAATATTAAATAATGATGAATATATAGCCTCATTTGTATCTGATACCGCAAAAGCAGAAAAAAATATTACATGTGCATTATTTATGTATAAAATAGATAACTATAATATGGATAATTTAGAAGAACCAATACCTTTAATCACTTCATCTTTAATAAATGCTGCAAAAAGAAATGTAGATGTTACAGTAATTTTTGAAAAATCAAATTATAAAGATGATTTATCTAACAAATATAATAAAGAAACTGCAAAATATTTGAGAAAAAATGGAATAAAAGTTCTTTTTGATAATGAAAGTAAAAAACTTCATGCAAAATTATGCTTAATTGATGACAAAATTATATACACAGGTAGCCATAATTTTACATATAGTGCTATGAAGAGAAATAGTGAAAGTTCTGTTAGAATAATATCTACTGATGAAGCAGAAAAGATTAAAAAATATTTTATTAATATACAATAATAGTGTAACTTTCTTTATATATAAACGACTATAATTTATAATGGAGTGAAATATGAAAAAAATAATATTATTTAGCATACTAATTATGAGTATCTCATCTATACTATTTGCACAAAACAGGTATGCAGGTATTCCTGTTCCTATATCACTAACAGACCCATTAAGTTTTAATGGCACTTATGAAATTGAAAGATTAATAATAAGAAATGGCGATAATACATTACTTGATTCTGATAATAGCTATGATGTGTATGATGATAAAGGCATTGCTACAATTAATATGAAAATAAGCCAAAATAATGTTTCAATTGAATTAATATATAAAATGCAGATGGTTGGTCCAGCTTTTAAACGCTCTGAAATTGCCAACTATTCATTTTTGTATGATAGTCAAATTTTTACAGCACAACGACCACAGGGAATATCTTTATCAAAAGCTCTTTCATCAATAGGTATGATAGTATACGACCATGAAGATTTAATATGGGAAATGCCTTTTGAAAAAGGTTACACTCTTATTTTAAAACTTGAAAAGAAAAATGATATTTCAACAATAATAGATAAAAAACCTTTTATAATTATTGAGGATTAATATGCGTATTATTTTAGTATTATTAATAATATTTGTAAATTTTAGCAATGCTTTTGCTGATATTGCATCACCTATGACAATAAATATTACAGAAAATCCAGTAAGTCTTAATGGCACTTATTCTGTGAAAAGATTTGTAATATTAAAAGATAAACATATTTTTATAGATTCAGAAGATAAAAATACTATAACAGGCAGTAAAGGACAAGTTACTATTGACTTAAATATTACAGGTAATATGATAAACTCCACACTAAAAATGCAGATGAAAGGCAATATTTTTACAGAAGGCTCTGCTTTTGCTGGATATGATTTTATCTATTCATCAAGAGTTATACCTATGCCTTTAAATAATGATAATAAAACAATTAGTTTAGAAGATAAAATTTCTGCTGTTGGCTTGCATTATTATAAAAATGAAAACAGAATTATATGGGAAATACCATTTGAGCAGGATAAAATTATTATAATGATACTTGACAAAGAAAGTAATAAAGTAAAAAGCCTTTCCCACTCAAAATATATATTTTTATAGTATATAAAATATTACTGATATATATTTTTTATATTTACTTAATTAAAGCAACTCTATATTTTTTACGCATTTCATCAGGATAATAAGTTGATTTTGCTTGACGAAGTGTTTCTTTACCTAAATCCTGCTCAAAATTAATAAATATATATTCACTATTTAACTGTTGACTGAAAGCATTATATAAATGTTGATAAATTCCTTTATACTCCCTTATACCTTTTGCAAAATGTAACGCAAATGTTTCATCATTTAATTCTTCACCAAGCACAAAACCTGACGGTTTGCCATCTGCGTATGAAATCATACCGCGAAGATTAAATTCTGTAAGTTTTTCAAGTGCTTCTAGTGTTTCAGCATAATCAGAACCATGATTTTCTGCCATTTGAATATCTCTTTCCCATATATCAAGGATATATTTAGCATCATCAAATCTTTCTGGATTAAGTTCAAAATCTTCTACTACATATCCCTCATTATACTGTTTTAAAAGATTTCTTTTTTTTGCAAGTTTTCTACCTGCAAAAGTTGCAAGCCGTTCTGTTTTATATATATAATCAGAATCTCCATCAAGATAAGAATATGTCCACTTATCTTCGGGAAAAAAGGTTAGCCATTCCTCTTGTATAGGAAAGAAAAAATCAACTAATGCACCCATCTCTATTAACTTATTTTGTGGTATAATTTCAAGTGGACATACTGGCATCATATATGTTTTATTATCGTATGTAACACCATGTAGAAATGTGCAACCATCACTTTCTGCCACTTGATAGTTATGAGGTTTTCTGAATAAATAAGCATTAGTAAAGCTATATTCAGAAAGATAAGAATTTTTTGCACGAAGTATTGGTGCAAGAGATGCTCTGTGAGAATATTCTAACTCTTTAAAATCCATTATATACCTATCATTTTAATAATATCATTAATTAAGACTTTTATATATATCACAAAAAAATTATTTGTCTATACATTTATTTTAATTCAAGTATTGTGCCAATAGTATCAATATCAACTATCCATTTATCCTTTACAAGCATTAATGGAAGATTATATTTTATACAGCTGTCTATATTTTTTGTATTTTCATCTATTAAAAATTGTTTATCAATAGAAAATAAATTTCCCCTATTTTCTATAATATTTGCTTTATCTATTATCATATTAAAATGATTATTTATATAATCTTCACTCATAGCAAAACATATATATTTAATTTCATTTAAATACTCCAATGAAAAATCTTTTTTATAATCAAATGGAATATAACCACCTTCTATAATTATATTCTGATTATTTTCTATAATAGTTTTAACCATTTCTTTTACAATATCCCATAAATAAACCTGTAATAAATTATCATCATAAACTGTTAATGAAGTATTTCTACTTCTAATCAAACCCATTTTTATATGGTCTATGGAAATATAAGAAATTTTATATTTTTCCATTAATTTTTGAGCAAGATATGTTTTACCTGTGCAAGATGCACCATTAATTAAAATAACCATACATTTTCTACATTATTTCTATTTTTTGCCATTTTTTACTTATAAATCTTCTAGTAGATAATATTGACTGTAAGAAAAAACCAGAATTTAAAGCCCACCATACACCTATTGCATGCAAATCAAGTGCTATTCCAAAAATATATGCAAGCGGAAGCCTTAATACCCATACATTAAGCATTGCATAAAGCATTGTAGCTTTTGTATCCCCTGCCCCATTTAATGCACCAGACATTGCAAGATTTAAAGCAATAAATGGTTCTGCAATCATACATATATAAAGATATTTAATTATTTCATCAACAACCAGTGGATTTGGTTCCAAAAATTCTGCAATAGAGTGTGCATTTATCAATACAACTGCAATCATAATCGTAACTATTGTTATAGAAATAAATGCTGTTGTTAATCCGCTTTTATATGCTTCATTAAATTGTTTTTTACCCATTAGGTTGCCAACTATTACAGCATTTGCCATATTAAATGCAAATGCTGGCATAAATATAGCACTTTCTATTCGTAACCCTGTGGCATAAGCTGCCATAATCTCAATAGAGTTATATGAAAGCATACCAAGAACAGCATAAAGAGCTGTTCCACCAAGTTGCCAGCTAATAGATACTATTCCACTAGGCCAGCCAATTAATAATATTTGCTTTAAAATAGAAAATGAAAAATTATAAGTTTTATTAATAATGCGAAAAATTATAATCATATTTATAATAGATGCAGATGATATACTTATAGCTGTTGATATTGCTATACCTTTAAAGCCAACATCTGTAAAATTATAAAAATAAAGAACTAAAATAATATTTAATAAGGCTGCAAAAATCATAACTCCCATAGTAACAGTTACCCGTTTGCATGACCTTAATACTCCATTCATATTTACTAATGTTATATGAAAAATAATACCAAGAAAATATATTTTTATAAGAGATGAAGCATATCCTTTTACTTCATTAGGTGCATTTAAAAGAGTAGCAATTTTAGAAGAAAATGTTATGCCAACTATACATATTACCACACCAAATAAAAATGCAGATACTACTGATGTAAATACAGCTGAACGAAATTTAGCTTTATCATCTGATGTAAAAAGGCGTGATAATACTGATACTGCCCCAATGGTTAAAGCATGCCCTGTCATTATAAAAAAACTATATACCTGACTTGCAAGCCCAGTGGCAGCTTTTACTACTTCACCAAATCTACCAGCTATATATATATCTGTCATAGACATACAAAATTCAAATACCATCATCACCATAATAGGCCAGCTCATTTTCCAGCTTTCTTTCATTAATGGCAATAAACTTTTTACAGGATAAATGATTTTTCTCTTAACAAATGATTTATTTTCTTGTAGCATCATACTTTGCAATATCATATTATTAAAATATTTAAAAGAGAAATTTATAAGAATAGATTATATTTTATTTTAATATGTAGAAATTTTGTTTAATTTATAATATATTCTTTTTTATAAATTCAAATAGTCATAAGGTTAATATTGCTTTACAATTTAATAACTAATGTATTTTATATATTTTAAATGAGGTTTTATTTATATGCTATCTTATATTTCAATAATATTTTATATGATTGCTTTTATCCATATCATGCTTTTCTTACTTTGGGGCAATAAAAATGTCCGCAATCTTTTTAATATATTTATGGGGATAGGGCTACTTTTTAATATAGTAGATATATTTATCAGATATTTTAATACTGGCACTGCTCCCACATCTACATTATATGATGTAATGATTATGGTATGTATATCTTTTGGTATTACATATTTTATACTTTATTTTAAATATAAACGACCACTTATTGGGCTTTTTATATCTCCATTTATGGTGGTAGCATCTATTGTATCAATATGTTTTCCGCCAAGTGTTAGTCCATCATATCCAGTTGTTGATTCTATATGGAAATATGTCCACCTGCCATTTATTATGCTTGGCACCACATTTTTAGTAGCTGCTTTTATTGCATCATTAATGTATCTTATTCAGGAAGCACAACTTAAAAAGAAAAATTTTGGCTTTATTTTCCAACGGTTTCCAGCCCTTGATACTATTGCAAATATTAATAATACATCCCTACATATAGGTTTTTATTTTTTTACAATAGGCTCTGCATTAGGATTTGTATGGATGCTACAAAATAATTTAGAAGAAATTTTATCATCATTAAAAATAATATTTTCAATTTTAACATGGCTTTTATATGCCACATTAATGATATTAGACAGAAAAAAATCTATGACACCAAGGCAGACTGCACAGTGGACAGTTATTGGATTTATATTAATATTAGTAACCTATGTTGGTGTTGCTAATTTTATGCTGAGGTAATTAATATGTTAGTGGTTTTAGGTTTAAATCATAATTCTGCCCCTGTAACTGTTAGAGAGCGTATGGCTATAAAAAAAGATGAAATGGAAGCCTTATATAAAAAATTTCTTGCAGAAAACAGCATACAGGAATTATTTTTAGTTTCAACATGTAATAGAGTAGAATATTATTTTGTAATAAAAAACTATCTTTGTGAAAAATGTGATATTCATTCCCCTATTTGTGATAAATGTGAAATATTAAATATAGTTGCTCAAAACTGCCAGCTTGCTGTGGAAGATTTATCTAAATATACTTATTTCGCATCTGGTAAAGAAGCAGTTACTCATCTTTTTGCAGTAGCATCAGGGCTTGATAGTCTTGTTTTAGGCGAGCCACAAATTTTCGGGCAGATAAAAGATGCTTTTGAAATATCAAAAGAAAATGGTGGTATGGGCTGTTTTTTAAATAGACTTTTTGAATGGACTTTAAAAACTGCTAAAAAAATAAGAACTGTTACAGGAATATCAGAAAATCCAGTATCTGTAAGCTATGCAGCTGTGGAGCTTGCAAAAAAAATATTTTCTGATTTATCCCTTGCAAAAGCTATGATAATAGGTGCTGGTGAAATGTGCGAGCTTGCTACTCGCCATTTAACAGGTTCAAATATTGGCTCAATAATAGTTACAAATAGAACTTTTGAAAAAGCTGTTAAATTAGCAGAAGAATTTTCAGGCGATGCTGTTACTTTTGATAGATTTGCACAAAAATTACCGGAAGTAGATATTATTATTTCATCTACTGGCTCGCCCGATTTTATAGTTACTGCTGATATGATTAAACAAGCTATGAAAAAACGACCATCCCGCCCTATGTTCTTTATTGATATTGCAGTTCCTAGGGATATTGACCCAAAAGGTGCAGATATTGAAAATATATATATATATGACATTGATGATTTAAAAAGTGTAGTAGAAGCTAATAAAAAGGAAAGAGAAAAAGAAGCCAAAAAAGCATGGGATATAGTCCATAATGCAGCTTTTGCTTTTGATGAGCAAATGGAATCTTTAAAAATAACACCAGTCATAAAAAATATGCGTTCTTATTTTGAAGCAAAAAGAAATGAAGAACTAAAAAAATACTGTGAAAAATTTAAAATAACTGATGAAAAAGAAATAGAACATTTAAATTATCTTTTAACAGCTACACTTAATAAAATACTTCACACACCTTTTATGAATTTAAAAGAGCATGCAACAGATAACAGTAAATACTCTATAACGGAAGTTATGGAAATAATCTTTAAAAATAATTAATGGAGTAATAGATGAAAAAAGAAGTTGTGATAGCAACAAGAGGTTCAAAACTTGCTTTATGGCAGGCTGAATATATAAAAAAAGAAATAGAAAGCCATCATAAAAATATCTTTTGTAGGCTTGAAATAATAAAAACTCTTGGCGATAAAATATTAGATGTGCCTTTGGCAAAAATAGGTGGCAAAGGGCTTTTTGTTAAAGAAATAGAAACAACACTTCTTGAAAAAAAAGCAGATTTAGCAGTGCATAGTATGAAAGATGTGCCTATGGAACTTCCTTGTGGTTTAGAGCTTTTTGAAAGCCCAAAATGTGAAGAACCAAATGATGCTTTTTTATCTATTAAATATAATTCTCTTGATGAATTGCCTATTGGTGCAAAAGTAGGCACATCATCATTACGAAGAAAATTACAGCTTTTAGAATTAAGACCTGATTTAGAAATGCTTGATTTAAGAGGCAATGTGCAAACACGCATGCAAAAACTTAAAGACGGTTTATATGATGCTATTATTCTTGCATACGCTGGTCTTAAAAGGCTAGAAATAACTGATAATATAAAAGAGATACTGTCTATTGATAAAATGCTTCCAGCCTCATGTCAAGGCATATTAGGGCTTGAAATCAGAAGTGATGATGATGATATGAAAGAAATATTATCATTTATTAGTGATAAAGATAGCTGGATAAGAGCAATTTGCGAAAGAGCATTTTTAAGAAAATTGCAAGGTGGTTGTCAAATACCTATTGGCTGTCATTCTATATTACAAGAAGATAAAATATATATTAAGGGCATTATTTACAACCTTGATGGTAGCAAAAAAATTGAAAAAGAATATATAGGCGATAAATCTAGCCCAGAACAAGCTGGTATTGTTTTAGCTGAAATGGTGCTTAATGCTGGTGGTGATAAAATATTAAAGGAAATATATTCATAATTTTATGAAAATTTTTTATAGTCCAAAACGGGTGCTTATTACTAGACAATTTGAGCAGTCTGGCTCATTTGTAAATGGTTTATCTGCAAAAGGTCATTACCCTTTTCTACTGCCTATGATAGAAACAGTGCAATTATGCCCTGTAATAGAATCAGGTGAATACGAAATAATATTATTTACAAGTGCAAATGCAGTAAAATATTTTGCACCATACCATAAAAATATTCATGGTAAAGTATATATTGCTCTTGGTAAGCAAACAGCACATGCAATGGAAGTATTTTTAGGCATATCAAGAGCCATAACTCCAACAGTATATGATTTAAATAATGCTATGCAGTTAATTTATTCTATACCACTACAAAATGCTAGAATATTATCTCCCGGAGCTGAAAAACGATTAGAACTTCCAGTAGAACAACTTAATGATATGGGAGCAGAGCTTATTACACCAGCAGTTTATGAAACCACATTCGCAGAATATCCCGAAGGGTATATTGATAGTTTTATTATTGATAATAAAATAGATACTATTACATTTTGCTCGCCTAGTGCAGCAAAATCATTTTTAAAACAATTTAATGGAGATAAATCTCTATTAGATATAGTAAGTATAGGCACAACAACAGCACTTTTTCTTGATAAGCAGGGCATTCAATCAAGGTATCCAGAAAAATTTACAGTTGAGTCTATGGTTGAAATAATATAATAAAAGGGGTCTATTATGTTTCCAATAACTCGTTCAAGAAGATTAAGGTCTAGTAAAAATATTAGAAATATGGTTAGAGAAACTACTCTTTCTGTTAATGATTTAATTTATCCATTATTTGTATGTGAAGGCAAAGGGATAAGAAATGAAGTTCCATCAATGCCAAATGTTTATAATTTAAGTGTAGATGAAGTTATTAAAGAAGCAAAAGAAGTAGAAAGTTTAGGCATAAAATCTGTTATACTTTTTGGTATTCCAGACCATAAAGACGAAGAAGGCAGTGGTGCTTATGGTAGTGATGGTATTGTGCAGAAAGCCATAAAAGCAATAAAAGATTATACAGATTTATATGTAATTACTGATGTATGTATGTGCGAATATACAAGTCATGGTCATTGCGGTCATATTATTAATGGTGATGTGGATAATGACAGCACACTTGATATGCTTGCAAGAGAAGCACTATCCCATGCAGAATCAGGTGCTGATATGGTAGCCCCAAGTGATATGATGGATGGAAGAGTAGCTGCTATTAGAACAATGCTTGATGATAATGGATATGAAAATATACCAATAATGAGCTATGCAGTAAAATATGCTTCTGGTTATTATGGACCATTTAGAGATGCAGCAGATTCAACCCCAGCATTTGGTAGTAGAAAAACATATCAAATGGACCCAGCAAATAGAAGAGAGGCATTAAAAGAAGCATTCCAAGATATTGAAGAAGGTGCAGATATTATTATGGTAAAACCAGCCCTTGCTTACCTTGATATTATTAGAGATGTAAAAGATAGCTGTGTTGTTCCTGTTGCATCATATAATGTATCAGGCGAATATTCTATGATAAAAGCAGCAGCTAAAAACGGCTGGATAGATGAAGATAAAGTTATTATGGAAACACTACTTTCCATGAAAAGAGCAGGTAGTGATTTAATCATTACATACTTTGCAAAAGATGTAGCAAGAAAATTAAATAAATAGTAATAAAATACTTCAAAAATAGCAAAAGCCCACAAGCAAAATAGCTTATGGGCTTTTTTATGCGAAAAATGCCCCGCTTTTGCGGGGCTGAATATGAAATAAATTATATTATTAATCAACTGTAATATTGCCAGCAGAAGTTAATGAAAGTCTTCCATTTATAGTTGAAGCAAATGGCTCTTCTGTTAAAGAATTTGGGTCCATAGGTATTACTTGACTACTTACTTTTCTTAAAACAAGTCTTGTATCTGGGTTTAATGTATATATAACAGCCTTCTTACCATCAAAATGAGAAAATAATACTATATCTAAATTAGTTTTACCTGTAAAACTAGCATCTTTTTCAAAATAATATTTTGCATTAGATATTGTAGATTTTGCAGTTAAAGTTCTTCCGTCCATATTACCAGTAGCATTAGTATCAAGCATTCCATTTAATGTTCTACTGTCATATACTGTATATTGATATTGATCATTTTTTGACATAGATTGTATAGTTGTACTACCAACAAAAGCTACTTTTGTATGAACAACAAAATTACCATTTTCTAACTTAATAATTGCTCTTCCAGCAAAATCACCGTTAGGTATTGCATATCCACCAGTTCCACCACCACAACTATAAGTATTATTCCAATTAAAATCAGGATATAGTGAACAGTCACTTGAAATAACTGTTTTAGGATTATTATTTACATTTGTTCCAAAAAAAGTAATATTATATGTTCCTTGTAATGAATTTTCATCTGTGTAATCTATAAATCCTAACACATCAACATTATAAGTAGCAGTTAGTGGCTCGCTATCATATTCTGGTTGAACTGTTGCTTTTATAGTTGCAAGACCATTTTTATTACCTGTTACTATGCCATTATTATCAACTGTTGCTATATCACTATTTAAACTTTCATAGGTAATTGATGAGTATGACGATGAAAATGCACTATCATTGATTTTATTTGTTATTTTGCCATTTTGGTCTACTACAAGAGTATCTGTATTAGTAAATGATACACTTTTTATCTCATCTACTACTTGTAAATTATAAGTTGCTGTCTGATTTTTAACAGTCTTTACAGTTAGCAATTCTGATGTTTGCACATTTGCAAGTGTTATTTCGCCTGTGCCACTTACTGCTGTTATTGTTCCAGTTTGTCCACTTGGTGTTGAATAGGTAACTTGTCTATCTGTTGTATTATTTGGAGTTAAGGTAAATGTTACTTTTATTGTATCACCTTTTTTATACACTTTACTTCCGTTTGATATACTAATACCTGTAACTGCAACTTCTGTTGTAGGGGCATTTTCTACTGTTACATTAACAGTTTTTGATATACTACCAGTTCTGACTGTAATAGTTGTAGACCCCGCTTTTAATGCTGTTACTGTGCCTTTATTATCTACTGTGGCAATAGATGTATTACTTGATGTATAAGATAAATCAGCATAATCTGTTGCTATTGATGGAGCTATTACTGATGTTAATGTTCCTGTAACTGTTGAACCATCTCTACTTAAAACAAGTGTCAATGTGCTAGGGCTTACTTCTAAACCAGTAATAGTTGCTTTTTCCATTGTAAAAGAATATGTGCCTTTTTGTGTTTTATCCTGCTGTGATGTTGCTGTAATTGTTATAAGGTCTGTTGTGTATTCTTTAACATTCACAGAACCTTGATTATCTACTGTTACATAATTTGGATGGCTTGATGACCATGTTACTTTTTTATTTTCCACAGTATTTGGCATAACTTCTGCTGTTAATTGAAAAAAATCTCCATGAATTACTCTTTCAGGCTTATTATTAATTTCAACACTTTCAACTTTTACACCTGTTTCATCTTCTGGGATATCTGTATCTGATGGTTTAGATGGTTCTAAACCGTTATCCATGTCTATATCTGCTGTTTTTTCTAATAATATTTTTAAATACTCACCTTCTTTAATTATATCATTATCTATAATTGGGGTGTAATGAGAATTAGCTTGCGGGTCTAATGTGAAATATAAACCATATTGACTGCCATCTATTAATTCTGCACCTAAATTTTGAAATGTTGCTGATATGAAAGCATTTAAATCACCGCCATAGTCTGCTAATTTTGATAAATCAATAATATACTTATCAAAAATGATTTTTTTGCCTTCAAATTCTAGGGACATTAAAACTTCTGGGGCTTCCATACCGCCTTCGGATGTTATTAGATTTAAGCCAACACGAAGTTCGCTTTTTGATGATGGGGTTTTCTCTGGGTTGCTATTGATGCCGTATAATTTCACATTATACACACCTAATAGGCTGAATGGGTCACCTTCTAAATCAATTGGCGTAATAGATGATGATACATTACTATCATCTATATCGCTATTGCCCCCCCCTGTTGATGAACTGCTGTCGCTTTCACTACATCCTGTAACTAATAATGTAGCGAAAAGTGTTAAAAAAAGAATAAATAAAAACGGTTTTACTTTTAACATTTTCTGCTCCTTTTAAAATAATTGATAAATACATAAAACTCGTAAGTTTTTTATATATGATTTTTTTTAAAAAAGATATAGAAAATTGCATAAAATATAAAATTTGTATAAAATAATATATTATTACCTTATTAAATAATGATTTATTCCATAGCATAAAATTACTTATAAATATCATATAATAGCAAATAATAAAAAAGTAAAACTATATCCTATAATCATCAATACTAAAACTTTATCTATATTTTTATTTAACTAGCTATCAGAAATAAACCTATTTATTATTGTTTGGTTACAATAAATACCCAGTTCACAATAATTCTATCTATGTCTTTCATAGTGAGGACAAAAATCAAAATATTTATATATTATATAATTAATCAATAAATTATGCTTTATTATAATACCTGCATAGTATTTATTAATATAAGTTATTTCTATTATATACCTATAACTTATTGATATATTAAAAAATGGGAATAAAAAGCAATATAAGGATAATTGTATCTTTAAAAATATTGAACTATAATAAAGTAAAAAAATTTACTTTATATAAATGTAGTAAAACATAACTATTATTTAAGCCAATTAAAGAAGTAAGAGAAATATATTCAATTAATGGCATATATTAATTGAATATATTTAATATAAATAACACTTTTTTTTATTTATTTGTGTAACTTATAAATATAATAATTTGTAATATTAAAAAAATTTAAAATAAATTATTCATATTAACTTATTATTAGACTTATAAACCATGCAAAATAAATACAAAAATAACAAGTATATATATTGTTAAATAATATATAAAGTTTATAAAATAGATATTCATACAACTATATAAATAATATTTATACTTTATTTTCAAAATCATTTAAAACTATGCTATTTTTAAATTAACTACAATTATTATCAACATTTAATGATTGATTTATAAATGTAATAATTTATGTTTATTAGATTTTCTTTATTTTTGTTTTATGCTAATAATATATAATAGTGCAGGATTATAATATATGAATATATTTATATTGTTTATCTTGTGATTTATATTCTTTGCCTATATTTTCAGACTGTGAAAACAGATTGTATGATTTGTGAATAATAATTTATTTCATATAAATAATGTTTTATAATATAATGCAAAAAATAATATGATTAATCAAATATCATTGATAAGTAAAAGCATATATTATAGTCATCTTTATAATTTTACATTCTTCACTTTGCTATTAATGACAGGTTGTGTGATTTATAAAATAATACATATTATAATTGTTTAAATATATTTAAAATGAATATAAATATACATATAATTAATAGTATAAATTTATTAAGTATATTTGATATAAATAACACTGTATTTTTTAAATTTGTTTTAGTAACTTACAAGTAACATAAGCTATAATACTAAAAAAGCTGTTATAATAAATTACTTAATTAAATTTATGAATAACTATATAAATAGTGTAAAAGAAAAGTAAAAATATGATTAATAAATCTACTTGGTAGTTGTAACTATTATATACTAATAAATCTTTACAATTTTATTTTATTTGCTTTGTTATGAATGACAATTTGTATAATTTATGAAATAATAATTTATACCATATCAATACTTATTAATAAAATA
>JAAGKN010001011.1_pt1 | contig 53982 bp, 63 predicted proteins | sample 6206371 | NCBI WGS metagenome assembly JAAGKN01 (sample SAMN11533720, study PRJNA540317) | gut metagenome | isolation source: fecal pellets from male and female animal of same cohort | host: Peromyscus leucopus | place: USA:CA | collected 2017
GAGCTTGCTGCTGTTGAGCTTGCTGTTGTTTCTTTTGTTTGTTTTGTTGTTTAATTTGTTGTAATCGTTCAGAAACAGGAATTTTACTAAGTTCTTCTTGACGTTTTAAATCATCAGAAGTTTTATATTTTGATTTTTGTAAATCAAATTCTCTCTGTTTGATTGCTTTTTGCTTTTCTCGTTGCAATGCAAGTTTTTGTTCTTGCTTACGTCGTTGTTGGGCATTTTTACGTCGTTCTTCACCTCGTTCATGTGCTTCTTGACGTTCACGAACTTTTTGTGGGTCAGGTTGGCCACGATGCTCATTTAATTTCGAAAGACTTGTCTTTCGAAATTCATGAGTAGTGGCCAGTGAGTTTACGAACTCTCCACGATGTTGAAACAACTCAGTTGTTTCAACATCATGAACTTGTGAGTTATGTTCATTTAAGGTAACCAATGAATTATGCTCAAATAATTCAGAATTTATTATATCACTAAATCGTTTCATAATTTTATGGTTGCATCACTAAGTTAACTACAATAGTATTTGTTTTCTTTTGAATACCATATGCACTTTCGGGAAGTTCTTTACCACCGTTATACATATCTTTCAAATATACTTTTATACCGTAAGGTACAAATGTTGATACGTTATTGAGAATATTGTCAACATCGGAACCCATAGAATTTTTGAATCTCAATACAACATAAGTAGCTTCTTTTGTTGATTCTTGATTAATCTCCTTATAATCGATACCAAAATATTTACATGATTCTTCAAGTGATTTAGAAAGCATTAAATAATATGGTAAAATCCAATCTTGCTCATTAAGTTTATTCAACCAACGTTTTGCTGAATCTTTATTAATAAATTGCATAACAAAATATTGGTCTTTTTCGTTGATTTTAAATTGCATCTGTTGTGCTAAACGATTAATGTTTGATGTATATTTAAAATCATTATCTGTAAGATTACCAAGGTCTATTTTACGATTCAGTAATTCAATACCTTTCAAAAAGAAATCAGCAAGCATTCTACGTTCAGTATCTGTGATAGTTGTTACATCATGCAAAGCATTTACAACATCTATCATTGCTGAATCATAATTTGCAACTTCTGTTTTAACAGGACATAATTCTAACGGATTATTTAAGAAATCAGTTATTATATGTGTATCATTAGGTGACCTGAATGTTTTTACCCAAGTTTCGAAATCCCATACAAACTTACCAACAAATTGATTACCAAACTGAGCACAAGTTGGGTCAAGAATCAAATTAATATCGTTATCGCGTACTAACAGAGCAGTATGCCATTTATTTTGAACATACGAAGGTTTACAGTGACCATAATATTGTTCTTTAATATCAATTGATACAAGTTTAGCTAATGCACCACGAGAATTAAGTAATATTTGGAATAATTCATCATGTATTATTGCTTGACTAAATGATACACAGAAACCTGTTGTTACCCGAGCATCACCAAGATTTACCCAATTTTCAGGTTTAAGTGGCGCTGTTGGGTCTTGATTATCATGATATGACACTAATGTACCATCTTGTACATCAGCTCTTTTTAAAAATGCTTTCAAATAGTTTACATAAACAGTAGCTATTTGAGCAGGTGATTCTTTTAATATTGTTGTATTCATATTTCGAAATATTTTATTCTAAATTATTTTGAATCAAATCAATGTAAGTTTTTGTGTTATCGCATTTGGTGAACCTTGTCTATTTTTACGATAATGATAAGAATAACCAACAACAAAATGTTTACCAGAATGTACTTCATCTAATCGATAACCTGCTTTTTCTTGGTCATCTTCAGCTTCAAAATCTGGTTCACCCCCAGTTAATGTATCTGTTTCCTTAATTGGTTTGGTATTAATATTTGCTGAACGATTATAATAAATTTCCAGATTAACTAATGTAAATGGAACAATTTCAATCATGTAATTTTTAAGTTCCAAATTAATAGTATTACCATATAATATCTTATTTATTCGTTCATCTCTTAATGGATATTTACTTTTGAGAAATCCAGAAAAAGTATTTTCATTATCTGATGATTCTTCAATACCAACAGTTGCATTCATATCAAGATAACGTCCACTACCAGTACCACTATAAACAACAGCTGTTGCCGCTGCTGCTAATTTAGTCATTGAAAAATTTGTATCAATTGATAAATTTTCAACAGCTATTTCATACTTATATTTTTCGTCTTTTTCTTTTTGGTCCTTCATTTGTGAACGATTGAATGTTAACAAAATATCTTGAGGACCATCTTCTAATGGTTCATTCTTTTCAGGATTTATAGAATACTTATCAATTGGTTTTGATAATATACTTTGTAATGAACCTATATGTAAAAATCCAAATGTATCAACACACCATAAATTATCTGTATAAGTTGATATTACATCAGCAATAAATGGTAATCGTTGTATATTTGGATTTATATGATATTCTGGTTTTACTTGTAATCCAGAATTATCATAAGTAAACAAACCTAATTTGGTATCTTCACATAATTTTGTAAGTATATCAACAACTGTTGTATCAACAAATGATTCTTGTTTATAATCAAATAATTCTTTTTGATACCAAACACCTGATACATTTATTGTTTTTGAAAATGATGTAGATACATTGGTAATCAAACAATTAAACTTGATATAAAAATCTTTGGTACCAATAAATATAATGCATGAATCTTGTTTGTTTTTGAGTGATGCTTGAATCTTTGAATTATAATCTTTAATAGACATATTAAAGCTTGGTACATCAAACATATTTATATATACATTCAATGAATCAATATCACCCATATTTAATGGTAATTCATTTATTTTGACAACTGGCATTGCATAACCCCATTCATTTATTTTCTGGTCAACAAAATCTTTTGCTTGTTTATCTGCCAATAAATGAATATCTTCAACTTCAATTTGTGGGTCAAGTATCTTTGACATATTATTCGAATTATAATGATTATTAATTTACGTTATTGTATGAAATTCCGTATTAATACGAAATTATACCAGTAGTTGCGTCGTAACTTACTTTCTTAAGCGCTATATTAAGTTTTGGAATTGCAACAGTTTTATTCTTTGTAACTGAATTACCATCATTTCCAAATGCTATTCTGTTTTCAATATTTTGATTAATACAACTCATTGAATTAGAAACACCTGGTATTTTATCATTAAATATTTCTGTTATTTCTAATGCTTGAATTACATATTGATAATCAGGAATGTTTATTAAAGTACCAACAGGAACATTGAATGGATTTTCGATTTTATTAAAATCCATCAACATTGGTAAGAAAAACATATTACCGTCACAATATTCAAATATAATTATATCAAGTCGATTCCAAACATCTTTTGTTACTTTCACAACATTAATGATTGGAATTGTTTCCTTATTTTTATAAATATAATCAGATATTACTTGATTATAACTAAGTTCTTCAAGTGTCATATATTAAAGAGTAATATTTCGTTTTTTGAAATCAGGAATGTTAAAATCAACATCAACTTTATTTGCCTGTATTGTTACATCAAAACTCTTCGATTCATTGAAGCTTTGATTAAATGCGAACTCTAACGGAGGTAGTGTGCAAACAAAACAACGACTAAATGTCATTCGAATCATTTCAATTTCAGCCGCATCCATCATTTTGAGAGTGAATGTAAATAAATCAACACGGTTTTCTCTCAAGTATCTACGATAAGCCATTTCATAACAATACATCCAGTTTAAAATATTATTACGAAATGTTATTGTAAATTGCATATTTTCAAGTGAATCCCACCATGAATTATTTCCTTCATAAGCAGCTGAATCTGTTACATGAGGAAATCCATATAAATTAGATTTAGGATTACGTGGGTCTGTACCGGTATTATCTAATCCTTGAATAATAGTTGGTTGAATATTAACACCACCTATTTGAATAGTTTGTATAGATTCATGTAAGCAAGATGAAATAGTTTTGAACGGATGATTTATGTTAAACAAAAAATCCGTATATTTATCAGCTATTTCATTTGGAAAAAATTCTTCACCAAATTGTACTTGAAAATTTTGTAGATTTGGATTAAGCATTTTATATATTTTTAATTTACTTTATATACAAGGAGGGGCTTTCGAAAATATTTTCGAAAGCCCCTCCACCTTGTCGGGAATTTCCACCAGTAAACATCCGGTGTTTTATTTTACATATTTTATATAACCTGAATCATAAATTTTAGGTAAATTTTTATCTATTGAATTTAAAATTCTAACATATTTTGTTTTTATTCTAATTATATTAAAAAATTTTGGTTCATCAAAAGATTCAAATTTATAACCTAATTTTGTATATATTTTCTTTTATATTTGAAACAAATCGTCGATTAGCATACAATATATTTTGATTTATATCTATATCAAATTTTATATAACCAAAATTAATTAATTCAAATAAATATTGTTTTATTTTATCTGTATTTTGAAACCATTCATCTTCAAAAATTTGAATTAATTGAATATTTAATTTTTCGCATTCTTGAGTTTTTTCTAAATGATAATTTTTTGATTTATATATTTCTGAATGCCAATAAATACCGTTATATTCAATAGCTAATTCTAATTCAGGTAAATATATGTCAATTTCTTTACTATTTGGTAATTTAAAATTTTGAATTACATTACCATTATATATTGTTTTTAAAAAATTTATAATTTCAATTTCTTGTGATGAATTATGATTATAAGCACATAATCGACAACCTCTACCCTGTAGATGATTATTTGCTTGCTGTTCAAATTCACCATGTATTGGACAAATTATTTTTACTTCTTGTTCTGAATGAATATAATTTGTTATTGAATAATCATATCTTGGTAAACCTAATGAATCCCGTATTGGGTCATGTATTGCTTTTGCTTCTTGAATAAATTGTTCTGTTGATTTTGTTAATTTTTTCTTTTTATTTTCTTTTGTACAAAATTTACAGTAACGGCTATGTAAGTGCATATCTGCTCTTACATCAAAATCACCATGTAATGGACAATTTACAATAATTTTTTGTTTATTTATATTATTTGGATATTGTTCTGGATAATATTTATATAATGGTAATCCATTGTAATCTTTCCATTTTTGTTGTGCTTTTAAAATAAATTTTTCTGGAGTCATTGATTTATAAATTTATATATGTATATATAAATAGAGGATAAAGATTTTACCTTTATCCTCTAATTTATAATTTTATAAATTTATTTATCAGAATTATTTGATAAAAGCGAATCTATTGAAAGAAATAAATCCTTATTTTTATTGATTAACTTATAGTGCATCCGTAAATCATTTGCCAACATTGTCGTGTAAAACGAAAATATTTTTTTTGTTCGTTGTGGGTCAAATGTATCCCATTTTTGGAAGAATTCACCAACAGCATATTCAATGCAGGCATCCAAATCACACTTGTTAATTGTTTCAAGAGTTGATGCAAACCGTTTAATTATTCGTCGAGCATATAATAATAATTTATCGGTACATCTACCTTGTTCCATACTTTTATTATATTCTTCCCAAAGTTCTGCAGCACTAACATATTGGCTGCCAGACCTTTTAGCATATATATAATCCATTACAATTTAGTTTTTGATGGTTATTATTTGATATTGTTTGATTTGATATTACCGACTATATGTGGAAATTTCCGGATATAAAAATACCCGGAAATTTCAATTTATGGACTTATATCGGAAAATTAATGAAGTTTAAATTCATTGGTATAAAAATTTAATTCATCTATATTTTCATTAAGTTTTGACAGTAACATATTATGCTGCTGATTTAATTTATCCATTGCTGGAGAATCAGATTCTGCAAGATTTTTAAGATTCTTAACTTTTTCGATTTGCATATTGATGTCTTTTTGTTGTTCCATCAATTTTGTCATCTTTTCACGACGAACATTTAATTGTTCATGTTCTGCTCGTAATTCAGATTCAAACAAAGATTTAATTTCACAACCAGCACCAAGTGTATCATTTACTGATTCACAAAGAGCAATAAATGATTCGAAAAGTTTTTGATTCTTACCATTAATTGAAAGAACTTTAGGACTATTTGTACCTTTTATATCATGCATGTCAAGCATAACATAAGTTCCTTCATTTAAATTACGAATAACATTGAGATTATCGAATTTAACAATATTATCATAATTTTCAAATAACATCATGAAATTATCGGCATCTTTTACAAACTCATTACATGATGAACCATTCTTTTGACGATATGTTTGGATTGATTCGAAAAGTAATTTACGCATATTATCTGCATCAATTTCTTTCATCGAATTTTCGTTTAATCCAACATAACATGTACCGTCATTATGTATTGTAGCGATGAAATCCCAGTCTTCATTTAATGTAAACATTTCAGTATCTGGATTGAATTTCAAAGACTGAATTGCTTCCATTAATCGAGTATGTGTATGCGGTAATTCTATAGATTCATTAATTTTCGAATATTCTTGTTTTGATTTATCAAATGATAATACATCCGATTCACAAAGAGCAACAACACGATTATTAACTGAATCTTCAAATAGAACACCTATTGGACAATACTTAGCATAACCACCATTAAGGTATTGATAAGATTCATCAAGTTTTTTAATCTCTTCTGAACGGTCTTCAACTTTTACATTAAGACCTGTTTTAATCTCATTGAGAAGTTTTGAATTAAGTCTATCGAAAATACCTTTCTTAATAGCTTGTTCAATAATCGAAGGTGGATTATTAAATTGTTTTTCAATATCTTCAATTGTTTTTTCTGGTGATGGGTGACCAGAACGACGAAGATTCTGGAAGTGTTCTTCTTTACAAAGATTGATGATATAATTCAAATCACCTGTTGTTGCTTGCTTTTTGCAGAATTCAATTACTTCAGCAAGACGTGCATCATCTTTTGCAACTTCTTCAGCATTTGTAATAAACTGTTTAACATCAAGCATAGGTGATAACGATTCATTCAAATTATAATATAATCTTGAAATCATATCATTACCAGCAATTGTACCTACTTCAGCATTACGAATTTTTTCGATGATAGAGTCTTTAATTGAAATGTAAGATTTTTCACCAAGATATTTTTTCAACGAACTTTTTTCGAGTGGTTCATTTACAATTACACCAAGTGATTTTTTAATTTCAAGAAGAAGATTCGAATCAAATTGATTATAGAAACCATCAATAATATCTTGTTTAATTTCATTTTCATCAGCATCAATTATTTCTGATAAAAATGCTGGAATATTATGACCTGTTAATCGCTTATTTTGAATAGCTTCTTCACGACAAAGATTAATAAGGTAATTCAATGAAGTACCAGTTACCATTGCTTGAATATCTTGAATAAATGTATCAAGACGGTCATCTTTAAATGTTTTAGAAGTTTTAAGTCCCTCAACAATAAAGTTACGAATTACGAGAAGAGGTGTATCTGATACTCGAAGTGTTTCAGCAATACCATTAATTAAGTTAGTACCTTGTAAAGTATCTGCGGCACCAAATGAATCAATATATGCTTTAATTTGTGATACAACGAAACGATATGGTTTACTTCCAAGAGTGTCAATATCTACCTTATTTTCGTTAACCATACCAAATGATTTCTTCAAAGTATTTAAGAGAACAGAGTATTTTAATTCATCATAAACACCATTCAATATTGATTGTTTAACAACTTCTGGTGAATTTGTAAATTCAGATTCAAGATGTTCAATTGTTTTTGCAGGTTCAGGAATACCAATTTCACGTAATTTTTGAATATGTTCTTCTTTGCAAAGATTGATAAGATAATTCAAATCGGTATTATCAACTGCTGTTTCTTTACAAAAATCTAATACATCTGATAAGCAAGCATCATCAGTTACTTCACAATTTTTGATAAAGTTCTTAACAACCAACATTGGAGTATCGGTTGTTGTTAATTCGTTATAAACTTTTGCAAGATAATCGCTACCAGCTTGTGTATCTACCTTTGCATCTCTTATTTTTTCGGTAATTTTACTTACAACACTATGGTAAGAATTTTCACCAAGGAAATTATTTAAGTCCATATTTATTTTGTATTATATTTTCGAAACTTTATATATTTATGAAATTAAAAATTCCATATTTTATTAGTCACAAAATTTGGAATTTAAAAATTCCAAATTTTGACACCCATTAAGAATGCTTCAATATCTGATTCAGATATTTCTGATTTTGGAAGTATATACCTACACAATGGTTTCATGTAAGTTTTAATAATCATATCATTCCAGTTTGGTTCAGGTAATCCTTCAATATCATTCATATCTACATCATCTGGAATACCCATTACTTTATAACCAGTACCATCAGAACATGTATAATACATCATTTTCTGTCCTTCAAATGCTGGTCGATATAATCCAGTTAATTTATTTTTGTAGATAAAATTATTCCAAGCAAGTGCTATCTGGATTTGTATATGATTTTTTTCTGAATACCAATTACCATCATCATTTTGTTTCATTGCATCGAGACCAGATACTGAACTAATTTGATAAATCAATTCTTTGTCTCGTTTTGCTTTGATATACTTAATAATTTTAAGACATTCGATTCTTAATTGGTCATTAGTATAATTTTCTAATAAATATTTATCGACAAGCTTACTAAGTATTTTCTTAGCTTTTTCGCTCATACTTCCTCGTTTCAATTCAACACCTTTGAATTTCAATTTTGGATGGTCGAATATTTTTCCATCAGATTGGATAACAGTCATAATGTATTTCTTTTTCTTCAAGAATACACATTTACGAGTTGTTACCTCATGAGCCATTTTCAGATAACCTTTTCGAGCATTTCGTTTTTCACATTCTTCATCAATACTTAGTTTAATAACATTATTGATAAATTTATCGGATAAAAAGAATGTAAATTTTGCCAGTTCTTCATCTGATTCAGGAAGTGACATTTTACCATCGGAAGTTTCTAACATTCCATAAATAAAATCATTTCTTAAATATCTTGAATCAGTATCTCCATAAGCACATAATGCAAATGGATTATCAAGGTCATCAGGTGTTGATAATGTATAATTATTTATTTTAATAACTTGTGGATAAAATTCTTGTATGGTTTTTAGATTTTCCGTATTATTTGCCCAAGTATTAAAGAATTTTGTTATTGCTTTGTCAATAAGTATCGCATAATGTTTCGCAGTAACTGTAATGTCTTCTGCCATGTCAGTTGCGTGTAACGAGAAAAATTGGCTCGCACTTGTTCCGTACAGAGAATTACCATTACGTTTTACCACAAGTTGTAGATTCTCATATTCATCATGTACTTCTTGAGCTTCAATTTTTAATTGTAATAATTCATCATTTGATAAAATCAATAAATCATTACATTTTTCTTGTAAATCAAGAAATCTTTGCGAAAATATATTTGCCATGTTGTATTTGGTTTTAAATTTAAAAGTGAAGGCGTCAGCCAGATATTAAATTTGACTGACGCCTTCTTCAAGTACACATTGGAAATACTATATTTTATAAATCGTTGAAATATTCATCAATGTCAAGAGAATCAATTGTCGAATCAACTATACTTGCATCAAGATTTAATTCAGAACCACTTGCAATTTTAGTTGTCAAACACCAAATAATTGAACCTGCATATCTTGCACCAAAAATAACTTTCTGATTATTTTCTTCCGTATATATTGAGAATGTTTGATTACCGGTGATAATAAAGTCTGATTTAAGAATGTTGAATTTAAACGATTGTTCAGGGAATTGAATATCTTTTTGAATCTCTTCATCGATATAAAAATCAACAGTAAATACTTTATCATTAACAGTAATCTTACGATTTTCAGAATCAACAGTAAATGTAAGATATGCTGTATTATCTGCGGTTGATTTGTGAAGCTTTTTGATAAGACGTTTGATTTCCTGAATTTGTTTATCAGAAAGTACAAACTCAAACATTGTTGTGTCTGGTGTACATTCCTTGATAATAACAGAATAATCATCGATTTTATTCGAAATCAAATCTTCTGTTGTAAGGATAAAGTTTGTTGTGAGTGTGTTAGAACCTTCTGATTTACCAGTAATAACAAGATTTGCTGCTTGCCATTTACCGTCTTTTTCTTGAAGATTAAATTTCAAATCAACAGTATCTGATGAATGAACTGATAAGAATTTCTTGAACAATTCACCTTTCAAAATATACATGTTGAATGCAGGAAAATCAAAGTTTTGTTCCTCTTCAACATCATCAAGTGATTCAACTTCAGGTTTTTCAGGAGTGACGATTAATGTTTTGAAAGGAATCATCCAAAGTTTCATGAATGATTTGGTTTCAGAGAAAGAGCAGCTACGAATCATAGTTGGTGAGATTTCAAACATAAGTTGTGAATCTACGATAAGTGCCTGCTCCATTAAGTTTTTGAAAACATTCAGACGAAAGTTTTTGATAGTTATTTCCATGTGAATAAATTTATTTTTGATTTATTTTATATGTTTATAATAACCGTTATAATAATTTTTTTGAGATGGAAGATGTTTCGATTATTTTCGAAACATCTTCCATATTAATATACTATTATCCTTTTGTATCAGGATGTGGTATGTTTTCAATATGACCAAAATATGTATGCATCATTCTCCATAAATTAAAATCATATCGAGAAGTACAATAAGAACCAAATCTTACATAGAAAGCATATACAGTTTCGTTAGTATAACCTCCAGTTCTAAATACTTGTGAAATATTTAAGTAAGAATAACTTTTACGGAACTTAATCATTTCGATTATTTTTTCCAAAGTAATTTCACCCATTGATAAATCACCATTATAATTCGGGTCTTCTTCAAGAGTAATTGTATAAGTCATTTCTTTTGTAACTTCGACAATTTCTTCTTTGGAAATATAACCAGGAATAAATGCTTTAACAGTTACATTTGTTAAATAGGGTACAGTTATTGTTTTAGATGTAACAGATGTATCAAGTGTTGTTAATGTAACATCAGCCATTATTGGATTAGTTACAACTGTTAATTTGAAATTCTTTGGTTTAAACATATCCATTGAATATTCTTTAACAGTATTTTCTGTAATTACAAATTTATCGATAATTGTTTCATATCCAACATGTGTAATCTTAACAGTAACTGTATTATTTGGTACAATATACATTGATGTAGCTGATTTACCATCAATTGTTACATTTGCACCTTCAAGTAAACAATTAACATCAAGTTTTACCTTATCAGAATTTACATCGATTAATTCGTAGTATGGATTATAATCGGTTGTAATTTGTTTCGATTCAGCAATTGATTTATAACCATCACATGTTACAACAATATTTGCTGTTGAATTATAATCAATATCTACAGGTGAATTTTCCGATACAACATTACCGTTAATAGTGATAACAACAGGATTTACAATATCTTGTTTATTTGAAATATTAATAGTTACTTGAGGTTTTCTCCATTCATTTTCAGCATCAACATATATTGTAGTATCTTCAGTACATGTTACGGTTGTTGTAAATGTTGGATAACCAGGTTTCATTACACTAACATTATTCAATTCACCATATTTAACAGCTGCTTTATTTGTCTGTTGTTTTACATTATTGACAATGATAGTAGCACCGTTAAGAATACCTTCTTTTTTAGAAGCAACAGTTAATAAAAGTGATTGTTTTTCCAGTACAATATTTTCAGTTGTATCTTCACTGATTACCAATGTACGTTCAATAGTATTATATCCGATAGATTCAACTTTAACTTTTACGGATGCACCATAAGGTACTTCTATTTGGCGTTTTTGATATTCGGTACCATCATAAGTAAGTGTAACTAAAGAATTATTTGGTTCAGTTGTTACAGTTAAAGTATGTTTTACAAGTTCTAATGTAACATCAAATACCTTATCTTCAGTTATTTTGAAAGTATTCGTATATGTTTCGTAATGATTTTTTGATACTGAAAGATTTATTTCGGTACCTTCTTCAAATTTTAATGGCCAAATAGAATTTATCGTTCCATTAACGGTAATAACAGAATTTTCAGGAGCATTTACAGTTAATGAATACTGAACACGCTCCATTTTGTTAATATCAATAACTGTATCTTCATTTAATGAATCAATAGTGTATTGATAATCTTTATATCCTTTCTTAGTAGCTGTTATAACAATTTTGGTACCATATTTTAATGTTAATGGTTCAATATAATGAATTGAATCAGCACCAACATGTATATCAATTGTATCAGCTATAATAGAATTTTTAATTAATAATTGATAATCACGTGGTTCTAAATCAACAATTATTTCATGATTTTCTGTTACAGTTACTAATTGTTTTTTTGTTATGTAATGATTATTTTCAACAGATATTTCAAGTTCAGAGTTTAATGGATAATAATTAACTTCATCAAACTTAACATTATTACAAATATCGGAATTACAAATAGTTACTGTTGCTCCATCACAGTTTTTACCAGCAATTACTTTAACTGAACCATATTTGGCAACAATTGTTTCTTTATATTCTGAATGACAAAGAACAATTGAATCTTCTTCTCGAACAACCTCTAACTTTAACGATAATTCTTTGTTACCAGAACCTATTCCAGTAACAACTTTGAAAGTTAATTCAGTATCTGAAAATTCAGTAGGTTCTAACCAAAATATACCATTAGAATCAACTTCTAATTGTTTACCGTTATGATGAATTTCAGAAATATTTTTTACTGTACCTTTGATTTTAACAGGTGTTGATGCATAATCATTTGATACAATTTTTGCAACAATATCTGAAATTGAATCTTCAGCAATCATTTCTGAAGGTCCGTTAATTTCAATAGTAGGTTGTACTTTTTCTGAACCGGTAAGATTTTCATCTAAAATTTCACCAGCTTTTTCTAAAGCATCTTCGATTTTATTATCTGCCATAATATATAAATTTTTAATTTCAGTTTTAATAAGTAAAAATTCCCAGCAATTTCACAATATTATTTATTAAATGAAATTGCTGGGAAAATTTTACAATGGTACAACCGAAGTTATTATTTCTTCAAACTCCACATATTCAATTTCTTCATATAATAACTGTGTTATATCAAATCCTCGTTGATATAATCGAATAATAAGTGCAATTAACTTTTCTTCGGTTTCAATTTTATATTGATTATTTTGAATATGTAAAAATATCGGAAATTTTATCTCCGATGTATATTTGGTAATATCTGATACATATCGAATTGTCATTCTTCAAATGTAATTATTTTTCCTTCAGTTTCAGATTTTTGTTCTGAATTATGTTCAGCAAGATTATCTTCGTCAAAAGCTCCTGTTGAACCTATGTTTGGGGAAGTAACTGGTGATGATTTGACTTCGTCAAATGCACCAGTACTTCCGAAACCACCAGTTCTTATACCTCTACGATACTGTACTGTATTAATTGATGTAAATTCTTCTGGTGTAAGTTCAGTTATATTACAAACAGGAACAGCTTCATGAAATACAAGTTGTGCAAATTTTTGGTCTATTTCAATTGTTACTGTTTCATGCGGTATTAATTGAACACCAACACCGTATGTATAATTCATGTCAACAGTACCATGAACTTCAGTCCAGTGATAAGTAAAGTTTGATGATTTAGTACGAACTTCACACCATAAATTATCAGGTATTAACATACCAATACCGGTGGGAATTTGTATCGGATTATATATTACAATCTTATCTGAATAAAGTTCTGCAACCAAACTACATTTTGTCAGGATGCGAATTTTTTCTGAATCTTCAATAAATTCCAGTGATGGATGCTTTTTAATATTTGCGTTAAATAACTGTTCTTTAAATTCATCAGTTATTCTTGGCATGTATAAATCAACACCTATTGAATAATTATCAAGTGATTCACCTCGTTGATTTATTCCAACAGGAGTTTTAACATCAAAAAATTTAGTAATTTGAAGGTCTTTAATGGTTGTCATGTTTTATTATGTTTTGATTTAAAATGATTGGTTGTAATGTTTTCGTAATTCTGAACCAGATAAATCTTCCGGTATTTGTTTTTCAATTTTGTATTTACCAAGTATTAATTTACCAGTAGTTTGGTCATAACATTTTGATAAATATCCACATTTTTCTAATTGGTTACGAATTGTATCAACTGTTGATTCAGAAAATATTTTTACTTTTGATATTTTTCTGTATGGTTCTATCAGAAGAATATATTCACCAGTAGCTTCAATTGCTCGCATTAATTCTTGACGAGTAATGATTACTGATTGTGTATCAGTATCAATATATTTTTCATTGATAAATTCTTTTATTATCTGATATATTGTTTTGCTTGGTTTCCAATTATTTTCCATTCGAATTTATTCTTTGAAGATTCCAACCAATTTCATTACCACAATTATTACATTTCCAACCATAATCAGTTCTTAACATTCTACTGGATGATGAACATTTTAAGCAGTATGGATTCCAATCAGGTCTTGTTTCAAAACCATTAGCTTTGTTAATAATTTCTTGACGTTCAGATTCTGATAATGATTGGTTATATTCTTTGGTATTCATAATATATTAAATTTTTGATTCACAAGTTCATTGAAAATCCTATATTTTCAAATTTCGCTTTTTGATTTCATCATCGATTCGAGTTTGTAAATCCATGTAAATATCTTTCATGTGTCCTTTAAATATATTGCGTTCACCGAGAAGATTCTTTTCAATACGTGTAAAAAGATAATCTTTATCAACTCGATAAACACGACCTGCTGGAGACAATGTATAACCAAGTTTTTTGTATTGTTCCCATTTTAATTGGTCATCAATATTATCTGGCCATCCATCTTTATTGACTTTCAATGAATCAACAATTGCTTCTGGCGAAATACCTGTGGTAATCATGCTATTCGGGTACAGAGAGCCAAAGTCATAGCCACTCACAGATTCTACGATTTTATCTGTAGGGTCTTTAACATAGCCACCTTGATAAGAACGTTCTGGTAACGTAGAATATTCAGATTCAAGAAGAAATTGATTTGTTTTCATAAGTTCATTATAAACCAATGCTTCTGAAATACTGTTCTGACTTATTTTCAAAAATGGAATGCCCGTATAATATGATTGGAAAAATTCTACACCAATAAGATTTGTTGCTTTATGTATTAACATTCCAATAATTGTATCTACTAAAGCATACGCAACAAATCGTAAATAATCTTCATCATATAATGTACGTAAGTTTCCATCGTATGATACTTTTTTCAAACCAAGTATCATTTCGGCAATACTATTTAGACTATATTTTCCCAAATTATTATATACAAGTGATTCTTTGAATAACTGCATATAATCAATTGCCATTCGATGTGCTGGTACTTTTATATTAACATGTGTTGCTGAATTTATTTCAACTCGTTTTGATACTACTTTACCAATTGGTGAAGCATTTTTCCATTTAATATTGATTTTATCGCAACGGTTTGAAAGATATTGATTATCATAACCATACCAGTTCCAACCCATTAAAACATGAAAATATTTTCTGTAACAATCACAAAAATAATTAAGCATTTCTAATTCGGTATCAAATACACGAATTTCGAAATTATAATCATATTTGTTTGCATGATGTTTTAATGATTCTTTGATAATACCTTCGATATATTCTTTATCAATTGCTGAAAATTCTGGATGTTTCGGATTCTTTACAATAAATAATATTGTATTAAGTTTTTCATCAGTAAATGATAATGACCGAACAGGATTCTCTACTTTTTCTTGGTCTGAATAACCAAATCTATCAGTAATATCTGTTTCAATATCTGAAAAGAAAAGATTTGGTATCAATAATTTACTGGTTTTTTCATATATTTCAGGATAAAAATTCGGTAATTCATATCCCAAAAAATAATTTAGATTATGTCCTGTAAAACGTTTTGATGGTTCTAATTTGATTGGTTTATCATAGAATGAACGAAGCCATTTATGTTTGTTTGGGTCAGATTCTGAACATTCTACAAATGTATGGAATTGCCTGATATTTTCTTCTCCTTTTTCAGATGTTAATTGAGCATCATCAAAAGTTATTGTTTCAATTGCAATTTGTTTATTATCTGCAACGTAAGAAATATCAATTGATTCTTTATTCTGAGATACATCGATTATCATAATATAATTTTTTAATTTTATAATAATAACCGATATATTTAAAAATTTAGATTGGAATATAAATAAGAAATTTCCGGAATATCAGCATTTTCCGGAAATTTCCCTTCGATGATACATGCTTAATTTTGTTTAAGCATCGATGTCTTTTACAATAGAATATTTCTTAACAATTGCTTCAGCTTTTTTAAGTGTTGATGCTTTTTTGATTGCTTTTAATCCAATAGGATTTAAACTACTTACATCAATACTATTCAAATCATTTAGTGATAATGTTGCAGTTGCTTTGACACTTTTAATAACATTTTTAAGTGTTGTTACAACAATATCTGAAATAATCATATATAAATTATTATCGTATAATTCAGTTGAATTTTCATCAGCTAAATCATTTAAATCCATCATTGATAAATCTATATCATCAAGTTTACCTAATTTAATAGCTAAGTTTACAACTGTATCTTTACGGTGATATTTCAAGATAAACTTACACAAATCAATAAGGTCAACATCTGGTTGTATTTTGCGAGTGTAATATACCAAGAAAAGTAGAAGATTCTTGTTTATTGGATTTGCACTATCAAATACTGCATTTTCTAATGCTTTATTAAATTGATTTTCATCAAAACCAATTTTCTGTGCTGGTGTAAGTTTAACTGGTTTAGCTGTTTTTTCGACAACTTCTTCAACTCCCATATCACGGAGTTTCTTACGAAGTTTCGAAATCATTGATTGAACTGATTTACGTTTCTGTGAGGGTGCAAGAGCTAAATCAAGTTCTAATTGTTCAATTTTTGCACGAATTGCTTCTTCAGTAAGTTCAGCTTTAGGACTTCTAACAGTTTCAACTTCTTCACCAAGTTCACGAAGTTTTCTACGAAGTTTCGAAATCATAGACATAATCGAAATACGATTAGCTGGTGCTTCAGTTAATTTTGCACTATAAGCTGCAATCTTTTTCTTAATAACTTCGATTTCATCTTCAGGTTCTTCGATTAAATTATCGAGAATATCTGAAAATTCCACATATTGATTATAAAATTTTTCTGAAAAGATTTGAATCTGTTCATCAGAAAGACTTAAAGAAAGTTTTTCAGAAAGTTTATTAACATCTTCAACAACATCTTCAACTGTTGAATATTTACCGTTTCTTGCACCTTTCTTTAATGTATTGAATAATATTTCTACTGGTGTTGCCATTTTATTTAGGATTTTTCAAGTCGTTATACGATTTTTCATCATGAACATGCGTATTACCCATATCTTCGAAAAGAGGTTTAATCTGTTCATGAACTTGTTCATTTGGTTTTTGATTTTTGTCTGCCATAATTTTTCAATTTATTTCAATATTTATTCATCAATTTCATCTTCTAAAAATGAAGGGTCAATTTGACTTAAAGCATAAGTACTTGGGTCACCATCGTAAAAATCAAATACTGATAACATATTTCCATTATAGTATTCTGCTTCCTCTTCAGCAAGTATACCATAATTTGGGAAATCGATACCAGCTTCAATATCATCTTCTGGATGACCAATCCAACCATTTTCTGAATATATTAATTCAAGGAAACGTTCAGCAGAATCTTTATCAACAACTACATGTGAATTAAAACAATTTTCTAATTCAAAATCAGATGTTGATGGTAATACATCATTACATACTTGGTCCCAATCTAATGTAACATATTCTAAATCACACCAAATATAATCAGTATAATCAAATATCAAATCAAGTGTTCTTTCTAAATCTTCAGAATATATTAAATTATTTCCAGAAGCATCAATATAACAGAATAATATTTTAGTTATATCTTCTGTAATATCTTCACCAGATTGACTTGACAAAGCATTAATTACATTACAAATTTCATCAGGACATCTTGTAAATGTTTCAGCAACAACTACAGGTAATTTATCTAAATAATTATATTCGATAGCATAACCCATAATTTTTGAAACAAATTCATAAAATACATGACTTTGCTGGTCAGGAACATTTACAATATAACTTTGTGAATTTTCATGTACTGATGAAATAAAATCATCTAAATTTTTTATTTCATTAAGTCTCAAATCATCTAAGATTGATTCTATAATATGCTTAAATAACATAATGATTTTTTTTTTTTGTGATAAATTATTCCATACAAACATCAATCTTATTTGTTAAGATTCTTGTAGATTTAAATGCTGGTCCAATTACGAATCCAAATTTAAGCATCATTTGTTTAAAACGAGCCATTGGAAGTTTACCAATATTGGTATAACGTTCAATAAGTTGAATTGCCATATCATCAAAATCCATGTGTGTTTCATCAAAAGCACGAATTACACCTTTGTTTTCAAGGTCTTGAAGATATTCAACTACAACTTCTTGTGCATCAACTAAACCATTTGTTGAAATATCTGCACGTTGACAAATTTTATCAACAATTTGGTCAAAGAATAAATGTTTCTCGTCAATACCAAGTATTTGTTTAACTATATTTTCAACATCAGCTACTGTATTGCAAGATGCAACTGCTGAAAGAAGTTCTTGATAAGCGTTTTCTGTTGCTGTCATAATATTTTGATTTTTAATTATTTTATACTTAATATTTATCGAATTAATATACCGTTTCTACCTGAAAAATTATTCATATATTGTTTAATAGTTAAATAATTATTTGAAGCATTCAATGGATTAAAATAATCAAGTTCAGGTAAAACATCTTTAAATTTACGGCACATAGAATTTAACAAATTACATTGTTTAATATATGTATTGTAAATTTGTTTGTCATAAATTTCAGTTTCAATAATAGATGCTAATGTTTGTAAATTTTGATAAATTGGTTTCATTTTATTATAAATAGATAATTTTCCCCGTAAATTACGTGAATATTTACCTATCATATATTTTTGTTTCAAAAATTCTAAACCTTTATTACCAATAGATTTTAACCATTTACCCAAATAATCTAAACATTTATCTAAAAATGTTTCATCATCATATATATAATATGCGTTATCTGACATATAATCATCAAACCGCATCAAAGCTTTATCTTTTTCATTCATAATTTTAATTTTTATTATTTATTGATTATTTATTGATTGGCTCGAATTATCAATGTAACATTATTAACATCAATTGATGAAATAATATCAATATGGTTTGAATCAATAATTTTATGTTCTATTGGAAATCTTTTATCAGCATATAGTAAATCCAGATATTCATCATTTTCAACATTTTTTATACAATCAACAATTATGTTTCGAGTATTAAAATTCGAATCAAAAATTGTTTGTAAATTGTTATTTAAGCCAATATCTGGGTCAATAGTTAAATCAATTATATTCGAACCTTTTTTCAAACTTATTGTCTTGAGAACAAACTTGTTAGAAACAGGAATAACATTACCACCAAAGCTGTAATAAATAAAACCATTGATATTATAAAATCTTCTATCTTCTGAACAATCTGAAGTAGAATTAACCGTAAGTATTTCATCTGATAAATTTAAATTCGAATCAATAATTTTATTTATTGGATTACCATCAGCATCAGTTGTATGTACTGTAACATTTGGTTCCCTTAAATTTTCCGGTATGGAATAAAATTGGTCATCATTGATAACATTATAAGTACCAGCAAAATATTTCCAAACAATTTCATCATTTATTAAACGACATATAAATGCAATACCAAGTGGTTCAATAAATACAATATTACCAATCTTAGCAAATATGTGATTAAGTGAATTTGTTTCGTTTGAATTATTTGATGTATCACATAATAATGAATAACAATCTACAACAGATGAATCAAATTTCATCAAGCGAATTTCAAATCGTTCAATTGAATCATGTAATGGTTTTGGTTCTAATTTGTCATCAAAATAATATAATGTACCAAATATTTTTTCAGTACCGTTTAAACCAAGATTTTTAGTACCATCTAAATTTTTTGTTGTACCATCTGTAATAGTTACATCTTTAACAAAAAATATCAAACCAGGATAACGAATTGCTTTCGGTATCTGTTTATCAAGTTCATCAAATTTCTCAACAAGGAAACGAATATCTAATGGTACATTTCTTGTTGGATAAAAATTTCTTGGTGCTAAATTGTAACTTTTAAACAATTCAATATATGATGATTCCATATCTTATACAATATCTTTTTGTTCGAACTTTGTTTTTGTTGTAACAGGTACTGGTCTGAATTTTAAGTATATATTATATGGATAAACACCAAAATTATATGCTATTGTACCATCTGGTTTAATTTCATCCTGATTAATAATTGTTGTATTTATTAATTGGTCTTTGTGTTCATCATCAGTATTTCGATAAATAAAACATTCCAAATAATAATCATCATCAATTGGATTCGTTACCTTAATTAATTTAACAGATTCATCAATAATATCTGTTGTGTTTATTGTAACTTTATTGAAACTATTTATATACGTATCTTCTGGTTTATGTCCTTTTGTTTTAAGATTCCAGCAATAACATTGTTTAAAAAATTCATCAGTAACATCAACAATCATTTTATGTGTTGCTGCTGATGAATTATCTGGATATGTTGGATAACCCCATGTATCATAATGTAATTGGAAATCATCATAAGTTTGATGAAATTCTACACGAACAAGATTATCTTTAATTATAACCGGTTCGTATAAATCATTAATTATTGATACAACATGTGTAATACCAGAAATTAAATTCAATGTTGTTATAGAATCATCATCATGTATAAAAACTAACTTTGCATCTTTGGCATTAAACCAATCACCATTTTTGATATATATTTCAACAAATAAATTGTTAGCCATATTCTGCATGATAGTAAACTTGTTTGTTTTAGAATTAGATTCCAAACATTCAACAAGTAACTCATCAGTACGGAAATTAATATTTGTAATTACTGGATTTTCATATTTATATGGTATGCGGGGATAAAGAAGTTCATCTAATACTTCTTCATGTGGTTTACCAAATACATTAGTCATCCATGGAAATTGCGATGGAGTACGTTTTGGAACTTCTTTTACAATATCCGAACCATTTTCATAAATCGTAATTTTTTCAGGACCAGGAATACCAGCTAATGTTTCAGCTTTATCTGGTTCAATATTGGATGAAATATTTTCGTCAGAAGCTGATTCCATATTATAAGCACGTTCAGATTTATATGTTGTTCGTTTATCAACATAATCTTTATTTGCTACAAAATCTTTGTAACGTTCATAATCAATTTCATTATATTTATCGTTATCTTTACCAACAATATGTGATACTTCATCAGGTGTATGCCCTTCTAAATCTTCACGATATTGTGGATTTGCAGGTATTTCTGGATGCTTATCATCAATAAATTTTTCAGGTGTATCTACACGAAGACGTTTGATTCTATTACCCATAAAATCAAACGAATTAAATATTTTTTTGAAATGTCCGAAAACGTTCATATCTAAAATTTTAGTTTCAATGTATTTATAATTTTGCTTTTCAAATTAGGCCAACGTACCATATAGTTGGTATTATCAATTTGTTTGAAACCATATTTATTGTATAATTTTGGTAATACAAATTTATTATGATATTCACAAACTGAATTATCTGTGTAACCAAAGGCACTATATTGAACAACACAAATTTTATTCTTACAATATGTATTGCAAAAATATTTCAGTAAAATATTGGCGAAACCTTGCTTACGATATTTTTCATCGATATATAATTCATTAAGACTTAATTCAGCAACAGATTCCATTAATTCTATAAAATACTTAGAATAAATGGTAGATGCTTCTTCAGTATCTTGTTCATCATAATATATTGAACTTGAAAATTCAAGATAACCAATTTCTTCGTTATTTAATGTATTGATATATCTTATTGCACCGCATTCATTTTCAAATACTTCTGATGTATCAATTTTATATTGTATCATAAATTCAAAACATAATAATTATGTGAAGGTTCAATCTTCTTGAACCCAAATGATTCATAAAATTTTGGTAATACTTTATTATCAAGTAATTCTTGAAGCTGTTTATTTACACCAAAGGATGCTTTCAATAATATGCAAATATTATCTTGCACTATATAATTTATAAATGTTGAAAGTAAAAATTTACCAAGACCTTTTAATCTATATTCTGGTTCAACAACTAAATATTCAAGACACATTGGTTCGAAATTATCAACAATTTCAGCTACAAAACCATCTGTATTGTAATCATACATTCCTGGATAAGTTTTCAGTAAAAATGTAATATGTCCAGCTTCTAAATTAGTTTTAATGTCATAAACAATAAGTTTCCACATTTCATCTAATTCAGAATATGGTTCAAATAATTCAAATCTAAAACCGTTTTGTATCAATATTATTGTTGAATTCATATAATATTTATGTAAAAAAAATTCCAGATGTTTTTCAACCAATTATTTTTAAAACATCTGGAATTTTTTATATTTTATTTTACAGTTACAATAACACTGAATAGTTGCCGAATCTTTTTATCATCACCTAATCGTTCAGTATCATAATATGTTTTATCATCGGTTAATATTTCGTCATTATATAATCTGATTATGTATGGAACACCACCTTTTATAAAATTTGAATCTTCTGTTAAATCACCATTAGAATCATCAAATGGTTCTTGTGTTATTTCACCAGCTTCATTAAGTTGTCCCTGAATAATACAAGCTTCAACTAATTCAATATTTTTATAAACTGGTAATTTTGTTTCAGGATTTATTTTGGTTTCACCATTTTCATCAAGCCACGGTTCACCTAAAAATACTTCGAAATGTGGATTACGAATTTCGGTAAATATTTGTATTTGATTTACATTACCAAAATAATATGTGTATGTTTCAATTTCACCAGTAACTACTTGCCAAAGATTTTCATGGTCTAATGGAGATGGACCTGGTTGATATATTATAACGGGTTTATTAAATTTATCAAGAACTACATTACCATCTTCATCTGTTTGTTCAACACCAATAAGTGTTATATTTTCTTTGGCAACATATAATTTACCGAAATAATTTACAATATCTCCTGCCTGATAATTATCATTTGGTGACCATGTATTAACAACCATTCTACCGATAGCACGTTTCCAATTTTCCAAACGTTTACCATCACCATTATCAAGATAATATTCACAAGCATATTCTTTTACCCAAACACGACGATGAATATAATTTAATGCCCATGAAAATTTATCAGGATTAATTAAATCCTCTAATTTTTCAACAACCGAATCTTTAACAAGTGGTCCAGCATATTTAATTTCAAGCTGTGCAACTTGTGGTAATGTTTGTGTAAGTGGTGTAATACCATCATATTTAAGGTCAGTAGGTCCTTGTGGTATTACAGGAATATATTCTCTCAAATTTATATTGGTTGTCATAATATATCAATTTTATATTATATAAGGAAGGAGACTTCGAAAAATATTTTCGAAGTCTCCGCCGTAATTGTACTCTATCTAAATTTAAAGATTAGAGAAGGTTCATTAGTTCTGCAAAATCAACAGTACCATTGTCTAGGTCATCACCTTCGAGGTCGATTTCATCCTCTACAACGTCGAGGTCAGCATCTTGAATAGCTTGCTGAACTGCAAACTGCATCGGGGTACCATCAGCTACTTGCTGTACGATTTGCTGCTTGATTGCACGTTGCTGTGCAGGAGTTGCTTCAAGTTGAGCAAGAGCAGCATTCAGAGAAGCTGAAATAGTATTACCTTCTTCAATGTTAGCTTCGATAGCTGCACGAACTTGTGCGAGCTGCTGAGCCTTACCATTCATCGCAGTCTTGTTGCTGTTAGCATAGAACTTCATGCGGGCCTGAAGCTCACGAAGCTGTTTCTTATATTTCGAAATCATCGATTTAACAGAAAGCTTCTTTTGAGCAGGAGCGATTGCATAGTCAATTTCGAGCTGTTCGAGTTTTGCTGAAATATTGCGAATAGTCTTAGCAAGTTCTTTACGACGAGCAGCAATCATCTCATTACCTGCAGCAGGAGCAGCACCGTTAAGAACAGCTTCAAGTTTGCGGCGATTCTTAATCTTAGACATAATCAGACGAGCTGATTCTTCGTCACCTTGCTCCTTAAGACGATAAGCAGTTACAAGTAACTTACCATCAGCAGTATCGAGTTTTTTGGCAGCTGCAGCAGCAGACTTAGCATTCATTGCTTCAATACCTGCCCAAAGATTATCGGCACCAGTCTTAGAAGTCAGATAGTCATACTGAGCATTTTCCATCGAAAGACCGAATTCTTTGTCTTTGAGACTTGCGAGAGCAGCTTTGTTACGAGCGAGAGCAGCACGAGCGCGTTTCTTAAGACGGCTACGAGTTTTAGCGATTTTCTCTTCGCGAGCATTGCGTGTTTTATTACGTTTTTCTTTACGAGCTGCAAGTTTTTCTTCAGCAGGACGAATTGCAGAAGGAGCAACCATGATAACAACATAAGATACTCCAGGAAGCTTATATTCTTTGCGAACAGCGGTATCAAACTTCAGGAAATCAGAAGCGTTCATCATTTGTTCAACAACGTCATCACCTTCTGGACCTGCTACCATCTTAACAGCGGTATCAAATACAATAGTGGTAATGTTATCCTTGTTGTTGAAATCTTCAGCATCTTTACCTTTGAGACCAGCCATGAACTTTTCAACATCAAGACGAGCTTTGGTGTTAAGTTCAGCAAAATTCTTGTAAGCTTTAATTTGGAACAGATTAGACTTCTTCAGACCAACTGCACCACGCTTAGCTGTTTTCAGATAGTAAAGAGTATTGCAAAGATACTTCATTACGTCGAGACGCTTCATGATTTTCTGGAGCATTACACCCGAAATACCATGACCAGCGAGAACCTTACGAGGATTTGCAGAAAGTTGAGCAACTGCATCCTCAACAAATTGTTTTCTTGTCATTTTTGAAAAATAAAAATTAATTAGTATACTTTTACGAAATTACCCTTTTCTCTTTACCTCTCTTGGTATAAGGTTATTCCTTAATTGCTTGGTTTATTTGGCCAATAATCAAACAAATACGAGGAAACATCAGGCTTTACATTTCTTAATGATATATAAGAAGGAGGAGTTCAGAAAATTTTCTGAACTCCTCCCACCAACAAACTATGTAATTTTAATATAATTTTCTATAGGTTACACCACTACTTTTTGCACCATGTGATAAACCACAAGTATCAAGTGCTTGAACAATTTCTTCATTAATACCGCTTAAATCAACATTTGCATCAATACCATTTTTAAATGTACTCAATAACTGTTCAAGAACTGTTACTAATTTTGTTGATTTTGCTTCTTCTGATAATTTAGCATTTTCTTTTTCAGATTGTTCATAATCAAATTGTTCTTGTTGCTGTTCTGTTTGTTGTTGAGTAGCTGCAACTTGTTTTTCTTGAACTTCTTTAAGCATGCCAATCATTTCTTTTAATTGTTCGATTGCATCTCTTAAAGCTTCTTGGGTTCTTGCTTGTGTAAGTAACCGTAAATTACGTTCAAGAGCACCAGCTTTGGTAACATTAATTTTATTAATATTACCAACAATTGATTTAATATTTTTATCGGTATTTTGAAGATTTTTATTTAAGATATTAAATTTACTGGAATCACCAAGTACATTAACAAGTGATTTTGTATTCATTGCTATTGTTGATGTTGCTTCCATATTATTAGCGGCTAACCATTGATTTGTTGATAATTTATTTAATTCATTATAAAAACCAATAATTTTTTGAGCAAATCCACTATCGAATTTCTTTTTCTTTGCTGATTCAACATAAGTAAGCATTCCATCAGTTGTTTGCCAGAATAAACTAATTGTTGAAAGAATATGAGGTGTCTTAGAATATTCCCACATTGTGGTTACTTTTGGAGAAAGATTTTTTACAATTTCTGTAGAAGTTGTAAATACGGGAGCTACTGTATTTTCTAACCAACCAGCAGTACCATCAAACCAAGTATCTAAAATAGATTTTTGCGGTAATTTATTCATACATTGAATAATGGTATCAAAGAAAATACCAATATTTTCTTGTAATTTTTGCATTTTAGCTGTACCCTCTTCAGATGTATCAGTTAATAATGGGTTTTCACAGAATCCTTGCATAATTGCTGGAATCTTTTCAAATGCGTCACCAATTGCTTTAATACGGTTAACACCAGCCATATCACCGGCACTGAAAAAACCAGATTTACCAAATGGGTTTTTAACTGTAACTCCTTGACCAAAATCCCATTCATCATCATTCGAACTAATTACAGATAATGGTGCAATAAGAGCTTGCATTATTTTACCCATATTTCTCGAAACCAAATCAAAATCTTCATCCTTAACTTGACGTTTATTTTTGATATAAAGTTCATGAGTATTTTTATCAACATCCCATTCACATACAGTCATATTAATAAGTTGTTCTACAACATTAAGTATTGATGTTGCTGCATTAGCCATATCTCGAATAATAATAAATGCAAACCAATTATCTTTAATTTTCTTTGAATTTTTATCAACAACTTCGCACATCATTGTTACGAATTTATCAACAATAACTCCAAATTTATCAATTTTATTTTCATCAATATCTAATGCCGCTATTGCTTTTAATGCAACTGCAACAAGTAATGCTGATGTAGCTATTGGAATAAGTGCAACTGCCTTAGCAACAGCTTTAATTGTTGACCAAAGTCCCAATTCATTAATAGCATCAACAAGTTTAACTATGGCCCTACCGAAAGATGCAATTTGTTCTTCTTTGATTTTTATTAATGAAATTAACATCAATAATGTTGCGGTAAGTAATGATGCAATTGCAATTGGCATAAATAATACAGCAGCAATCATACCAATAATAATTGAAACAAAATTATCACCATAAGCATTCGCTAATATAGCAACACAATTACCAAAGTTATTAATATTATCCATATTATATGGCATTACAGAAATAATCATTACTATTACTGCAGTAAGTAATGATGCAATTGCAATTGGTAAAAATAATACTGATGCAATCATACCAAGTATAATCCAACCAAAATTTTCTGCAAATGCCAATGAAATTAATTCTATAGATTCTTTGAAATTTCTTATATTTTCAACATTAAATGTTAACTGAGTTACCAAAGAAATAATTAATGCTGATATTAATAAAGTAACAGCTAATCCAAGTAAAACTAAGGCACCAATTGCGACTATTTCTGAAACCCCTGGAATACCCAAAATAGCGCATATTCCTGCCATTATCACAACAGCACCAACATAAGTTAAAGCTGCTTCCATGTTAAATTGAATTTTCATTATTTGCTGCACAGCAAATGCCATTATTAATGTAGCACCAGCTATAATAGCCATTATTAATGAACCATCTTCCAAAGTTTTTTTAAATTTACCAGCAACATATACTATTCCAATTAATGCAGCTACAGCTATGCAAAATAATATGCACTTTTCAACATTTAATGGAGTAATTGATATTAAATATACTGCACCAATCATAACAGCTAAAAATCCAGCTATGGGTAAAATTAACTTTTGTGCATTAATTATTGATTTACTTTTTTTGCTTACTCGTTCCATTAACCAAACAGTAGCATAAAGTATACCAAACATTAATAATGCATTAGCAAAACCAGCAAGTGGATTACTCCATAAAGATATGGCAACTACAGCAACAATACCCATTCCTAAAAATAATGCAATTGGTTCAATAAGAGTACCTGCATTTCGAATTGATTTACCTTTCGAAGAAGCATAACACATTATTTTAATCATTGCATATATAGTACCCAAAGATAAAGCTGTAGCAATAATAGCAGGACCTGGATTTATTAATTTTGAAGCTAATGCAATAACCATAACAGTAGCGCCAAACATTAATAATAACATTCCAATATTACCTTTTAATTGTTTGACATCACCAAGACCTTTTGCTCTATTTGTAATAAATACAAGTGCGGCAATAAAAAATACTACTTGGAATGCTTTTTTCATATTTATTTCACCAGTAGCTGCCATTGCCAATATAATCAATGCTAAACCAAAAGCAAAACCAAACATTCCAGACATTCTACCACCCTTACCTGTTAATGATTTTCCTTTAAATTTCATAATCATTTCAGGTGCATGAATTGCCATTGAAATTGCTGCAATAAATAATACAAGTTTACCAGCTGTTAACCAATCAATTTCTTTAACAGCATCAGCACATAAAAGAAGTATTGCAACCCCCATAGCAAAACCAAATATACCTTGGAATGGTCCACCGAATCTACTTTTACCAGTTAATTTAGCACTAATAAAAAGTGTCATTGCAATACCAAACATAAATGCAAGTATATACAAAGCACCAACCCAATTAACTTCATTTGCAGCATCAGCACATAAAAGAAGTATTGCTAAACCAAGTGATAATTTAAATAATCCGTCAAATAATGATTGACCTGTTTTTTGTGTTCGTTTATTATAAATAGCTGGTCCCCAACTACAATTCATTTTAGATATTGCAAATAATAACAAACCAATTGCACCTAAAAATGCTAATAATATCCAAACAGGACCCCAATTAACTTCTTTTACAGCAGCTAATACAATAACAAGAAATGCAAGACCAAATACTAAACTACCAAGCCCTAATGAAATATTTGTATCACCTTTACAACTATTATCAATTTTAGTAACATTACCAAATTTTCCTTTTTTCCCTTGTACTCTTGATAAAAACGCTAAAGCAACTCCAAAAGCAATTAATGCACCAATAACTTTATAAAAATCATTGATAGATATTTTTGACATTATTAACATTGCAAGTACCATTCCAATAAGTGCATTTCTAACAGCATTTACTGAACGTGTAAAACCAAATGCAAATTTTGGATTAAAAGTAGCTTGTAATTTATATGTAATAATAAACAATGTAGCCATTGCTATTGAAAATGGTGGCATTGTAACTGCAAGAGCTAATAATATTAATGTAAATGTTAAAGATTTAAATACTTGTTTGGTTTTAGCTAAAGCACCACCAAGTTTAAGTAATACCCAAGTAAAACGTGTTAATTGTACACCAACAGCAATAAGTAATGTTGTATATTTTTTATCTACAAATTTTATGTATTGATTTGTAAATTCTGTAAATCTTTTAACAAAATCTTTTGAAACAATTTTATCCAGTTTACCAATAGAATTTAAAAATTCTATATATTCTTTAGTTGATTGGTTTATTCTTTTTATTGTTGTTGGTGTATTATCTAATGGTTTAAGTTCAGGTAATTCAGCATAAATTTTTGTAAGCATTGTAAGTATCGATTGTTGCATATCGATAACTTGCCATAATACAGCATAAATTTCTGTTAAAATGGTTTGAGAATAATCATCATTTTTAAGTGATTTAACAAATGCTGAACTTGCTGGTGCTTGTTTACTTGATGAACCAATATTATTCATTTGATTCGTTAAAAATAAATCAAGTGAATCAGCTATTCTTGTTAATAAAATTTCTTGTTTTAATGAAAAATTTGTTAATAAGGATTTTGAAACAGAACAATAAGATATAAAATTTGGGACAAATATTTGTTGAAAAGTATTCGTCAAAGAATCTTTATTATCGGCAAGTTCTTTTAAAATTCCGGTAATAGACATAGCACCAATTGGAGAATCTTTTGATGCTGCTTTTATATTTTTATTTGAATCTGCTTGTTTCATTGTCCTTCTGAAATATAAATAAAATTTATTAAAAATTTACTCGAAAATTGAGCAATATTTGAAAAATAGAGGCTTGCACGGATAGCCATATAGTAGGAAGCATTATCATCTTCTAATTTAGACCAAATTTGCGTTTCGAGCGATTTTTAATACATTTTTAACATAATTTAAGTCTTAACTAACGGTTTGAGCTAAAGTTGGTTAAATTTTCACCAATATCATTCGTTTCGAGCAGTCGTTTTATTAAAAATAGTCTATTTTTCAGCCATTTATAAGAAATGAGGTCATTTAAGAGGTATTTTAACAAAAATTAGACTTTAACTAACCGAAAAACTGTTGATATAAACATCAAAACTTGTTGACCCACCCGATTAGTTTAGCTATTTGTGATTTAAGAAGTGCTGTTATTTCACTTAATGATACCAAATAATATTCGACCGCATTTACTATGGCAATCCAAGTCTTTTCATCAGTATCATAATATAAAATAATTTTCTTCTGAGCAGTTGCACGTTTACCAGTTATCTGAACTGTTATACTTGCAAAATATTTGGAATAAGGTTCAATAGTATAATTCACTGAACGCTTATTGATTGTTCGGCAATAAGCGTCCAGTGCTGTATACAATTTATCCCTACCTTGTATGTTAGTTGATTTAACTCGCATATTTACGGAATTTTATTCAAACCAATTGGATTAGTTGTTAAGAATTTTGTTGCTTCTTGTAATTCAGCAAAAGTCTTACAAACATATTTATAATCTTGACCATTCAATTTATATTCCAATTGAAATAAATATATTCTGGCATTATAATTTCTTTGTTGATTTTGACGTCGTAAAACTGTTTTTTCTCGATTCTGATAATCACGTCTATCACGAACATTATATTTTTGATAATATTCTTGACGTGTAATATATTCACGACCACTGCGTTTATCACCAGCTTTTATGGGATATGCTAAGTAAGTTAATACAAATTTACAAGCAGATGTTTCACCAACAATAGCTTCAGCATCATAATTATTTGGTGATATTTTTTTCAATACTTGTTTTGATAAACATTTGATTGATAAATTTAATTCTGGTTCATAAATATCAGATGATTTATCAATCATTGCTAACATAGTGGTGGCTGCAATCCATAATTTACGATGAGTTAACTTTTTGATTTCATTTTGTGTTGTAATCAAATTTTTGATATAATCTTCATCGTTAACATATTGTTGCTGATAACCTGTTATAGTACCATTTTTTAATCCATCAATTTCTTGTTTTACAAGTGTTTGGTTCCAATCCATTTCATATACCTTATTAAGAATAGATAAAATATTGCTCATAAGATATTTGATTGTTTTACCTTCTTGATTTAACGAATATTCATTACTGTAATATCTGTCAAATGCAATAATATCCCATAAACCTGGTTGATTACCTTCTTGTATACGAACACCAATAAATTCATTAGTTTCAGTATCTTTTGAAAATAAATCAACCATATAAATATGATTATCTTCATTATCACCGTAAGTTTTAATCTTGTAACCACGATTTGCTACAATAAGATTAACAACTTCCATTATTGGACAACCAACACCTTTACGTTGTAATTTTTTGAGTGTTACATCATATCCTTGATAATAATAATCTGAAATATTTGATGCGAAGAAATCAACAACATCAGCAAGTTCATTAGTATTTATTTCAATACATGTTTTAGCACGTGATTCCTGAATATAAACAAGTAAGTTACCTGTTGAATTAAAATTCTCAGGAATACTAATCATGAATCGAGTACCTTTATTTACCTTCAAACGCGTCGCATCAGGTTTAAACACTACAGTATTAACACTAAGTTTTAATGATGAATTACGGAGTTGAGTTTTGTTTGTATTACCAATAACTCGTAAATCACATACACGTGGTGAAATCAAACCTTTTGTACGTTTTTTAACTTCAGATGATATTTGATTAATTATATCAGGTATACCATCTTTTTTGATAGTTACTTTTGTTTTGAAATAACCTTCACGAGTTTTCTTTGTTAATACTTTTACTTCAATATCGGTTAAATCAACTGTATCACCATCCGGAATATTTTCTTTTGCTTCACCAATACCAGCAGCTAATTTTGGTACATTTACATTATCGAGATTTTCATTATTTACATCTTCGATAACATCTTTTACAATTTTATAATCATCTGGTGTTATTTGGTCAATCTTAACATCTTGTGCAACTTGCTGTGCAACTTGCTGACGAACTTGTGGAGTAATAGTTTGTCCTTTTGCAGCAGCTTCTTGTACTTTTTGATTTACAACTTCTTCAACAACTTTTTTACGACGACCAGATTTCTTAACTGTTTTTTCTGCTCGTTGTAATTTATCTTCAACTTCTTGCTTGTGCTTTTGTTCGTTGATTTGTAAATTTATGGTATTTAATTGTAAATCATCAACATGTTGTTGCATTGTTTTTGAATCAACAATATTTGCAATATCTGTTGGTGTTATAACTTTTACTTCAGATGTACCATTAGATACTAATTGTTTTTGTGACGGTTTACCAATAATATCATCATTAGTATCAACTGGAAATATTTTATCACTTACTGGTTTTTTTGATTTTTTTAATTTACCAGATTCAATCTTTTCTAATTCTTGTTGTGGCGTCGTAGTTGGGACATTTGATTTAATGTCGTCAAACAGGTCCATGAATCCCATATTTGTAATAATTTAAATTTTATAATGTTTGAACTTATATTCTTATATATTTTGAAAAAATCCCGATGTATTTTAAGAAACACATCGGGATTTTTCATATTATAATTTTGGTGTTTTAAAACCACCCATCATTGATTTAGCTGAAGTCATCTGATTTGACATCATCTTATTAGCATTTTGCATCATATTACCACCAGAACTATCATCACCACCTTGTTTCTTATTTTCTTCTTCAACAATTTCGTTAAGATACGATGTAAAGTTGTTGAAGATATAATAAGGCATGGAATCAAGTTGTTGCTGATTATTTGATGTTTTATATGCTATGAGTGTACATGTTTTGTAAAAACTATTTAAATCAATAATTGATTGACCATATATGAATCTTGATAAAAAATATGTTTTTATCATTCCTGATAAGAAAAACATTATTTGGAATTTTTCATCAGGAAATTCAAAAGTATTAGTCGAAATATCCCGTAGTATCTCGATTGGAGATAAATAATTTTTTCCATCCGCCAGGAAATTTTATTTGAGCCTCCTCCTCCGACTCACATTCAGGACATATATATTCGAAATACTCTTCGTTTTCAAGTTTGATACGATTGATAATTTCAAGATATGTTGCAAATAAACGATTATCTTTCTGAATTGCTTTATACTTAAATGTTAAATCACGAACAGTTTCTTTACCAGTTACATAAAGATAAGGTGCCATAAGCAAGAACTGCTTATCATAAATAATATTATCTTGTTTTTTATTTTCAGCACCTTGTTGCTGATTACGTGCAATTTTTGTAATATATTTATAAAGACGGCCAGATGTTTCAAGTGTTGGAACTCGGAAGATAATTGGTTTTTCAAGACCCATATCAAGCGTAAATATGCGACCATCGTAAGCATTTAACAACTTATCATTAAGTTCTTTAAAAACTAATGAATTTGCTGTAAGTAATACTTGGTGCATATTTTGACATTGAGTACAGAAAGCATCAATAACAATATTCTTACCTGGCAAATAATAATCGCGAATCAGTAACAAAAAGAATACACGATGTGCGTCACAAATTTCACCTACAGGAATCTGACGTTGTGCTTCTGAATCATAAATAATAACACATTTACGAATAATATCTTCAACAGCACCAACAATTGAAGTTTGGTCTTGTTCATTTATTGTCGAGAAATTAGCTACTTCTTTAGCTGTTGGACAACGATATGCAAATTGCCATGATTCAGGATAAAGTACGCCTTGTTGCGGCATATCTTCACGGTCAATTACAATATATCCATCAAGTTTGTTTGGACGTTCTGCTTCTACTTCTTGTGCTGGTCTTGTAGGTTGTGCATTAGGATTTGGTTTTATTGTAGGCTGTACAGGTTGTTCTGCTTGTTGAGCTTGCGCAGCAGCTCCTTCAAGATTACGTAATGCTTCCAAATCTTCTGCTTTAGATTTTTTTGCCATAGTTTGTTGATTTAAAAATTTCGAATTATATTATTTTTATATTATTTGGAACCAAATATTGATGCAAAATCAATATTATTTGTAGTCGATTCTGTATTATCTATTATTGGTTGCTGATTGGATTTTTTTGATTTAACCATATTTGTATTTTCAAATATGTGCTTTACTTTACCACCAGAATGTCTATTCAAATACATACCACCAAATCTACCTTCTTCATAAATATCAATTCCTTGTGATTCAAGTAAATTCAAAACATAACATGCTTCTTCATGATATGTTTTAAATTCTTTATTGATTGGATTTTTACTTGGACCAGCTTGTTGTTTTTTAGGTTTCGTTTTTTCAACAACCGGTTCTGGTTTATTTTCAGGTTGCCGTTTACGTATCATATATTTACTATTATTTTGAATTGATGTTTGGTAATTTTTATTTTATGATATACCATATATATTTAGATTAAACTACAAAATATAATTTAAAATATAATTCGAATAATTTTGTTATGATACAATTGACAAAGCAGCAAACTTACGAACATTTATATTTATTAAGTAAACGTCGGAAAAAAATTAAAACGTCTACTAAATTTAGATGGAAATGTTTAGGTTGCATGAAAGACATATATGTTGGATATTTAAGTTATGGTAGAAAAGCTATTTTTTGTCCTGCTTGTTTTAATAAAGTAGCACAAAAACCAACAGTTGCCCAATATCAATATATGCGTAAATTAAAAGAACAACAGGCGAAATTCATTAATACATACGTTGATGATTTTCTTACAAAAGATATAAAAATATAATTTCATGGTTTCATATACTTCTCAAATATTAAATAAGCTTGAATTTTTATCTGAAAAAGATAAACAAGAGTTTTCAAAAGATATGGATAATTTCATATCTATGATAAACTATTGTTTTTTGAACAAAAATAATTTTTTCATTGATAATTTTAATCAAAAAGTTATAAGAATAATTTATCCAGCATATAACAAACTCAAAACAAATATACTTAATAATTCTTGTACTTATTTGTTTGATACACTTACTGAACAACAATTAAAAAGTTTGCGATTTATAATCGTAAATGCTATTAACAATTATGAAAAAATACCATGCGATTTAATATCAAAGACTTCTTTATTTCATTGTTTAACAGCAATAAATCAAGGATTGAAACTGATTCAATAGCACCAGTTGACCCTTTCAATCCACATTATAATCCGCATTATAATCCCAAATATAATATTAAAAATAATTCCAAACGAAATAATAATAATAAAAATAATACGAATATGGCAATAAATTTAGAAATAGTAATACCAGGTCATTATTGTTCAAATGAAACACTTAATGCTAAGATAAAAGATATTATCCGAATTGTTGGACCTGACCGTTATAAGCAAGGTTATTGGATTACACAAGATGGTAAATCAATTAATGAAAATTTAATACTTGATGGTTATACTTTACTTGATACAAAAGCGTCAGAAGGTAAATTTACAAAAGGTGGTGTTGTCAATAAAAGAGGTAAAAAAGACATCATGAAAGGCTTTAAACCAATTAAACCTAAACATGAAATTGATGAAGAAGATGAAACAGAATCATATTCAGAACCCTATTCAAAACCAATACCAGCTCATTTAAAACCAGATAATGTACAATTAGAACAACCACAATTAGAACAACCAAAAAAATCAACACCTAAAAAAATAGACCCACTTGCTGAAACCAAATCATTACTGAAAAAAGCAACTATCGAACAACTTAATGATAATTATGAAAAGAAGTACGGAACCAGACCATATAAACCAGAAATTATAACAGTACCATTACAAATTCAAATACCATATCATTTAGAAAAACTTAACCAAATATGTGAAATTTTCGAACTTGATACAAAAATAATTTCACAAATAATATTTGAAAATTTACGTTTACCTGAAGAAGTTATTTTACAAATATTAAATGATAAATTGTCAGGACACGTTATATCTAACAATAATATTATTCCAGAAAATGCTCATGTAAAATCAGCAAAATCCATCGAAACAATTGTTGAAAATAAAAATCAAAAAGAAGTAGAATCAGGTATTTCTGAAATTGATTCTTTCCTAAATGATTTCTTCCAAAAGTAAATGTTATGGATAGTTTCGCATATATAAATGGTGAATTAATTAATCTGTATTCTAAAGAAAATCCTATTCTTGAATCAGGTGATATTTGTTATGCTATGATTTTCAATATCGATGATTATCATAGACCAATTGTTATTAAAGGTAATATTGTTGGTGATACGTTTGTTAATGGAATGAACAAACAATACGATATTAAAATTATCGAAATACTTGAATCACCAAAAACTATTAAAGATTTCGTTATTGGTAAACAATTCATAATGTTACATGATGGTGCTGAAACTAAACGAAATACTTTAATAACTAATCAATTTGATTTCAACAAATATTCGTTAAAAGTTGAAGCATTTTTTGTTCGCAAATCTCAATCCGAATTATTGAAATTACGAAATGAATATATACAAATAATTCGAAGCGATTTGAATAAAATGCTTTCGGATGTAAACAATATAAATACTTAATTGTATGGCAAAATTTGGTTTAGATACAAATAATTATAGTACTTGGGAAGACTATGAACAGCATCAGGAAGAACAAAAGAAAGCTGAAAAAGAACAACAGCAAAAAGAACATATTTTCAATACTAATGCAGTACCATATATTAATGATGTTTTTAAATTAAATGATTTATTTAACGTTCCTGAATTACCTGGTTATCCAGCTAAATATCAAGATAAATCATGGGTTGATGTTGAAGTTCCTCGTGGTGCTGATGACTATGCAAATCAAGTAAAAGAAGGTATTAAACGAATATCATTGGTTAATAAAATTCATGTTATTAAACTCAATGGTGTTCCAGCTGATGAAACAGAGATTAAAAATAGTCAATATATTGGAAATTATATGGCTAAATCTGCTGCAGATTTATGTATGGTATCTAAAGGTATGGTTACTTATGATATTGAAGATTTTCTTTATTGTAAATGGGTTGGTGTACCCATTAATCGTTTAATTACATTACGCAGATTTCCAGTACCAGTTATTGATAATATATACACAATTAATATCAAAAATAAAAAGGGTGAATCTTCAAAAATTAATGATGTTGGAGATGTTGCCCGCATGGTAACTTATATGACAGCTGAAACGAATAAAATGGATGATATTCTGTCAATAAGTTATGCTTTGAAATGGAAACAATTAACAGCCGAATTTGACCAGATGAGTTCTTTTGGTGAACAATCTGGTATATCTGGTTGGGTAAAAAATATTGGTGCTGTTTTTGATAAAACAACCAATTCAAACTATGTTTCTGGTCGTGCAACAGGTGGTCCGATGGCAAGTTATGACCCAAAATTTGACCAAAACCGCGTTTATGGTCCTGTTGATTCAATTGCTGAAACGCATATTCGTGATGTGGGTTTGGAATTCAATAAAGAATTTGAAATTACTTTCGATTATGAATTACGCTCAATAAATGGTCGTACACCAGAATATGCTATGAAAGATGTACTTGCAAATGTTATTGCATGTACATTTAATTCAGGTAAATTCTGGCCAGGTGCTCGTTATTGGGTAGGTGAAAGACCAAGTCCATGGGCTAAAAAATTACAGTGGATGAATTCAGGTAATATCGATACTGTAATGAAAGGTATGATGAATACTTTAGCAACAACACTTAAGAAAGCTTTCGGAAGTACTGAAAGTGCACTTAATACTCTTAAAAAAGCTGTTAAGGGTGGTTTTGCTTTAGCTATGTCTAAATTACTCGATGGTTTAGGTCGTCCAGGTATTCCAGCAATGCAATCATTATTATCTTCAGACCCTGTTGGTGAATGGCATTTAATGGTTGGTAATCCACATAATCCAATAATGTCAATTGGTAATTTAATGTGTACTGGTACTGATATTAAATTTCCAACTGATGCTTTAGGTTACGGTGATTTTCCAACAAAAATGCAAGTCATTGTAAAATTAAAACCAGGTATGCCAAAAGATGCAACAGGTGTTGAAATGATGTTTAATCATGGTACAAGTAGAATGTATTGGCAACCAACAAAACAAGATATTATTCGTCAATCAACTAATACATTCGCTATTGCACGAACTGGTAAAGTTATAAATAGTGACCAAACTGATTTGGATATTTCTCGACAATTACAAGCAGCATATGATTTCATACCATATACAAAAGAAGACCCAACGGAAGCTGAAGTTGAAGCTGGTTTGTCTATAAAAAATCCAAATATTACAGTTAACGGTAAAGATGCAACATTAACAACAGAAATGTATGATAGATATACTGCAAGAGATGCTGATGGTAATGAAGTTAAAGATGTTGAAAAAAAGGCCGATGATGTAAAAAAAGACGATAAAAAAGGTTCAGATAAAAAAGATGACAAAAAACCTGCAACACCTACTGTTCCTTCTGGCACTGATGTAAAAGTATCATAAATTTTTCATTAGCAATTTTTAACAAATAATTTTCCAAATAATCTATTATAACGGTTATTAATTAAATGAAATTTATTAATTTTGCTATGTAATAAATATTCTAAATTATATTTCGAAATTAATAAGTTTTATAAACAACCAACATTAAATTCAAATCTGAAATGACAAAATCACAAGAAATTATTAACTTAGAGGACTTTGTTTCCGATGTTGATAATCTTATGGCCAAAAGCAAGGAGAAAAAATCTGGCCGTAAAGGTAGAAAACCGGCTAATAAGCCAGTAGACAAAAACGAGAATGAAGAGCGACAAAATATCGCACTTACTCGTACACGTGTTAAAGAACAGGAACAAAAATTTCAAGAAACTGTTTATAGCATGTATGGTAATAACTTTCTTACAAAGATTACTCGTGACTATATTCAGAATTTCGAAAATACAAATAACCGTGTAAAATCTGCTAAAGAACGCATGGCTATTATTCAAGCTGAAATGGCTCAATATCGTAGAAATGGTAATTATGATGCTGTTAAAGCTTGTGAAGAAGAACTTGCACGTGTTCGTAAAGATTTTGATGTTACTCAAAAAGCTTTGAAAGAGAAAACAAACGATAAATCAGCATCAGCTTTTATTGAAATAAATGTCAATGAACTTGATGATAAACTTACTGATTTAACAAGTAAACTTGATGTTGTTAAAACTCCAGAAGCTAAATATGAATTGGAATGTAAAATCAATGACATTAAGGAAGAAATTTCAGAAGCTGAAATTCATAATGCAAATCTTATAAAATTCAATAAGCTTAAGAAACAGATTTCTAAGCTTAAGGAAGAACGTCGCGAAGCTGATTTCAAACCACTTGCACGACTTCTTACAGATATAAATAAAGAACTCGAAATTGTCAAAAAACATTCTGATTTTGGTGATTTTGAATCTTTGGAAAATATGCTTGAAAAAGAAAATATAGAAGCATTAACCAAAAATGCTCTGATTGCTGAATTTTCCGAAAATGAAATTTCCGATGCAAATGCAGATATAGATGATGAAATCGAAAATTCAAACTATATCAATACAATTGCAGAAATTAACGGAATGGGATTGAAAGATAAAATTAAAGAACTTGCGAAACTTATTGTTTCGATACTTCCAAAAAGTTCTAAAGTTACAACATCCCATATAGAATTCCTTATCAAAGAAGGAAAGCATAAGCGTATCAAAGACCTTGTTAATCAATTCAAAAATAATGAAAGAGTTGAAGCTATTGATAAGGAACTCGAAAAACTTACGAACCAGCGTGATGAAACTTTAAGTCAACTTAAAAATCGTGGTAATATTGCTGACTTTGTATTTGATTTTCTCAAATATGATGAAGCAGATGAAAACAGTCAAATGGTTGCCAAAAGTGTTCTGATTGCATCTTCTGTTAAATGGATGGTTCAAATTGTTAGAAACATCTTATATAAATATGGTTCAACCGATAAACAATTATATGATGATTGTGTAAGTGAAGGTGCTGTGATTATTTGCGAACGAGCTAATCACTGGTTCAAAGCACGTTCTGAAGGTAAAGAACAAGAATGGTTTGCTTATATTGCTACAGCAATTAGTCAGGGTGTTCGTAAATTTATTGCTACTTGGAGAAGTAGTGGTACAATATCTGGTTCAAATACTCGTCAGATTATATTCGACCAAAATAAACGTTTCAATCATCTTCTCAAAACATATATTGACGAACATCCATCAGCTGTTAATAAAAATGGTGATGTTGAACAATGGGCTAAGGATTATATTCAAACCATCATTGATAAAGAAGAGATGCAAACGTTATCTATTGAACAAGCATCAGCTTTTGAAGCTGGTATAGCTCGTGGTGGAGATGGTAACGAAGAAAAAGTAAATTACGATAACTTTGCAGCACTTGATACTCGTCAAGAAATTTCATTACCTGAAACAAAACTTGCATGTGAAGAACTCGTTAGAAACATGGGTAAATTCTTTGCACTTCTTGATACTGACAAAAATGGCAAACCTATTCACAAGCATATATTTACAGGTATTGATATATTGATTATCAAATTCACACTTGGTTTGGAATATGATAAATCAACTGGCAAACGTTATAGTCAGCAAATGTGTATCAAACTTTGCAACGAATATATCAAGAAACATCCGCAAGAAAAAATCAAGACACCTACTGGTTTATTCCCTGAAAATTCCACATCTTCATATAGTACTCGTAAAACAGTTTTGTTTGGTAACGAAACTGCAATGAAGAAATATAATGAACAACGTAGTCTTTATCGTCAAGGTTTGATTGATGTAAAACCCGAAAAACCAACAAATATTCGTGGTAAATTACAAGAAGTTCTTGATGCAAATCCAGACTTAAAGAACGCATTTGAAGAATTGTGTGTACTTCTTGATAACTTCTTTATTGGTGAATTATCATCTACTGAAAAACAATTAGTTGATGTTATCGATGAAGAACGAGAAAAATCACTCAATAATCATCAACAAGAAATACTTAACAAATCAATTAATCTTGATTTGGCTCTTGGTGATGATGAATTGAATTCGCTTGAAGATTTTTCATCAGCATATTCACAAATGATTGACTTTACTGGTTTAAAACTTTAAGATATATAAAAACGGGAGAAATTCCCAAATTGATATAATTTGGGAATTTCTCCATAATTTTTAAGTTATGAATATAAATTATAAAACACCAAGCATTCGAGATTCCGTAACCTTGAATGAATCTCAAGATATATCTACAACTCAATTTGCTGAAATCAATTCACATGATTCAGCTGATGTTGAAATGTATCAAAAATTACTTACAGATAGTAATAATCTTTTTAAGTTTTCGAACGGAAAATCAATGGCAAAATTTAATGCGAAAATTGACGTTGATTCAAAATTCAGTCTTAAATGGCATGCTGAAAATACACAAGATATTAACGAATTTTTTGAAAGTATTGAAGCATTTTTGGGTACTGAATTAGCTGATTCAGATAAATCAAAACTTGCAAAAGATTATAATCGATTATATTCTGAATTTTAATACATGATTAAATGGCCCAGATAGATAATATAGACCCAAAAGCTGAGGCATGGTTGAATAAACCTGATTTGGAATTGACTGATTTAGATAATAATAAATCAATCAAAACAAATTTCATGTATTGTCAACGAAATTTTCTTAACTTACGAAAATGGGTAGCTGGATTACTCGCATATATTCGATATTTAAGAAAACTTATTGATATTGATTCGATTATTGCTGAAGTATTTGAACGGTTACGTACTCAAAAATTATACTTTCCGATTCAAAAAGAATGGTTATCCGAAATAATAACACATACTGACCAGTTTACAGGTTATGTTTATCAATTACATAAGATTGATGACCATACGATTGAAATAACATCAATAACCGATAAAAATTTCGTAACTGACCAGATGTGTATTACTGTCAAAAACTCTGAAGGTATTATTGTTTATCCGGTTGTTAAAACTGGTGGTAATTCGATAACAATATATTTTCCAGATGAAATAAGTACTAATTACATTGCCTATGTGATTTAGATTTTCATAATTTTACAAAGGAAAATCCCCCCGTAGATTCAAATTTGAATCTACGGGGGGATTTTCGTTGCAATGGAGTGTAACAATCTTATTTCACAACAATATTGTTACATTGACTTGTGACGGAATTTGTATTATAATTCTGAAATGACTTCAAATTTAGTTAGTTTTAATTTTTCAAACATTGCATTCCATTCATCATTAAGATAAACAGCACCATGCAATTTTGATACGCAAGTTTGATAATTGTTGAACATTGCATTGGTAGTTTTATACCATCCAAATCCAACAAGTGGTTCTTTCCATTGTATTTTGTGATTTAATATCAACTCAGTGAAATAATCTACTTTTGTTGATTTTACTTTACAAAGGAAAAATGTTCTTGAAAATTTCAACACAAGTATTTTGTGAGTTTCATACGAACATATATTAGTATTCACAAACTTTTGACTATTTGTTGAAATATTAATTGTTACACCAATATTTGCATAATTTATTGCATTCATGTACTTTCGGAAAATAGCACCATGTGATGAACTATCATGCAATTTATTTTCATGAATATATTGATGTATCATTTCATGTACTAATACATTATCAACAAATTGTTGGTTTACTTCGCCAGTATTTGGGGGGTAAATTATTATTTTTGAAACACCATTTCTTATTCGAAACATACCGTTATAAGATTTAACATGATATTTAATCTCAAACAGTACATTGTTAAGCTCTTTTTGAAATATATTAAGCTCAACAAGTTTTTGTGACCAATAAGAATGGCGTTCTTGTAACCAACTATTTGTTAATCTGATATATTTTGTTTCATTTGGTGTCATTTTCTTTATTCTTCAATATCTGCTGATATGCTTCATCTGTATTTCGATAAATCATTAATTTAAATCGTTCAACAGCATCTTCAATCGAAATATTGGCATCTGAAGCAAATTCAAAGCTTAATGGAACAAAATTTTTCATGTGCAACGGACAAAAATCACAATCAATATTGTCTCTTTGCTCTTTTGTAAACGGGCAAGCATGATTATAAATATCCTTATTTATTTTGAATGCTTTTATTTTACCTTCAAACTCTTTGTTATCAATACCAAGTTCTTGAGCTATTGTTTCTTTTATTAAAGGTAAAATACCTTGTATTTTTTCGTCAAGTTCTTCAACATCCTCTTGTTCTGTTTCATCAACATCATCTTCAGGTAAATGTTCTTCACCTAAAAGATATAAATTTTCCTCAACTTCTTTAAGGTTATCATACATAGCTGCTATTGCAACAACTACTTTAGTAGGTTGATGAAACAATTCAGAATATTTGTTGATTTGTTCTTCTGTAAGTTTCATAATATCTGTTATTTTTGATTTTATATTATATATAACCGTTATAAAAATATTTTTGGGCTGACAATATACTTCTGAATATATTGTCAACCCAAAAATGTTTGATTTAGAGATGATTCGAAGCAAAAATCAAATCAATGCACTCTTCTTTGATAAGTATTATTTTTGCTGAATCTACATGAGAGTCATTTTCAGCATTTTCGATTGTTTTCGTCAAAGAAGTGATTTTTTCTTTAATCAATTCCTTGACAAGTTGTCTCTGTTTCTTCGAAAACTTAACCCATCGTGTATTAAGTAACAATGGGTGGTCATTTTGAATATTTTGACACATTTGGTCAACATCCTGCTCAGAAAATTCATCAGAAAAATACGAATCTGCTTCGAAAAGCTCTCTGAGTTGGTGAATTTCTTCGTCTTTGGTCATATTTTTGGTCATATTTGTTAAGATTTATTTGTTTTTACGCCATTTGTTGTTATCAAAAATATACTCTGTTTTGGTATACCAACTATATGTTGTTATATAACAACCAGAGCAATGTATTTGTTCAAAACTTGATGATTTTTCTTCGGGAAATTGAGCTATTAATAGCTCAATAAGTTCAATTTTGCTTTCAAAAACAAGTGTTCTAAGCTCTTCCTTTTGATGTAAAATTGAATTTTTAAGCTCCGAAATTTTGTTTATTTCGGAGATTATTTGAAGCATATTTTGGTCCATTTAAGCCAATATTTTACGAATTTCATCAACTATACTTTGCGCTTCTGCAACTGCATTGTTTTGTATTTCAGTCAGTTCTTTTACAGATACTGTTTTGTTTTGTGCTTTGAAATTTTTTGATATTTCACCTGCCAGCATTTCAATAATACAAGCATTTGATGATATTGCACTCAATTTGTCAACTATATGTGACAAATGGCTTTGAATCTCTTCAATTTTGTTTTCTTCCATATTATTCGATTTTATGTTGTTTAAAGGAAGATGAATCGGATTTTTTAAGTCCGATTCATCCCAATCGATGCCGATAAGGTGTGTGGCATTACCTTGCAAACATCGATTTTTCTTATATTAAACGAACTGTTGTATATCGATTGATTTACGGTCACAATAGCTCACAAGCCATTCAACTTGTGCCTTAAGTTCGGTCTTTTTCTTCATTGTTGTTTGAGCACCAAAGTTTTTATTAGCTTTGAAAAATGCTGTTGCATTTTCAATTACTTTTGAAGCTATTTGAGTAGCTGTTAATTTGTCCATATTGTATTGATATTTAATGTTGTTTGATATTATATATTACCGTTATATTTTGAAATTTAAGCAATGCAGGTAAAATAATTATCATAACGCACCAGTAGCTATGTACCAGTATGTGCGCACCAGTATATAATGATTAATAATCAATATATTTTGATATATCAAGTATTATAGCTTATATATTATATTTGGAATAAATAACACCGGTACGTATATGCTGGTATGTTAATATCTGGTACGTTTATAACAGTATATATCTGGTGCGCTTATACCTTATTATAATACGTATGTGCACACGCGCATGTATATCAAGTAAATCAAAGCGTACCAGCAATTATTGGAATAAAGACAAAGCGTACCGGTAATTTTTGGTCTATATTCAAAAATTAATGATATTGTAAGGTAAATGGCTTAGCGCTTACATAATTTTTCATTATTTTCTGGTGCGCATATAATAAGTATTCTGGTACGTTTTGATATGTTATTAACAGGTACGTATATTTCAAATAATATTGATTACCGGTACGTAGTGTTGAAATTAATTTTTGGTCTTGCTTAAATTTATAGATATAACGGTAATATATAATATAACAATAATAATTGATAAATGAAATAACAAAGCAACTTGTTAAAAATTTTAACATTTAATTTTTAATAGTTTGCCCAAATATTAAAATTTATCGGTTATATAAAATATCAAACATAACAAACAACAAATATTATTAACAACCCATTAAAACAATCAAATTATGAGCAAGAAAGAAAAAACTCAGAACATGGACGCAATCGTTGAAGGTCTGGAAAACGAAAACCTCAACACAGTAGAAAACGTCGTTGACTTCACTGACATCAACTACCTGAAGAACAACAAGCCCATCTTCCCCGCTGAGAACACTTCAAAGAAGTACAACCCCAGCCGTGAACCTAAGGTCTATATCGGTCTTGAAGCTGTCAAGAAGCTCCTTCCCGAACTCTCTGAAAACTTCATCCTCATGTGTATGTGGTGGGAAAATAAAACTGCCCGCACTGAGTTGAAGAAACTGCTTGACGCTGAAGCAGAAGAGAAAGGAATCGACCCAGTTATCTATCTGCAAGATAATATCCGTAAGGATGTTGACCTCCTTGCTTCAATCAGAGAAGCAATCGACCGTATGGCTTATGCAGTTACTTACTTTAAGCCTCGTGGCGGTATCAAGGACACTTACAAGATGATGCGCATCCGCGGCGAACTCTACAACGTCAACCTACGAGTTCTCAATGAACTTCAGGCAGAATATGGAGACGACAAAGAAGCTCTCATCGATGCAGCTGTTAACACCTTCAAGAAGGTTGAAGCTGTTGAGGAACTCTAAATCACTCCAGCAACAAGTTGGAAGGGCAACTGAATTACTTCAGTTGCCCTTCCTTTTACACTTATGTATAGTTATACGCACCAGTTATTATTGATTTTAAGCAAATTATATTTCAAACACCTATAGGAATACCTTACATTATGGTTATATAACATTAATTTCTGGTACGTTTGCTATAATCCGGTACGTCAACTAATATAGGTGGTGTAATATGTATTTGATTAAATATAGACCCATAAATATGGGCGTACCGGTATTTATTGGAATAAAGACAAAGCGTACCGGTAAAATTTGGTTCATATTCGAAAATTAATGATATTGTAAGGTAAATGGCTTGACATATAGATTATATACCAATAGTTACAGGTACGTATATTATATGGTATGCTGGTGCGTTATGATAATTATTTTACCTGCGTTACTTAAATTTCAAAATATAGCGGTTATATATAATATAACAATAATACATAACATCAAAATAATATGGAAACAATATTTGAAATATTGGAAGGTAACACTATAGCAGATTGTATAATTTCAACATGCCTGTTAGCTGTTGTCATTGGTTTACCAATGGTTATATGGTGTGCTGGTTTAGAATGGATTTGCAAAAAATTCAATCTAACCGATAAAATTGCAGAATTCTTTTCTGAACCTGATTCAGAAGAATAAATATTATCAAGCAAATCTACTCATATAAATTAAAGTTCTGAATTGCAGCTGTTGTGAAACAGCTGCAATTTTTTTATTTTAACTATTTTGAAATACGCACCAGCATATAACAGTATAAAACGTACCGGAAATTATCAAAAATTTTTGACGATATAAGTGATATACCTTGGTAATGGTCTTATATTTTGATATGAACCAAATTTTACCGGTACGCTTTGTCTTTATTTTATTAATTACCGGTACGTTTTGATTTATATAACATATTTGGTATCAATCAATTATAACATATCAAATTATAATGTTCTGGTACGATAATTTCTGGTACGTTATATAATATGCAAATAAAAAATTCCAATCAAATTTGATTGGAATTTTTTATGATTCATTTAAGAAATTTTATAATATCTTTTTCGTAATAATTTGGATATTGGCGATTACCAGATATTATTTGCACACCATTAATGTTAAAGTATTTTATATAATTATCCCACTGACGAGGCATTTGGTCACCTGCCATATCTGTTTCAAGGTCACAGATAAATTCATACAAAGTATGATTAAGTTTTTCTGGGTCGTTTTCTTTATAGTCATTGAGATAATCATCTTCACAACCTTCAAGTTCTTCTGGCTCAAGATAGAATTCTATTGGTGTATTATTATCAATAGAATATTGTTTTGCAAATTCTTCGAAGTGTTCAAATCTTATTTCTGATATGTTTTTAATTATGCACCAATAACGGAAAGCATAACGAATATCATCAGCAGTTTGATTTGAAATTACCTTGTTTGATTTATACTTATTTGTTTCGAATTCTTCAAGATAATTTTTACAGCTTTCAATCAATTCGTCTATTGCTTCTTGTAATTCTTCTTTTGAAGCAGTTTCGAAAAACAATGGTTTTTGATATTGTTTTCTAAACTGAATTTCAAACACCGCAAGAGGATTGACCAATTTTTCTGGCCATGCAAATTCATGCAGAATCTGCATTGCTTGTTCTCGATTCATTTTGTTTGATTTAATGTTGTTGTTTAATACTACAGATGTTTATAACACCATACATTATATATTATATATAACCGCTATATTTATAATTTTAAGCATCAATATATAAAATTATCAAAACGTACTGGTATATAATAACTAAATATAATACGTACCGGTAAAATATGGTCTATATCTTAAAATACATTGTATATCAGGGCATAAGGCTTATAACATATAATTTTGATGGTGTGTAATTAAATAACTGGTACGGTTTGATATTGGAGTAGGAGTGTACTGAATTTATTTCAGTACACTCCTACTCCTTATTTCAATTTCTTCATGTTATATTGGAGATAAGCTGTTTGACGCATTTCGTTCATTTTTTCAACGATTTGAGATGCTTGCTCTCCTTCTTTTGCAGAATAAACTGCAATTCCATTACACATAATGTAGATTTTATCTGAAGTTTCTTTCAGATAAAATTTTTCATTAATGCTTCGAAGCATTTCTTTTTTGTTTTGCTCTTTACGTTCATTTCTCATCTCCTGAAAGCTTTCGCGAACGTTATTCAGGATGTTTTTAAACCAGTCCATATATTATAATTCTCTTACCTTTTGGAAATTGTTCAGGGTTTGATTTATATGCTTTAAGCATATCGTTGAGTTCTTTCTTGATTTCTCTTGCTTTTGCACCTCTCCAATAAGTTGCATTTGCAAGAAAATAGTTGATTAACGATACAACATCGTCAAAACCATAACTATCAGTAATACTTTCACATCTGCTTAATGCGTCAATATACGGAACTGCTCCGTAATAAGGCTTTTTCCAGTCAGATTTGACATCAGCCATAATTTGATTAATACTTCGCATTTTGATTGATTTTGTGTTGTTTGATTGTAATTTTATATTATTTCTTATATTATAATATACCGTTATATGATACTTTTTGGGCAACAAAATACTCAAAAATAAGTTTCGAAATGGCTCAAAATATAAATAAAAAGGCTCCGAATTTCACAATCCAGAGCCTTAATGAATTAAATATTTGAGTTTAAACATTATTTAAACATTATTGTTATTTTGCAATGATTTTTCTTTAGATTGCTGATGCTTTTCGTAATCATCTTTGTTCAAACAATAGTAAACATTGAGTTTCTTAGCTATTCTGATACTATTATTATATGTTGCGATTTGAAACCCTTCAGCTGAAGCTGATTTTTGAGTTAAAGTGAACAAATTTGACTCGATTTGGTCAATTTTTTCATTGATTTTTCGATTATATATCAAGAATAATTGTAATATTATAAACATTATGATTATTCCAATTATGAGCAAAATACAGATTAATGTTGTTTCCATATTACTTTTCTTTTTCGAATTTCCACCATAAATCGAACAATTCTTCTGTTTTTTCGTTATTCGGGTACATTGTCATTTGACCAGTTCCAGCATCAAATGATAAACGAACTTTGTACTCATCTTTGGTTTCAAAATGCTTATTTATTTCAGCATTAAGACGTTCGATAAGTATAACAGCTTGGTCAGGATTAGTACCATCTTTACCTATAAGAGTCAACATATGTTTGTTGAGCTTTCTGAATAGGTTTTGAATTTGTGTTTTCGATTTTTTATTGATTATTTTCTTTGCCATATAATAAAATTATTTCATCAAACCATGTTGTTTCAATATTTGAAGAAATTCTTTCCGTTTGAAACCTGGAAACATTTCTCGAAATAAATTAATATTATTATATACGTCGCGAACAAAATATTTTAATGTTGCGGCATCTATTTTCTTCTTTTCGGGACTGTTTTCAGGTGGAAAATGATATGATTTACCAAGATGGTAATGACAAGTAAAATTGTTATCTGATTCAGAAGTTGTACCAAATATCTTGCAAAGTTCTGGCCGTTCATCATATACAGCACATTTACAATCATCTGTTAGGAACGGACATTTTTGCTTAGTTTTATCGATATAAAACTTTTCATTATGTGTTGGTATCGGTAAACCTTCTTTCTTATGACGTTCAATTAATTCATTCGTTATTGGTTCGATAAATGTTATCGGTTGACCATATATACCAGTTTCTTTTGAAGAATGAATTTCATTGATACAATATATTTGTCGTTGTATCTTATCTTGATGTTTCGTTATAAATTGTTCACTTAACGGAACAAATGTGCAACATTCAGCGTGACACTTTGAAATGTCACACTTTTTGAATGTTGCACATTTTTTACATGATGTTTTGCACATATTCCTTAAATATTATGGAATGCTTTAATTCTCTTGAGAAGAATTTCAAAAGCATCAGCTTCTGAATTTGATTTCAAGAATACGATTGTATTTGAAAGAGCTTCGATTGTTGTTTCATAGTCTTCTTTTTCTTGCATCTTTTCAGACATGAAAGAATCAACTTTTGAAAGTTCGAGTTCTTTATCAGAAAGCTTATCTTCAAGTTCTTTCGCATATTCTTTGATGCTTTTGTTATCAGCATAAGAAGATAATAACTTAGCATTCAAAGAATTTTTTTCTTGAAGAAGTTGTTTGTTCTCTTCTTGAAGAGATTTGATTTTTTCTTCAAGTGTTTTCTGATGGTCATTTCGACCATATTCTTTAAGCTGGTTATTATGAACTTTTACCTCATTCTTTGTACGTTTGAGAATCATCGAAGATGTTTTACCATCTCGTTGCATTGGAATGAGAATCAATTTTGAATTGGGAACATGTGCTCGCTTACCATCAAATGTGTTAATAACTGCTGCATCTTCACCGTTAACTTTTGTAAAGTCAACGAGAGTACCACCAGATAAGGTTCCGTCGTCATTTTTGAACTTAACGACATTACCAATAGAAGCTGTTGCCATTTTGATTTGATTTTTAATGTTGTTATGATTTAATATTACTTCACATACATGGCACTTAGTACCACTTATTTTTCATATATTATAAATAACCGTTATATAATAATATTTGGGCATTCGAAATATTAAAAATTATATTTCGAATGCCCAAAAATATTAATATCTACGAAAACGCTCGCCATCTGCTTCCCTATTGAGGGCTTCAATCTTATAATCAACCTCATCATTCCATTCATTAAATGGTCCATCAACTACTTCGGAACCATTTTCTTCAATGTCATCTTCTACATCACAGCCAAATATACCATAATGTGAAGTACCATCGAACATTATATAAGTTGCGTCAGGAATTATTACCATCATATATTACCAATTATTTATGTTGTGTTGAATTTAATTTAGCTATTTGATTCGATAATACTACGTTATCATCTTTTAATGAATAAAAAACTTTTATCAAAGCAAAGATAATAATTATATCTAAAATTATAAGTATTATCAATAAAGATATTATTGCATCATTCATGTTAAATTATATTTCTTTGCCATGTATGTTTTCCAATTATATCTATCGGAATACATCCATTTATATTTTGATTTTTCATTTATCCAATAACCGATACGAACATTGTTATGTTTACGAATAAATATATCATCATTACAATAATCAACAGGTGCTATTGGAATATAAATCATTTCGCTTTGAAATATAGCTAAACAATTATTATATGGACAATCATATTTTATTGGTTGTATATTATAACCTGCGGGACCATAATTGCATAAATCCCAAATTATTTCAAGCTGTTGATTATTAAGATGTATTGTATATGGTACAATTATTTTACCAAGTGTAATTATTTTACCATCTTTTGTATATTGTTCGATAATCCAATCATCTATTATTTTTGATTTATCGAATAGTATTTGCAATAATTGTTGATTATTCATTGATGCTTTTAATTTTGAAATTAATAAAATCCGTTTTCTTTAATATATTCGATGCTTTGCATATTGCTTACCCAAATATTATAATAATGGGCCATTTGATTTGAATATAACATTTTAGATGCAACGAAGGTTTTTACAATACAAATATTAAAATTATTTGGTATATCTTCTTTGAAGATTCCTAAACCAACACCTTCTTCTACACCAAGTATTAATTCTTTTTCTTCATCAGCAATATTTTTAACATCGAATGTAATAAATTTATTATCTTCGAAAAATCTTTTTACCAACTGTAAACCAGTGTAATATTTATCTAAACGTTCTTTGTATCTTTCCCAAAAATGATATGGATAAATAACAATTGATTTACGTAATTCATCATTAAATCTTGATTTACCGTACGTGTTATTAGAAGGTTCAAGTTGCTGGTTTATTTCATATACAGTATATCCTTGTTTATGATTGAATGTTGAATTATAACAGATTGCATAACTTCTTGTACATTGTATATACTGCTTGTGTTTTTTATCCCAAATAGCATAATACATTATATACATGGTATTTTTGAATTTTTCAGAAATATATTCAAATGTACCGAAATTTATGTCTTCTCGTTTATTTCGTCTCAAATATTTTCGAAACGAATTAGCTATTGATTTACTTTTTTCGGATTTTTTATATTCAGCTAAATCATACTTTAACTGATTATAAATTTCCAATTCAGACATATTTGGAACTATCATATTATTTCAACGAATTTCGATTATGAAATGGTCTTCATCAAGTAGATGATTATTTACATATCTACGACATGCTTCTTCAGATGGTGCAACTACTTCATGAATTTGTGAATCAATATCTGTTTTGACCCAAAAAGTTTTACATACTGGAGCAAAATCGAATGCCCAACCTTGAAAAGGTACTGAACCATTCTTGAAGTATGCGTTTTGATTGATTTGTTCTGTCAACCAATCAATATCTTGTTCAGATATTTTTGATACATCTTTTTCTGCTTGCTCCCAAAGTTTATACACTCTTGATTGAGTAAGTTCACTTAAAAGTCTATCCGATTTTTCATTGAACTTGTAAGCATAAAGTTTTACTGATTGCTGCTTTGGTTCAATATTTGATTGAATTACTTGCACTATTTTGTTTAATGCAACAGATAGTTTCAAAACATCATATTCTTCAAGATATATTATTGTTTCATCTGTTGGGTCATTAGACAATTCATGATTTTCCCAAGCAGAATAAATAATTCCAGTATTTTCAAGAATTTCACAAACTTTTTCGAATACTGAATTGTTTACGATGAAATCGAAATTGTTTATTTTTATTTGATTCATATTTTTTCGATTTTATACCATTCAACATCAGGATTATTAAGACCATAGAAGTCAATAAGATACTGTTCAGAAACTTCTTGCCCTGAATATATTGATGTTAAAGGTTTTGAGTTATTATATTCTTTGATGATTATTTTGTATCTGATTTTGTGTGGCATGATTTTTAAATCTTTGGAATATAGATATTGTTAAACGTAAAATCATCGATATAATAATTTTTCCGTTTAGCAATAAAATATATTTTCTTCTTGTTTGTTGTAAAATATAACTTACAACGTTTTGATAACGGATTATTATTTATTTTATAATAAACAGCATCTGAATTTGCTGTAAAATATATCTGTATTATATCTCCGTTATCTAATTGTTGGTAAGCATGAAATTTCGTTTTGTATCGAAAATCTTGATTCATTGTAATTTATATTTTATTCATCTGGAAACATCCTATCCCAACATTTTGGACAAATACCTGTTTGAAGTATTTCTCGTTGGTATGGTTTAAGATAAGGAAAGTAATCTTGGATAAATTTTCTTTGTCCTATTGGGTCACATTTGAAATGATTCCAATCATCTTCATTTACTGTGACAATTGATTCTTTTTGACAAGAAGGACAAGCACGATGTATTCTTATTTGTTTGATTTGATTTTCCATATTGTTTTGATATTTAATGTTGTTTGATATTTAATATATTATATATAACCGTTATATGTTATAATTTGGGCATTCAACATACTAAAATCATCCTTCTTTTACTTAAGGAGCTTGAATTAAATTCTGAGCAAAATAAAAGAGTGAATTTTTCAATCCACTCTCAACATAGGTATATTTTTATACACCCGGATAAACAACATTAAAGTCAAATCAAAATATGAATTGAATCTTGTTGTCTCATAGGGATTCGAACCCCAACAGACAGAACCAAAAACTGTAGTG